>Ga0335069_10014371_pt1 | contig 11084 bp, 12 predicted proteins | sample Lox_Sample_11_FD_206714 | JGI IMG/M metagenome (GOLD analysis project Ga0335069, IMG submission 206714) | Soil microbial communities from Loxahatchee National Wildlife Refuge, Florida, United States - Lox_Sample_1.1 | ecosystem: Environmental > Terrestrial > Soil > Wetlands | place: USA... | reverse complement strand
GTGCAGGTAGATCGACGGCGCAATATCGTGCGCGACGAAGCCGGCGTGCAGGAAAAATTCGGCGTCAGGCCTGAATCGATCGCTGACTATCTGGCGGTGACCGGGGACAGCGCAGATGGCTATCCCGGAATTCCCGGCTGGGGCCCAAAAGCAGCCGCGGTTGTCCTGTCGAAATATGGTCATCTGGAGAATATTCCGAAGGACTGGGCAGATTGGGACCCCTCGATCAAGCGAGCGAGCAGGCTGGCAGAGTCGCTATTTAGTTCCTGGGATGACGCCTTGCTCTATCGCACTCTGGCTACGCTGCGGCTCGATGTGGAAGTGTTTGGCTCCGTGGACGAACTGCAATGGAGCGGGCCTATGGCCGAGTTCCAGCAATGCTGCGAGCAACTGAGAGCGGCCGATTTGTATCGTAGGACTTGCAGCAGAATTTCCTCAGGCGCAAAGCCGGCAGAGCTTCCGGCGCGCTAGCCATTCTGATCACGCAGAGCTCGTTATGGTCAACGAAAAGATCACAAGCCGCTGGCGACGATGATCTCAAACTGTTTGACCACCCTCCCGAGCCCACGATAAAATAGTCAGGTTTGACTGTACTCGCCGACCCGTTCTGGGGACGCCTGCTCTGGCTGCTGAAGCGCCGGGGCGGAAACACAGCAAGCACAGGAAATCAGCTGCGCCCGGGGCAGCAACAGTGTGCGCCCTGAGGGATATGCATTGTAAGTAAGGCCGTTTCGGAAGTGCCGCTCACGCGCCTGATTTCAAACGACATTTGACGGAGGCAGACGTATGTACGCGGTTATCCGCGCCGGTGGAAAGCAGTACCGGGTGGCGCCCGGCGATGTGATTCGAGTCGAGAAACTCAATGGCACCGACGGCCAGGTTGAGTTCCCCGTAGTAGCCGTCTCGGGCGAAGAAGGACAAGTCGGCCAGCAGTCCGACGCACGCGTGCTCGGCGAAGTCGTCGGTGAAGGCCGCGGCGCGAAAGTCCTCGTCTTCCACTACAAACGCAAGAAGCAGTACAAAAAGCTTCGCGGACACCGTCAAGCCTTCACGTCAGTCCGCATCGCCGAGATCGCATTCGGCGGACAGAGCTTCAAGGCTCCCGACCTTCCGAAGAAAGAAGCCAAACCGAAGAACGTAAAAGCGGCCGAAGCGGAAGAGCCCGAGGTAAAGCCGAAAGCAAAGAAGAAGGCCGCCCCGAAAAAGACAGCCAAGAAAGCATCCGGAAAGAAGAAGTAGCCGGATCTTGGTTTTGGCTTGCCGACGACTAACGACCAACGACGCACTTCCTGGCAACTGGCCACTGAGAACTGATTTTTTATGGCGCACAAAAAAGGACAAGGCACATCACGAAACGGCCGCGACTCAAATTCACAGCGGCTAGGCTTTAAAGCTTTCGGCGGACAGGTCGTCTCTGGCGGCACAATCATAGTCCGCCAGCGCGGCACCCGCGTGAAGCCCGGCCTCAACGTAGGCCGCGGCAAAGACGACACTCTCTTCGCCAAGATCACCGGCCGCATCAAGTTCATGGACAAGGGCTCCATGGGCAAGTTCGTGATGGTCGAACCGGTAGAAGCAAAGTAAAACGCATTGGGGTGCCCCAAGTCTCGCCGCATCTGCGAGAAGTGGGATCCTGGAACCACGAAGAACACGAAGCCACACGAAGGAAATTCGTACAGCGTTCTTCCTTAGTGAACCTTCGTGACCTTCGTGGTTTTCGCTATTACTGACAACTGAGAACTGGCAACTGAGAACTGGCTTTCCATGTTCATCGACGAAGCCAAAATCCGAGTCAAAGCCGGCGACGGCGGCAACGGCTGCATGGCCTTCCGCCGCGAGAAATTCGTCCCGCGCGGTGGCCCCTCCGGCGGAGACGGCGGCAAGGGCGGCGATGTCGTCATGGAGTCCAGCGAGCGCCACAATACACTGGTCCACTTCCGCTTCAATCCCGAACACAAAGCTGAGCGCGGTCATCACGGCGAAGGCTCGAACAAGACTGGCCGCGATGGCGGCGACGTCATTCTCAAAGTTCCCGTCGGAACCATCGTCTACGACGAGGAGACCGACGAGAAGGCATTCGAGTTCACCCAGCCTGATCAGCGATTCATCGTCGCCCGCGGCGGCCGCGGTGGTCGCGGCAACGCCCGCTTCGCCACCTCGACGCACCAGGCTCCCCGAGAATGCGAACCCGGCAGGCCCGGCGAAGAGCGCACATACCAGCTCGAACTGAAACTGCTCGCCGATGTCGGCCTAGTCGGATATCCCAACGTGGGCAAGTCCACACTGATCTCGCGTATCTCGTCCGCACGCCCAAAGATCGCCGATTATCCCTTCACCACTCTGGAACCAAACCTCGGCGTAGTTGCTGTTGGCGACGCAAGAGACCAAGTCAGCTTCGTGGTCGCCGACATCCCTGGCCTGATCGAAGGCGCCCACACCGGCGCAGGCCTGGGCACGCAGTTCCTGCGCCACATCGAGCGCACGCGCTTGCTGGTTCACCTCGTAGATGTCTCCGATGCCAGCGGCCGCGACGATGTCGTGAAAGATGTCGACGTAATCATGGGCGAACTGGCCAGCTTCGGCGCCTACCTCGAAGAAAAGCCCATGCTAATGGTCGCATCCAAGATCGACGTCGCCAACAAAGACAAGCTAGCGGCTCTGAAGAAATACGCAAAAAAGAAAAGGCTGAAGCTCTACGAAATCTCGGCAGTCACCGGCAAGGGAATCGAACAACTGAAATACGCCATCGCCGACGAAGTCCAGACCCTCCGCGAAGAAGATGCAAAGCACGCCGAAACGGAGAAAGAGGCTTCCTGAACTAGCACCGGACAAAGTCTCGCTTCTCCAGCACTGGACTGCTCTTACCACACAACTCTCGATCCCGGGCGTCTGGTCTTTAGCCTCCCAAACTCCTCGAGCGCCAGTCCGGGATCTGAGTGGCGATCTTGCATCGAAGCTCCGTAAGTGCCCCTGCCTCCTGGAACCACAAGGTGCAAGACTGCGGCGAACCTCGCTTCCCGGCAAAAGAAGCCCCAATTTTGGCCATCGGAAGGGCTTAGGTCCAGGGAGGGCGCAAATGTCAAGTTCCCTGCAGATAATTCTTAAAAATTTAACGGGAGTCCTTCGGCGCAGGATTTGCATCCCAATCCGGTATGAACACGGAGAATCGGAAAATCTTTGACGAAGAGTACAGGGTGCTGGCAGTTGAAAGTCAGAGACTGACCATCCAAGGGGTGCGCAGCGGACAAGTGCTGACCATCGTGACGCAAAACCCGGAAGCTCCGTTGACCCCGGCCGAGTACCCCCCGGGCAAGTTGATTGCCTTGAGTGATCCAAGTGGCGCCCTGCCCAATTAGGGGCGCGGAGTTGTGCTCTCCACAGTTGTCGCTTCCGCACTCGCAGTGTGTCGGAGAAGGTTTATTTACGACTACGCGTGGTACACCTAGACAATTCTTCCACAGTCGCGATTGAGACGGATTCAGCCACTGCATGCCTGAGTGGTCCAAAATCGCACAATGGCCCGATCACCCAATCTCCCAATTTGACGCTTAGACACCGACGGGCCCGCTCCTATATATTTCTGTCCATACTGAAAGGACGAATATGGCAGAACTTACTGGATTGCAGAAGCAATACATCCTTCATTGGGGCGAGATGGGCACCAAGTGGGGGATCAACCGGACCGTGGCGCAAATTCATGCCTTGCTGTACTTATCGCCAAAGCCAATCCCGGCCGAGGACATTGCAAAGACTTTAAGCGTGGCACGGTCGAATGTGAGCACTTCCATTCGGGAACTCGAGACCTGGGGGATCGTGCGCGCGGTGCATGTCCTCGGGGATCGGCGCGAGCATTATGAGTCCATGAAGGATGTCTGGGAGATGTTCCGTCTGGTCATTGAGCAGAGGAAGCGGAGAGAAATCGATCCCACCCGGGAGATGCTGCGGCAATGTCTGGCGGAGCTGGATCCGAAAGAAGCTGGCGCGGATTACACGCGCGAGAGGCTCGAGGCCATGGCCGGGTTCTTTGAGGCAGTGACCGAGCTCCACGATCAGATGAAGCGGCTGCCTACCGGGACCGTGCGGAAGTTGTTGCGCATGGGAACCAAGATGCGGAAGAAAGGGCGGGCCGCCGTGGTGAGTGGTCAGTGATCACGCGTCAGGCTTAGCGGTTAAAGGTTTTCTGCATTCCCGCGACTGATGTGTTGGAGGAAGTTCTTAGCGCGCTTGGCGGATCCTCTTTGCGCACTTCGCGGTCAAGTCTTTCCTCCGCAAACTCAACGGCAGTTCTCAGCGTCCTCAGCGGTGAAAGGTTTTCCTGCATTCCCGCAACAAATTCCCGCGACTGAATGTTCGACGATGCCCTTAGCGCGCGTTGCGGATTCTCTTTCGCGGTGAAAGGAGCGTATTCTCCTTCTTTCAGCACGAGCCGCTTATGCTGCGTCCGCAGATTGACCCTGTGATGGTGCACGCTGTCGGTGAAGTCACGGTTGCGTTTACCTTGACGCTGCAGCTTCCGGATGGATGCGGCCCGTAGGTGATGCCTCCGCTTTCGCTGAAAGTCATCGGGTAGGCGATAGCGTTATTTTGAAAACCGACCTGAATCGCGACTGAGACGTTGGGGTTGCCGCTGAATGTGACATCCTGCACGGCACAACTGGCGGGCGTGATTGTAACAGTGGATTTGTCGCTGCCGTTGCCGGAATTGTCAAGGGTGTAGGCGAGGTCACCGGACACGGAGATCGTGCCTCCTTTGGGACAATTGCCGGTGTACGCGATCGTGATGTCGCACGATTGCCCCGTGGGAGTGATGGTGCAACCGCTGGCTGCGCCTGCGTCTGGTTGGATCTGTTGCATCGCTCGAGCCAGCGAGGGTGAAGTCGCCGCAGTGGCTGGGTTGACTGCCACGACTTGCGCGACGAACGCCGAGCCTAGTGCGCTCGACATCTGCTGCGAGATCGCCTGCACTTGTGCCTGCGACAGATTGTGGCTGCTCGAATCGCCACACGCGAGGAAGAAGAGGGCGAGAATTGTGAGTGCCGCGATCGTGCATGCGGCTCGGTTGGTGCGAAGCATGGATACCTCCTGGGGGTGGGACCACTTTGCTCTGGATTGACAATCCTTGCAGTGATGAGGCTCACAGCACCAAGAGCACAAGAGAAGATTAGCCCCGCCGAATGCTGAGCACAGCCGAATTCGAGCAAAGACTTTCACGCGCGTTCATGCGTGAAGTCTCTCCTCCGCGAACTCAGCGCCAGTTCTCAGCAGTTAGAGATTTTCTGCATTCCCGCAACAAGATTCCAGCGACTGATATGTTGGAGGAAGTTCTTAGCGCGCTTAGCGGATCTTCTTCGCGCCCTTCGCGGTGAAGTCTTTCCTCCGGCGAACTCAGCGGCAGTTCTCAGCGTTCTCAGCAGTAAAAGGTTTTCCTGCATTCCCGCAACAAATTCCCGCGACTGAATGTTCGAAATCTCGTTGAAGCTCGCGTGCGAAAACTGCACCTTGCGCGCGGCATTAACTTGCGCGGTACTTGACAACGGATGCTTTCGAGTTCTGAATAGACATTCGCGAAAAAATCCAGCCGAAAGATTTCCACACGACAAAAAGTTTTGTGCTAGTATCCACGACTGGTCCTGCTTTTGAGCTTCGCGAAATTTTTTGCGCAACGAAAAAAGAGGCGCAATCCGCAGTAAAATTAACGGTTCCAGCTACTGATCAACGGCAGTTTAGAGAGGCGCTCTTCCCCAGCCACCCAGAGCGCCGACGTGGTGAAAAATTTCATATATGTCAGCGACAGGCACAACGACCCTCTCCCCGAACCCATGGGCGCGCATTCTCGATGCGCTGGAAAAAAAGATCAATCGGCACTCTTACGATACCTGGCTTAAGCCCACGCGCTATAGTCACTCGAGTGGAGGCGTTCTGTTCGTGCGCGTTCCCACGGTGGAGTTCCGGCACGCGGGGGACAAATACGCGGACCTGATCCAGGAAGCAGTGGATGTACTGGGACTCGGTTTCAACGAAGTGAAATTTGTGACGCCGGAGGATGATCCGGCGGCGACTCCGGTACGACACGACGGAGGGCTCAGTTCACCAGGAATGACGGCAGGACCAGCGCAGGCGCGGTTCGACTGGGATGGGGCGGCGCAGTTGAATCCGCGGTACACGTTCGATGCGTTCGTCATCGGCAGCGGAAATCAGTTTGCACATGCGGCGTGCCAGGCAGTAGCGGAGCGTCCGTCGAAGGCCTACAACCCGCTGTTCCTGTATGGCGGCGTCGGAATGGGCAAGACGCACCTGATGCAAGCGATCGGGCACGAGATCAAGCGCCGGATGCCACATGCGGCGATCTGCTACGTGTCGAGCGAGAAGTTTACCAACGAGATGATCAACTCGCTGCGCTACGACAAGATGACTACGTTCCGCGATAAATTCCGGAATGTGGATGTGCTGCTGATCGACGATATCCAGTTCCTGGCGCAGAAGGAGCGGACGCAGGAGGAGTTCTTCCATACGTTCAATGCGCTGCACGAGTCGATGAAGCAGATCGTAATTGCGAGCGACCGGTCGCCGAAGGAGCTGGCGGAGATTGAGGACCGTTTGCGGAGCCGGTTTGAGTGGGGATTGATTGCCGACATTCAGCCGCCGGATTTGGAGACGAAGGTCGCAATCCTGCAGAAGAAGGCGGAGCAGGAGAAGGTTACGCTCCCGACGGATGTCGCCTTGTATGTGGCGTCGAATATCCGGTCGAACGTGCGCGAGTTGGAAGGGGCGCTGATCCGGCTGGTCGCGCATTCTTCATTGATCGGGGCGGAAATCACGCTTCCGTATGCGCAGCAGGTGTTGAAGAACTTCATCGATTCGCAGGCACGCAAGGTAACGATCGAATCGATCCAGAAGATGGTGGCCGAGCAGTTCGGCCTGCGCCTGGTCGAGATCAAGGCGAAGAACAATTCGCGGGCGATTGTGTATCCGCGGCAGATTGCGATGTATCTGGCGAAGCATCTGACGGAGGCCTCGCTGCCGGAGATCGGGAGGCAGTTTGGCGGGAAGCATCACACGACCGTGCTGCATTCCGTCGAGAAGATTGAAGAGGTCCGGAAGAACGACAAAGATTTGAACAGGCTGATCAATAAGCTGACCGAGCAACTAGGCGGATGAATCGCGGGCTTTCACGCGATTTCCACTTTGCAATCAGGTCTTCCTCGTAGATGGCTGTGCATGGGATGTGGAAGTTGTGAATGGGTGGGGAGAAATCGAAAGCAGGGATGAGTTACAGTGGGTGTCCCGAAGGCGAATCAGGCGATTTCTCACATCAAGGACCGGATCCGAAGTTGATGAAATCATGCGGCTTGGGTAAGATTTCCACGTTTCCGCAGCGCCTACTGTTACTGCTGGTCTTATTGGTTTTGCATTTGATATAAGGAAGTAATAGAAGTAGCGGGCAAAATCCCCACTTCGGGCAAAATCGGCCAGAAGTAGGGTACCCACGGGAGTTTCGGGGAGACTGACTTATGCCGGTGGAGGCCGCCGTTGCTGCGGGTACCATGGAGATCACAGTCAGCAAGATTGAGTTGCTGCGGGAACTAACTGCCACCCAGGGAGTGGTCGAGCGCAAGACCACGATTCCCATCCTTTCCAATTATTTGTTTGAGGCGTCGGGAGACCGGCTGGCGCTGACGGCGACGGACCTGGATCTGAGTCTGCGGACGTCGTGCAATGCGAAGGTGAAGAAGGAAGGGTCGTGCACGATTCCGGCGCGCAAGCTGTATGACTATGTGAAGCTGCTGCCGGATGCGGATATCACGATCAAGCTGCTGGAGAATCACTGGGTCAGTATTCGCTGCGGGCGGTCAAATACGAAGATGGTGGGGATGGCGAAGTCGAACTTCCCGACACTGCCGGTGTTTCCGACGTCGGGAGCGATCACCATTCCCGCACAGGTGTTGCGCGGATTGATTGCGCGGACTTGCTTTGCGATTTCGAGTGAAGAGTCGCGGTATACGCTAAATGGCGCGCTGATGGTGTTGAAGCCGGAGTCGATCACGATGGTGGCGACGGATGGGCACCGGCTGGCGCACTGTGAGCGGAGTGGAGAGAAGTTTGACGGCGTCTCGGGCGAGATGAAGACGCTGGTGCCGAAGAAGGCGATGGATGAGTTGAAGTCGCTGCTCGACTCGACGGACTCCGAAACCATCGAATTCGCCAAGGATGAATCGACGTTGTTCTTCCGGATCGGATCGCGGCTGCTGACCTCGCGCCAGTTGACAGGGCAATTCCCGAACTTCGAGGCCGTGCTGCCGAAGGACAACAACAAGATCGTTCCGCTGAATGCGGATGAATTGAATGCCGCGATCCTGCGCGTCGCGCAGTTTGCCGATGAGCGCTCGCGTGCTGTGCGCATGCGTCTCGAGAAGGGCGAGGTAAAGATTTCAGCCTCGTCGACGGAAGCGGGCGAGTCAGAGGATTCGCTGGAGGCGCCGTACACGGGAGATGCGCTAACGATCGGTTTCAACGCGGCGTATCTTGTCGATTTTTTGAAGGCAGCGGGATCGAGCGAAGTGCGGCTGGAGTTGAAGGATCCGCAATCGGCAGGGCAGCTACGGCCGGCCGAGGGCGACGATTATAAGTATCGGTATATTGTGATGCCGATGCGGATCTGACATGCCCTCACGAAGAGCGCCAAAGCTAGGGGCCTCCTCTGCTGAATACATTTTCCTCGATGTCGTTGCATATTCCGAGCGGACAATTGAAGCCCAAGCTGGAATAATCCAAACTCTGAACAGCATTGTCCGGCAGTCCGTAGGCAAACTTCGCCTGAGCAGCGAAGAAGTCATATACATTCCAACCGGCGACGGCATTTGCATCGCATTGCTCGATGTGAGCGACCCTCCAGACATCCAGATAAAAGTTGCACTTGAGATTCTTAAGCGACTGCATAATTACAACAAACGGACTAAGGATGACGAGTTGACGTTTCTCGTTCGGGTCGGCATCAACTCGAACCGGGACAATGTGATCATCGATATCAATGGGAGACCCAACGTGTCCGGCGACGGCATCAACATGTGCGCCCGGATCATGAACAAGGCTGATGGAGGGCAGATTCTAGTCGGGGACTCAGTCTTCGGGAATTTGAGAAAGCGAAAAGAATATGTCTCGGCGTTCAGGTATCACCCAGCGGTCGAAGTTAAGCATGGGGTTCTGCTCAACATCTATCAGTTCATTCGAGAAGGGATCCCTTCCTTGGATGTAAGCATCCCCAAAGCTTTCCGGAGTGCGGTAGAGGCGAAAGCTCAAGCGGGAGCCCGCGGTTTTAGCCGAAGCGACTTGAGGGCTCGCGGGCTAAGACTGAAGGTGGAAATTGGGCCCGCCGACGCCGAGGCCCGATGGGCCAACATAATAGGTGCGGAACTAAGGAAACCCTTGAGGGTGACGGCACTGATTGATACCGGTGCTTCCGTCACGGTGATTAACCCCCAGGTTGCGATAACGTGTGGGCTGCGACAGGTAGGGCAAGCAGCTGTCTCAACCACTGGAAATGTGACTCATGTTCCTGAGTACGTCGGGCGGATTGCATTCCCTGACCTGCCCCTACAAGCCCGGGACCCGGTTCGATTGGTTGCCTGCTCGCTGCCCGGCCCGGATTTTTCTTGCCTCATAGGTCGCGACATTTTAGGAGAATGGAAACTGACCTACGATGGCAAGACCGGCGACGTGGACATTCGAGAGTAGTTGGGCATCGGCACGCTGCGCTTACTCTTCGACTTCCACAAGCCCACTCCGGCCGTCGTACGTAAGGTTCCACCGTTCCAGTACGTCCCTTCCCAATAGGCATGACACGTCCTGTTCCGGCAACGGGCAGGCGACGAGGCTAATAGGGTCGAACCCCGTCAGTTCCTGCTCCGGGAATTGGATAGCACCCACGAATTCCGGCTGCGTAGTGAGATGTCCAGCGCTCGATATTCTCGCCTCACCCGTTTGCAGAAGGCCGCAAGTCGCGGCGACTTGTGGGTTGATCACGGTTCGAGCCGCCCCTGTATCAATTAGGGCCGTTACAGTGAACGGGGGATTGAGTTTAGTGCATGATTGGTGAGCAAGGCGCAGAGTGGCGACTGGGTGGCCGATGGAGACTCGTATCTTAGGGCCGCTTTTTCGCAGTACGGAACGAGAATATGAACGCGAAAACTTCGCCCCTTGCATAGCTTAGTCTTAATAAATCACAAATACCGGTTCGTGCTCGACTACTTGCTTTATCAGAAATTCCTTCCCTAGCCCGAACCTCTGCAATCCTGCTTCGAAAGCGGCTTCATAGGTTGGGAAAAAACCGGCGGTCTCCCCGGATCCGATCAAAGCGAACTCCTCAGCGTGAGAGCTGAGCCACTCGGCTTTATGTTTGTCATAGACTGAGAGCTCTTCAGCCAACGGCCGCTTGTGCTTGTGCGCCATGTCAACCCCTTAATCTAAGCTTATGATGCTTTGTCGTCCACATCCGAAACGCAAGCACTACATCTTGTGGTAGGAACTTTACTGTGCTACATCTGGCGGAGTGCATGGTAACACAAAATGTGTGAGATTCACACAAAACCTGTATGCAATGGCATATGCGTTCTCAGAAACCCTGCGGGAGCAGATGGAAGCCAAGAATCTGGCTCCCAGAGACGTCGCTGCGAAAGTAAACTGGAGCTTCGAGCATATACGTAAGCTTTGCAACAGTGAGGCCTTTCCATCCAAGCCACTACAAAAAGCGCTCGCTGATCTTCTGGAAATCGATCACGCGGAGTTCGAGAAGCAAGTCAATGCCGACCGCTGGCGTGCGAAGTACGGCAAAATCCCGACCTCGGACGCGCAGGCTAAGCATCCGATATTCGCAGTGTGGGAAGACCTTACGAACGAGCAGCAAAGGACTCTACTTTGTGTTGCACGCTGCGTCACGAGGAAGAAAAAACGTGTAGCTGCGTAAGGTTCATGTAGTCTTCCTGCCCGAGCAGCGTCCTTGCTAAGAATAGGAAGGGCCCCTACCATCGCGCCGTCTGGCCTGCATTTTTCGAGTGACACGGGACTCCGCTTTTTTGCGTCCGTCAGTG
>Ga0335069_10014370_pt1 | contig 11085 bp, 11 predicted proteins | sample Lox_Sample_11_FD_206714 | JGI IMG/M metagenome (GOLD analysis project Ga0335069, IMG submission 206714) | Soil microbial communities from Loxahatchee National Wildlife Refuge, Florida, United States - Lox_Sample_1.1 | ecosystem: Environmental > Terrestrial > Soil > Wetlands | place: USA... | reverse complement strand
GCCTGGCAGGAATCGAACCTGCGACCTTGCGCTCCGGAGGCGCACGCTCTATCCCCTGAGCTACAGGCGCGGGACTGCGTAGTCTACCGACGTGAGGCTCACGGCCAGGATCGCCACGCTGGAGCTGCGCGAGACCTTCGTGATCTCGCGCGAGTCGGCGGACACCGCGGACGTCGTCCAGATCGAGCTCGCCCACGGCGACGCGACCGGCTTCGGCGAGGCGGCGCCGATCGAGCGCTACGGCGAGACGGCCGCCTCGGCGATGGCGTTTCTCGACGATGTCGAGCCGCTCCTCGGCGACGATCCGTTCGCGCTCGAGGAGGTCGGGGCGCGGCTCGCGGAGCGGCCGGGCGAGCAGGCGGCGAAGGCGGCGCTCGACGGCGCGCTGCACGACCTCTGCGGGAAGCTGGCCGGGCAGCCGGTCTGGCGCCTGCTCGGCCTGCCGCGCACAGGGCCGCCGACCTCGTGGACGATCTGGCTCGGCGACCCCGACGACATGGCCCGCCGCGCCGAGCAGGTCGCGGGGCGCTTCCGCCGGCTCAAGCTGAAGCTCGGCGCGCGTGACGGGCTGGACGCCGAGCGCGTGCGCGCGGTGCGCTCGGTCACCGAGGTGCCGCTCCAGGTCGACGTGAACGAGGCATGGACGCTCGACGAGGCGCTCGAGTACCTGCCGCAGCTCGCCGCAGCGGACGTCCAGTACTGCGAGCAGCCGCTCCCGGCCGGCGACCCGGGCGGGGCGGAACTGAAGGCGCGCTCACCGGTGCCGATCTACGTCGACGAGGACTGCCACACGCTCTCCGACGTCGCCGCCTGCGCCGCGATCGCGCACGGGATCAACATCAAGCTCGCCAAGTCCGGCGGGATCCGGGAGGGCGTTCGCATGGCGCATGCAGCGCGGGCGCTCGGGCTCGGCGTGATGCTCGGCTGCATGATCGAGTCGGGCCTCGGGATCGCGGCCGGCTGCGTCGTCGCGCCGCTCTGCGACCACGTCGACCTCGACGGCAACCTCCTGATCGCGCACGACCCGTGGCCGGGAGTCGAGTTCCGAGACGGCGTCCAGGTCCCCTCCGACACACCGGGGCTCGGTGTCCGAGAAGCGCTATCTGATCCTCGCTGAGGGCTACTCGCACGACCCCCTGTACGGGAAGACGATGCGGGGGGTGATGCGGTACCGGCCCGAGACCGTCGTCGCGATCCTCGACACGAAGCGGGCGGGGGAGAGCGAGGGCGGCCGACCGATCGTCGGGACCGTCGAGGACGCCCTCCCGTTCGGGCCGAACACCGCGCTCGTCGGCGTCGTGACGCAGGGCGGCCACTTCCCGGCAGACTGGCGCGCCCTGCTCCGGAGCTGCGCGGCCGCCGGCCTCGACGTCGAGAACGGGCTCCACGTACGGCTGACCGACGACCCGGTACTGGTCGAGACCGCGGCGGAGCACGGCGTCGAGCTGCGGGACCTGCGCGCGCCTCCGGTCGGCCTCTCGACGGCGACCGGCGCCAACATGGCCGTCCCCGCCACGATCGTGCTCACCGTCGGCTCCGACTGCGCGATCGGGAAGATGACCGTCTCGTGCGAGCTCGACCTCGAGACGAGGCGGCGGGGGATCCGCTCGGAGTTCGTGCCCACCGGGCAGACCGGGATCGCGATCGCGGGCTGGGGGATCGCGGTCGACGCGGTCGTGGCCGACTTCATCGCGGGTGCGGCCGAGCAGCTCGTGGTCGAGGGCGCCGAGCGGGGCGGCGAGCTGCTCTGGGTCGAGGGGCAGGGCTCGCTCGTCAACCCGGTCTACTCGGGCGTCACGCTCGGTCTCGTGCACGGGAGCGCGCCGCACCTGTTCGTGCTGTGCCACGAGGTCGGCCGGACGGAAATCGAGGGCGCGGGCGGCGGCCCGCATCCGATCCCCCGTTTGAGGGAGCTCGTCGAGCTGCACGAGCGGATCGCGCTTCCTGCACGGCCGGCGACGGTCGCGTGCATCGCGCTCAACACGCGCCACGTCGACGAGGCCGCTGCACGGCTTGCGATCGCGGAAGCCGAGGCGGAGACGGGCCTTCCGGCCGACGATCCGGTGCGTTTCGGGGCGGCGCGGCTCGTCGACGCCGTCCTCGCACGCGTGCCTTAAGCCGCGCCCGTCCGCCGCCGATGGTTAGAGTCGCCCGCTGACCGTCGGTCCGAGGGCACGTCCAATGTCGAGAACACTCATCGCAGCAGCCTGTCTCGTCGTCTGCCTCGCGTTCGCGGGGGGCGCCGCCGCGGGCCCGAAGATCGGCTTCGCCGAGGACGCGACGAAGTACGCGCCGGACGGCGGCGCCGCGCTCTTCGACGAGATGAACAAGCTCGGCACGACCACGAACCGGATGGCGGTGTTCTGGGACTCGAGCGCGCCGACGACGATCCAGGACTACTCCTTCCTCCAGCGCTCGGTGCCGGTTGCGATCGCCCACGGGATCCAGGTCGTGTTCGCCGTCTACCCGCGCAAGCCGGGGATGGTCACCTCGGCCGGCGCCCAGGCCTTCTGCGACTACACCGCCGGGGTGGCCCGCGCGTTCCCGCAGGTGACCAAGATCATCGTCGGCAACGAGCCGAACCAGCCGCGCTTCTGGCAGCCGATCTTCGACGGCTCCGGGAAGCCCGTCGCCCCCGCGGCAATGGAGGACGTGCTCGCCCGCTGCTACGACGCGTTGAAGGCGGTCAACCCCGCGATCGACGTGATCGGCGCCGGCCTCTCGCCGCGCGGCAACGACGACCCGAACGCGACCAGCAACGCCTCGATCTCGCCCGTCCGCTTCATCGCCGCGCTCGGCAAGGCATACAGGGCGAGCGGGCGCACGAAGCCGCTCTTCGACGAGTGGGCCTGGCACTGCTACCCGAACGTCAACACCGATCCGGTCTCCAAGGGCTATCCCTGGCCGCAGACCGGCTGCGTGAACGCCAACCGCGTGAAGCAGGCGATCTGGGACGCGTTCAACGGCACCGCACAGCCTGTGTTCGCCGAGTCGGGCCCGTTCAACGACACGTTCGGCGCGCGGGTCGCCACGAACTTGACGATGGTGATCGACGAGACCGGCTGGCAGGTCGACACGACGGGCCTGCCCGGCTACACGAACGTCGAGAACGTGCCGCCGATCGACGAGACGGCCGAGGCCACCTACTACGCGCAGCTCGTGCATCTCAGCAACTGTGAGCCGACCCTGACCGCGTTCCACTTCTTCCACGAGATCGACGAGTCAGACCGAGTCGGCTTCCAGAGCGCGGTGCTACGGGTCACCGGCGAGGAGCGCCCCGCGGCGCAGGCAGTCGAGGCCGCGATCGCCCAGGACCACGGCACCTGCACGGGCAAGCTCGACACCTGGCGCCATACCACCAAGGTGCTCGGCGCGCGCGGCTCCCGCACGGTGAGCGGCGGCGGCGTCTACCTGCAGCTCGGCGCCGACGAGGGCTTCACCTACACGGCCGTCTTCACCAAGCAGGGCAAGCGCGCGGTCAAGGTGTCGGGCAAGGCACCGCAGATGACGGCGGCGATCAAGATCCCGGCCGGCTACGGCACGGGCGGGAGCGCGGCGGTCCAGTTCGCGGCCGAGGTCAATCCCGCGCGGACGACCTCGCTCACGGTCGCGCTCCACGGCTAGAGAAGACCTGCTTGACACGAACGTGCGTTCGCTCTAGTATGGCGAACACATGTTCGGACGCATCATCATGATCGCCCTGATCGCCACGGTTGCGTGGGCGGTGCTCGCCCGGGGCTCCAGCGGCGCCGGGAAGCCGGAGCACTACCTCGTCAAGCCGACCGACACGCTCTGGTCGATCGCCGCTGCACGGTACGGCGGCGACCCGCGAGACGGCGTGTGGAAGCTCGAGCAGGCGAACCACCTGCGCGACGCGACGATCGTCCCGGGCGAGAAGCTCCTCCTGCCGTAGCAGGGGATCACATGCCGCGGTAGGCGTGCCCCGCCATTCCGAGCGGGTCGAGCATCACGTTCACGATCGCCGGCTCGCCCGACGCGAGCGCGCGCTCGAGCGCGGGGGCCAGCTCGTCGGGCCGCTCCACGTGCGCGCCGTGGCCGCCGAAGGCCTCCGTGAGCCGGTCGTAGCGGGTCGGCGCGAGGAGCGTCGCGACCTCCGCATCCTCGCCGTAGATCCCGCGCTGGGGGATCCGGATCTCGCCCCAGGCGGCGTCGTTTCCGATCACGAACACGACCGGCAGCCGAAACCGCGTCAACGTCTCGAACTCGAACCCGTTCAGTCCGAAGGCACCGTCGCCCGCGATCACGACGACCTGCGCGTCCGGGCGGGCGGCCTTGACGCCGAGGGCGTAGGGCGGGCCAACGCCGAGGCAGCCGAAGGGGCCCGGATCGAGCCAGTGGCCCGGCCGGTGGACACGAAGGACACGCGAGCACGCGGCGACGACGTCGCCCCCGTCGCCGATCACGACCGTGGCGGGGTCGAGCACCTTGTCGAGCTCCGCGCCCAGGCGGTAGTGGTTGAGCGGCGCGCTGCCGGACTCGATCGAGGCGCGATTGTCGTCCCACCACGCGCGCTCGATCACGCGGAGCCGCTCGAGCCACTCGTCGTTCGGGCGGCGGCTCTCGACGCCGTCGGCCAGGATCCCCAGGACGGCCGCGCAGTCGCCGACGATCCCCGCGTCGGGCGCGCGGTTGTGACCCAGCTCCGTGGGATCGGAGTGGACGTGGACGAGCTTCGCCTCGGGGTTGAAGCGGCCGAACTTGAGCCGGAAGTCGAGCGGCGCGCCGATCACGCAGACGACGTCGGCGCCCGCGACGGCCGGGCTCCGGGAGTGCTGGAAGAACAGCTCGTGGTCCGGCGGCAGCGCGCCGCGGCCCGAGCCGTTGAGGTAGACGGGCAGCCGCCCGTTCTCGGCGAAGGTGGCGAGCTGCTTCCACGCGCCGTCCCACCAGATCCCGCTGCCGGCGATCACGGCCGGCCGCTCGGCGTTCGTGAGCAGGTCGGCGGCCTTCGTCATCTCCTCGGGCTCGCCGAAGGCGCGCGCCGCGGAGCGGGACGGCGCCGGCACGCTCTCCTCCTCGGCGTCGGCGAAGAGGATGTCCATCGGCAGCTCGAGGTACACCGGGCCGCGCGGCTGGGCGAGCGCCTGGCGGAAGGCGGTCGAGATCAGGTCGGGCACCTGCTCGGGGTGCGTGCAGACCGCCGCCCACTTGGTGATCGGCTTGAAGATCGAGAGCTGGTCGAGCTCCTGGAGCGCTCCCTGCTCCGCCTGCACGAGCGGACGCGCGCCGCCGATCACGACGAGCGGGGTCTGGGCGACCCTGCAGTTCGCAACGGCGGTCACGACTCCGGTCACTCCGGGGCCGGACGTGACCAGGGCGACGCCGCAGGCGCGATTGACGCGGCCCCACGCCTCTGCGGCGTGGGCGGCGGCCTGTTCGTGGCGGACGTCGAGCACGCGGACGCCCTCGACGCGGCACCCCTCGTAGATCGGCATCACGTGGCCGCCCGACAGCGTGAACACCGTGTCGACGCCGTTCGCCTTGATCGCGCGCGCCGCCAGGCGCCCCGCCTGCATCGACTCGCCCATCGGGGGCGAGCCTACACGCCTCGTAGAATCCAGGGATGGATCTCGACGTCGTGTTTCTCGGCACCTCGGGCTCGATGCCGACCGCGCAGCGGGCGGCGGCGGCCACGCTCGTGCGCCGCGGCGGCGAGCGGATCCTCTTCGACTGCGCCGAGGGCACGCAGCGCCAGCTGCTGCGCTCCGACGTGGGGCTCGTCGAGCTCCGCGAGATCTTCCTCACGCACTACCACGCCGACCACTTCCTCGGCCTGCCCGGCATGCTGAAGACGTTCTCCCTGCGCGGCCGCGAGACCTCGCTCACCGTGTACGGGCCGCCGGGCCTCGAAGACCTCTTTGCGAGCCTGCGGCGGATCTTCGGCCGGCTCGGCTATCCGCTCGAGCTCGAGGAGCTGCAGCCCGGCGACTCGCTCGGGCGCGACGGCTACCGGCTCGATGCGTTCGCCGTGGAGCACGGCGTCGCCGCGTTCGGCTACGCGCTGGTCGAGGACGAGCGCCCCGGCCGCTTCGACGTCGCGAGCGCGGACGCGCTCGGCGTGCCCGACGGCCGCGAGCGTGGAGCGCTCCAGCGAGGCGAGCAGGTCACCCTCGCCGACGGGCGCGTCGTCTCGCCGAACGACGTGCTCGGCCCCGCGCGGACCGGCCGCAAGCTGGTGTTCTCGGGAGACACGGCGCCGTGCCATGCGGTGCTCGAGGCCGCGGTCGGCGCCGACCTCCTCGTGCACGAGGCGACCTTCTGCCTCGACGAGCGCGAGCGGGCGCGAGAGACGCTGCATTCGACCGCCGCCGACGCCGCCGAGATCGCGCGGCGGGCCGAGGTCGGGCTGCTCGCGCTGACCCACCTCTCGACCCGCTACGCGCCGTCCGAGGTCGCGGCCGAGGCGCGCGCCGTGTTCCCCGAGACGATCGTCCCGCGCGACTTCGATCTCGTCGAGGTGCCGTTCCGCGAACGGGGCACGCCGCAGCTCGTGAAGGGCGGCGCGCTCCACCACCCGCCGGAAGCCGTATCATCGGGCGCGGAATGAGTCGCATGGTTCAACTCGCCGTGGCGGGAGACGTCACCGAGGCGGAGGAGCTCCGGACGATCCTGGCCTCGGCCGGCATCGACTCGGAGCTCGCGGCCGCCGAAGAGGACGACGCGTTCGCGGTGCTCGTCCCCGAGTCGTCGCTCGAGGCCGCCCAGGACGCGGTCGATGCGCTGACCGAGCCCGACGAGCTCATTGACGAGCAGCCCTGACTTCGGGCGCCTGGCCCCGGTCTACGACGAGCTCCGCCCGGCCGACGCCAACTGGTGGGAGCTGTTCGCCCTCCTCGTCGCCGAGGGCGACCTGCGCGGGCGGCGCGTGCTCGACGTCGGGTGCGGCACCGGGCGGCTGGCCGGTGCGCTCGCCGAGCGGGAGGGCTGCAAGGTATGGGGTGTCGATCCCTCGGCGGAGATGCTCGAGGTCGCGCGCGGCCGCGTGCCGGCCGGCGTCGGGCTGAAGCAGGGAGTCGCCGAGGAGCTGCCGTTCAAGGACGGCTGGTTCGAGCGCGCGGTGACGCAGCTCTCGCTGCACCTCTGGGACCGGCCGCGCGCGTTCGTCGAGCTCAGGCGCGTCGTCACGGGCCGGGCGGTGATGGCGACATTCGACCCGAGCCATTTCAGCGACTACTGGCTGAACGGGTTCTTCCCGTCGATCGAGCGGATCGACCTGGCCCGGTTCCCCGACGGGGAGGCGCTGGAGCGGGAGCTGCGGTCCGCCGGCTTCCCGGAGCCGCGGCTCGTGCGGCTGAGCCAGCGGGCCGAGATCTCGCGCGAGGAGGCGCTGGCGAAGATCGGCGGCCGCCACATCTCGACCTTCGACCTGCTCGGCGAGGACGAGATCGCCGAGGGCACCGCGAGGGCCGAGCGCGAGCTGCCCGAGCGGGTCGCCTACAGGCTCGAGTGGCTCATCGCCGTCGCGGCGTGAGCTTACTCCCGCTTCCGACAAGACCGAGCGGCTGCTCGTCCAGACCCCTTGTGCGACCTCGTCACGAGCGCTCGTCCGCGAAATGGACGCGGCCGTTCGCCGGTGAGGGATCACAAGGGTCGGGCCGGGCTAGAGCTGCCAGTCGCCGCCGCGGAGCACCGGGACGCGCTCGCCCGCGGCGGTCACTCCGGTCACCGCGACGTCGTCCGCGCCGATCATGAAATCGACGTGGATCGCGCTCTCGTTGATCCGCTCGCGATCCTCCTCGCCGACCATCGTCGCGTAGGCGTTGCCGAACGCGATGTGGCTGGCGGCGTTCTCGTCGAGGAGGGTGGAGCAGAACACGGTGCCGAGCCTGCCGATCCGGCCTTCGCGGTCGACGAGCGCGACCTCGCCGAGGCGCGAGGCGCCCTCGTCGCGGGCGCAGCGCTCGCGGAGCACGTCGACGTTCTCGTCGGCGTCGATCTGGACCGCGCGGCCGCCCTCGAACCGGACGCGGAGCCCGCGCACGGTCTGCCCGGCCACCTCGAGCGGCCGCGTCGAGCGGACGGTCCCCTCGACCCGGAGCGGATCCGGGGCGGTCGCGACCTCCTCGGTCGGGAGATTCGGGCCGTGGACGATCCCGTCGACCGTCGTGGCGGTGCCGCTCTCGAACTGCGAGGTGGGGAGGAGGCCGACGGTGAGGTCCGTGCCCGGCCCCTCGAAGTGGAGCGCGTCGAACCGGCGCTCGGTCAGGCGCCCGGCGGCGCCCGCGAGCACCGCGAAGCGTTCCCGCCAGGCGGCGGACGGATCCGGCTCGTCGAGCCTGCACACGTGCGCGACCTCGTCCCAGAGCCGTTCGAGCGCGGCGTCCGGCTCGAGCTCGGGATGCGCCGCGGCCGCCCAGGCCGGAGTCGGGTAGGGGACGACCGTCCAGTTCGTCGTCCGCGCGTTGATCACCTGGAAGTTCTCCTTCAGCGCGGGCATCATGTCCTTGCCCGCGCGCGCCGGGTCGAGTCCAGCGAGGCCGCCGGGCTGCACCGTGGGATGGAGCATGATCCGCGCGCAGTGCTGCTCGCCGAACTCGAGCTGGCGCTCGGTCCACCACGAGGGGACGAACTCGAGCGTGTCCTGGTCGGCGTGCTCGATCCGGATTCGCTTGATCGCCGTGTCGACGTAGATCGGGTCGACGAAGCGGGCGCCGCGGCGGTACGAGCGCTCGGCGATCGCGCGCACGAGCGGGGCGGCCTCGAGCGCGGCCATCACGACCACGATCTGGCCAGGCTGGACGTTCGCGCCGGTCTCCACCGTCAGCGCCGCCAGGCGCTCGATCAGCTCCCCCTCCACACGGTGAGCCTATACGTCCGCGCGGGCCGGTAGGCTGTCCTGCGCACGCTTCCTTTAACCCGGTCCAGCGAGGCCGGAAAGGAGTTCGATGAACACGTCTGCCCGGCTTTCGGCCGCCAAGCTCCTGCTCGACCGCGAAGCGATCGAGCGAACCCTCTCCCGGGTCGCGCACGAGATCATCGAGCGCAACCCCGACCTCGACGAGGTCGCCCTCGTCGGGATCCACACCCGCGGCGTCCCGCTCGCCCGGAGGCTGCGCCGGCTGATCGAGGAGCGCACGGGCGTCCCGGTGCCTCTCGGTGCGGTCGACATCACCTTCCACCGCGACGACGTCTCCGTCCGCGGCGGCGAGGCGCCGCTCCACGCGCAGCCGGTCGTCCGCGCCACCGAGCTCGACTTCCCGCCGGAGGGGACGACCTGCATCCTCGTCGACGACGTCCTCTACACGGGCCGCACGATCCGGGCCGCGATCGAGGCGCTGTTCGACTACGGCCGCCCGGCGCGCGTCCAGCTCGCCGTGCTCGTCGACCGCGGCCACCGCGAGCTGCCGATTCGCCCCGACTACGTCGGCAAGAACCTGCCCACCTCGGCGCTGGAGCGGATCCAGGTGCAGCTCGTCGAGGTCGACGAGATCGACCGAGTGCTGCTGATCCCGGAGGAGGCCCCCGATGCCTGACATCCACGTCGTCTCGGACGACCTGCGCCCGCCGGCCCGCCCGCCGCGGCGCCATCTGCTCTCGATCGCCGACCTCTCCCGCGACGACGTCGAGCGGCTGCTCGCGACCGCCGCCACCTTCGAGCGCTCGCTCGAGCGCGAGGTGAAGAAGCTGCCGACGCTGCGTGGCCGCACGGTGATCACGCTCTTCTACGAGTCCTCGACCCGCACGTCGTCGAGCTTCGAGCTCGCCGCGAAGCGGCTCTCCGCCGACACGATGTCGATCAAGGCGACCGGCTCCTCCGTCGACAAGGGCGAGTCGCTCAAGGACACGGCGCTGACGCTCGACGCGTACGACCCCGACGTGATCGTGATCCGCCACCCGCAGATCGGCGCCCCGCAGCTCGTCGCGCGCGTCACGGGCGCCCACGTGGTCAACGCGGGCGACGGCAAGCACCAGCACCCGACCCAGGCGCTGCTCGACCTCTTCACGATCAAGACCGAGCTGGGCCGGATCGAGGGGCTCCACGTCGCGATCGTGGGCGACGTGCTCCACTCGCGTGTCGCGCGATCGGACATCCAGGCGCTGCTGCTGATGGGCGCCCGCGTCACGCTCGTCGGGCCGCCCGCGCTCCTGCCGCGCGGGATCGAGGCGATGGGCTGCGGGACGACCACCGAGATCGGCGCGATCGCCGACGCCGACGTCGTCTACGTCCTGCGGATGCAGCGCGAGCGGATGGAGGCCGGCTCGAACTACGTGCCGAGCCTGCGCGAGTACGCGGCCCGCTGGGGTGTGACCGCCGCACGCCTGCGACCGGGCCAGAAGGTGATGCACCCCGGGCCGATCAACCGCGGCGTCGAGCTGTCCGCGGAGGTCGCCGACCGGGTCGACACGCTGATCCAGGACCAGGTGCGCGCCGGGCTCGTGACCCGCATGGCCGTTCTCTACGACCTGCTGACGCAGGGCCCCGCGCCTGTCCGCGAGCTCGAGGAGGCTGTGGCATGAGCGTCCTCCACGGCAAGACCGCGCCCGGCGAGGATCTCCTCGTCCGCGGCGCTCGCGTGCTCGACCCCGCCGAGGGCGTCGACGCGGTGATGGACGTCCGCGTCGACGGCGGCGTGATCTCGCAGCTCGGAGAGGGGCTCGACGCCAACGGCCACCGGGTGGTCGACGGCACCGGGCTCGTGCTTGCTCCGGCCTTCGTCGACCCGCACGTGCACCTGCGCACGCCCGGCCGCGAGGACGAGGAGACGGTGGCCTCCGGCACGGCTGCGGCCGCGGCCGGCGGCTTCTGCGCGATCCTCGCGATGCCGAACACCGACCCGGTGGTGGACTCCGCCGCGGTGCTCGAGGGGCTGATCGAGACCGCGCGGCTCGAGGCCGAAGTCCCGGTCGGGTTCCTCGCCGCGATCTCCAAGGGGCAGCTCGGCGGCGAGCTCACCGAGATGGGCGAGCTCGCCGACTCCGGCGCCGCCGGGTTCTCCGACGACGGCCGCCCGGTCGTGTCGGCCGGCCTGATGCGTCGCGCCCTCCAGTACGCCTCGACGACCGGCCTGCGGCTCGCCCTGCACGAGGAGGAGCCGACCCTCTCGAAGGGGGGCCACGTCCACA
>Ga0335069_10014369_pt1 | contig 11085 bp, 11 predicted proteins | sample Lox_Sample_11_FD_206714 | JGI IMG/M metagenome (GOLD analysis project Ga0335069, IMG submission 206714) | Soil microbial communities from Loxahatchee National Wildlife Refuge, Florida, United States - Lox_Sample_1.1 | ecosystem: Environmental > Terrestrial > Soil > Wetlands | place: USA... | reverse complement strand
AGCCCAAAGCCATGCTCAACGCCACCGGAGAAGTCCTGCGAACCGGCGGCGACGTACGCTTGGTGCGGCTAAGACATGACCTCGACCCAAATCTGGTCAGCGTGGCTCAGGATGCACCCTTTAAACCAGGATCGAAGTTCAGCCGGTACGTTCGCAAAGAAATTCTTACCGTACGCAGCGATCTCCTGCGTGCCAATTGCTTCTACGCGGTGTATCGGGTTGGTGCTGCTGGAACCAGAGCTCTTCGGGCCAAATGGGCCAAAGATTCGGAGATCAAATCAATGGGACTGCACGCGCCGGCCAGTTCGCAGAGTCAGACTGCCGTGAAGAAGCAGCCCGACGACAAGCCCCAACCGCATGTAAACCCTGAATTCTTTGGCGCAGGATTTTGGTGAGTCAGGTTCACCACGTCCCCAGGCGAAGTACTACCCCGCTGGCAAAACGCAAACCGTGATCGAAATTGGTGCCGTTCAAGCTGCCCAGCCACGATCGGCTGTAATCAAGGTTTGCGACGCGCAGGGCCAGCGCGCGGTTCAGCGCCACATCCACGCCGCCTCCAACCTTGACGGTGAGCCCGGTAGATTCCCAGTGCTTAGTGAACTCGTAATAGTAATCATTCGCGCTGGCGCCAGGCGGCAAGTTGGAGAGTATTTGCTCTCTTTTCTTGGGATCGGTTTGGTCTTCCGTGATCTTTTGCACGCCCACGCGGAACATAGCGTGCGGGCTCCAGCGTCCAAAGGAATGGGCGATCCACTGTGGCCCGACTGCGAGGGTTAACGAATCGCCGGCCCAGTAGCGCGGCAGAGAATTGCCGAGAGTGCATCCGTTCACTTCCAAGGTCCATTGCCAGAAGTCAGACGCCCGCACGGCTCCGACGCCACCACCTCCGAGGCAGTTGAGTCCTCCCATGCGGTAGACCGCTGGTACTTCCGCGCTTATTTCAAATCTTGGCGTAATGTCGAATCCCCCGGGGTTTGCACGCGGATTGACAGCGCCGGCAAGCGACTCGGACGGAGGTCGGCGATACATTTCGCCTCGGAACTCACTTACAGTCGGGCGGTTCTCGCGGCGCCATGGGTATTGCATCATCATTAGGTTGGCAAAACTTTGTGCAGGATTAAGGCCGACGCGAGCCAAAATGCGGAGGCCAACCTTCTGAGTATGGTTTTCAATGGGGACGGTGACATATCTGTCTAGGGCATCTCCCGCAACCATCCAGACCAGGCCGCCATTGGGAGTAATAATGTGATCCACGAAGCCGTAGGCGCAGCAGTAGCGCTGGATTTGGCCAATCGAGGCTTCACTGAGTGGTCCGATCTCGAACTGTTCGCTGAAAGCCCAGGCGAACGCGTAGGCGCGCAAACGGCTCATCCAGTAATCGCGGCTGCCTCCGAACTGAACCGACCGGTACTTGAGATCGGTATGGGCCCACATGTACCCCGATACGGCGCCCTGAATGGGATGGCCAAGGTAATTCTCATAGTAGGAGTCTCCATCGGACCAGCCGTGCATCGCACCCAACGCTTGAAAGTATCCGCCAACCAGACTATTGCCTAATCCGTCGCGTGTGCCCTGTTCGGTAGCCAAGCGGAACGAATGCATGACTCCGAGGTACAAAAGCGAGCCCTTCATCAGTTTCTTCCACTGAACGCCACCCTCAGGCAAAGTGGTGGGCTGCGACGGTTCGATCTCGATATTTTTAGAGGAGGAACGCGAGCTGGCATCGGTCGGAGAAAGATCAGGGAGGTCTGGCCGGGTAGAAACCGGGGAGTTCGGTAACGTCAGGTAATCCAGGTCCAGGTGCGCATCGCTCAAGTCAAAGACGCTGGTGCGTGTCGTGGCTGCACTCTCACCAGGATTCTTGTCTTCGGCCTTCACCGCCAAGCAGGAGAACAGCAGAACCGCTGCAACAATCGAACTGTAGCGACGAGCCACGATAAAAAGACTTTAGACGCAAGATTTTTGTTGGGACCTGTCACAACTTACAGCATGCGATTAACATTTCGCAAATTTCGCTAAATGAGCACAAAAAACTGCTACTGCTTCCACGAAATTGTGGAAAAAACGGTGAAGAACCCCGGTTACCAGTACCCTTTGAAAAGGAGATAGCACGGCAGAGCAGACCGGCCCTTAACTTTTGCTTGAACCGCACACACATATGTGCGGCAATCGTGGAAGATGGGGATATAGGGGCCGACATACCTGGTGCGGCCGGTTCGTTCCACCAACGCATCTGCCTGGGCCACGGTTATCGAAAGCGGCGTGCCTATGGAATGTCCGCTTCCCGGAGACTTCGCGTAGCGATAATTCAGGGGAGGTAAGCCGAGAAACGGGAGCGGATGCATGCCCGAGATTCGTTCGATGTTGCCATGGCTGTCCTGTAGCGAAATCTGGCCGGCATCGATAAACGGTAAAGTTGCGGGGCCGTATCCGAGAGTGACTTTTCCCATCGAGCTCTCGAATTCCAGCCAGTGGTGCGCGAAAGGACCGCCATGCAGGGCTCGCAGTTGCAGTGTGACAACCTTCTCCGGATCCGGGCTTTCGATTGGCGAATCGGGACTAGCAGGCGTTTCCGGCAGCAAACAATTTGCAAAACCCAAGCTGCAGGGTGTGGTTCCCGCCTGGCGGAACGGATTGGTGCGAAACGGATCCATCAAGCGATGCAATACTTTCACCGGCCACGGTGCGGCAATCGCAACTTTCGATAAAAGCGCAGTTAGAAGCAAACTTCGAAGAACCGATAGGAGAGGGGTTGTTGGGCGCCGACTGTTCCGGGACGATGATCGGCGAATCCTGGTGGAAATCATTCGTGTCCGTATCTCTCTACCTCTTCGACGCGGAGAAGTGCAGTTTATCGCATCGCGGTTTGTCAACCTACACGACAGCGCGGAATTAGATGGCAGGACCGGGAACCAGGTGGTACGGCGGGCTGCGGCAAACCGGCATTCCCGTATAATCGAGCCACTCTTATGTCCCCGGGGTTGGACGAGATTGTCCGTGCGACGCGGCGAAAGGTGCAAGAGGGTCGCCGGAATGTCGATCTGCGTGACCTTGAAAAACAAGCGGAACAGCATGTCCCGCGCGGATTTCGTCAAGCGCTGCAGGCAAAAAGCGAGCTCGGTCCAGCAATTATTGCGGAACTCAAGAAAGCATCCCCGTCACGGGGATTGATTCGAGAAGAGTTTAATCCGGAGGAGTTAGCCAAAGAATTGGAGGAGGCGGGAGCGGCAGCGCTTTCAGTGCTGACGGACGAGGATTTCTTCCATGGGTCTCTTTCAAATCTGCGGCGAGCCTCGAGCGTTACCCGGATCCCATGCCTGAGAAAGGATTTCATCGTCGACGAATCGCAGATTTTAGAAGCACGCGCGCATGGAGCGGATGCAATTCTACTCATCATTGCGGCGTTGACTCAGGAGGAACTTCAAAGATTTTCAACCAGGGCCAAAGAACATTCGTTGGATGTGTTGACGGAAATTCACGACGAGACCGAACTGCATCGTGCGTTGGATGTGGACTCTGACCTTATCGGTGTTAATAGCCGTGACTTGCGTACCTTCAAAGTCGACCTGCAAACCGCGTTGGATCTGGCCAACATGATTCCGAAAGATGTGCTGCCAGTAGCCGAGAGTGGGATTCACAGGGGAAGCGATATTGACAAGCTGCGCGCAGCCGGGTACCGGGCATTTCTGGTCGGTGAATCGCTAATGAAAGCGAAATCACCGGGCGAGGCGCTGCTTGCGTTGCTTAGCGAAAGCGAAGCGCCGCGCTGATCTATGACCTGGGTAAAGATCTGCGGAATTACAAACCTTGAAGACGCGATTACGGCAGTGAAAGCCGGCGCAGATGCCGTGGGCTTTGTTTTTTACCAGAACAGCCCGAGAAGGATTGCACTTGATGCGGCGAAACAGATAATCGCGCGATTACCCGAGCAGGTAGAAAAAGTCGGAGTCTTCGTGGATCAGCTGGAAGGCCCAATTTGCGCAAGCGCCAAGGAAGCAGGGCTGACTGCAGTCCAACTGCATGGGACCAACGAAGATCCGCGAACGGCCGACTTGATACGAAAGAAGAGCAAAGATCTCCGAATTTTTGTGGGAATTTCAATGCTGCAGTCGATCCCCGAAGGCCGGGCCATGATGTGGACACACGATCTCGTCCACGCCTTTCTGGTTGATACAGGCAATTCAACCACGCCGGGGGGGACTGGCAGGTCATTCGATTGGCAGGCGCAAGCGACGAATGTAAGTGCGATTGCCAGACTCGGGCGCGTCGTCGTTGCCGGCGGTTTGCTGCCGACAAATGTTTCAGAAGCCGTGCGTATACTCAAGCCCTGGGGCGTCGATGTATCGTCTGGAGTCGAAGTAAAGCACGGAAAGAAGGATCCGGAGAAAGTCCGGGCGTTCGTTGAAGCAGTGAAGAACGCAGACAAAATCTTGTAGTGTTGTCAGGACACGCCAGCGGGAAGGCCGTGGGAGAGCCGCCAAGTCGGCGGCGTTATAAATGAAACTCACCATGCGACGGAAAAACGCGGTCGGACGTTTCGGTGCCTACGGTGGGCGCTACGTCCCAGAGACGCTCGTAGCCGCCCTCGAAGAACTGGAGCGTGAGTATGAGAAAGCCAAACGCGACCGCCGTTTTCAGAAACGCCTGGACGAGTTGCTGCGAAACTTCGCTGGTCGTCCAACACCACTCTTTTTTGCGCAACGCCTTACCAAAAGGCTCGGTGGAGCGAAGATCTACCTGAAGCGTGAAGACCTGTTACATACAGGTGCGCACAAGATCAACAATTGTCTCGGGCAGGCGCTGCTGGCAGAGCGCATGGGAAAGCGCCGGATCATCGCTGAAACCGGCGCAGGACAGCATGGAGTGGCGACAGCCACTGTGTGCGCGCTATTCGGGTTCGATTGCGTCGTCTACATGGGCACGGAGGACATGCGTCGCCAGGAGCTAAACGTTTTTCGCATGCGATTGCTTGGCGCTGAAGTTCGAGGAGTGGATTCAGGTTCGCGCACGCTGAAAGATGCCATTAACGAGGCTATGCGCGACTGGGTGACCAACGTTCGCACCACACACTACTTGCTCGGAAGCGTGCTGGGCGCGCACCCGTATCCCACCATGGTTCGCGATTTTCACAAGATCATCGGCAGGGAAGCGCGGGCGCAGATCCTGAAGGCGGAAGGCAAACTGCCAGCTATGGTTCTCGCTTGCGTCGGTGGTGGATCAAACGCGATCGGAATATTTTATGAGTTCATAAAAGACAAAAAGGTGAAGCTGGTCGGTGTCGAGGCTGGCGGCCGAGGGCACTCGCTGGGCGAACACGCGGCACGGTTCCATGGCGGATCACCCGGGGTGCTGCAGGGAACCTATTCCTACCTGTTACAGGACAAAAACGGCCAAATTGCAACGACGCATTCAGTTTCCGCGGGACTCGATTACCCATCGATCGGTCCCGAACACGCGTGGCTGAAAGACTCTCGGAGAGCCGAGTATGTTTCTGCGTCCGACGCGGAAGCTCTTGAAGCCTGCACGTTGCTGGCAAGGACGGAAGGAATTATTCCGGCGCTGGAGTCGTCCCATGCTGTGGCCGAGGTTACCAGGCGCGCGCCGAAGATGAAGAAGTCGGAAGTTGTAATCGTGAATATCTCAGGACGCGGCGACAAGGATGTCGGGATTTTGCGTGAACAGTTGAAGCTTGATTTGCGATAACCATGCCTCTCGACTTCTCGAAAAAGCCTTCTCTTATCGCCTACGTAACTTGCGGCGATCCCGACCTCGCCACGACAAAACAGATTGTGCTGGCAGCGGTTAACGCCGGCGCGGCTGTGATTGAGATGGGAGTTCCTTTCAGTGATCCAGTCGCGGATGGTCCGGTTATCCAGCGGGCCAGCCAGAGGGCGCTACAGAAGGGGACGTCGTTAGAGGACGTACTCGGGCTGGCAAGAACGATTCGCCAGGAATCGCTTGTGGGACTCGTCATCTTTTCCTATCTCAATCCAATTCTTCGCATGGGCATGTCAGAGTTTGCTGCGAAAGCGAGGGATGCAGGCATTGATGGAGCTCTGATTACCGACCTCCCGATCGAAGAAGCAGATGAATATCTTGCAGAAATGCAGCAACGGCACTTGAAGCCCATTTTCTTGGCCGCACCCACAAGCCCTGACGACCGGCTGAAACGCATCGCCCAAGCCTCGCGAGGATTCGTTTACGCGGTTTCTCGGACGGGGGTGACGGGGGCGAGACAACAGCTTCCAGAAGACGCCAAAAAGCTGGTAAAGCGAATTCGCAAATATACTAAGCTTCCTGTGGCTGTTGGTTTCGGCATTTCTACTCCGGAACAGTTCGCTTCAGTCGGGCAGTTTGCGGATGCAGCAGTAGTGGGTAGCGCGATTGTTGAGACGATTGAGCGGAATCCCGGCACGGAGGCGCAATCTGTGGCAGAATTTGTCGAAAGTTTAGTAGCTAGTGGCTGATGGCTAGCAAATTCGACCTCAAGTTTCTAGCTCCTAGCTACGGTATTTATGGACATTTCTGATTGGCGTAAGAAGATCGATGAGTTGGACCGCCGGTTGGTCGAGTTGCTCAGCCAACGAGCCCAGGCCGCGCACGAAATCGGGAGGCTCAAGCGCGCAGCGGGTCTACCGATCTACGAGCCCGATCGCGAACAGAACGTCTTCTCAAACGTAGCAAGCGCGAATGCCGGGCCGCTTCCGGATCGCGATCTGTTGCGAATCTACGAACAGATCATGGACATCATGCGGAAAATCCAGGTTGAGGAAATCGCGCCCAATGGCTAGTACCACATTGCTTCTCCCGGGTGCGATGCCCAAATCCGATTGTGTTGTCCACCCCAGGTTGTCCTGATGCCCATCCGCCAGGTAAGCATTTTCGGTGTGGGACTGCTAGGCGGTTCGCTTGCGATGGCCCTGCGTAAGCATGGTTTTCGCGGGCGCATCATTGGTTGTGATCGGGCGGCCGTGCTCGAACGAGCAACCGTTCGCGGCGTCATTGATGAGGGCAGAGTTCATCCCTTCGAAGCCACGCAAGGAAGCCAGGTGGTTGTTTTGGCAACCCCGGTTCTAGCGATTGCGGATCTGATTGATCGCCTTGGCCCCGGTCTCCCCCCTAAAACTTTGCTTACCGACGTCGGTAGCACGAAACAACTCGTGCTTCAACGAGCGAATACAGTCTTCGGTAAGAGTGCGGGAGAGCGATTTCTTGCCGGTCACCCCATGGCCGGGAAAGAACAGTCAGGATTGGAATTCGCGGACGCAGACCTGTTCCAGCACTGCACGTGGTTCGTTACGCCGCTGCCTGGGCAGAAGGTTCACGACGGGGTGAGCGGAGAGTTTCTCGACTGGGTGGAGCGAATTGGCGCGCGAATCGCAAGCGTGTCCGCACCGGAGCACGACCGTCTGTGTGCATGGATCAGCCATTTACCGCAGATGCTCGCGACGGCACTGGCGGCAACACTGGTTGAAGAGTACGGGGAAGACGCGCCGTTGCTCGATGCGGGGGGACGCGCGTTGCGGGAGATGACACGCATCTCCAGCAGCCCGTATTCCATGTGGCGTGATATTGCGCTCACCAACAAAGAGCACCTCGGGGACGCCATGTCAAAACTGGAGCAGCGTCTGGCGTATATCCGAGAGAATCTCGACACGCGTGAACTGGCTTACGAGTTCGAGAGAGCCCACCAATTGCGCAAAGCGCCGCTTGCGAAAAAGAAATCCTAGCCCGGGCCCTCCCAAGCCACGCACTGCCATTTTCATTTAAAATTCTTCCTTCATGAATAAAGCTGTCGCTAACGCAGATGAGGCCGTACGCGATGTTTTCGATGGCGCCGTGATTATGGTCGGCGGATTCGGACTGTGCGGCATCCCCGAAAACCTGATCCGAGCCTTGGTAAGAAAAGGCGTGAAGAACCTCACGACCGTCAGCAATAACGTCGGCGTCGACGGCTTTGGTATGGGGCTACTGCTTGCGGCTGGACAGATTCGCAAACACATCGGAACTTATGTCGGCGAAAACAAATTGCTGGAGCAGATGGTTCTGCAGGGCAAAGTGGAGCTTGATCTAGTCCCGCAAGGAACTTTTTCCGAGCGCATCCGTGCCGGAGGCGCGGGCATTGCTGCATTTTTTACTCCGACGGGTGTTGGCACCGTCGTAGGCGAAAACAAAGAGACACGCGAGTTCGAGGGGCGGATGTACGTCATGGAGCGCGCACTGAGAGCGGATTTTGCGCTGATCAAAGCCTGGAAAGGCGATAAGTGGGGAAACCTGGTCTATCGCAAGACCGCGAGGAATTTCAATCCAATGATGGCCACTGCGGCGAAGGTAACGATTGCAGAGGTCGAACAACTGGTGGACGTCGGAAGCCTCGATCCAGATCTCGTACAAACCCCAAGTATTTATGTGAACCGCATCTTCCGGGGCGAAGTGTATGAGAAACGGATTGAGAGAAGGACGGTAAGAAAAGCGTCGTAGGCCGTAGGCTCTCGGTCGTAGGCAACGACGCGGTGGATTGTGGCCTTGAGCCTAGGACCTAGAGCCGAGGGCCTAGAACCAGAAGCTTGAGAATTTCCATGGACAAGCATGGCAAAGATATCGAAAAGCGAGAGCGCATCGTAAAGCGCATCGCCCGCGAGTTGCGGGATGGCTTCTACGTCAACCTCGGCATCGGAATGCCGACGCTGGTGGCAAACCACGTGCCAAAGGGGATGGATGTCATCCTGCAAAGCGAGAACGGAATGCTAGGTATCGGCCCTTACCCGATCGAAGGCCAGGAAGATGCCGATCTGATTAACGCCGGTAAGGAAACGGTGAGTGAGATTCCGGGAACCGCATATTTTTCCAGCGCCGATTCATTTGCCATGATCCGCGGCGGCCATGTGAACTTAAGCGTCCTGGGAGCGATGGAAGTCGATCAGGAAGGAAATCTCGCGAACTGGATGGTACCGGGAAAAACGGTCAAAGGCATGGGCGGCGCTATGGACCTGGTTGCCGGAGCCCGGCGCGTGATCATTGCGATGGAGCACACCACCAAAGATGGTCAGCCGAAGATCTTGCGCAAATGCACGTTGCCGCTGACGGGTGCCCGCGTGGTGAACACAATCGTTACCGAATTGGCTGTGATTCAGGTGACGATGGAGGGGCTGGTGCTAGAAGAGGTTGCTCCCGGCGTAACCGCGGAAGACGTTCAACGAGCGACTGAGGCCACTCTAATCGTCAGCCCGGATTTGAAAACGATGTAATTGCCTACTTCGAACCAGCCGCGGTCTTCAGTCTTTCGGGTTCGAATTCATCACCCTTGTTCCAGCCGACCTCGTTCGTCTGGCTGGCAGCGACCCAACCCAAGGCAAATCCGAAACGCGCCATCGCTGCATCGCCGGTAAAATCCATGCTGGGCCGATATTCGTCACTCGGCTGGTGATAACGATTTGCCGTGTAGTCGTCAGCCTGCTGTTTCCCCCAGGCAAGATCGTGGCCTTTGTACTTCATCCCTTCCCCAATCGAGAATGCAGGTACTCCAACCCGCGCCAGGCTGAAGTGGTCGGAGCGATAGTAACTCCCAGCCGATGGACGGGCATCGGGTCGAATCGCCAAACGAAAAACCTTGGCCAAAGACTGCACTGTCGGATAAAAACTCGTTCGCTCGGAACCAGAAACCTCAACTTCCTCGGCGGCACCAAGCGGAGGAAGGTCGTCGTAATTGAGGTCGAGGCTGATGTTTCCCGCAGGGACCGGCGGATGCTTCCCCAGGTATTCGGATCCAAGCAAGCCCTGTTCTTCCGCAGTGACCGCCGCGAAGAGCACCGAGCGGTGAGGACGGTCAGCCGCGTCTGCGAAAGTGCGGGCCAACTCGAGCAGAATTCCGCATCCGGTAGCGTTGTCATTAGCACCGTTGTAAATGTTGTCACCGGGCATCTCCGGGCGAATGCCCAGATGATCATAATGTGCGGTGTAAAGAACAGCCTCATCGCGCAGGGCACCATTCGATCCCGGCAACATCGCCAGCACATTGTTGGATTGGAAACTGCGAACCTTGCTCACCATGTGTGCCTTAAGCCTCACGGGCAATGTCACAGGATGGAAATCTCGGGAGCGAGCGTCCGCCAACATCTGGTTGATATCAGTTCCAGAAGCAGCCGCCAGTTGCTTGGCGACCGCAAGCTGGATCCATGAAGCTACTTTCAATTCCGGTTCATCTTCGTGCTTGAGAAATGACTTTTCGCCTGAGTCCGAATTGCGAACGACATCCCAGGGATAGCTCGCCATCTCCGTCTGGTGAATCAGAACGGCTCCGACAGCGCCGCGTCGTGCCGCTTCCTCGTATTTGTAGGTCCACCGGCCGTAATAAGTAAGTGCCGCTCCTTTGAAGAAGCTGGGGTCACTCGACGGGGGCTCATTTACGAGCATGAGAATGACTTTGCCGCGAACATCCGTTCCTTTGTAGTCATCCCAGCGATATTCGGGCGCGGAGATTCCGTATCCCACATAAACGACTTCTGCATCCACATCGGATTCCGGTTGCTGAGTCTGGTCAAAGGCGACGTAGTCGTCGAGCGCTTTCAAGTTGATGGGGTTGCCGTGCGAAGGAACGAGTGAAAATGTAGTTTGCGGTTCGGTTGTGATGCCCACCAACGGTACCTTCTGCATGTAGGTTCCGTTGTCGCCTGCAGGTTTCAATCCATAAAGGGCAAACTGAGTTGCGATGTACTCGGCAGCGATGTCTCCGCCGCGCTGGCCAGTACCGCGGCCTTCCAACTTGTCATCGGCCAGGAATCGCACATGGGCCCGGATACGCTCAGGATTGATCTTCTGCAGCGCCGACATGGCGGCGGCCGGAAGATGAGTGGAGTAAGCATGGTCGCGATCGCGCGACGGCTCAGCGGCACAAAGGCCGAAGATAAAAACGATTACAAGTGAGATGGGCAGGCTCTTGCGCATGCAGATTAACTCCCTGGATTGGCTAGGTAAGCAACATTGTAAGAGTCCAGGCGGTAATCGCTGTGGTTACTGGAGTCATGCCGTCAGGAGCAAAAATGGTTGCGCCAACTGCTAGCCTTTGGTTTCTTGACTTTTTTTTGG
>Ga0335069_10014368_pt1 | contig 11086 bp, 12 predicted proteins | sample Lox_Sample_11_FD_206714 | JGI IMG/M metagenome (GOLD analysis project Ga0335069, IMG submission 206714) | Soil microbial communities from Loxahatchee National Wildlife Refuge, Florida, United States - Lox_Sample_1.1 | ecosystem: Environmental > Terrestrial > Soil > Wetlands | place: USA... | reverse complement strand
GCACCATCAGCCAGACCGAACGCGGCGCGTCGAGCTGCTGCACGAGCTCCTCGAGCGAGGAGGCGGTGGACTCGACGTTCGGATCGAAGGTCTTGACGTCGTGACCCGCGGCGCGCAGGCGCTCGGTCATGTTCGCGCCCATGCGGCCGAGGCCGACCATGCCGACCTGCATCTAGAGGTCCTCCAGTCTGACGCGGGCAACCCGCCGGCCCCGCTCCTTCAGCGACTCGAAGTCGCCCGCGGCCTGCGCGCGGATGAGCCGGCGGAACCCGAACGGCTTGCCGGGAATGGCGAGCTCCTCGCCGCCGCCGTCCACCACCTGGAGGAACAGGCCGGTGTTCGCGCCGCCCTTGTGCAGCTGGCCCGTGGAGTGGAGGTAGCGCGGCCCGTACCCGTGCGTCACGACGCAGCTCGTGCGCTCGCGGATGCGGTCGACGAGCGGGTCGAGCGGCACCGCGGGATCGACGAACGCCTGCACGCAGACGTAGTCGCCCTCGCGCGCCTGCGAAAGGAGCTCGTCCAGCGACGCCTCGGGCTCGAGCTGCGGCTCCTTCCCCGCGGCGAGGACCTCGTTCGTCTTGTCCTTCGCCGCCTGCACGTCGGGCTGGTCGAACGGGTTGATGCCGAGGTACGTCGCGGCGACGGCGACCGCGAACTCCCACCGGAAGAACTCGCCGCCGAGGCCCGGCCCGTCCGCGTCCCGCGGCACGACGCGCTGGCGATCGGGGCCGTCGGGCGACTCGCCGGGGGCGGGCACGAGGCCCTTGCCCTGCTTCCCGGTCGACTCGGCGACGAGCTGCTCGGCCCACAGGCCGAACCCGCCCGGCGTGTCGCCGATGCAGATCTTGTCCCGCCCCTCCGTCCAGCCGGCGCCGAACGCGCGCCCGAGCTCGTAGCCCGGGTTGTCGTCGTCGCGGCGGCAGCGGTCGGCCATCTCCTCGGCCGCAGCCAGGATCGCGTCGACGTCGATGCCGGCGACCGCGGCGGGCACCATGCCGAAGGAAGAGAGCGCCGAATAGCGGCCGCCGATCGTCGGCTCGCCGTGAAAGATGCGGCGGAAGCCGCGCTCGTTCGCGAGCGCCTCGAGCTGCGACCCGGGGTCGGTGATCGCGATCCACTGCCGCCCGTTGCGGACCTTCTTCCAGAAGTAGTCGGTGTGCGAGCGCGTCTCGAGGGTCGAGCCGGACTTCGACGCGGACGCAAACAGCGTCCGGTCGAAGTCGATCCGTCCCTCGAGGCCGCGGATCGCGGTCGGGTGCGTCGTGTCGAGCACGTGCAGCGAGGAGGCGCCGAACGTCCGGCGCAGCACCTCCGGCGCGAGGCTCGACCCGCCCATGCCGAGGAGGACGACCGTGTCGAGCCCGTGCGCCGCGACCTCGTCGGCGAATGCGGTGAGGTCGGCGACGCGCTCGCGCATGCGGCGCGGCTCGTCGAGCCAGCCGAGCCACTTCGCCTCGTCGGCGCCGGTCCAGACGGTCGGGTCGCGCTCCCAGATGCGGTCGACGACCCCGGTCACGAGACCGCTGCGAGCGCCTGCCGCTTGGAGTCGACGCCCGCGAGCAGCTCGGCGAACGAGTCGGCGAACTTCTGCACGCCCTCGAGCTCGAGCGTCTCGGTGAGGTCGTCGTAGTCGACGCCGGCCTTCGCGAGCTCCTCGAACACGGCGTGCGCCTTCTTCACGCCCTTCTCGACCGTGTCGCCGCGGATCTCGCCGTGGTCCTGGAACGCGCGGATCGTCTCCTCCGGCATCGTGTTCACCGTCTCCGGGCCGATGAGCTCCTCGACGTAGAGGACGTCGCGGTACGCGGGGTTCTTCGTCGAGGTCGACGCCCACAGGCAGCGCTGCGGGTTCGCGCCCTTGCCGGCGAGGAACGTCCAGCGCCCGCTCGAGAACACGTCCTGGTAGTGCTCGTATGCGAGCTTCGCGTTCGCGACCGCGAGCTTGCCGCGGAGCGCGAGGGCGTCCTTCGTCCCGACCGCCTCGAGCCGCTTGTCGGCCTCCGTGTCGACGCGCGAGACGAAGAAGCTCGCCACCGAGTACACCTTCTTCGGGTCGCCGCCGGAGGCGACGAGCCGCTCGAGCCCGCGGAGATACGCGTCCACGACCTCGGCGTACCGCTGCAGCGAGAAGATGAGGGTGACGTTGATGTTCTTCCCGTGCGCGACGCAGTCCTCGATCGCGCCGAGGCCCGGCTTCGTCGCCGGGATCTTCACGTACAGGTTCGGGCGGTCGAGCCAGCCGTGCAGCCGCATCGCCTCGTCGAAGGTCGCCTCGCGGTCGTACGCGAGCGTCGGGTCGACCTCCCACGAGACGAAGCCGTCATGGCCGGTCTGATCGTGGACGGGCGCGAGCAGGTCGAGCGCGGCCTCGACGTCGCGGGCTGAGAGCTGCAGGAAGATCTCCTTCGCGTCCGTCTCGCGCTCGAGCAGGTCCTTCAGCTGCTCGTCGTAGCGCTCGCCCTGCGAGATCGCCTTCTGGAAGATCGTCGGGTTCGAGGTGACGCCGACGACGGCGTCGTCGCGCATCATCCGCGCGAGCTCGCCCTCCTCGAGCATGTCGCGCGAGAGGTAGTCGATCCAGACCGACTGCCCGCGCTCCGAAAGCCTATACAGGTTCGACTTGGCCATTCGCCATCGCCCTTTCCATCGCTTCCACCTTTTTCAACCGCTCGACGTACCGCTCGCCTCCGTCGAACCGAGCCCCGAGGAACGTCTGCACGAGGTCGGCGGCGAGGCTCGGCCCCACCACCTCCGAGCCGAGGCAGAGGACGTTCATGTCGTCGTGCTCGACGCCCTGGTGCGCCGAGTAGACGTCGTGGCAGATCGCAGCCCGGATCCCGGCGACCTTGCACGCGGCCACCGCGGCGCCGACGCCGGAGCCGCACACGAGGACGGCGCGCTCGGCGCGCCCGTCGCGGATCGCCTCGCCGACCTCGCGCGCCTTGTCCGGGTAGTCGATCCGCACGGCGTCGGTGTCCGTTCCGAGGTCGACCACGTCGTGGGCGCGCAGCGCGGCGAGCACCGCGTCGCGGAGATGGACACCGCGATGGTCGAAGGCCACGGCGACGCGCACGGTGTCAGACACCGCCTCGCGGTGTCTGACACCAAGACGCGGGTGCGGTCACGATGCGACGCGCTCGCGGAGCGCGACCGCCCGCGCGACGACGTTGTCGACCGTGTAGCCGAACTTCTCCAGCACCGTCGTCCCGGGCGCCGAGGCCCCGTAGTGCTCGATCGAGATCGAGTCGCCGCCATCGCCGACCCACTTCTTCCAGCCGAGCGCGACCCCGGCCTCGATCGAGAGCCGCGCCCTCACGTCCGGCGGCAGCACCTCGTCGCGGTAGTCGGAGGGCTGCGCCTCGAACAGCTCCCAGCACGGCATCGACACGACGCGCGTCGGGACGTCGATGTGCTGCGCCGCCTCGATCGCGAGCGCGACCTCGGAGCCGGTGGCGAGCAGGATCAGCTCGGGGGCGCCCTCCGGGTCGTGGACGACGTACGCGCCGCGGGCGACGCCCTCGACCGTCGTCGTCTCGAGCGTCGGCACCTTCTGGCGCGTCAACGCCATGGCCACCGGGCCGTCCTCGCGCTCGAGCGCGACCTTCCACGCGCCGACGGTCTCGGTCGCGTCCGCCGGCCGGACGAACCACAGGAACGGGATCGCGCGCAGCGCGGCGTAGTGCTCGACCGGCTGGTGGGTCGGGCCGTCCTCGCCGAGGCCGACCGAGTCGTGCGTCCAGATCCACAGGGACTGGAGCTGCGACAGCGCCGAGAGGCGCACGGCGTTGCGCATGTAGTCGCTGAAGATGAGGAACGTCGAGCCGTACGGCTTCACCATCCCCTCGTGCAGCGAGATGCCGTTGACGATCGCGCCCATCGCGAACTCGCGGATGCCGAAGGCGATGTTGCGGCCGGCGTGCGTCGCCGAGAAGACGCCGCCGCCCTTGAACTCGGTCTTCGTCGACTCGACGAGGTCGGCGGCGCCGCCGATCATCGTCGGCGTGTGGTGCTTGATCGCGTCCATCACCTTGGCGCCGGCGTCGCGCGTCGCGACCGACTCGCCGGGCTCGAAGCGCGGGAGCGCCTCGACCCAGCCGGGCATCGGCCTGCCGGTGTGCACCTGGTCCCACCGCTCGCGCAGACCCGGGTACTTCGCCGACCACGCGCTGACCTTCTGCTGCCACTCCTCCTCGAGCGCGACGCCGCGCTCGACCCGGTTCATGTGCGCGGTGACCTCCTGCGGGACGACGAACTTCTCGTCCGGGTTCCAGCCGAGCGCCTCCTTCGTCGCGCGCACCTCCTCCTCGCCGAGCGGCGAGCCGTGCGACTTCGCGGTGTCGACCGCGTGCGGGGCGCCGAAGGCGATGTGCGAGCGGACGACGATCATCGACGGCTTCGCGGTCTCTCCCTGCGCGGCCGCGATCGCCGTGCGCAGCTTGCCGAGGTCGTTCGCGTCGTCGACGACCTGCACGTGCCACCCCTGCGCCTCGAAGCGCGCCGCCCGGTCCTCGGTGAACGAGATCCACGTCGTCCCGTCGATGGTGATGTGGTTGTCGTCGTAGAAGTAGACGAGCTTGCCGAGGCCGAGCGTGCCCGCGATCGACGCCGCCTCGTTCGAGACGCCCTCCATCAGGTCGCCGTCGCTGCAGATCACGTACGTGCGGTGGTCGACGATCTCGTCGTACGGGCGGTTGAAGGTCTCGGCGAGGAAGCGCTCGGCGATCCCGAAGCCGACGCCGTTCGCGAAGCCCTGGCCGAGCGGGCCGGTGGTCGCCTCGACGCCCGGCGTGTGGTGCACCTCAGGATGGCCCGGCGTCAGCGATTCCCACTGGCGGAAACGCTTGAGCTCCTCGAGCGAGAGGTTGTAGCCGGAGAGGTGCAGGGCGGCGTACTGGAGGATGCACGCGTGCCCCGCCGAGAGGACGAACCGGTCCCGGTTCGGCCACTTCGGGTTCGCCGGGTTGTGGTCCATCACCTCCGTGTAGAGGAGGTAGGCGAGCGGCGCGAGCGCCATCGCCGTTCCCGGATGGCCGGCGTTCGCCTGCTGGACGGCGTCCATCGCGAGCGTTCGGATGGTGTCGACCGACCGCTGCTCGAGCTCGGTGCTCGCCACGGGGGGAACGATATGCGCCGGACTACCCTTGGTGCGCCATGGCCGTCGTGATCGCCTCCAACCTCCGGAAGGAGCTCGCCGGATCGTTACTTTTCGACGGGGTCTCCTTCAGCGTCGAGCGCCGCGACCGGGTGGCGCTCTCCGGCCCGAACGGCGCCGGGAAGACGACCCTGCTCCGGATCCTCGCCGGCGAGACCGAGAAGCACGGCGGCGAGCTCGCGTTCGAGAAGGACACGCGCGTCTCGCTCCACGACCAGCGCCCGCCGCTCGAGCAGGAGCTCACGCTGCGCGAGTACGTCCTCTCGGGCGCGCGGGACCTCGTCTCGCTCGAGGCCGAGCTGCGCTCGCTCGAGCAGGCGATGGCCGCCGGGACGCACGACCAGGCCACGATGAACCGGTACGGGGCCGCCCAGGCGCGGCTCGAGCACGCCGGCGGGTACGGCTGGCGCGACCGCGCCGCCTCGGTGCTGCGCGGCCTCGGCTTCGCCGACCCGGACCTCGACCGGCCGCTCCGCACGTTCTCGGGCGGGGAGCTGACGCGGGCCTCGCTCGCGCGCGCGCTCGGCGGCGACCCCGACCTGCTGCTGCTCGACGAGCCGACCAACCACCTCGACGTCGCGAGCCTCGAATGGCTCGAGCGCGAGCTGCAGACCGTCGACGCCGCCGTCGTCCTCGTCGCGCACGACCGCTGGTTCCTCGAGGCGGTGACGACGGCGACGCTCGAGCTCTCCGCCGGCCGCGGGACGTTCTTCCCCGGCCCGTGGCACGCGTGGCGCCGGGAGAAGGCGGCGCGGATGCTGCACGCGCAGAAGGAGGTCGAGCGGGTCGAGGCCGACATCGTGCGGCTCGAGCGGTTCGTCGAGCGGTTCCGGTACAAGAAGGAGAAGGCGAGGCAGGCGCAGGCCAAGCTGACGCAGATCGGCCGGCTGCAGCAGGAGCGCACGGCGGCGGCAGGCGAGATCGCGCTGCTCTCCCGCCGGACGCGCACGCTCGGGTTCGAGTTCCTCAAGCCCGCGCGCAGCGGCCGGACGGTGGTCGAGGCCGACGGGCTCGACCTGCGCGTCGCGAACCGCGAGCTCCTCCGTGCGGCGACCTTCGCGCTCGAGCGCGGCGAGCACGTCGCCCTCGTCGGCCCCAACGGATCGGGCAAGACGACGCTGCTCGAGGCGATCGTCCGCGAGCAGGGAGCGCGGCTCGGCCACGGCGTGCAGGTCGGCTACTTCTCCCAGCAGGAGATGGAGCTCGACACGCGCGGCTCCGTACTCCAGTGCACGCAGTCGATGACGGGCCTGTCGCGCCCCGACGCGCAGAACCTGCTCGGCCGCTTCCTCTTCTCCGGCTGGGACGCGCACGAGAAGCCCGTCACGGTGCTCTCGGGCGGCGAGCGGCGGCGGCTCGCGCTCGCGGTCACGGTCGCCTCGGGCGCGAACTTCCTCGTGCTCGACGAGCCGACGAACCATCTCGACCTCGAGAGCCGGGAGGCGCTCGAGGCCGCGCTCGACGCGTTTCCCGGGACGGTTCTCCTCGTCTCGCACGACCGCGCGCTCCTCGACGCGATCGCCGAGCGCACGCTCGCGATCGAGGACGGAGAGCTGCACGGCTACGACGGGGGCTGGGCGGAGATGCTGCGCCGCCGGGAGGAGCGGGCCGCGCGCGCGGCGCCACCGCCGCCTCCGGAGCCGAAGGCCCAAAAGCCGAAGCAGCGCCCGGCGCCGAAGCCGCGCCGCCCGTCCGAGCTCGAGCGGATCGAGGCGGAGATCGCCGCCAAGGAGACGGAGGTCTCGGAGCTGGAGGCGAAGCTCGCGGAGGACTGGTCGAACGTCGACGTCCTCGCCGCGCACAAGCGCGCCCGGGACTCGCTCTCAGCGCTGCTCGAGCGGTGGGAGGCGCTTTTCGAAGCACAGGCTGAGCGCCCGTGAGTCGTACGGCGGGTAGCACGGGATCCGCGCGTACCCCGCCGACTCGTACAGCCCGAGCGCCTCGGCCTGGCGGTCCCCGGTCTCGAGCACGACCCGCGCGTACCCGAGGTCGCGCGCGGCCTGCTCGAGCTCGACGAGCACGCGCCGGCCGAGGCCCCGCCCGCGCGCAGCCGGGACGACGTACATCCGCTTCAGCTCGGCGGCCGTCTCGTCGAAGCGGGCGATGCCGCCGCACGCCACCGCCGCTCCGTCGTCGTCGCGCACGACGAGGAAGACGCCGTCCGGCGGCTCGAACATCGCGCCGACGCGTGCCGGACCGATGTCGGCCTCGCCCTCGTACAGCTCGAGCATCTCGGCCTGCTGCGCCTCCGCCAGCGCGCGGACGCCGGGCGAGTCGAACGCCTCAGGCCCAGAACGCATCGAACGCGGAGTCGAGCGGCACCGCGGTGACCTCCTTGAGCTGCCCACCGGCGTAGCGGATGACGAGCGCCTGGTCGACGTCGAGCTCGATGCCGTTCCGCGTGCCGTATGCGCGGTAGACGGCGACGCCCCATTCGTCGTCCGCCAGCACGGTGTGCAGCCTGCTCCGGTACGTGCCCTCCGTCTCGGTGCCCGTGCGGCGGAGGAACTCGACCACTTCGCGCGGGCCGCGGTACTCGCCGCTCATGATCGTGTCGCCGGGCACGCGCCACACGACGTCGCGCGCCAGAGCGGCCGCGATCACCTTCGGGTCGCGTCCGAAGGCGGCGAACAGGCGGCGTGTGAGGGCGGCGTTGGGATGCTCCTCGGTCATGCCTCTCCTTCGAGCGTCGCGACCACTGCCTCCGCGATCACCTTCAGCGGCCGGCCGGAGGACTGGCTCGCGCGGCGCAGGCGCGCGAACGCCTCCTGCTCGCTGAGCTTCTCCTTCTCCATCAGCAGTCCCTTCGCCCGCTCGATCACCTTCCTCGCCGCGAGCGCCTCGGTGAGCGACTCCGCCTCCTCGCGCAGCGCCTGCAGCTCGTCGTGGCGCGCGCGGGCGGCCGCGATCGCCGGCAGCAGGTCCTGCTCGCGGAACGGCTTCACGAGATACCCGAAGACGCCCGCCTCGACCGCGCGGGAGACGAGCTCCTCCTGCCCGTACGCGGTGAGCATCACGATCGGGATCGGCCGCTCGTCGAGGATCCGTCGCGCCGCCTCGATCCCGTCGAGCCGCGGCATCTTCACGTCCATGATCGCGAGGTCGGGCTGCTCGGTGCGGGCGAGCTCGACCGCCTCCTCGCCGTCGCGCGCCTCCGCGCACACGTCGAAGCCGGCACGGACGAGCAGGTCGCGCAGGTCGAGACGGATGATCGTCTCGTCTTCGGCGACGAGGATCCTCATGCGGCCATCGTCGCATTCCGCAGGCGGATGCCGCTGTAGTCGAGCGACGACTGGACCACTTCGTCCCAGAGCGGGAAGAGCGGCCCGCTGCGCAGCTCGATCCCCGCGGTCGCGTGGCGCTCGACGAGGTCGCCGAGCTCGACGACCTCGAGCGGCTCGACCGTGCGGTCGGAGATCCAGAAGCGGTCCCAGCGCTCGAACCCGTCCTCGGGCAGCCGGTACGCGACGACGCGGGCCGTGCGCATGCGGTCGAGCCATCGGGGCTCGACGACGTGCACGCGCCGGCCGCGGTCGCCGCCGAGAAACCGGACAACGTCCTCGTCCGTCGTCGTCGAGTCTGCCCAGAAGGTCGCGCGGGGGCAGTCGCGCGGGAACCAGTACAGCGGCAGGTGGCGCGTGTCGATCGCCCACACCCTTCCGTCGCGCGGCTCGAAACGGACGATCGAGTCGTCCTCGCTCACGTGCCACAGCGCGTGCGGCCCCTCGCCGGCGTACCGAGGCGCGGGCTCGATCACCGCGTGACGATGCGCATCGGCCGGATCTCCGCCGTCATCGCCCCGCTCGTGACGGCGGGGTCGGCGGCCACCATCGCCTCCACCTCCGCGCGGTCCTCGAGCGGGCAGACGCCGATCCCGAACGGATCCGGCTCGACCCAGGAGGGGCCGGCGACGACGAGCCTGCCTGCGGCGTGCATCTCGCGCAGGTAGTCCCAGTGCGCGCGCAGCATGTCGTGCTCCTGCTCGATCCCGTCGCGCGCGGGGCGGAGGACCACGAGCCAGCTCACGCAGGAAACACTACTTCCGCGCGCGTGCCGTTCCCGCCGCGCAGGTCGAAGCTGCCCTGCAGCTCGTCGCGCACGAGCGCCCGCACGATCGAAAGCCCGGTGCCGGCCGCGGAGCCGGAGGGCCCGGGCCCCTCGTCGTCGATCGCGAGCACGACCTCGCCGTCACGGCGGACGAGCTCGATCCGCACGTCGCCCGCACCGTGCTCGAGCGCGTTCTGGAGCAGCTCGCTGAAGACGAGCGCGAGCGCCGTCGCGCGCGCCCCGGCGAGCGACACCTCCTCGAGCGTCGCGGTGACGTCCCGTCCGGCGCCGAGCCCTTGCACGAGCATCGCGCGCAGGCGGTCGATCAGCTCCGACAGCTCGACGTCCTCCTCCCGCTGCTCGGTGAGCGCCTCGTGCACCGCCGCGATCGCGAGGATGCGGTTGACGGAGTGCTCGAGCGCCTCGCGCGGGTCGACGCCCTCGGCGCGCGACTGCAGGCGCAACAGCGACGCCACCGTCTGCAGGTTGTTCTTCACCCGGTGGTGGATCTCTTGCGCGAGCACCCCGCGCATGACCGCGCGCCCGTGCTCGAGCGCGACGGCGGCGTGGTGCGCGATCGCCTCGAGCAGCGCGCGGTCGTCGTCGGAGAACGGCGAGTCGCGGTCGGCGACGAGCTCGCCGATCTGGCGGCCGCGCCAGCGAAGCGGCGTGCGCACCGCGTGCGCGCCCGCACGGCCTTCCGGCCACGCGATGCGCCCGTCCTCGAGCACGAGCGCGGCACCGGTCGCCGACACCGCGTCCATCGTCGTCTTCACGATCGCCTCGAGCGACTCCTCGAGGTACAGCGACTCCGACACCGCCTCGGAGATGCGCGCGAGCGCCTCGAGCTCCGCGACGCGCCGCTGCGCCTGCGCATACAGCTGCGCGTGCACGATCGTCTGCGCCACCTGGTCGGCGATCGCCTCGAGCAGCGCGATCTCTCCCCCGTCGTACGAGCGCGACGCGCGCGTGCGGACGTTGAGCGCGCCCTCGAGCCGCTCGCCGCGTGCGAGGATCGGAACGGCGAGGATCGACTCGTACTCGTCCTCGGGCAGGTTCGGGAACTCCTTGAACCTCGGATCGAGGTGCGCCTGCGACGGGATCATCACCGGCGAGCGCTCGGCGGCAGCCGTGCCGGTGATCCCTTCGCCGGGCCGCATGCGCGGGCGGCGCGTCATCTCCTCGACGCGCGTGCCGTGCGTCGCGCGCAGCACGAGCTCGTCGGCACGCTCGTCGTAGAGATAGACGAAGCAGGCGTCGGCCTCGAGCGCCTCCGCGACCTTGGTCGCGATCAGGTGCAGGACCTCCTCGAGGTCGAGGGTCGAGTTGACCGCGGCCGTCGTCTCGGTGAGGAGGCGAAGGTGCCTCTCCGTCGAATTCATGCCGCTAATCGTACGAAGGCCGTATCCGAAGGATCCCGACCTCCGTTAACAAACTTCTTACGCCAACCCTGCAAAAAACCTTGCAGGGCGGGAATAGCTTCTCGACCATGAGCGCCCTCGCCATCGACCTCCGCCGCACCGCCGGCTTCACCGTCGCCGACAGGCAGGGCCGCGTGGTGGGCAAGGTCGAGTGCCCGATGTACGGCACCGCTCCGGACATCCCGGACGCGCTCTCGGTCAAGTCCGGCCTCTTCTCGCGCCGCCGCCGCCTCGTGCCGGCGGACACGATCGACCAGATCGACGGCGCCGTCGGCGTCATCGGTCTCCGCGTCGACCGAGAAGCCATTCGCAGTTTCCTCTAGACCTCTCGCCCGAGCCCACACCGAGGGCCGGCGCGAACCCCGTTCGCGACGGCCGACGTAGCGTGCGCTCCGGCCGAAGGCACGAGCGCACGCGCAGAGCCACCCTTCGCCCACGACCCTAAGAGGTCGGCGGCTCCGCCGCC
>Ga0335069_10014367_pt1 | contig 11086 bp, 8 predicted proteins | sample Lox_Sample_11_FD_206714 | JGI IMG/M metagenome (GOLD analysis project Ga0335069, IMG submission 206714) | Soil microbial communities from Loxahatchee National Wildlife Refuge, Florida, United States - Lox_Sample_1.1 | ecosystem: Environmental > Terrestrial > Soil > Wetlands | place: USA: Florida... | reverse complement strand
CACGGCAGGTGCATAGATCAGCCGCACCCGCGGTGGTAGACCGGCGCCATGGAAGCACGACGGCTCGGCGTCCTCGAGGTCTCGGCGATCGGGCTCGGCTGCATGGGGATGAGCGAGTTCTACGGCCCCGCCGACGAGGCCGAGGCGATCGCGACCATCCACCGGGCGCTCGACCTGGGCGTCACGCTGCTCGACACCGCCGACATGTACGGCCCGTTCACCAACGAGCAGCTCGTCGGGCGCGCCATCCGCGGACGCCGCGCGCAGGTGGTGCTGGCGACCAAGTGCGGCATCGTGCGCGACCCGGCGAATCCGCGCGCCCGCGGCGTGAACGGGAGGCCGGAGTACATCCGCGCGTCGTGCGACGCGAGCCTCCAGCGGCTCGGCGTCGACCACGTCGACCTCTACCAGCTCCACCGCGTCGACCCGACGGTGCCGATCGAGGACAGCGTCGGCGCGATGGCGGAGCTGGTGCGGACCGGGAAGACGCGCGCGATCGGCCTCTCGGAGGCGGGGCCGGAGACGCTCCGCCGCGCGCACGCCGTGCACCCGATCGCGTCGCTCCAGACCGAGTACTCGCTGCTCACGCGCGACGTCGAAGCCGAGGTGCTGCCGCTGTGCCGGACGCTCGGCGTCGGCTTTCTGGCCTACAGTCCGCTCGCCCGCGGGCTCCTCACCGGCCGCTATCGCTCGCGCGCCGACTTCGACGCCGGGGATTTCCGGCTGCTCACGCCGCGCTTCGCCGACGGCGCGCTCGAGCGCAACGTCGCGCTGGCGACGTCGGTGGCGGCGCTGGCGGAAGAGAAGGGATGTACGCCGGCGCAGCTCGCGATCGCGTGGCTGCTGGCGCAGGGGCCGGAGGTCGTGCCGATCCCGGGCACGAAGACGCGCCGGCGGCTCGAGGAGAACATCGGGGCGGCGGCGGTGACGCTCGGTGCGGCGGAGCTGGCCCGGCTCGACGCGGCGGCGCCGCTCGGCGCCGCGTCGGGCGACCGCTACGTGCGCGGGATGATGCCGCGCTGGGAGTGAGTCAGAAGCCGCGGTTCGCGGGCGCGATGTACTCGTGCGTCGGCGCCACGTCCTCCGGCCGCGACGACGCGAGGCGCAGCAGCGTGCCGTAGCCGCGCACCAAGTTGGCGTCGGCGAGGACGCCGCGCGCGCGGAGCAGGCGGTGGAGGCGTGGCAGCTTGTAGTGCGGCACCGTCATCAGGAGGTGGTGCTCCAGGTGGTAGTTCACGCGGTTCGGCGCGATCAGGAGCCGCTCCCACCAGGTCGCGAGCATCGTGCGGGTGTTCTGGAGCGGGTCGGCCGGGTCGCGCGCCATGCCGTGCTCGGCGATCGAGCGGATGCGCGTCACGAGGTTGTTGGTCGTGAACCACGCGCCGACCCAGAGGAGGTAGAGCCCCGGGTGCCCGAACGCCGTGAGCAGACCCAGGAGCACCAGGTTCGTCACGACGACGCCGCGCAGGTTGTGCCAGCCGGCGGCGACGCCGCGCGAGCTGCGCCCGCGCGAGCGGCCGAGGTCGCGCATCAGCGTGGCCTTGGCGCGCTTCCAGCCGGTCTGCCCGCTCAGATCGCGCCAGATCTTCCGACGGAGGCTCGCGCGCGTGATCGGGAAGGGCGTCGCGAGGCCCAGGTCGGGGTCGGCTTTGGTCCAGGTCTTCGAGTGGTGCTGTAGATGGTACGGGCGATACGGGTAGACGTCGGCCCAGACCGGGTAGGCGCAGAGCCAGTTGCCGACCCAGTCGTTCAGCGCGCGGTCGGGCAGCAGCGTGTGATGCGCGGCCTCGTGCATGAGCACCGCGAGCCCGAGCTGGCGCGCGCCGATCACGAACAGCGCGAGCACGACGGTGAACGGGTTCGGCCAGGCCGCCACCAGCGCGAACGCCGCGCCGATGAGCGCCCAGTCGAGGATCACCGACCACCAGCCGTGCCAGCGGTCCACCTGGAGGAACTCGCGGATCTCCTCGCGCGAGAGGTGCTCGCGCCAGACGGCGGCGGTGGCGTTCATGCGAGTCCTCCTGCGGCGGCGGCGAGGCCGTCGGTGGGGGTGTGTGCGTGCGGGGCGGCGGCGGTGGACAGGTGGGGGAGGCCGAAGCCGGCCATGAACGCGGCCCAGGCGTGACGGCCCGCGCGATCGTAGCGGCGCATCGCGGCGACCAGCGCGGCGCGGTCGGCGGTACGGACGATCGGCTCCGGCAGCAGCGGGTCGAGGGCGATGGCGTGGATGGCGCGGCCGCCCAGCAGGAACGACTCCGCCATCGCGCGCTCGGGAGGCAGCGTCGGCAGGCGCGCCTCGCTGCGCTCGACCGCGGACCGTAGCTCGCGATACGTCGTCGCGAGCGCGGCGGCGTCCCAGAGCCCGCGCGCGCGGGCCTCGGTGGCGGCGTCGAAGTCGTCGATCACGAACACCGGCGCGGACGGTTCGAGACCGAGCGCCGCGAGCCGGGTGCGCATCCCCTCGACGCCGTCGACGAGGTTGTCGGGCCGCACCTCGAGGCCGGGGGCGAGCGAGCGGAACCCCGTGAAGCGCAGCGCACGATGGCGCCGTGCGAGTGCGCGACGGTCGGTGCGCGACAGGCCGCCGGTGTGGACGCCGAGCCACGCCCCCTTCCAGGGGCGCACCCGGCTTTCGACCGAGCGCCAGCTCGCGACCTGCGCCCCCACCGCCGAGCCCCCGCCGATCCGGTAGCAGCCGCGCTCGTCCCGGACCACGAGGCCGGCGGCGAGCAGCCGGGCGAGCGCCACGCGGACGTTGTTCTCCGGGATCTCGAACAGGGCGCCGGCCGTCACCAGCGCCCGGACCGGCATCGCCTGCTTGGGCGTCGTCGACAGCAGGTCCAGTATCACACTCTTCCCGGTCGGCGGCCGCATGGCCAATTCATTACGTGCCGTGATGTTCAGAGTCAACGATTGTAATGAGCCGGAGATGGATCGGCGATGCCCGACCCACGCGATAGTGCTGAATTTCCTTGACGATACGGTGACGATTCTGGGAGTTTCCCGCCGCTGTCCGACGTCCGTCCTCGGGAGGAGCAGAGACATATGTTCAAGCGACTGCTGTGCACCGCGATCGTTGCCCTGGCCGTGAGGCCCTCCTGGGGCGCGCTGACGGCTCCACAGCAGCTCTGCCAGAAGAAGGCTGCGGTGCAGGCGCGGACCTTCTTCAAGACCGTGGCGAAGGCTCTCGCGTCCTGTCACGACAAGATCAGCAAGGGCACGTTCAACACGAACGTCGACTGCAGCGTCGAGCTGACCACTGCGGCGAAGATCACCAAGGCCCGCACCAAGCTCGGCCTGAAGCTCGCGCCGGCCTGTCCCGACGCGGTGGTGGCGTCGCTCGTCTTCGGCGGCGACTGCTTCGGGCTGTCCACCGGCGCCGACCTCGCGACCTGCCTCGCCGACACCCACGAGGACCAGGCGCTGGCGCTCATGACCACGCTCTACGGCACGCCCAGCCTGGTGGCCTCACCGCAGATCACCTGCCAGAAGACGACGTCCAAGGAAGCCCTCAATTACGCCGCCAGCCGGCTGGGCGCGCTGCAGAAGTGCAAGGACAAGGTCTCGAAGGGCAGCCTGACGGCCGGGACCAACTGCACGACTGACCCTTCGACGTCCGGCAAGCTCACCACGTACCTCACCAAAGCGGTCGGGAAGATCCAGGCGAAGTGCCCCGACCCGCAGGTCGCGGCGCTCGGCCTCGGCAAGCCCTGCACCGGGACCAGCACCGGCACCGGCCTCACCGCCTGCGCCACCGGGACCCATCGCGACCGCGCCGACCAGTTGCTGGTGGTCGAGTACGGGCAGGGGGCGACGGGTGGCAGCGCGCTCGCGAAGCTGATCACCGATACGTCGGACTGCGTGAAAGGGCCGATGAGCCGCTGCCGCGCGAACGACTACTTGCTGCAGAACGACAAGATCCGCGTCGTCGTGCAGAGCATCCAGCGTGACCTGTTCGGGATCGGGCAGTTCGGCGGGCAGATCATCGACGCCGACCTGAACCGCGGCAACCCGGCGCTCGAGCGCGACAACTTCGAGGAGTTCTCGATGTCCATCAACATCGAGAACACCGCACACTACACCGCGCTCACGCTCATCAACGACGGCAGCGACGGCCAGGCGGCGGTCCTGCGGGCGACCGGTGTCGACGACCTGCTCGACTTCCTCAACCCGTCGAGCACCGTGGCGTCGATCGTCCCGATCAACCTCCCTGCGGCCCTCGACGACAAGGACCTCCCGATCGAGATCCAGACCGACTACATCCTCGAGCCGGGCGCCAACTACGTCCGCGTCGAGACCACGATCACGAACATCGGCGCGACGGCGTACGGCATCTACCTCGGCGAGTTCCTGAACGGCTCGGGCCAGCTGTACCTCTTCCAGCCGGTGAACGGCTTCGGCGGCCCGCTGGTCACGTCGCCGTGCCCCGTGACGGCGTCGAATCCGTGCAACTTCGTCGCGTATGCCGGCTACCAGTCGCTGGGCGGCCCGTCGCCGGGCGGCCAGGGCGTGTCCTACGGCTACGTCCACGACGTGCCCGGTAGCTCGACGTTCAGCACCTCCGGTGTCACGGTTCCGCTGCTCGGGAAGTCGGTGGCGCTCACGCTCGTCGGCCTCGACGGCGGCGCCAACTTCCCGCTCGCGGCGTCGGGAAATCCCGGTGACAGCGTCTCGGTCGACCGCTGGTTCGTGGTCGGCGACGGCTCGGTGTCGTCGATCTCCGACACGCGGAACCGCATCCAGCTGATCGGGACCGGCACGGTCACCGGGAACGTCACCCTCGGCGGCAGCCCGGTCGCCAACGCCCAGGTGACGGTCCTCGGCAGCCTCGCCCCGTCGGAGGCGCCCGGCAGCACCGGCAAGAACGTCGTGACGCAGGCGCTGACGGACGGCGCGGGCAACTACGCGCTCACGCTGGCGCCCGGGAGCTACAACCTGATCGCCGCGATCGACGGCGTGCCGTACGAGGGCGGGGGCTCCACGCCGCTCCAGCACCCCATCACCGTCGCCGCCTACGCGACCACCACCGAGAACCTGGCGCTCCCCCAGACCGGCGCGGTCCACGTCCTGGTCACCGACGAGTCGAACCAGCCGATCCCGGCGAAGGCGTCGATCGTCGGGTTCGACCCGAGCCCGGATCCCGGCAACACCCAGACCGTGCTGATCGTCAACACCTCGACCAAGGTCTTCAGCAACCGCGGTCCGGGTTCGCTGCCCTTCGGCCTCGCGCAGGCGTTGATGATCGACCCGACGGGCGACTCCGGTACGGTGCCGCTTGAGCCCGGCAACTACCAGGTCGTGGTCTCGCGCGGACCGGAGTACTCGACGGACCGCCAGCTCATCACCGTCACCGCCGGCGCCATCACCACGGTCAACGCGCAGATCGCGCGCATCACCGACACGACCGGCTTCGTCGGCAGCGACTTCCACGTCCACTCGATCGAGAGCCCGGACAGCCAGGTGGCGCGGCACGACCGCGTCGTCACGATGCTGGCCGAGGGCGTCGATTTCTTCGCGTCGACCGACCACGATATCCGCACCAACTATGGACCCGACATCGCCGCCATCCCGGGGGCGTCGGCGCTCCTCGGCACGACCACCGGCGAGGAGATCACGAGCTTCGACTACGGCCACTGGAACGCGTGGCCGATGACGATCGACCCGAACCGCGTGAGCGGCGGCTCCGTCGACTTCGGCGGCGCGGCGCCCGACGGCCAGGACTTCCCGGCCTACGGGAACTACAGCCTGACGCCCGCGCAGATCATCGCGATCGGCCACGCCGATCCGGGCGCCAGCAACACGGTCCAGATCAACCACATCCACAGCCACTTCGGTCTCGATGGCGGCTCCGGTCTCGCGATCGACACCGGCGTGACGCCGCCGCAGTCGAACGTGCCGGGCGCGGCCCGCCGGCTCGATCCCTCCGTCCCCAACTACTTCACCTCGACGTTCGACGCGCTCGAGGTCTGGATCGGCGACGACCGCCCGCAGATCTACACCAACTTCCTCGGCCAGAACGCCGGCGACTGGTTCAACCTGCTGAACCAGGGCTACCGCAAGACCGGCGTCGCCGACTCCGACACGCACGACCGCATCACGGGCGTGTCGGGGCTCCCGCGCACCTACGTCGCGTCGCCCACCGACGCGCCGTCCGGGCTCTCGGCGATCGCCGACACGATCTCGCAGAACGTGAACGACGGCCGCGCCTTCGGCACCAACGGCCCGATCGTCCGGGTCTCGGTGACCGCGGCTTCGACGGGGCAGGAGGCGCGCCCCCAGCTCGGGTATCCGACGCAGATCTCCACCACCGACGGCGAGGTCGAGGTCAACGTGAACATCGAGAGCCCGGACTGGGCGGAGTTCGACCGGGTCGAGTACTACGTCAACACCACGACCACCTGCTCGTCGTCGGTGAAGCAGTCGGGCGCCGGACCCGTCACCGTGAAGCGTTATTCGCTGACCCCCGACTACGTGCAAACGGCCCCGACCGATTTCACGGTGGAGCCCGACGAGGTCTTCCCCGGGCATACCAAGCTCGTAGCCGACACGTCGCTCACGTTGAGCGGCCTCACGCAGGACACCTGGATCGTCGTGATGGTGAAGGGGACCGACGGGATCTCCAAGCCGCTCTTCCCGGTGGTGCCGCAGAGCCTCAAGACCTCCACCAACGCCACGCTCTCCGACCTCACCGACGGCAACCTCGGCGAGGACGGCATGACGGCGCTCGCGTTCACGAACCCGATCTACGTCGACGTCGACGGCGGCGGGTGGACGGCGCCGGGCGTGCAGGTGATCCCCTGCCCCTGACGCGCGCCGCGCGACTCGCGACCCTCCTGGCACTCCTCCTCGGCCCCGTGGGCATCGCCCACGGGGCCGTGTCGCGTCCGCCCCGGCTGGCGGCGCTCCTCGGGCGGGCCCGGCTCGCGATCGCCGGCGACGTCACCCGGGTCGACAGCTACGACGCCGGGCGCGTGACCGTCGCCCGCGTCCGTCCGGCCCGGACGCTCAAGGGTGAGCCCGGCCCCGGGGAGGTGCCAGTCGTCGAGGAGCACGACCGGCCGTCGAGCGTCGCGATGTTGCGCTCGGGCGAGCACGTCGTGGTGTTCCTCCAGCGCGCCGAGCGGACCTCGGCGCTCGCGCACGCGCTGCCCCCCGGTCCGACCTACTTCCGGCTCGTCGACACGACCGGCGGCGTGCTCGGGAGCGCGGACGCCGAGACCATCCGGGACGCGACGGCGCTGATCGCACGGCTCGTGCAGGCGAGCGGCGACACCACGTCGGACGCGGCCACCCGTGCGGTCGCCGAGCGGACGCTGGTCTTCGACGAGATCGGCGCCCGCCATCCGCTGGTGGTCGCCGACGGGACCGCCGGCCTCGCCGGACTCTCGAACCTGGAAGCGACGCTGACGTCGGAGGAGGGGAGCCGGGTCGAGCGTGCGCTCCAGCGCGCCGACCTGCCGGGCTGGGTGCGGCTGCTGATCGTCGACGCGATCGGATCCCAGCACCTCAGGGCGCTCGTGCCCGCGCTCCAGAAGCTCACCGCCCCGACGCCCGACGTGCTGGCCGAGAGCTGGCAGACGCTGCGCCAGCTCGGCCAGGGACCGACCGCGGACGACTTGAAGGGCTACGCCACCAGCCCCGACTCGGCAATCCGCGCCGTCGTGCCGACCGCGCTGCTCGCGGCCACCGGCGACGACGCCATCCCGACGGTCGAGAAGATGGCGCAGAGCGACGCCGACACGAAGGTGCGGATCGCGGCCGTCGAGGCGCTCGGCGCGACCAAGCGCGAGGCCGTGCTGCCGAGCCTCGGGCGGATCTTCGCGGCCGGGCCATGGGAGTTGCGCCAGGCCGCGGGGCGGGGGCTCCTGGCCGTCGGCGGCCGGCCGGCCGCCGAGAGCGTATCGCGGCTTGCCTTCGAAGGATCGTCGGACGCGCAGCTCTACGCGGTCACGGTCCTGATGGCGCTGGTGCCGAAGGACGACCCGCTCGTCGTCCGCATCCGGGACACGCACCCGGATCCCGACGTGCGGAAGTTCGTTGCCGAAGGGCCGCACCTGGAGCATGAGCACAAGCAATGAGGGTGCGTCTCGTCGCGCTCGGACTTGTGCTCGCTGCGGTCTTCCCCGCCGACGCCCATCCGCCGCCCAAGACGGTGCTCCGCGAGATCGTCCGGCTCCGGGGCGCCCGTCGGGCCGACGGTGAGGCTCCGGCCGGGCGCATGGTGCTGCGGGCGCAGGGCGTCGACCAGCCCTTCGCCGCTACGGAACGCCAGGCCTACGCCCTGATGGAGAACGAGAACGAGGAAGCTCCCAGGGTCGCGGACCGGTACACGCTCCAGGGGCCACGCGAGCTGCTCGGCCAGTTCAGCGCGGCGCGCCCGAACCAGACCGTCACCATCCTCGCCGAACACCGTCCCGGCTCGAGCGACCTGTTCCTGCTCGCGCTGGACCTCTGTCCGCCCAAGTAGGCCGGCGGCCCGTCCCCTGTTAGGAGCGAGGGCGATGACCACCACCCGCCCGAAGGCGATCGACTGCTGGCTCAACCCGACGTGGCATGCCCGCGACTATCGCCCCCAGTACCTGGTGCGCGTCGCGCGCGACTACTTCAAGCGCGAGAAGGAGATGTTCGCGCAGACGCCGCTCGAGGAGCTGCTCGCGCAGATGGACGCGGCCGGCGTCGAGCGGGCGGTCGTGACGATGGACGCCAGCGACCCCGAGCCCTACGCCGAGGTCGCGCGCGCGTTCCCGGGGCGCTTCATCCTGTCGGCGCCCGTCGACCCGATGGGCGGCATGGCGACGCTCCGGCTCCTCGAATCGCTGGTCGCCAAGCACCAGCTCCGGCTCGCGCGCATCGTCCCGTTCCTCGTGAAACGGCCGCCCAACGACAAGGTCTACTACCCGGTCTACGCCAAGTGCATCGAGCTCGACCTCCCGATCTCGATCAACACCGGCATCCCCGGCCCGCCGATGCCGGCCGAGCCGCAGCGGCCGCTCTACCTGGATGAGGTCTGCCTCTTCTACCCCGAGCTGAAGCTGGTCATGGCCCACGGCGCCGACCCGTGGTGGGGTGAGGCCATCCGCCTCCTTCTCAAATACCCCAATCTCTACATGATGACGTCGGCCTACGCGCCGAAGTACCTGCCGCAGGAGCTGATCCACTTCATGAATACGCGCGGCAGCCACAAGATACTGTTCGCCTCCGACCACCCCGTGCTCTCCTTCGAGCGCTGCCTCGCGGAGGCGGCCGCCCTCCCGCTCCGGGAAGGGGTGCTCGAGCGCTACCTCCGAGAAAACGCGATCGCCCTGTTTCGTTGGGACTAGGGGATCCGGTCTAGACTAGAACGTACTGTCATTTGCGCCGAAGCGACTGCTATACTACGCGCTTCGCGCCCATGAACGGACAGCAGACGCATCCCGCCGAGGCCCTGGCCTGGCTCGGGTTGGGGCTCGTGAACGAGCTCCAGTCGCGCGACGCCTTCGCCCTGGTCGAGGCCCTCGGCTCGGTGAAGGCGGTGGCGCGCGCGTCGTCGGCGACCCTGGAAGCGGCCGGGGCGCGGGCGGCAGTCGCGGCGGCCGTCCCGGGCGCGCTCGACCGGGCGCGGGTCGAGGCGGAACGGCTGACGGCACTCGGGGCCACGCTGGTCACCTGGGGGGATCCGGAATATCCCGAGCGACTTCGGGCGATTGCGGACCCGCCCCTGTTCCTGGCCGTGCGGGGCGGGATGGCCGTCGACGAGCCGGCGATCGCGGTGGTGGGAGCGCGCCGGGCCAGTGCCTACGGCAAGCGGGTCGCCGGAGAGCTGGGACGTGGGCTCGCCCAGGCCGGTCTCACCGTCGTGAGCGGGCTCGCGGCCGGCATCGACGCCGCCGCCCATCAGGGGGCACTCGCGGGCGGCGGGCGGACGGTGGCCGTGCTCGCCACCGGCGTGGATCGGGTCTACCCGACGTGGCACCGCGAGCTCGCGCAGCAGGTCGCCGCCTCGGGGGCGCTGGTATCCGAATTCGCGTGCGGCACCCCGCCGCTCCAGTTCCACTTCCCCAGGCGGAACCGGATCATCAGCGGGCTCGCGATCGGGACCATCGTGGTCGAGGCCGCGGAGCGGAGCGGTTCGCTCATCACGGCGCGCTACGCGCTCGAGCAGGGCCGCGACGTGTTCGCCGTCCCCGGCCCGGTGGGCGTGCCGCTGCATCACGGACCGCACCGGCTGATCCAGCAGGGGGCGCGGCTCGTGACCTGCGTCGAGGACGTCCTCGACGAGCTGGCGCCGGCGTTGATCGAACGGGTGCGGACCGCGCGCGCCGCCCTCGCGGTGGCGACGCTCAGCCCTGAGGAGCGCCGGGTGCTCGACGCCCTCGGCGACACGGGCCGTCATGTCGACGACGTCATCCGGACGGCCGGCCTCACGCCGGGTGCGGCGCTCGAGACGCTGCTCGCGCTCGAGCTACGCGGTCTGGTGCGGCAGTCGCCTGGTAAACGCTTCGAGCGGTGCGCGGCGTGAGCCCCGACACGGACTGAAGAGCCCACCCCATGGCAAAGAACCTGGTCATCGTCGAATCCCCCGCGAAGGCGAAGACGCTCGGGAAGTACCTCGGGCGCGACTACCTCGTGAAGGCGTCGGTCGGGCACGTGATGGACCTGCCCAAGTCGAAGCTCGGCGTCGACATCGAGAACGACTTCCGCGCCGAGTACGCCGTCATCCACGGCAAGGCGAAGGTGCTCGACGAGATCAAGAGGGCCGCCCAGGACAAGGAGAACATCTACCTCGCGCCCGACCCCGACCGGGAAGGGGAGGCGATCGCCTGGCACATCGCGCAGAAGCTCGGGCGCCGGAAGAAGAACGTCCACCGCGTGCTCTTCAACGAGATCACGAAGAAGGCGGTGCAGGAGGCGATCAAGCACCCGCAGGCCATCGACCAGAACCGCTTCGAGGCGCAGCAGGCCCGCCGCATCCTCGACCGGCTGGTGGGCTACAAGCTCTCCCCGCTGCTCTGGGAGAAGGTGCGTCGCGGGCTGTCGGCGGGACGCGTGCAATCGGTCGCGGTCCGGATCATCGCCGAGCGCGAGCGGGAGGTACGGGCCTTCGTCC
>Ga0335069_10014366_pt1 | contig 11086 bp, 9 predicted proteins | sample Lox_Sample_11_FD_206714 | JGI IMG/M metagenome (GOLD analysis project Ga0335069, IMG submission 206714) | Soil microbial communities from Loxahatchee National Wildlife Refuge, Florida, United States - Lox_Sample_1.1 | ecosystem: Environmental > Terrestrial > Soil > Wetlands | place: USA: Florida... | reverse complement strand
CGCTGGCACTACGCAGTCCGAATTCCGACCGCGATCTCAATGTCCCTGCACGCAGAACGTGTCGTTCTGCCGCGTGATGCAACACTCGTGGTCAGCGGCGCGGAGGGGCGATTTGTCTATACGGCACGCGAGATCCACGCCGGTGCGCTTTGGAGCCGCATTCTGCGCGGGGATGCTCTCGATCTAACCCTCTCGGTTCCGGCTGTCCGCCGAGCTGCGGCCCACATCGAAATCGTCGGGTTGCAGGCCGGCTACCGTGGGCTCGGCATTGGCACTTCAAATCATCCGTATTTCGATCGGGTGCGACAGCGTGCCACCGCCGGGGCCGTGCCGAGAAACCAGGCCTCAACTGCGGGTACGGCAAATCCCAATGCTGGCTGCATCGAGAACTACGAATGCGACGTTACGGCGAACAACAGTGGCCCGGCGCATGGAACCGTCGCACTTGTAATCGCGAACCTGGTGCAGTGCACCGGAACGCTCGTCAACAACGTTCGCAATGATGGAATTCCGTACGTCCTAACCGCCAGGCACTGTGAGCAGGGGAAACCCGGCGGTGGTGCGCCCGTCAATGCCGGCTCGATGACCGTCTACTGGGATGCGACAACGCCATGCGGCACGGCTCTCGGCAATCTGTACGACCCGAACATCGTGACCCAGACCGGTGCCACGACGGTCGTCGAGCAGCAGGACGTCTGGCTGGTCCGACTCGGTGAGAGCCCCGTTATTGCCAGCCCGTACTTCGCGGGCTTCGACGCGACCGGCGGTGTCGTCCAGGGAGGCTACACACTCCATCATGCGCTCTCGACGAAGAAACAGATCGTCGACTGGTACGGTCAGGCAGTCGCCGTCAGCGCAACGAGTACGGACCTCAGTCTCGGCTATGCATCCAACTTCTGGGGCGTCTCCAGCCAGAAGGGGTTCTTTGGGCCCGGTGCGTCGGGTGGCGCGCTCTTCGACCAGAACGATCACCTCGTCGGCACAGCCTCGCTAGGCCGCGAAACCAACGGAGGTCCCGGCAATTGCCCGGTGACGCCGCTAGCCGCACCGACGGCAACGACGGCTGGAGGCCTGTTTACATCGCTTGCAGCCGTTTGGGCGTCAACCGCGGATACAACGACGACGACCGGCGCTACCACTGTCGCGAGTGTCCTCGACCCCGATAATACGGGAATGCAGATCGTCGCAGGTGCGAGCGGGCTCTCTCCATTGGTGTTGACGGCGTCGTCACCGACGACGCCGATCAACACATCGATACAGCTGAACTGGAATGCCTCGGCGGCGACGAGTTGCACGGCGGACGGAGGCACGAGCGGAGACGGCTGGGCCGGCGCGCAGGGACTTCAGGGCCCGGTGACAGTCACGAGCGCGGTCGTCGCTGCGGTGACCTATGGGATCAGCTGTACCTATCCGAGCGGGCGAGTCAGTCGTTCGACAGTCACTGTTGGCTGGACTGTGCCGCAGCCGTTCGGATACTTCCTCGGACGCGGATTGCAAGTCTGGGTCGGCGCGCCCTATGTAATCTCATGGACGGCCAATACCGCCCCGTGCTCGATCACGAGCAATACTCCGACCGGCCCGGGGACGGGCGCGCTCACAGGGCTTCCGGCCAGTGGCTCTGTCACGATCGTCTTTGCGCAGGCGCAGATGAGCGGACAGCTGAGCCTGACCTGCGGGCCAGGCGCCGGAACTCAGCTCGCCGGAACGACGTTCGAGAGCATCACGCCAGCGGTCGACTTCACGGCAAATTCCACAGACCGGATAGTCGGGCAACCGCTTGGGCTCGTATGGCATTCGATCGCCGACTACTGCACGCCGACCGGAGGTGCCCCGAACGACGGCTGGACGATCGCGCAGCGCGGACCGGATAGCGGATACCTGCCAACTGTAACCACCACCGGCACGTTCACCTATTCGCTGACCTGCACTTCCGGGTCGGTGTCGGTCACCGCCCAGGTTGTGGTGCAGGTCGAGAACAATGCCCCCTACGTGACGCTGCAGGTGACGCCGTCCACGGTGCAGGTTAGCGGTCCGTACCAGGTAGCGATCATGTCGAACATCGACAACTGTTACCTGAGTGGCGTACCGGGTCTCGCGAGCCCCACCGAATGGGTAGCCGCTCAGACGATCCTGAAGCTGTTCGCGTTGCCGACCGTAGGAACCGCGACGTTGCAGGTCAGCTGCTCGAGCAACGGCCTGACCGCCACGTCACCGGCGGTCGTGCTCACGACCGTCCTTCAGCTCCCGCCGCCGACGGTCACGTTGACGACGAGCGCATCAACGGTTCAGGTCAATCAGCCGTTCACCGTCACGTGGTCGTCCACAAATGCGACCAGCTGTACTGCAATTGGCGACCCCGCGTTCACCGGCGCCGAGCCGACCTCGGGCTCGACCACCATCACAGCGACAACGGCGGGCACGCTGACCGTCACGCTCACATGCACGGGAAATGCGCAGTCGGTCACTAACAATCAGAGTGTGACGGTCACCGCTTCTACGCCACCGCCTCCCCCACCCGTAACGCCACCGAGCAGTGGCGGCGGAGGTGGCGGCGGAGGCGGATTAGACACGTGGACATTGTCGGCCCTCGGGCTGCTCATCTTGTCGAGATTCCGCGTACGAAAGTGTGCATGGCGGCGCGAGAGCGCCAAATACGCTGGACCACTACCTACGCAAGCGCATTCCTGACGAAGTCGCCACGCGTTAATGGACGCTGGCAACAGAGAGCTGGTTGCGACTTTTGACCGAAAGTCCGCTACTTTTCGCACGAATCTGACGCCTACCCCTGCGCCGAAGTTGGCGGAGGCAGGCACGCAGGTGGTGAAGGCCCCCCGCCGGATGGCCATCTCAGAGGACGCTTTCCGCACGCAGCACCGAACACGATGGTCCTGACGCCGGCCGAAGAGCAGGTTCGGCAAGCTTCGTGGCCGGGCGACCGTCAAAATGCGGACGGAGGATATCCTGCTTCTGACCCGCGGCAGCTGAGCCGTCGATGGTCCTCGTTGACACGGATGTTCTCCTCGACGTGGTCGAGGATGATCCGACTTGGGCGGATTGGTCGCAGCGGCAGCTCGATGCCTTTGGCCTTCGTGGGCGGCTCTGCATCAACCCGATCATCTACGCGGAGCTGTCGTTGGCATTCGCGCGGATCGAGGAACTCGAGGAAGTGTTGAAGGACGGTGGGCTTATTGTTGAGTCAATCCCCCACCAAGCGCTGTTCCTCGCCGGCAAGGCGTTCTTGAAGTACCGGCTGCGGAAGGGCGCCAAGACCAATGTGCTCCCGGACTTTTTGGTCGGCGCGCACGCAGCTGTCTCGGGACTCACAATCCTGACCCGGGACGTCGGACGATATCGAAGCTACTTCCCGACCGTTACACTCGTCACCCCGGAGTGAACGGGGCGCGGCAATCGCACCCAGATCTTTTAGTACCGGCTCACCCCGTCCCGCGCAGAAAGCTCAAACCGGTTCAGCGTGCTCTTGCCCGCGAGCGGCGCGCAGTCCGCCCGCCCCGCCTTGAGCTTGCCGAGCAACACGCCAAAGACCGGATCGTGCCGCAGCGTCTCGTGGTCATTGAGATCCTCGTAGCCGAGCGCAATCCCAAACACCCGCTGGCCGAGAATCGTTCGCACCGAGTGCTCGATCAGCCGCGCATCGCGGCCATCGGTGAAACATCCCGCCAACCGGTCCAGCAATCCGATCGCCTCGTCGGCACGCTTGAGCAGCAGCGCCCCCGCATCCGAGCTCACCGTCCCGCCGTCAAAGGCCGGTACCACTCGGCGCCGCCCGACCTGTCTTACCATTACGAGTACGCCGCCCGCTCAACCTGGCTGGCAGTTCCCTCCAGTTAGGGTTAAGACAATGCTGAAGTTGGCATCGATGCCCGGCTCCAACCCCGATCGAACTCGCGGCCATGGGCGAAAAGTAACCAAATTGGGCGTATCTGCGGGTTGTGACAAATCGTACCTAGGCGTGGAGTCTCAACAGGTTGGTCCTGTTGAGACTCCACACCTAGGCGCGTCCTGCCCCTGCTCCCGCGTGGTGCTCGAATTCCCGTGTCGTGGCGCGCGTCATGCAGCTGCGCGCCGGCGTACGCGATTCTGGGTCACGCGAGACCGCGACGACGCCTCGACTGCTCAGGTCGGGGTATCTGCATCGACAGTCACTGCGGCTTGGCGCGCTCCCGGTCGAGCGCCCGTTGGCGCGACGTGTCCGAGTGCGGCATCGAGCCACACGAGCACCCCGGCCGTTAGCAGGGCGGCGGCAACGGCTACGAGCGGTCGAAAACGATTGATCATCATGGAGCGCCCCATCACCAAGGTGGACCGACTGCACATTTCAGCCGCGCGATACCGGCGCGCTCTAGGACATTGTCGGACTCATAGCGAGTCTCGCAGTACGACTGCGACGCTGAGATGTCCGTTCGGCCGCCATTTCCTGCAATGCCTGGTAACAAGCGCCAACAAACACAACGGAACTCCACGACCCGAGCGGTTACATGAGGATCTCGAGCACGATATTGACCGGCGTCCGCGTCGCCAGCCTTAGGTCCCGGAACCCGGCCTGCCGGGCCAAGCCGCGCAGCCTCTCTTCCCCCGCTTGCGCGCCGAGCGCCATGCCGACCTCCTGGGATAGTGAGTTCGGCGTGCAAGCCATAGCCGAGGCCGCGTAGAAGAGGCGACCGAGCGAATTTAGATTCTCCTCGACCGCGTTCCCCGCATGCGGCTCGACGAGCATGACTTTGCCACCGGGCTTCAGGGCGCCGCGTGCATGGACGAGGGCACCCACGGGATCCCCGAGGTCGTGCAGGCAGTCCATGAAACAGACGAGATCGAGGTTTCGGTCGCCGTAATCTTTCGCAGTCGCGACCTCAAACCGCGCGTTGTGGACGCCGGCCTCGCGCGCTCGCTGGCTGGCCGTCGCGATGGAGTCGGCGTGATAGTCGATGCCTACGAATTCGGATTCTGGAAAAGCGTGCGCCATGATGATCGTCGACGCACCATGGCCGCAGCCAACGTCTGCAACGCTGGCGCCGGCACGCAACCGATCGATCACCCCGTCAAGCGCTGGCAGCCAGTCGGAAACGAGGTGCGTGCGATATCCTGTCCTGAAGAACATTTCGGTCCCGCAAAACAGCCGCTCGTTGTGCTCGTGCCAGCCGAGCCCGTCGCCGGAGCGAAAGGTTTCAAGGATGCGCTCCTCGTCGAGCCAGAATGCGGCCGCCACCTCGAACGCAGGGGCCATGTAGACCGGGCTGTCTTCGACCGCGAGCACCAAGGCCTGCGCGGCGGGCAGGGTGTACCGGCGGCCCTCGGGCTCATAGCGCACGTAACCCCCCGCCGCCTGGTTGTTGAGCCATTCGCGCACATAGCGCTCCCGAACGCCTGTGCTCTGGGCGAGCTGCTCCGAGGTGCAGGCGCCAATCTCCGCCATAGCCTTGTAGAGCCCCAATCGGCGACCGATGTTCACGAGCACGCCCGAGAACGCCGCCCCCAGGTCTGCAATGGTCTGGCCGACCGCGGCCTCAATCTCTGCTGGAACGGGTTGCAGGTTGTGTCTAGTCATTCTTCGGCTTCCTCTTTCGTGCCGCCGACGACAGGCCGGCGGCGCAGCGGGTATATTGGTGGCCTAGTGCGGCGCAGTCGCGAGACTTGGCGCCAAGTAGCTGGGAAATCGCGCCGATGTCCGCCACGCGCGCTTCACCGCTGCCGTCCGTGCCGACGGTCAATCTCGCAAGCCTCGTGTACGGACTGGACGGCTACCTGCGCAAACGCGGCGCGAACCCAATCGTGACATTGGGCCGCGCCGGTCTCGCCGCCAGGGATCTCGCCGATCCCGAGCGGCGGGTGCCATTGATTAGCTTCCTCAGGCTGTTCGAGATCTGTGCGGACGAGCTCGGCGACCGGCTCTTCGGGCTCCGGTCCGGGACCCAGTACGATCCGCGTCACGCGGGCGTCGTGGGTAATGTCGCGCTCGCGTCGCGCACCGCGCGCACGGCCTCGCAGACGAAGCGCGCCGTTGACGTCCGCATTTCGTTCCGTCGCCGCGCGGACCATTTCGATCAGAGGCAATGACCCTTTCGGATTTGACGGCGCGACCTGCGCTACGGTCGGCCGGCCGGCCGCCGCACGAGCGAGGAGGGTTGCCGTTGCCGTGACGGCGGCTGCGAACACTGCGAACGCCAGAAATATGCGGTAACCGGACATGGTCTGTCCCCTGCAGGTGGTTCAAATGAGTTCTTCCTCTCGAATCCCACGAGAAACACGCGGTAACCCGGACATGGCGCGTTGGCATACTTCACGTGCCGGCCGCCAGGTGCAGGGAATGCGCTTGGTGCGAGCGACCTACGGACCAGACCTTCGAGCGCCAGGCGTGCGGCAACGGGCTGCGTGGAGCGCGCGCGGGCGGTCGTTTTCACCACACCCACCTGGTTCCGTCTTCAATATCATCTCCGGACGGTGCCCATCGGCCCCGAATTCGTGGTACGCGAGCGCGGAATCAGCCGTTGGGGCCTGAGAGGGGATTGTTACCCTCGGATGACGATCCGGGCGGGTGTGCGCTTCCGCCCGCGCGCGTCGCTGCCCGACGGCCGCCGTCCCGGCAGGCCGCCTGCTACGCATTTTGGTCCGCGATTCGGACATTCAAACAGCGACTGCTGTCGGGCGTGCGTTCAGCGCGACGAACTGCATGACGGGCAGTGCGCGCTTCGCTAGAATCCCCGCCCTTTGACAGCACTGATGCTGGACATGATTGAAATGGCAACCTTTTCTGCGAACCTCTCCCGGCCTCCCGATGCGGCTGGCGTTCCTGGCCCTCTCGCGGATCAGGTACCCAGGCTGTATTCCGAGCTGCGACGGCTTGCCCGCTCGCGCCTCGCCGCCGGCGGGCGGTACACGCTGCTCGATACCACGGCCCTCGTACACGAATCGTTTCTGCGCCTGCAGCGCGTCGAGAACGTCGCAATTGCTGATTCCGAGCATTTCCTCGCCTACGCCACCGCAACGATGCGATCCGTAGTCGTCGACTATGTGCGTCGTCGCCGGGCCGAACGCCGCGGTGGTGGCGCGCAGGCCGTGACATTGAACACCGTTCTTGCGGAGCAGCTCGGTACGTCGGATCAGGAGATCCTCGAGGTCCACGAGGCGCTCGAGGTACTCGCAGGCGTGGATCCACGGCTAGCGCAGGTGGTCGAAATGCGGTATTTCGCCGGATTCAACGACCTCGAGATCGCCCAGGCGCTCGGCGTGACGGACCGCACCGTGCGCCGCGACTGGGAACGAGCGCGGCTGCTGCTCGCCGGGATGCTCGCTCGCTGAAGTTCGCAAGTGGCCGGCCATCTGATCGGAGCGTGTCCCGAATCCGGCGCCCAGCACGTGGTGAGCCGGAAAGATCCGCCTCGATCCTGCCGACGGAGCCCGCATCGATGAGTTCCTCTGCCGTTGTCGATCTGTCGAAGTGGCGGCGCGTCGACGCCCTGCTCAAGGTCGGCCTGAACCTGCCGCCCGATCGCCGCGCGAAGTGGGCCGGGCAACTGCCGCCTGAGGATCGTGAGCTGCTGCCGCTGCTGCGAGCCCTGCTTGCGCGCGGCGGCGTCGAGGCGGACGACTTCATGCGCCGGCCGGCGGCTGCCGCGGTGACTGCAGAGCCGGCCAGGGATCTGGCCGTGGATGGACCGGGTCAGATCGTCGGTCCCTATCGCCTGCTCCGGGAGCTCGGAAGCGGTGGCATGGGCACCGTGTGGCTGGCTGAGCGCTACGATGGTGCGCTGCAGCGTCAGGTCGCCGTGAAGATGCCGCTCTACGGGTGGGCTCCCGGCGTCGCCGAACGTCTGGCGCAGGAGCGCGAGGCGCTTGCGGCACTCGAGCACCCGAACATCGCCCGCCTGTACGACGCCGGCACGACGCTCCAGGGTCGGCCGTTCCTGGCGATGGAATACGTCGACGGCCTTCCGATTGATGTCTATGCCGATGAACGCCGGCTATCGATCCGCGGACGGGTCGAGCTGCTGCTGCAGGTGGCGCGCGCCGTCGAGTTCGCGCACGCGCGCCTGATCGTGCACCGCGACCTGAAGCCGTCCAACATCCTCGTCACTCCGGCCGGCGACGCACGCCTGCTCGACTTCGGAGCCGCGAAGTTGCTGCGCGAGGACGTCCCGCAGGATTCGGCGCTGACCCGCGAGGCCGGACGTGCGCTGTCGCCGGACTATGCGTCACCCGAGCAGATTCATGGCGAGCCAATTGCCGTCGCGAGTGACGTGTACTCGCTCGGCGTCGTCCTGTTTGAGCTGCTGACGGGGAAACGGCCGTACAGCCTGAAGCGGCAGTCCATGGGCGCGCTGCAGGCGGCCATCGACGCCGTCGAGACGCCACTCGCGAGTGCGGTCGCCTCGGGCGACAAGAGGCTCGTTCGCGAACTGCGCGGCGACCTGGATACGGTCGTGGCAAAGGCGCTCAAGAAGGCGGTGGGCGAGCGGTACAGCACGGTTACGGAGTTCGCCTCGGACCTGCGCCGCTGGCTCAATCACGAACCCGTCACCGCGCAGCGCGACACAGTCGCCTACCGTGTCGGAACGTTCATCCGCCGGCACCGACCGGCTGTGTCCATGGGCGCGCTCGTGTTTGCCGCGCTCGCGGCCGCTGCCGTGATCACTACCTCGCAGATGTTCGAGGCCCGACGACAGCGCGATGAGGCGCGCGCGCAGGCCAAACGAGCCGAGGCCGAGGAGCGATTTGCTAATGTGCTGCTGGAACAGACCGGGCCTGGCGGACGTCCGCTCACGCGCGAAGAGATGATCGATCGCAGCGTTGAACTCCTCAACGAGCAGTACGCGAATGACCCTCACTTTATCGCCGATACGCTGATCACGATATCCGGGCGCTACATGGACCTCGGTAACACAGCGAAAGAGCTCGCGGCGTTGACTCAGGCTGAGTCCATCGCCCGGCGCCTCGCGGATCCGGTGCTGCTGCTCAAGGTCCAATGTAACACCGTCGAGACGGAACTCGTCGGCGGACGGCTCGATCGCGCGGCGCAGCGGATGGAAGAAATACATGGCCTGCTCGCCCGCGCGCCTAGCGTGCCCCAGGAGTTGCGGATCACCTGTCTCCACGCCGATGCAACCCTTGCCGACGCTAGCGGTGATACGACGACCGCCGTGACCCGGATCGAGACCGCAATCGCGTTGCAGGAGCAGGTCGATCGCACGGGTCAGCCGTACCGGTCACTCCTTTCCCATGCGCAGGGGCTCTACATTCATGCCGGGCGCCCGAAGGATGGCTTCGCGATCGCCGAGAAGACGCTCGCCGTGCTTCGGGCCACTGACAGCAACGATATCGAGCCGCGATCGGGTGCGTTGCACAATGAAGCCGTGGCGCTGTTTCAAATGGGCGAAATTCGTGCCGCGCTTGCCCGGGAACGGGAGGCGGTACGGCTCATCGAGGCGCGCGATCCGGGCCAGCCTGTCAACCCGGTGAGTGCAACCGTGCTCGGTCGGCTGCTGACCCTGATGAACCAGCCGCGGGAAGGCGAAGGGTGGACCGAGCGCGCGGTTGCCAGCGCTCGGGCTGCTGAAAACGCCGACGCCCAGATCTTTGCGTTAGCAGCGCTTGCCGAGTCGAGAGCGGGCGCCGGCGACCTCAGGCGGGCGAGCGACGCTCTCAGAGCTGCGGCGCTGCTTCTCTCGCCAGACAGTGGTCCGCGGGAGCGCGCGGCAGTTGCGCGGGCGCGGACTCTGGTCGCCCTGCGCCAGTCCGATCCGTCACGTGCCGAGGCTGCGGCGGAGGAGCTTCTCAGCGTGGTCGGGTATCCGGACGAGCGCCGGCTGCGGGGTGTGCAGTCCGCGGACCGGTACCTGTCACTTGCCGCATCGGCCGCGCTGAGGGCCGGCCGGCCGCAGGACGCCGAACGACTGGCGGGAGAGGCGCTGCAGATCGCGCGGCAGATCGCGCGCGATCCCGACGGCAGCGCCGGTGTCGGTGAGGCGCGGTTTCTGCTCGCCCGGGCCCGTCAGGCCGCTGGAAACCTCACCGGCGCCCGGGAGGCCATCCGAGGAGCAGCGCGCGCACTCGGAAGTGGCCTAGCGCCCGATCATCCGCTGGCGCTCGAAGCCGCCGCATTGGAACGTCACCTCTAGCTGTCCGCCCTCAGCGGGAAACTCCGTGGGCCTCAATGACTCTCGCGTGAACTGCACGTCGGGGTCCCGGAACGGAATGGCTCGCCTCAGTCCTGAGGGAGGTTGACACATGGGTGGAATCTATCGACTTCTGGCCGCATCGGTCGTGGCGGCTGCGGCTCTCGTGGCGCACTTTCTTCTCGCCGGCCTGCGGGTCGACGCCACGGGTGGCTCAGCGCCATCGCTGCCGCATCGTTTGGGCACCTCGGCACCGAACGAGCCGCCGCCCCCGAGCCGTACCGACTACCGCCTGGACATTGCTGCCGCTGCGAAAGCCGACATCGCGACTCAGGCGATCAGCCTGGTCGGCGGCCGGTGATTGTGCGAGCTCGTGTTCGGCGCTGCTCGCTCTGCCAACCGCGACGTCCGGATCGGACGAGCAGCTGCGTGGATTGAGCATAGGGTAGCGACGCTGATCCAATCGCGCGACGCTGGACCGGACACCGCAATGCTCTTCGAGCGACCGCGTGCATCGCGTCGGCATCGTGGGTATTGCAACGCAGACTTGAACTGAACGAAGCCACCATCGGTGCGTGCGGATTGCTCGCGCGAGTGTCAGCCGCATGCCTAACAGGAGATGAACATGGAGTTGGTAATCATATCGGGCATCGGGATCCTCGCTTTGCTGTTCGCCGAACTGGCGGATGGAGCCCACGCAGCTGACGTCGGTCAGACGTCCGGCCACGGCCGCTCTCTCTCGCATGGCAAGGAACGCGTTCGGGCCGCGAGCCGAGCCGACCTGGTGGTGGCGGTTACGACCACGATAACTCGGCCAGCGCTGTAGCAAGATGGCGACCGTGTCGTCGTGACAGATTTGTCTCCATCGTTTAGGCAAGCCAGTTCCTGGTTCGGCGTCACGACGACGACGCGGCGACCTTAACAACTACATCGAGAGGAGTGCGCGATGATCGGTGTGC
>Ga0335069_10014365_pt1 | contig 11086 bp, 9 predicted proteins | sample Lox_Sample_11_FD_206714 | JGI IMG/M metagenome (GOLD analysis project Ga0335069, IMG submission 206714) | Soil microbial communities from Loxahatchee National Wildlife Refuge, Florida, United States - Lox_Sample_1.1 | ecosystem: Environmental > Terrestrial > Soil > Wetlands | place: USA: Florida... | reverse complement strand
GACATACTCCCGAACACGAACTCCGGACTGCGACTGTAACTCATGGACAACGTATCCGGCCCGCTCAGTGGTTTTGAGTGAAGCCTTCATGTGCGCCTGGTCCGATTGCACGGTCCTTACGTCATCTCCCAACGATGCGTAAGCTGCAGATACCAGACCGAAGCAGAGCACACCGATTTGCCATGCGCGCATGTTAAGCTTCCACGCTTCGAGCAGCATCGCCCAACCTCATCTTTCAGCAGTGATGAGCGGTTGGATGCTGACCTGGGGTAGGGAGTGGTGGGACAACAAGCCTGAGAGTGAAACGATTTGTTAACGTCAGCTGCTCCAAGTCGCTGAACTGCAGTGTCGGCGCAAGCTGCGAGTTTCCGGTACACGGGGGAGTGGTTCTGAGTTGCAGCAAGAGGACCCCGCTCGCGGAGTCCTCTTGCCTGCGCATTTAGAAGTGGAAGCCGACCTCTGCTGTCAACGCGCGTATGCCAGTGTGGCTGACTATTTCACCAGCAAACGACGGCTCGCACGAAATCGCACCGAAAACCGGTTGTAAGACACGCACCTCACTGCTTTGGAGGATGATTTGTACTCGCATTGCGAGGAACTTCACCCTCGGAACTTTCCAGGGCACAATCGGTGTACTCCGAGCTAAGAATGTCGTCAATATCACTACATGCGCATTTCGACAATGGATTCGTCACGCGAAACTCTCGAACTTTGTTCAGAAACTCCCGCAGCGGAGCAAGCGTATCGTCTTTTCGATACGCAACAAGCAGTTCCAGCTCCGGAGCTGGCTCCAGGTCGATATGACGCGTGACCACGCCTTTCGGCACGATACCGCCCACGTACTCGGCGAAGAAGCAGAAGCCGAGGTTCGACGCAACAGCATTCAGCGAGGTCATCAGATTCTCGGTGTTCAGGCGAGTGCGGAAAGTCACGCCGGCGAGTTGTGCGATTTTGTCCGAAATGTCATGCACCGCGGGCGCGACTTGATGCGAGATAGCGATGTGCGGAAGCTGCGCTAGTTCTTTAACCGCAACCGGTTCCTTGCGTGCAATCGGCCAGATCTCCGGGATAACAGCCACCACTTTCTCGCGCATGTACACTTCCGTTGCGATTTCATCGTGCTCGATTGGACCGCGGAGAAAGCCGACATTGATTTCCCTCTTCAACAGGGCGTCAATCTGCTCCGGTGCAGTCATGGTTCGCAGTAGTAATTGAGTTTCCGGATACGCGCGCATGAATTCCGGAACAGCACGACAGAGAATCAGTCCCTCAGGTCCCGGAATCATGGCGACGGTGATCGTTCCTCGCTGCGTTCTGGCGGCCTGGCGCGCATGCGTGATGGCCGATTCGGTCATCTTGAGAATCTCTCGAGCTTCCGGCAGAAGCACGCGCCCCGTCTCCGTCAATTGCAGCCGATGCTTGTCGCGTAGAAACAGCGGGCCGCCAATGATGTCTTCCAATTGTCGTATTTGCTGACTTAAAGAAGGCTGAGCCGTGTGCAGTTGCTCAGCGGCGCGAGTCACGTTGAGGGCTTCCGCAACCGCTACGAAGTATCGCAGAAGTCGAAGTTCCATATGGGACTCTCCTGGTATCGCGAATGTCTCTCCCGCTACCCAATCAGGCCATCCTGGCGTTTAGACATGCGCCGCCCGCCCACATTCGACGCCAGAATTATCGCATCAATACCCAGCGCGCGAAGGATGTTTCGTAAGTCACTGAAAACCAGCCATTTCACGCATTTCCGAAGCGCCTATCCAGAAACTCTGCGCTTCATAGCCTTTACGTCTTAATCGAGATAAACAATGTATTTCACAACTTGCCCCACAGCTCCTAGAGTGACATTGGAACATAATTTATCGATTCAGTTGTGCAGCGCTAGTGAGCGGGTGTCCAGAGTTGAGAGCACATTCGCAATTTTCTCTCATAACTTGTAACCAAGTGTTCGGCTCGGGAAACAAATTCAATAGCGCCTGTCTACGGAGTTTTTGCAAGCAATCGGAGACTGTAAGGACGAAAGTTGAAAGTGACCGGTCGACAGATAGACCAGTTCGAATGTCCTCCGGCACCAGATGAGAAAGCGGAACGAGAAGATTTTAGGTTGATATAAACAGCAGTCAGCGATCATTTCATTCTTCTCTTTTGCTCACTAATTTGAGTGAGCCCCTTCTCTCGTGACCGATTCACATCGGCGCTCCTCATCACCAACAAAGCGTCACATCAGCCTCCGCGAAAAATTCGTTGAGCCCCGTTCGCTGGCGAAGCAGACCGCTTCAACGCGGACCAAACTCGTGTTGTGCCTATGCGGTGAATAGCTCTATCAGAGGAGTCACGTATGTCAAAAGTCATTACTGCAGAACAAGCTGCAGCGCTCGTCAAAGATGGCGCGACGGTCGGTGCGGCACCCATCGTGCTTGCAGGCTGGCCGGAAGAGGTTGCTCTCGCCATGGAGAAAAGCTACCTCGAAACCAACCATCCGAAAGACCTCACCTTCGCTCACGCTTCCGGTGTTGGTAACTGGAAATCTGGACCGGAAAGCCAAGGTGCAAATCGCTTTGCTCACCCGGGGATGGTCAAGCGCTGGATCGGCGCTCACTGCGGACTCGCACCCGATTTCGCAAAGATGGTCATTGAAGGCGGCTGCGAGGGCTACTGCCTGCCCCAGGGAGTGATTGCCCAACTGTGGCGCGAAATCGCCGCGCATCGTCCTGGCCTGATCACCAAGATCGGTCTGGGCACCTTTGTTGATCCCCGCCTTGAAGGCGGCAAGATGAACAAGAACACCAAGGATGACATTCTTAAGGTCCTCACCATTGAAGGCGAAGAATGGATGTTCTATCCGACTTTCAAGGTTGACGTTGCCATCATCCGCGGCACCTATGCGGACGAGGACGGCAATATGACCGTGGACGATGAAGGTGTGCGCCTGGAGTGTCTGCCTCTCGCCCAGGCGGCAAAGAACTCGGGCGGTATCGTCATCGCCCAGGTGAAGCAGGTTGTGAAAAGCGGCACGTTGCACCCGAAGCGGGTGGAAGTGCCGGGCGTGTTGATCGACTACCTCGTGGTCAGCAAGCCCGAACATCACATGCAGTCCGGCGGAACACAAACAAACCCGGCTTTCTCCGGTGAGGTTAAGGTTCCGCTCGGTTCAATTCCACCGTGGCCGCTCGATGAAAAGCTTGTGATTGCTCGCCGCGCGGCGATGGAACTCACTCCGGGATCGATCGTGAATCTCGGCATCGGCGTACCCGACGGCGTCGCGATTGTAGCGGGCGAAGAGGGCGCAGCCGATCTGCTGACCTTGACTACTGAGGCCGGCGCAATCGGCGGAGTGCCTGCCGGTGGAGAGAACTTCGCGATGTCGTTCAACGCTCAGGCGAGCGTTCAGCAGCAAGCGCAGTTCGACTGGTATGACGGGGGCGGATTGGATCAGGCCTTCCTGGGTGCTGCCGAAGTCGATCAGTTCGGCAATGTCAACGTGAGCAAGTTCAAGGGTCGTTGCGTGGGTTGCGGCGGCTTCATCAACATCACGCAGAACGCGAAGAAAGTTGTCTACTGCGGCGCCTTCACGGCCGGCGGCCTGAAGGTCGAAGTTGGTAACGGCAGACTGGCCATCAAGCAGGAAGGCAAAGGCAAGAAGTACGTAAAGAAAGTTGAGCAGGTGACTTTCAGCGGCGCCTACGCTACGGAAACAAAGCAGCCAGTGCTCTTCATTACTGAGCGCGCCGTGTTCGAGTTGCAGAACGGCGAAGTCACGCTGATCGAAATCGCGCCTGGAATGGACTTGCAAAAAGACATTCTGGCGCAGATGGAATTCACTCCACGCATTTCTCCCAACCTCAAGTCCATGCCTCCCGAAATCTTCAACGAGAAGTGGGGCGGCCTGCGCAAGATCATTGAAGCCAAGAAGACACAGCCAGCTCAGCCCGTCGAAGTTGCCGAGCCGGTGTTGGTGTAGAGGAAAGGTCGATCAAATGAGTATCTTGACACCAGAACAAAAGCAGATTCAGCAGGCGACGCGTGAATTCGTCGCCAAACACATCATTCCTGTCGCCGCCAAGTATGACAAGACGTGCGATTTCCATCCGGCAATACTGGAGGCAGCACGCGAAAGCAAGATCTTCGCAATGGCCGTTCCTAAGGAATACGGCGGCCTCGGCTACGACGCGCTGACCCAGGCAGTTGTGCTGGAAGAGTGGGGCTATGGCTGCAGCGGTATCGGAACGACTCTCGCAGCCAGCGTCCTCAGCATGGATTCCGTGTTGGTCGCCGGCAATGAAGAGCAGAAGAAGAAATTCTTCGAGCCCATGGTGCGTGGCGAGATCGGCTCGTTCGGCCTGACCGAGCCTGGCGCCGGTTCCGATGCGGGAGCCGGTAAGACCACGGCGACCAAAGAGGGTGATGAGTACGTCATCAACGGGACTAAGTGCTGGATCACCAATGGCGGGTTCGCCAGCGTGTACGTGATCTATGCGTTGACCGATCCGACCAAGGGCATGAAGGGCTTGAGTGCCTTCATCGTGGAGAAGGGCCGTCCCGGCTTCACGATCGGCACAGTCGATCACAAGCTCGGTATCCGCAGTTCGAACACAGTTGAGTTGCTCTTCAAGGACGTTCGCATCCCCGCCTCCAACCTGCTGGGTAAGGAAGGCGAAGGCATGAAGATCGCCATGATGACACTCGACATGGCGCGTCCGGCCATCGCTGCTCTCAGCGTCGGCATTTGTCAGCGCGCGCTCGACGAGTGCGTGAAGCACTTACAGCAGCGCTTCCCCGATCCCAAGGTGCAGCCAGGTCAGACCTTGCAGTTCAAGCTGGCCGACATGCGCATTGAGACGGAAGCCGCTCGTGAGCTCCTGCATTACACAATGAGGATGCGCGACGCCGGTGTCCGATACTCGGTGGAATCGGCCGAGTGCAAGACCTACGCGGGCGACATGGCGATGAAGATCACGAGCCAGGCTGTCAGCTTAATGGGCAGCTACGGCTATACCTCGGAGATCTCAAAGCTGATGCGTGACGCCAAGATCATGCAGATCTACGAAGGCACCAACCAAATCCAGCGACTGGTGATTTCGCGTGCCGTGCTGGCCCCTGCCCCGGCGGCTACAGCACAGAAAGCAGGCAAGTAATGAGCATTCATCTGACAGAAGAACAGCAACTCATCGGTAAAAACGCGCAAGGGTTCGCCAAGGAGTATCTGGACCCGATCGTGGTGGAACTGGACCACACGGCTAACTATCCAGCCGATGTGGTGAAGAAGATGGCGGAGCAGGACTTTATGGGCCTGTTCCTTCCGGGCGAGTACGGCGGCGCCGAAGCAGGCTATGTCAGCTTCGTGGAAGTGGTCGAGAACCTGTCACGTAGCTGCGCGGCGGCGGCATCGATCGTCGTCAACCACTCGCTGGCAGCGTATGCCATCAATCGCTGGGGCACGCCCGCACAGAAGAAGGAATATCTGCCGAACCTCGCCTCTGGCAAGACGCTGGGCGGATTCGCAATCTTCGAGAACGGCCCCACGCCCGGTGTCGGTCCAGACGCGCTGAAGGCGGAGAAGAAAGCGGAAGGCTGGGTTCTGAACGGGACCAAGGCTTACGTGCGCAACGCCGGCAAGGCGGGTGTGTACGTAGTTCTGGCCTGCACGGATCCGGCTGCCGGAGCGAAAGCTCTGACCGCCTTCATCGTTAACGGCAACGCAGTTGGTCTCACTGTGGGCGAGTTGAAGGAGACAATGGGTCTCCGTGGCTGCCCGGTTGCTGACATGAACTTCGAAAACGTGATCGTGGCTGAGGCTGCGGTGCTGGGCGCGGTGAACGAGGGTCCGGCGATCATGGCTGAGACGCTCGCGGTTGCGGCCATTGCCGAAGCTGCGCAAACGGTTGGCATCGGACAGGCTGCGGTCGAGCACGCTGCGGTGTACTCGAAGAGCCGTGTTCAGTTCGGCCGTCCAATCAGCACTCTTCAGGCGATCCAGACTCTGCTCGCCGAGACCGCGACCGATTGCCACCTGGCGCGCCTCGGTGTCCATCATGCCGCGGAACTCCTGGAAGCCGGCGAGCCGTTCCAGGTGGAAGCGGCCATGGTGAAGCAGTTCCTGGCACGCCTCCACTCCAAGATGCTGCTCGACACGGTGCAGGTTGAGGGCGGATTCGGATACTCCGAGTTCATGCCTCTGCCGCGCCTGTTCCGCGACATCGCGGGAACTACGCTGCTGGATTCGCCGGCGGACTACCCGGACAAGACCATTGCGGCTGCGCTGCTGGCCTAGTCCGAGACAGAGGTGCACCCCGTGATTAGCCGGGCGGAGGCCACTCGCCCCCGCCCGGCCGTGGTGCACAGGGTACATCAACGTTTGCTTGACCGAAGACGCGGAAGGTATAGACCGCATTGCAGCCAGGCGCCGATGGAAGCCGTTTGCTAGTAACTGTACTGTCAGAACTGCGACAGCTTGCTTAGCTTACCGCTCTCCCGGGAGGTCCGGCGGTGATCGCGAGAAACACACCAACTCCAGCGTTGCTTAATTACGGAGATTGCAATGCCGAAGCTTCTAGTTTGTTACAAGTGGACCCTCGACGAGCAGGACATCAAAATCAATCCTGCTGACCTGAGCCTCGATGCGAGCCGGGCCAAGGGCAAAATCAGCGACTTCGATCGCCAGGCGATCGAAGAAGCCTCCCAAATCGTCGAGAAGCAGGGTGGCACCGTGGACGCTTTGTCCTACGGAACTGCTGCCGTGAAACAGTCCTTGAAGGACACTTTGTCGCGCGGCCCCAACAAGGTGTTTTGGATTGGCGACGCCTCGGCAGAAAACGCCGACGCGTACGTCATTGCCAATGTCCTGGCCGCGGCCATCCGCAAGATTGGACCGTATGACTTCATACTCTGCGGTGAAGGCAGCTCCGACATGTTCTATCAGCAGACAGCGCCACGCTTGGCGCAGCTGCTCGGTGTTCCGTGCGTCAGCTTTGTGCAGAAAATGGAGATCGAAGGTGATGTGCTGAAGGCGACCCGCAAGATTGGGGATTGCCTCGAGCAAGTCAGCGTAAAAGGCCCGGCCGTCATCAGCGTCTTGAGCGAGATCAACAAGCCTCGCATCCCCACCTTGAAACAGGTGCTTGGTGCGGCTAAGAAACCAAATGAAGAAATCAAGATCGCCGATCTCGGTCTCACGCCGGCACAACTGACGCCAAAAGCTGCACGCAAGTCCGCGAAGGGCTTTGTGATGAACCGCAAGAACATTATTTACAAGGAAAGCGACGCAGCCGCAAACGTCGCCAAGCTCGCAGCCAGCCTCGCCGCTGAAGGCCTGCGCTAAAGGAGAGAAATCCGATGCCTGGAATTATCGTTTTCTCAGAAGACGGCGCACTGGTTCAGCAGTTGCTGACTCCCGCGCTTGAATTGAAGAAGTCTCTCAACCAACCTGTCACCGCATTGACCACGAACGAGACGGCGGCCAACACCTTGGCCACACTCGGGGCCGACCTGGTTGTGCTGCTGAAAGCCGCAAATTCGACAACGGAAGCATTGGCTCCGGAGATTGCTGAATTCTGTGCACGCGAGCAGGCTTCGGTCGTGCTCATTGGTGGCACGCTTCGCGGCAAGCACGTCGCCGCGCAGGTTGCCGCCAGGCTTGAAGCCGGGATGACCACCGACGCGAAGGCTTTGAAGATCGTAGGTGACAAGCTGGAGTGCACACGCATTCTCTACGCCGGACTCGCCGTCTGTGAGGAGGAATTATCCCTTCCCGCGGTCGCAACCATTCCGGCGCGCACGTTCCTCGCTCCCGCAAGCACCGGCACAAGCTCCAAGATCGAAACTCTCGAAGTGAAGCCGGATGCCCGCATCACGGTCAGCAGCACGACTTCGATCGGAACCGAAGGCGTCGATATCACGGCAGCACACAAACTGGTCTGCGTTGGTCGCGGTTTCCGCGCCAAGGACGACCTGAAACTTGCCGAGGATCTCGCGGCAGCGTTGAAAGACGCTGAGCTTGCATGCACGCGCGGCATCGCAGAGGACGAGCACTGGCTGCCGCTCGAACGCTACATCGGAATCAGCGGACAGACCGTGAAACCCGAACTGTATGTGGCTGCGGGACTCTCAGGTCAAGTGCAGCACATGGTCGGTTGCCGCGAGTCGAAGGTGATCGTCGCGATCAACAACGACGAGCGCGCACCCATCTTCGAAGCCGCTGATTACGGCATCGTCGGCGACCTCTACACGGTGTTGCCGCTGCTTACGGCGGCACTGAAGAACTGAGGCATGCAATGGTGGACGACAGTTTTGACGCAATCGTCGTAGGTGCGGGCCCGGCCGGCTGCGCTTGCGCTTACACCCTGGCGAAGGAAGGCAAGAGTGTTCTCCTTCTTGAGCGTGGCAACAGCGCGGGGGCAAAGAATGTCAGCGGTGGCCGTCTTTACACCTACGCCCTGGAAATGTTGGAGCCCGGCATGTACAAGCGGGCTCCGCTACAACGCAAGATCGTGCGCGAGCAGATCATGATGCTCGGCGAGAAATCGGCGACCACGATCGACTACTGTGACTTCGGCTTGGGCGAAGAAGTTCCGCAATCGTATTCAGTGGTTCGCGCCTCGCTCGATGAGTGGTTCGCCTCTGAGTGCGAAGCGCAGGGCGCGATGGTGGCAACAGCCCAGCTTGTCGATGACCTGGTCGTGGAAGATGGCAAGATCGTCGGGATCAAGTGCGGCGAAGATGAAATGCGCGCCAACGTCGTAGTCGCTGCTGACGGCGTCAACTCGCTGCTCGGTCAGAAGGCTGGCCTCTTCCCCGATGCGAAGGTGAAGGCAGTCGGCGTCGGCGTGAAAGAGACGATTGAGCTTCCCGATGACGTCATCAGCCAGCGCTTTGCCGTCAAGGAAGATGAAGGCACCGCACGCGTGGCCATCGGCTGCACGGAAGGAATCTCCGGCGGCGCGTTCCTCTACACGAACAAGGGCAGCATTTCGCTCGGCATCGTCTTCAATCCCGAACAGGCGGCGAAGAATGGGCGCCACATCCAGGAAATCTTCCAGGATTTCAAGACACACCCTGCCATCCTCGCTCTCATCGATGGCGGCACCAGCGTCGAGTTCGGTGGCCACCTGGTTCCGGAGATGGGCTATCACGGCGTGCCGAAGAAGCTTTATCGAGAAGGCATGTTGGTCGTCGGCGATGCCGCGCAATTCGGCATCAACACCGGGCTGATCATTCGCGGCATGGATCTCGCGATCGTCAGCGGATTGGCCGCTGCGAAAGCCATCCTGAACGCAAAGACCGGCGCGGAAGTCGGCCCCGTTTACATGCAGCAGCTCGAGCAACTCGGTCTGCTGAACAACATGAAAGCGTACTCGGAGTTCCACAACATCTTCGAGATCACGCGAATTTTCAAGGAATATCCCGCGCTCGCCAATCAGATGCTGCACTTCATGTTCACCGTCGACGGCAAGGTCCCGCCGCCGATGCTGAAGGAGATCATACGCATCGTGAGAAGCAATGTAACGTTGGGACAGATGGCCTCCGACGGCTGGAAAGCGTATCGAAGCATATGAGTATCAAGCGACTGAGTCCTGAAGAAGCGCTCGCCCTGAATCGGTTTGATGTGGACGATGGCAATCCGCACATCATTGTCGATAAGGCCATTTGCGCGCAATGCACCGCGCGCCCGTGCCTCTACGTGTGCCCCGCGCGACTCTACCGGCTGAAAGATGGCCAGATGACATTCGAGTTCGCCGGCTGCCTTGAGTGCGGAACCTGTCGCGTGACGTGCACCGATGGAGGCGTCACCAGTTGGAATTACCCTCGAGCATCATTTGGCGTCACCTTCCGCTGCAGTTGAACGGAGGGCAATCGTTCCCGCAGTGAGTATTAACTCCGTCGAGTCCGGTTTAATTAGTAATGCATCGGCTTCCGGCGGACGCAATCTTAAGGAGAATCGAAATGGAAGCAACCTTGACTGCAGAAAAATATTACGTTGGTCTTACTCATACCTACACGCAGGTGATCGACGACAAACTGGTGCGTGCGTTTGCCGAACTGAGCGGCGATCGCAACCCAATCCACCTGGACGACGCAATCGCCGGCAAGAGCAAGTTTGGCCGTCGCATCGCCCACGGCGCAATCCTCTTCGGCATCGTTTCGAAAGTGCTGGGCATGGATATGCCGGGCGTCGGCACGGTGTACCTCAGCCAGCTCTGCAATTTCAAGCTGCCCGTTTTCATCGGCGACACAGTCACGCTTGAAGCCAAGATCGTTGAGATCCTGCCCAAGAGCATTGCGCGCATTTCCACCATTATCACCAAGCAGACCGGTGAGGTTGTGATGGACGGTGAAGCGCAGGTGAAGCTGCCCGGCTGGCTGTTCAAGTCCTAACCATTCGTGATACGGGCGGTAACTTCGCCCGCCAGGCACGGCCGTCGCGCCGGATGTGCACCAATTCCCTCTTGGACAGGTACCGGAGGCGGTCGTGCCGGGTGCAGTTGGGCCATTCAGGAGAAACTTTATATGGCATTTATCGTATGTATCGCTGCCCTCTGCTTCCTGATGTTTGTCGCGTACAGAGGATACAGCGTAATTCTATTCGCGCCGGTCGCGGCGTTACTTGCAGTTCTGCTCACTGAGCCGAAAGCAGTGCTGCCTGTGTACAGCAGTCTGTTCATGGCGAAAATGGTAGTCTTCGTCCAGAACTATTTCCCTGTATTCATGCTTGGAGCAATCTTCGGCAAAGTCATCGAGCTTTCCGGATTTGCGAAATCAATCGTTCATTCAGTCGTAAAACTTCTTGGCCCCTCACGCGCGATGCTGTCAATCGTGACCGTTTGCGCTCTTCTTACTTACGGTGGAGTTTCGCTGTTCGTAGTCGTTTTTGCCGTGTATCCGTTTGCAGTCGAGCTCTTCCGTGAACTGAACATCCCCAAGCGACTGATCCCCGGAACAATCGCCATGGGAGCGTTCACGTTCACTATGGATAGTTTGCCGGGAACGCCGCAGATTCAGAACATCATTCCCACAACGTTCTTCAAGACCAATGCCTATGCAGCACCGATTCTTGGCACATGCGGTGCGGTGTTCATCTTGGCGATTGGAATGAGCT
>Ga0335069_10014364_pt1 | contig 11086 bp, 8 predicted proteins | sample Lox_Sample_11_FD_206714 | JGI IMG/M metagenome (GOLD analysis project Ga0335069, IMG submission 206714) | Soil microbial communities from Loxahatchee National Wildlife Refuge, Florida, United States - Lox_Sample_1.1 | ecosystem: Environmental > Terrestrial > Soil > Wetlands | place: USA: Florida... | reverse complement strand
TTCTAGCGCCGCGCGCTCCCCGGGAGCGGGGCGCGACGCGGCCGGTGCCGCGTCGCCGCCCGCGCCCGGCCGGGCGCGCGGTCGGCGCGGACTGCGGCAGCGACGGCCGCGCCCGCCCGGCCCCCGGCCCGCGCCGCCCGGCCGCGCCTGACCAGGAGTACCCATGCGTCGTCTCACCGCCCTCTTGATCACCGCGGCCGTGCTCGCCGCCTCCGGCGATGCGCTCGCCGCCGGCAAGCGCATCGCCGCCAAGGACCTGGTGCCGTCCCCGGCGTGGGACGCCGGCGACGGCGTGCCGACGCCGGCCGGCCTGTTCACGACCGAGAACACCGCGGTCACCTACCGCAACATCGAGGAGGTCCTGCCGACGCGGCGCATCGCGCCCGGCGCCTCGCCGTCGCCGCTCGCGACGGCCGCCACGCCCCTCGAGGTGCACTACCGCTTCGGCGACGCGACCTATTCGATCGCGGACTTCGTCAAGCGCACCGACACGACCGGCCTGCTGATCCTGAAGGGCGACCAGATCCTGTACGAGGGCTACTACCAGGGCGCCGACCCGCAGGACCTGTTCATGTCGTTCTCGGTCGGCAAGTCGTTCGTGTCGACGCTGGTCGCGTTCGCGCTCGCCGACGGCAAGCTCAGGAGCCTCGACGACCCGATCCTCGGCTACCTGCCGGAGCTGCAGGGCTCGGCCTACGAGACCGCGACCATCAAGCAGGTGCTGCAGATGGCGAGCGGCACGAGCTTCATCGAGGAGTACGAGGACAAGGACTCCGACATCGCCGCCTTCGCCGCGGTGGTGGCGAAGAACCATGGCGGCCTGTACGACCTCTCGCGCTCGTACCGGGGCGCCTACCCGCCGGGCGAGCGCTTCTACTACGCGACCGCCAACACCGAGGTGCTGGGCGCGCTGGTCGCGCGCGTCACCGGCCGGTCGCTGTCGGCCTACCTGTCCGAGAAGCTGTGGCAACCGCTCGGCGCCGAGGCCGCCGCGCGCTGGCTGCTCGATGCGCCCGGCAGCGGCGGCCGCGAGCTCGCGGGCGGCGGACTGCAGGTGCGGCTGCGCGACTACGGGCGCTTCGGCCTGCTGTTCGCGAACCTCGGACGCTGGCACGGCACGCAGCTCCTGCCCGCGGGCTGGGTGGAGGCGGCGACCCGGCCCGCGGATCCGTACGTCGACTACGGCAAGCTGCAGCCGGGCTACCCGCTCGGCTACGGCTACCAGTGGTGGTGCCTGCCGGGCGCCAACCGCCGCTTCACGGCGCAGGGCATCCACGGCCAGTTCATCCTGGTCGACCCGGTGGAGAAGGTCGTGGTCGTGAAGCTGTCGAGCTGGCTGCACGCCTGGGAGGACGAGAAGGAGGCCGAGACCTACGCGTTCTTCGCGGCGGTCGTCGACGCCGCCGCGCGCTGAGGCCCGCGGCCTAGAGTTCGCGCACGACGCGAAAGCCGAGATCCGACTGCCGCAGCCCCTGCATCTCGGCGCCGCGCGCCGCCGCCCGGCTCTCGGCCGGCCGCGTGGCCCACGAGCCGCCGCGCACGCCGCGCAGCTCGCAGCCGCCGGCCCACTCCCAGGCGCGCCCGTCCGGCGGGCGCCCGAGGTAGCTCGCCGTGTAGCAGTCGTGCAGCCACTCGCGCACGTTGCCGATCATGTCGTAGAGATCGAAGGCGTTCGGCCGGTAGCTGCCGACCGGGGCCGTGTAGGCGCGGCCGTCGTTGCAGCGCGCGCTCGGATAGGGGAAGCGCAGCTCGGCGACCGCCGAGGCGTCGTAGACGTTCGCGTAGTCGCAGGCCACCGACAGCACGGTGTCCTCGTCCGAGTCCTGGTCGCCGAAGAAGCGCGGCGTGGCCGTGCCGCCGCGCGCCGCGTACTCCCACTCGGTCTCCGACGGCAGCCGGTACAGCTTGCCGGTGAGTCGCGTCAGCCAGTCGGTGTAGGCCTTGGCGTCATCCCAGCTGACGCAGACCACCGGCTCGCCGTCCGCCTGCGGCGCCGGGAAGCCGGGCTCCTGCCAGCCGCGGTCCGGCAGCCGCACCCAGGCCCCGCCGCTCGCGACCCGGCAGTCGCCGGCCGGTGCGTACTGGGTCGCGGCGACGAACACCCGAAACTCCCCGACCGTGACCTCGAAGCGGCCGATCGCGAAGGCGCGCGAGATCGTCACCGGCAGCGGCGGCGACTCGCCGCGGTCGGGGTCGCGCTCGCCGGCGTCGGCGCTGGTGCCGAGCACGAAGGTGCCGGCCGGGATCATCACCATGTCCGGGCAGGCCGGGCAGTCTCGGATCGCGCCAACCGCGGCCGGCACGCCGGTGCCCGCCGGCCCCGCCGGCGGCGCGGCGGCCTTCGCCGCGGCCGGCGGCGGCGCGCCGGGCTTCGGCGCGGGTGGCGGCTGCGCGAGCGCAACCGCCACGGCGAGCAGCGCCAGGGTGAGCGTCAGCGCGCGCATCTCAGCGCGCCTCCGGACGGCCGTCGAGATCGAGCGCGACGCGAAAGCCGATGAAGTCGGCGCGCATGCCGCTCTCGGCCGACTCGCGCAGCCCGCTGCGGGCGCGCTCGGCCGGGGTCACCCAGCTGCCGCCGCGCAGCACGCGCCGCGCGCAGCCGCCGGCCCAGACCCAGGCGCGCCCGTCGCGCGGCCGCCCGACGTAGCTGTCGGTGTAGCAGTCCTCGACCCACTCGGCGACGTTGCCGATCATGTCGTAGAGGCCGAAGGCGTTGGCGCGCAGCGCGCCGGCCGGCGCGACGTCGGGGTACTTGTCGCGGCAGCGGACCGGCTCCCAGCCGAAGGCGTAGCCCTCCTGGCTCGAGAGGTCGTAGAGGTTCGCGAAGTCGCAGCCGTCGGACGCCGCCTCGCCCCAGGGCCAGCGCGTGCTGCTGCCGGCGCGGGCCGCGTATTCCCATTCGGCCTCGGAGGGCAGCCGGTAGGGCTTGCCGGTCTTCTTCGCCAGCCACTCGACGTAGGCCTTGGCGTCGCCCCAGCTGACGCACGCGACCGGGTGGTCGTCGCGGGCCTCGCGCGGCCGCCCCGGGTTCTCGGGTCCGCGGTTGCGGTCGGCGCGAAAGCGCCCGAGCGCCTCGTCCCAGCTGACGCAGGGGCCGTGCACGTCGTAGCCGGCGTCGGCGGCGAACGCGCGGAACTCGCGGCGCGTGACCTCGAGGCGGCCGATGCCGATCGGCTTCGGGATCCGCACGATCAGCGCCTGCGACTCGGCGCGCGTGGCGGCGGCGTGCGGGTCGGCCGTCGGCGTGCCCATGACGAAGGTGCCGGCCGGGACGCGCACCATCTCCGGGCACTCGGCGCAGTCGCGAAAGGGCGCGGCGGGGTCCGCAAGCGCTAGCGGCGCCGCCCCCAGACCCGCGAGCCCGAGCAGCAGCCCGAGCCCTCCCCCCCTGCCTGCGCGTCGTTGCATCTCACCCGATCTTAATCGGAATGAAGATCGTCGTGCCGTCCCGGTTGACGAGCAGCGCCACCGAGCGCTTGGACTTGCCGGTCTGGGCGGCGAGGTCCTCGGCGCTGGCGACCCGCTGGCCGTTGGCGCCGACGATCACGTCGCCGGGGCGCACGTCCGCCTCGAGCGCCGGGCCCGCCACGTCCTCGACCAGCAGGCCGCCGTCGAGCCCCGCGGCGCGCTTCTCCTGCGGCGTCAGCGGCCGCACCGACAGGCCGAGCTTGCCGCCCTCGCGGGCGTCGCCGCGCTCGTTGGCCGCGATCGCGCCTTCCTTGAGCTCGCCGACCTCGACCTCGATCTTGCGGCTGGCGCGCTCGCGCCACACCTCGAGCTCGACGCGCGTGCCGGGCCGGATCTGCGAGATCACCGCCGACAGCTGCCCGGAGCGCTCGATCGGCTGGCCGGCGACCGCCAGGATCACGTCGCCGGCCTTGAGGCCGGCCTTGGCCGCCGGGCCGCCGCCCTCGACCTGCGCGACGATCGCGCCGCGCGGCCGGTCGAGACCGAAGGAGTCGGCGAGCTGCTGGCCGACCTCCTGGACCAGCACGCCGATGCGGCCGCGCTGCACGCGGCCGGTCTTCACCAGCTGGTCCTCGACGCCGGTCGCGATGTCGATCGGGATCGCGAACGAGATGCCCATGAAGCCGCCGGTGCGGCTGTAGATCTGCGAGTTCATGCCGACGACCTCGCCGGCCATGTTGAACAGCGGCCCGCCGGAGTTGCCCGGGTTCACCGCGGCATCGGTCTGGATGAACGGCGTGTACTGGCCGTCCGGCAGCGAGCGCGAGATGGCGCTGACGATGCCCGCCGTGACGCTGTTGTCGAAGCCGAAGGGCGAGCCGATCGCGACCACCCACTCGCCGGGGCGCAGCCGCGACGGGTCGCCGATGCGCACCGTCGGCAGGTCCTTGCCGTCGATCTTGATGACCGCGACGTCGGTGCGCCGGTCGACGCCGATGACCTTGGCGGTGAACTCGCGCCGGTCGGTCAGGCGCACCGTCACCTCGCGGGCGTCGGCGACCACGTGGGCGTTGGTCAGGATGTAGCCGTCCGGCGCGACGATGAAGCCGGAGCCCTCGCCGCGCGCCGGCTGCTGCGGGCCGCGCGGCGATGGCATGCCGAAGCGCCGCAGGAAGTCGTGCAGCGGGTCGTCGGGGCCGCCCTCCTCGAAGGACGCGGGCCGGCTGCGCTCGACGACCGTGATGTTGACCACCGCCGGGCCGTTGCGCGCCACGAGCTCGGTGAAGTCCGGCAGGCCGCGGCCGGCCGCCGCGCTGGTGCCCGGGCTCATGGCGACCGGCGCCTTGAGCGGCGCGCTCGCGAGCGGCGCCGCCACCCGGTCCGGCGCACGCTGGCACGCGCCGAGCCCTGCTACCGCGATTCCCATGACCGCCGCCACGCCGGCGACCGACAGCCGTCGAGCCATGATCCCACTCCTGATCCACCAAGGGTGATGCCGGCATAGACAGCGCCACCGGCCACAAAGTTGCATGCCGGCGCGGCGCCGCTACACTGCGCGCGCATGATACCGCCCCCGCGCCGCGCCCTCGCGGCCATCCTCGCCTCGGCCGCCGCCGCCCTCGCGGCCGGCGCCGGCGCCGCCCCCCTGCCGGCGCGCATCGAGCAGGTGCTGCACAGCGAGGCGCTGCCCGCCTCGGCGGTCAGCATCGTCGTGCGCGACGCGCTGAGCGGCGAGTCCTACCTCGAGCTCAACGCCCGCGAGCCGCGCAGCCCCGCCTCGACCATCAAGGTGCTGACCACCTTCGCCGCGCTCGACCAGCTCGGCCCCGCCTACCACTGGACGACGCGCGCCTTCGGCACCGGCCCGGTGGCCGACGGTCGGCTCCTCGGCGACCTCGTGCTCCGCGGCGGCGGCGACCCGTACCTGACGGCCGAGCGCTGGTGGCGCTTCGCGCGCGAGCTCAGGAACACCGGCCTCAAGCGCATCGACGGCGACATCGTCATCGACCGCACGCTGTACGCGCTGCAGGAGCCGGAGGCCGACGAGTTCGACGGCCGCGGCGACCGCGTCTACAACGTGCTGCCGGACGCGCTGCTGGTGAACTTCCAGGCGGTGGAGTTCCACTTCGTGCCGGAGGCCTCCCGGGTGCGCGTGATCGTCGATCCGGAACCCGCCAACCTGCGGCTGTCGACCTCGATCCGCGCCGCCGACGGCGCCTGCGACGAGGGCCTGAAGTCGGTCACCTTCACGACCTACGAGGACGAGCCCGACCGCCTCGCGCTGACCGGGCGGCTGTCGCGCCACTGCCCGCCGAGCGTCGCGCGCCGCGCGATCATGCGCGCGCCCGACTTCGCCTACGGCACCTTCGTCACCGCCTGGCGCGAGCAGGGCGGCGAGTTCGCCGGCCGGCTGCGGCTCGACAGCCGGCCGGACGGGGCCCGGCCGCTGGCGGAGTTCGAGTCGCTGTCGCTCGCCGAGGTCGTGCGGCTGCTGAACAAGTACAGCAACAACACCATGGCGCGCATGCTGGTGCTGACGCTGGCGTGGGAACGCTACGGCGCGCCGGCCACGGTCGCGAACGGCGAGCGGGCGCTGGCCGAGTGGCTCGCGCGCCAGGGGCTCGCGTTCCCCGAACTCGTGATCGACAACGGCTCCGGGCTCTCGCGGCGCACGCGGATCGCCGCCGACAGCATGGCGCGGGTGCTGGCCGCCGCCTACCGCAGCCGCTACTTCCCCGAGCTCGCCGCCTCGCTGCCGCTCGGCGGCCAGGACGGCACGCTCAAGCGCCGCTTCGCCGACCTCGCCGGCGAGGGCCGGGTGCGGCTCAAGACCGGGCACCTGAGCGGCGTCGGCGCCGTCGCCGGCTGGGTCACGAGCCGCAGCGGACGGCCGCTCGCCGTGGTCGTCATCGTCAACCACCCGGGCGCGGAGTTCAGCGCCCAGCCGGTCATCGACACGATCGTGCGCTGGGCCCTCGACCGCTAGCGGCGCCGGCCCAGCCAGCGTTGCGCGGCCTCGAGCTCGATCAGGTCGCCGGTGGTGCGCGCGCCGAGGCGCTGCGCCGCGTCGAGCGCGATCAGCAGCAGCTGCGCACTCGTGTAGGCGTCGGCGAGCGCGTCGTGGCGGCCGATCGGCACCAGCCCGAAATGGCCGAGCCAGTCCTCCAGCGTGTCGTTCTGCGTCCCCGGGTAGAGCGCCGGCAGCAGCACCGCGAGGTCCAGGAAGCGGCGCGGCACGCGGATCCCGAGCAGCAGCTCGAGTTCGCGGTCGAGCACCTCGGCGTCGAACTCGGCGCGGAACGCGACCGCGGGCGCCGCGCCCCGGAACTCGAGGAACGCGAGCAGCGTCGCCGCCGGGTCGACGCCGGCCAGCTGCTGCTGGCCGCCGATCTGGTGCACGAGGATGTTGTCGACCGAGCTCGAGGCGTCCTGGCGCAGCACCGCGGCGAAGGCGTCGGCGTGGGCGAGCGCCCGCTCGGCGACCGCGACCGCGCCGATGGCGATGACCCGGTCGCGGTCCATGCGCGGCCCGGTGGTCTCGAGGTCGAGCGCGACGAAGCGCGCCAGCGCGAGCGGCGTCGCGCGCAGCCGGCGGCCGCTGGCGAGGCCGAGGTCGCGCCGCTTCAGGGTGACGAGGCGCGCGCGCGCCGGCGCGGGCAGCGCGGCCCGGACCTGCCGGCGCGCCAGGCGCCGCTGCCACGGCCAGCGCACGCCGCTCACCGCGCCAGCGTCTGCTCGAGCAGCTTCTGCAGGGCGCGCGCCTGGCGCAGCGCCTCCTTCAGCATCCGCTGGTCGAGCTCGTTGAGCGCATAGGGATCGATCCGGTTCGGGGCGGCGTGCTGCGGCGCGCCGCCCTCCCCGCCCAGCTGGCCGCGCTGCGCGCGCAGCCGCAGCAGCTGCAGGAAGTGGAACGCGTCGACGAACGCGCTGGTCGCGCGCTCCTCGAGCGCCAGGCGCCGGCCGGCGAGGCGCAAGCGCGCCGCCGTGCCGGTCTCGGCGATGCCGAACGCGAGCGCGAGGGCGCGCGCGGCGTCCACGAAGATGCGGGCCCCGTCCGACTTGAGATCGATGGTGCCGTGGTAGATGCCGTCGTCGGTGACGAAGGTGCGCACGACGCCGAGCGGCGGCTCGGCCTGCAGCGCGTTGGCCGCCAGCAGCCGCAGGAACAGGCGGCTCTCCGGCGCGACCTCGGCGAGCCAGCGCCGCAGCCCCTCCGCGAGCGCCGCGTGGCCGGCGAGCGCGCGGAAGTCGAAGAAGATGTTCGCGGCGAGCAGCGCCTCGGGCGCGGGCTCGCGCAGCCAGGACCCGAAGCGGCCGCGCCACTCATCGACGCTCAGGCAGTGCGCGGGATTGCCGGCCATGATGTTGCCGGGGCACAGCGGGAAGCCGAGCGTCGCGAGCGCCTCGTTGACCGCGTGGCCGAACTTCAAGAGCGCGGCGCGCCGGGCCTCGCGCTCGGGCGCCGCGGCGGCGAACAGCAGCGCGTTATCCTGGTCGGTCGCGGTGGTCTGCTCGCGCCGGCCCTCGCTGCCGAGCGACAGCCAGCACCACTCGACGCCGGCGAGGTCGTGCGCCGGCGCGAGCAGGTCGAAGAGCCGCAGCGTCAGCACGTCGTTGAGCGCCGCGATCGTGTGGGTCAGCGCCTCGGCGGCCGCCCCCTGCGCGAGCAGGTTGTCGGCCAGCGTCGTGATGTCGCCGGCGGCGCGCTTCAGTCCGGCGACGTCGCGCGCGCCGCGGATCGTCTCGATCACGTTCCTCATCGACACGCGCTGCAGCGCGAACAGGTCGCGCTCGGAGACGACCCCGTGCAGGCGGCCGGCACGCGTGATCACCAGCTGGTGATAGCGGTTCGCGGCCATCGCCGCGAGCGCCTCCTGCGCGGTCGCCTCCTCGTCGACGGCGCCCGGACCGCGGGTCATCACCTCGGCGACCGGCGTCGCGAGGTCGATGCCCGGCAGCACCACGCGCTCCAGCAGGTCCGTCAGCGTGAAGATGCCGATCGGTCGCTGCTCGGCGTCGACGACCGCGATCGTGCGTACGCGCTCGGCGCTCATCCGCTCGAGCGCGGCCCGCAGCGGCGTGTCCGCCGCGCAGCTGACCGGCGCGCGCCGCACCAGCGCCCGCACCGGCTGCAGCAGCGTCTGCTGGTCGACGGCGCGCTGGCTGAAGTGGCGGCCCACCTGACCGTGCGACTGGCTGTGCAGCGTGCGCAGCGACTGGGCGTAGAACTCGGCGAAGGCCGCCGAGCTCTCGCGCAGCTTCGCGCAGTCGGCCGGCGCCACCTGGTAGCAGAACACGTCCTCGGTGGCCAGATAGCTGCCTTCGCGGCGGTCGTCGTGGCCCCCGCTCGCGAGCGGGAAGCACTCGCCGGGGCCGAGCACGGTGCTCGAGCCGGGCGCGGCGGGGTCCACGGTCCGCACGTGACCGCGCTGGATCACGTGCAGCGGGCACTCGGCGCCGCTGGCCGCGTCGACCACGACGCTGCCCGCGGCGAAGTACGCGAGCCGCGCCCGGCCGGCGAGGAACTCGAGGTCGCTGCGCGCCATGCGCGCGAAGGGCTCGTGGGCCCGCAGGAAGCGGATCGTCGCCCCCAGGATCAGCGGCGGCGCGGTCACGGCGGGCCCTGCGTGCGCCGACCGGCAGCCGGGCTGGCGGCGGCGGGCCCTCGCGGGCCCGCCGCCGGCCGGTCGTCAGTGGGTCGTGGCCTTCGTGGCGAGGATGCCGGTGTTCTGCCGCGCATACACCTCGTCCCACATGTCCTCGGCCCGCTTGTCGCGGCCGAGCAGCGAGAACAGGATCACCGTGAGAAATCCGAGCGGGATCGAGATGATGCCGGGATTCTTGAGCTCGAACAGCGGCTTCTCGAGGCCCATGATCGAGGTGTCCTGACCTTCGAACTTCTTGAGATCCTCGTTGGCCTTCTTGACGGCGCGATCCAGCGTGATCGTGTCGCGCGCCGCCAGCGCCGCGCGGGCCGCGTCGCCGGACGCCGCGGCATCGGCGATGCTCGCGCGCTTGGCCGCCGCGCCGTCGAGCACCTTGTGCGCCGCCGCCTTGACGGCCTTGGGATAGGTCAGGTTCGGCGACACCATCTGCAGCCCGACCGCGGCCACCGTGCCGATGATCATGCCGGCCACGATCCCGGTCGTGTTGCACTTCTTCCAGTAGAGCGTCATCAGCACGCAAGGGAAGTTGGCGCTGGCCGCAACCGCGAACGCGAGCGCCACGAGGTGCGCGACGTTCTGGCCCTTGGCGGCGATGCCGATCGTGATCGCGATCGCGCCGACGATGACGGTCGCGATGCGCGCCGCGCGCACCTGCTGCTGTGGCGGCACGGTCTCGCCGCCGTGCACCACGCCGACCCACAGGTCGTGCGCCATGGCGGAGGCCGCCGCGAGCACGAGGCCCGCCACCACGGCGACGATCGTCGCGAACGCGACCGCCGACACGAACGCCAGCATGAAGTTGCCGAAGAACGAGTCGGCGCCGCCGCCGATGAACTGCGCGAGCAGCGGGCCTGCCATGTTGCCGCCGGCGTCGACCGCGGCGATGTTGCCGGGACCGACGTTCTTGGCCGCCCCGAAGCCCAGGAACAGCGTCAGCACGTAGAAGCCGCCGATGATCGCCATCGCCCAGACCACCGACTTGCGCGCCTGCTGCGCGGTCGGCACCGTGAAGAACCGCATCAGGATGTGCGGCAGGCCGGCCGTGCCGAACACCAGCGCCATGCCGAGCGAGATCTGGTCGATCGGCGCCTTGAAGTAGAGCCCGGGCTCGAGGAAGCGCTGACCCAGATCCGTGGGCGTCATGTTCTTCGCCGCATCGCCCAGCAGCGTCGCCACCCGCGCCTGCACCTTGGGGTCGCCGATGACGTCGGCGAGGAAGCCCGGCAGCGAGTAGCCGTACGGCGTCCACACCAGCATCACGATGACCACCGATGCGACCACCAGCAGCACGGCCTTGACGATCTGCACCCAGGTCGTCGCCACCATGCCGCCGAACAGCACGTAGCCGAGCATCAGCGCGCCGACCATCATCACCGAGATCTCGTAGTCGATGCCGATCAGCGTCTTGATCAGCACGCCCGCGCCGACCATCTGCGCGGTCAGGTAGAACGTCGACACCGTGATCACCGACAGCGCGCCGACGACTCGCGTCTTCTTCGGGTCGTTGCGGTAGGCGAGGATGTCCGACAGCGTGTACTTGCCGATGTTGCGGCACGGCTCGGCGATCACCAGCAGCACGGTGATGTAGGCGACCAGCCAGCCGACCGAGTACATGAAGCCGTCGTAGCCGTACAGCGAAATGAGGCCGGCGATGCCCAGGAACGAGGCCGCCGACAGGTAGTCGCCGGCGATCGCCCAGCCGTTCTGCAGGCCGCTGATGCCGCCGCCGGCGGTGTAGAAGTCGGAGGCCGACTTCACGCGCTTGGCGGCGAGGTAGGTGATGTACATCGTCAAGGCGATGATCGCCGCAAACACGGCGAACGTGACCCAGCGGTACTGGCCGGCCGCGCTCGCCTCGGCGTGCGCCGCGGCGGCGGCGAGCGTGAGGGCGGCGGCGACGCCGGCGCCGGCGAATCTCTTGATGTTGAGCGCCATGGCCTCAGCCTCCCGAACGCTTGATGAAGTCGGCGGCGATTTCCGCCGCCAGGCGGTCGAAGTCGCGGTTGGCGACG
>Ga0335069_10014363_pt1 | contig 11087 bp, 4 predicted proteins | sample Lox_Sample_11_FD_206714 | JGI IMG/M metagenome (GOLD analysis project Ga0335069, IMG submission 206714) | Soil microbial communities from Loxahatchee National Wildlife Refuge, Florida, United States - Lox_Sample_1.1 | ecosystem: Environmental > Terrestrial > Soil > Wetlands | place: USA: Florida... | reverse complement strand
GTTCGACCTCCTTCTATTAGATGTCGGGCTTCCGAAAAAAAACGGATTCGACATTCTCAATGACTTGCGCAAAAGCGAAATTCGCACGCCGATTCTGATGCTTACCGCGCGAAGTGAAACCGAAGACATTGTCGGCGGATTGGATAAAGGCGCAGACGATTACATCACCAAACCTTTTGTATTCACAGAATTGCTGGCGCGCGTCCGTTCCATGCTTCGCCGGAGTTCTCAAGCAAAAATAAAATTGAATTATCTTGACCTCGTGCTCGATACTGTTGCTCATAAAGCATTCCGCAGCGGGAAAGAAATCGAACTGACCGCACGGGAATATTTATTGTTAGAATATTTCATGCGCAATCGCGGAAAGTTGATTACACGGATCGAGCTGGCAAAAAAAATTTGGCGATACGATTTCGATCCCGGCACCAATGTAGTCGATGTCTATGTCAATCATCTCCGCAAAAAAATAGATTCCGAGTTTCCGAAAAAACTTTTACAAACTGAACGGGGCAAAGGATATTATCTATCGGAAAAAAAATTGACGTTTAAATCTAAATGAAATTTTTCCATTCTATTCGTGCCAAACTGACGCTCTGGTACGCGCTCATACTCGGCATCACGCTAATCGGATCCGGTGTCGCAGCGTACATCGTCACACGCGAAACAATGATTCAAAACCTCGATCAATCGCTGAGGAACGAAGCGTTATGGGTGAATGAATTCATCGAGCCGAAAGCAAAAAAAATCCGGCTCAAGCGCGCGGCGATCAAAGAACTTCAAGAAGTCAAGCGCGCGGCGAAGGCCGATACCGACCGCGTCATTATTGCGATCAGCGATTCAGAAAAAGCGATCAGCGATGATATGTGGAATAAAATTTATCAGCACACGCTGCTGAGTCCGCAGCGGCATTACATTCAAATTCTCGACCGTAACGGCGACGTTTTATATCGCTCGCAGAGTTTGCACGACTATCAACTCGGGTATCCGGAAATCCCCTATCAGTGGATCAACGTTGTTACGGCCGGCGGGCCCGACAATAATCTTGTACGGCTGGCGCTGATGCAAACCGATTATGTCAAAATTTTTGTCGCCTATCCATTAGCGCCCGTCTATGAAGTTCTCGACAGCGTTTTTTACAATCTTCTTTTTATCGCACCTGTTGCACTGTTCGTATCGATTGTCGGAGGATGGTTCTTAGGAAGGAAATCATTGCGCCCTGTCGATGCACTCACGAAAGCAGCACGAGACATCACCGCACAAAATCTCAGCCAGCGCCTCCCAGAATCCGATGTTGATGATGAGTTAGGCCGGTTGACGATTCAATTCAACGATATGATCGAACGGCTGCAAAAATCGTTCCTTCAAGTGCAGCAATTTTCTGCCGATGCATCGCATGAGCTTCGAACTCCGCTCACAATTATGCGAGGCGAAATTGAAGTTGCATTGCGCAATCAACGCATGTCCAAACAATCGCGCGAATTACTATCGAGTATTTACGATGAATTGATCCGCCTTTCTTCTATCGTCGAAAGTTTGATGCTGTTGATAAAATCCGATACCGGCAGTTTGGTATTTACGATGAGACCTATTGCGCTCGATGCGTTTATTCAAGAATTAATAGAAGACGCACAAACGCTTGCTAAGCCGAAAAAAATTGACGTCTCGTTGGAATATTCCGAACCCGCGGTTATTCACGGCGACCTGACACGGTTGAAACAGGTCTTCATTAATCTTGTGGACAATGCGATGAAATATACACCGGCGCACGGAAGCGTTACACTTTCTCTCATCAACGATGGCGGCAATGCTTGCATCACCGTGAAAGATACGGGTGTTGGAATACCGGCCGACGACCTGAATAAAATTTTTGAACGCTTTTACCGTGTTCACCGTTTGCATCCTACCATGGAAGATGCAGGCGGAAGCGGTTTAGGATTATCGATTGCCAAATGGATTATCGAAGCGCATCATGGCTCCATCGATGTGCAGAGCCGCGAGGGGCAAGGCAGCACGTTCACGGTGAAACTGCCGTTGAAGCAATAGCAATCATTCATTTCAATTTTTAATCAGTTCATTGTTTCGACAATGTAATCGATTTTCTATTCGCAATTCACCGCAATGGATATTTCAACCGGTGTTGAACCGACAATATCCTCATCGAATACTTTCACCGTGAATGTATTCGCTCCTTTATTCAATGGCGCGGAAATGACTTTGCCGTGACCGATTAATGCATTTCCTTTACGCCATTCATATTTTACTTTTCGTGTTTCAGGCCTGTTGACATCCGGCGCGGTCAGCACAACGCTGGGATTCGAGGGATTCCATACAAGTGTTTGTGGTTCAGGTGAACTGACAAATTTTATCGCATCCCAGACATGCACTGCAAACGATTCCTGAGAAAGAACCACATTGCGTGGCATCCATCCGATGGAAATCGATTGATCGCCAGCTGCTGTTGCCGGCCAAAGATTTGCCAATGTTCCATTTGCGACAAAACCGACTGATGGCAGTGTCGTGACATCACCAATATTCCACGATGCGCCGACGACAAAATCAGATGGAAGCGAAAACAATTTCAAATTCGGTTTTGGCGTGATAAAAATTTCCTTTTGTACGGAATCGATGGAATTACTCAACCCGCGGGAATCGTTTGCAATAAGTGTGACGGTATGTTTTCCCGCGTTAAGAAGTACCGACGTTTCAGCAAAAATGCTGCTGTCGATTTTCCAAATATATTTGAGCGAATCGCCGTCCTGATCGACCGCACTGGCAGCGCGAAGAATTGTCGACTCGCCTTCATATATCGGTTCGTCAATCACAATGATCGGATTGGGTTTGGAATTCACATGCACGGTTGTCGATTGCGAAGCGTACCGCGACGACGTTCCGGAATTGTCCATAATCTGAAGTGCAATAGTATGATTTCCTGCTGTTGTCATCGGCAGTGTAACAATCGGTGTGCTGCCGATTTTTTTCCCATCGCACGTCCACAAGTACTCTGCAATTATCCCGTCAGCATCGTACGAATGCGACGCATCCAGTACAAGCAACTCACCGAGTGCAATATCGTGCGGAACATTCCACACCAACGTCGGCGGCGCATTGACGTGAATATTTTTTACCGCTGTCGATGTGCTGCAAGGTGTTGATGTTTCCATTGTCACTGTCAATCGAATTTCAAACGTACCGGCTTTGGGGAAAGCAAAAGATGTTTGCATTCCAGATGCATGCAAGGTACTATCGCCGACAACAGTTTCCCAAATGGAAGAAAGAATTTTTCCCGTTGCCTTTGAACGCGATGCATCCACCATAACTTGCTCACCGATGCTTACAACTTCTGGTACAGAAAATTCCGCAATCGGCCCTTCAACAGTATGAATCGTTGCCGTTGCCTGACTCACACGGCTGCATCTGCCGCTTCCATTTCCCATCACCGTAAGTACGGCGTAATACACACCGGGTTTTGAATAGGCATGCATGACCGTTGCACCAAGAGCCGAAGTTCCATCGCCGAAATCCCACGAGAACGAACCGATCGGTCCATTCGGATCGGTACTTGCTCTGCCATCGAACGAAATCGGAGTATTGACGCACATTGCTGTATCGGTGAATGAAAGAATCGCTTGCGGTGAACCTTCAACGATCACCGGAATGGTTGCCGTCGTCGGCTGCAACGCAAAGCCGTCGTTCAACGTCAACTTCACAGAATAAAATCCTGGTTTGTTATATCGATGCGCTGGATTTGTTTCTGTGGCAGTTTGTCCGTCGCCGAAATCCCACAAGAATGTCATCTGATCGCCATCAGGATCGTACGAAAGCGAACCGTTGAATAAAATCGTTTGCCCCATGCACGAGTATAATAATGAATCGACAACAGCTACCGGCGGACGATTGATTAATATTTTTACCGTTTCATGAACAATGCTGTTTTTCTTTCCTTGTCCATCATTCACCGTCAACGTCACAAAATGCACGCCGCCTTTCGGAGCATTCCAATAAAACGATGCCTCGTGTCGTTCAGAACCATCTGGTAATTTCCAAGTAAAGTACAATGTCTGTCCGTCTGCATCATAACTCTGGCTTGCATCGAACAACACATTTTGTGAATTGGTGTGAATAAATGTCTTCGTTACAATAATCGGCGGATTGTTGACGAGGATCGTGAATTCTTTTGACTGGACAGAATTCGAAAATCCAGCGCCGTCATCGGCTGTAACTTTTACTGTCATTACGCCGGTATTGGTGAATGATTTTTTTACTTTGAAACCGTTCAGCATCGTACCATCAGCAAATGTCCAAAAAACATTTTTTATTTTTCCATCGGGATCGTACGTTCCGGCTGCATCGAATGTTACAACTTCATTCGGCTCCGTTACCTCTGGAGTTTTTTTCCACTTAATAATTGGCGGATAGTTGATGTGAATCGTCGCCGTTTTAATTCCAATCGCATCGTCGAATCCGGAATTATCTTTCACTTTCAATGCAAGCGCATAATCGCCGGGTTCGGAGAATATGACTGAGATAATCGAATCATTTCCGATTTCTTTTCCATTCAACAGCCACGTGTAAGCGCTGATGCTGCCGTCAGGATCGTAACTTTGCGTCCCATTGACAATCAGCGAAACATTGGGCTGCCAGATTACCGGCGCAGAAAATACTGCAATAGGATATTTATTAATGACTAATTCATGCATGATAGATTGAACACTGTTCGTTTGTTTTTCACCATCATTGACTGTCAGCGTGATGGTATAACGTCCGCTTTTTTGATACAGATGCGTAACACGTTTTCCTGTCGCCGTGCTGCCGTCTCCGAAATTCCATGCGTATTGTAAATTCGTTTGATCTGCGTCGGTAGTTTTTTCTGCGGAAAATGTTTGCAGAGCCGAGGTTGATCGATCTGCAGCAGTAATCACCGGAACGGGTGGCGCATTGATATGAATCGGACGCGTGTACGTTTGGATCGAATTTTCTACTCCTTCGCCATCATCCAACGTGCAGGTGACGATATAGTCGCCCGGTTCTTGAAACGATGTTTTTGTTTCCGGACCGCTCGCAGCAAAACCGTTGCTGCAACTCCATTTGAACGTTAGATTTCTTGCGTACGGATCCATAATATTATTTGCGACGAGCGACAATTCATCACCCGGTGCAAGTTGCTCCGGAGTTGTGAACAACGGAACGTGATCCGCATTGACATGATATTGAACAGAAGTAGTGTACGTCGAATTTGTCGTTCCGGTTTGGTCGTCCACAGTCAACGAAACGGAATACGTCCCTGCAACATCTTGTTTGATCATAATTGAATGGCCAACATTCGACCCCACAATTCCCGTACCGCTCCATGTGTATTTCAATTTGTCGTTGTCATTATCCGATTCATTTTTCACAACAAATTTTGTCGGCGCAGTACGGCCAAGAACTCGGGGAGCATTGATTTCGGCGTACGGCTGCGCATTCACGCGAATCTTTTTTATATCGGTGGAAACATTGCAGGCAGAATTCGTCGTTCCATCATCTACGATCAATTTGATTTCGTATATTCCCGGAAGCAAGCGGGAAAATTTCAACACCGGTTCCGTTCCGCAAAATTCACCATTCACAAGCCATTGCAAATGCAGCGGATGCCCCGATGGATTATGCGATTCGTGCGCTGAAAGTACCGTTAGTTCGCCCGGAGAAACAATTGCCCGCGCTCCCGTGATAACCGCTGCGGGCGGCGCATTGATGTGCACTGGCACATTGGTTGTCCAGTACGCGGGTTCATACATTCCAGATGTCGGCAGAAGCATCTGTACTACAAAATCACCGGGACCAGGAAACTGAATCAACGCCGAATCGCCATCGACACGTGTATCGCCGAACACCCATAACGGCACAGCTCCTTGCAACAATCGGCGCGACGTTTCAGAAATATATAATCGCACCGTATTGCAGTCCGTTCCGGGCTGCTGATGAATATCGACCTGCGGCATGACTGGACGCTGCGTTACAATAGGATTCCATTCCCATACAATCGGCGATGATTCTTTACTGCGAATCACCAAATTATTTATTTTCATCGCCGAACCGCTCACCGACAATATCCATGCATTTTCTATTTGTGGTGCATGCTGTTCCATAAAGTTTTTTGGCACCAGTAATTTTGAACTTTTTCCAAACACATTTCGTACAAGAATTTGTGCGCTCTCTTCACCGAGCGGACGAAAATTGGGAATCGATGTTTGGTACGATGGATGAGGACGAATCTGTACTTCTTGATTTTCTGGAACATTGATAAGCGAAAGTGAAAGATCGAACGAATACAATGTCCATCCTTTTCCGATCAACGAATTGCCGAGTGAATCGGCGACGGTGATTTTGAAAGAATTCACATCGTGGCCGTCGGATGCACTCACGCGCAAAATCCAGCCATCCGGCGCATTGGAAGGATTGACGTTTGCAAATTCGACCCAGCGGTTGATATATTTTTGTTCCGTGAACGTAACTAACGATTGAACCGGCTCGCCTGTTTCTTTTCCTTTGATAAATAACTGATAGGTCGTCTTCGTATCTGCGTTGCCAATCACGACATCGGCATTGCCGCCGAGTCCTGCATCAAAAATCTCGATCGTCGCTTGTGGTGCAGAGGCGCTCGGTTGAATCCAGTATTCGTATCGATGCGTAACATCGCCGGTCGTCGCTGACTGTGTTTTCTTTCCGGCCACAAACATAAAAACATCCTGCGCATACAAAACTGCTGTGCAGAGCATCAACATTCCAAGAATCAAAAATCGATTTTTCATTTGCCCATCTTATGTATTATTGAACAATCCAAGATTTTGTTCCGATTGTTTTTTGATCGTCTACTGCATCGAAGGTCAATTGCAACGACGCTCCTTTTAGCACTTTCAGCGATACTGCCCAATCTCCTTGCGGCGATGTTCGAACAACCGTCTGTTGATCGCCATAGGCAACTGTAATTTTGATGCCGGGATATGCTGTCCCATGGGCATCCACGGTTTCACCCTGCGTTTGAAGCGTGTCGCCATCGACACGGCAGTTCCATGCAATGTTAAATACTTTTGCAGGATCCATCGGAACAATAGAAAGCGTACGAGAATTCTTATTTCCCGATTGATCGGTGACAGCAATATTCACTCTCGTCTCCGGTTTTGAAACGGCGACATGAAGAGTAAATGTTCCGTCTGCATCGACCTTATGCGGTTTTCCATCTACGGTAACAGCAGCATCAGGTTTTGTTTTTCCATGAATGACGACTGCATCCAACATCGAATATTTTCTATCCAGATCCCATCCTTCAATTTGGATCGCAGGTGGCTGCATTTCTTTTACACGTAAGATGCTGTACACCGGCGAATCGACGCCGCGCAATCCATGACTATCGATTGCTTGAATGCGGACATACACCGATGCAAGCGGCAATCCGGTCAACTGCAAATCTGCAGCTTTCGCAATAAAATGTTTTGTGTCACGGTTGAAAATTTTGCTCGGGCTCACTTCAACTTGATATTGCGCCGCATCTGGTATTGGCGACCAGTGTAAAAGAAATTTTTGGGAATACACCACGGTATCTGTTCTCTCCCAAGCCAGCTGCGGCGACGGCAGTAAATTGACCGGCGGCATCGGTGCTTTTCCTTTAACGATAATCGTTCCTTGATTCTGATTTAAGGTCACTTTAATGTTGCTTGCCGACACATCAATCGTACCATCATAATTGGAAAGTTTGGCGCTTTGCTCCTGCGTTGTATTTGCCCAAAATTTTCCGGAATGCACCATCGATTCGGATGAGCCGGCGATGAACGCAAATTTATTTATCTCTTTTGCTTTTTCGGAAAGCTTCGCAAGTAAGCTGCCATTCGTCAAAGCAATGTTGCGCTTCACCGTTTGATCTAATTTATCTTTTTTTGACGAACGAATGATGATGGTGGTACTCGGATCGACGATAACATCCACACCGTCGGAAAAATACAATTGCGCCATGCTTGCTAACCCCGTACGCAATCCATCATACGCAGCAAACAAATCGCCAATGTATGCCGTTTGCCATCCGCCAAGCAGACCGCGGCGCTTATCAACGATGTTGGTTTTCTGAGCCAGCTTAGCATCAATGTTTTCTGTACGATTGTCCGCAATCAGTTTCTCAATCGTCCGAACACTCTTGATAAATTGCTGCGCGATATGCTGTGCATCGTCCATATTTCCATTGACAATGTACGTGTCATACCGGTGATTCAACGCAGTCGCAGAGTCGAGTTCTTCCGTGGCAAACACTTTTGCTCCCGACTTAATTTGTTGACTCAAGGCAAGTCTGGTTTGCAACACCTGCTTGTGCACAACGCCGAAACTTTGCAGTTTCTTTTGCCCCGCGGCATTCAACTGAAAGGTATTGTCCGTGTTGTTATGCTGGGCAAGTATTACGACCAAAGGCCAGCAGGCAGAATCGCCTGTAAATTTGACGCTCATTTCTATCAATCGCTGGGCATCGAATTGCACGATTCTTTTTTGTGCCGCCATGATTGAAAAACTCAAAAGGATACAACCGATGACGCTCAATATTTTTCGATAAGCGATCGGCATCTACGCATTCTGTTCTTCGCGCTGATGGAAATTGATCGGAAACGTCATTGTAAATTTACAACCGATCGCTTCGTTCGATTCAAGCGTAATCATGCCCCCATGGAAATTGACTATTTCTTTGACGTATGCCAAACCAAGGCCGGTGCCAATTTCATTTGCAGATTTATACGCCCGAACACGGTAAAATTTTGTGAATAATTTTTCCTGTGCCTCCGCCGGAATACCGTACCCATGGTCGAGAATCGAAAACACAAAATGGCTCGAAGTTGCGGACAGTGAAATTTCAATCGTTCGGCTGTCTCCACCGTACTTGATCGCATTGGAAACAAGATTCGAAATTGCTTCGCGGAACAAATCCGGTGCAACCGTTACCGCGGGGATATCCGGTTGAATATTGTATTCTATTGCTAATGTTTTCTTAAGCAGTTGCGGCTTCAGCAATTCGCAGGCAGATGTAATCGATTCGACGACATCTATGGGTACTTTGGGATGATCGATTCGCCGCGATTCCAAACGGGAAATATCTAAGAATCGATTGATGAGATCAGAAAGTTTTTTGCTGCTGGAGAGCATCAATTGTAAAAATTCTTTGCGTTCGTCTTCAGTAATAGATGTATCGGTAAGCATGATCTCAGCAAAGCCCATAATGCTTCCTACAGGATTTCGCAGCTCATGCACAACAATATTAATCATCTCCGTTTTCATTTTGTCGATCAGACGTTCATTCGTCAAATCATGGAAAATGAGGAGCGAGCCAAGATTTTCTTCCTCGCGCATAATCGATAAATCGTTCACGCGAAAATACGTGTCGGTTTCTGCTGTCGTCTGCACGCGAATTTCCGATTGCACTAACCGGATATGCAGCGATTCAGCCAGCTCTTCGCGCTGTGTCGTTTTAACCGTATTCACCGCGGGATGCGTCAGCACGTCTTGCTTGGTTTGCAACGTTCGAGTCGGCAAGAGGGAAGAACAAAATTCATCGAAACGCTCATTGCGAAACAGAAATGCGCCTGTGCCATCCGTCAGGCCGATCATTTCATCGGTATGCGTCATGAATAATTTGTTTTTCCATTCTTCTAAAATAATTTTTTCGACATTCATCCGCTGATAGCGTTCCAATGCCTGGCGCATCACTTCGATCGTCGTTCCCATTTCATGTAAATTGCGAATGCGAGGAATATGAATTTCTTGCGTAAAATCAAGATTACTCAATCTCTTCACGTCCTCCACCAACTTCTTCACGGGTTTGTTGATTTGATATGCCAACAGCCAAACAGGCAGCAACATCAAGACCAAACACCCCAAAACAAACCACGTGGTATAAAGGAAAAGTTCATGAACCGGTGCAAGAACGACGTGTTCCGGAATTGCCACAACCATCCGGAGATCAAGCGTACGAAATGCCGCAGAAACGACATGCCAATCGTTTGTTCCCTGTCGGAATGTTTGGAGTCGATTTATTTGCTCCGTGGAAACTGCCACGCTCCGCGGATCGAATGTGTTTTGGTTCTGGAACAACGTGCGTGTCGAAGTGAGAATGTTGACGGCATATTCACCGCCAAGGGGCATCTGCAAATAATAATCCTGCAAAATTTTTGCGTCCCACATAACCGTCAACACAAAGGGAATGGACGATGCCTGAAATCGCATGCGTGTAACAATCACCGGCTGCCCGTTCTTCGCATTCCAAAACCATGCTGTCTGCAATGAAGAATCAATTTTTGAGCGAATCCAAACACTATCATGAAATGCAAAACTCGGAATGGTATAATTAATGTTGTTGCTCGAAAGTTCGTCTTTAAAATTCGGAGAGTAGATGCGGATTTGCATGATCTCGGGATGCAGGGTCATGACATTGCGTAAAACCGATTCACCTTCGTGCGGACGATCCGTAACTTGATAGGCAACAAACTGCGTTACCTGCGCCCACGATGCCAAAACACGGTCGAGGTTTTGTACGGCATATTCCTGCACCTGTTGAATAATGGTGACACGTTCGTTCATAACCGACGCTTCGTATCGCGGGCGTACAATCATCCACATAACCGTCAACGATACCACAGCGATAGCGCTCAAACCAATGAATATTCTACTCTGAAGAGAAAGTTTTAATTTCATGTTCGTGTTCATTCCATCCTTATTGCCAAAATAAAATACGGATTATTATTTGTATTCTCTACTACCAAGAGCTTCTTTCGACAACATTGATCGCTGATAATTTATTTTCATCGCGTCCCTGCCTTGATTCTCCTTCAATTTTTTCCGTATTTACAGATATGGAACAATCGAGCGTACCGCGAAAACATCGTTCTGCATCAAGAACACCTTCTCGTCACAAAACGTATTTTTTCTCCGATGTCCATCTGGGGCTCGGAACGCCGGAAGAAGACCGGCAAAAAGAACAACGGTTGATCCGTTTTTTAGATTTTATTGAAAAAGATGCCGAACAAATTATCATCGTCGGCGATTTGTTCGATTACTGGTTTGAGTACAAAACGGTTGTG
>Ga0335069_10014361_pt1 | contig 11087 bp, 10 predicted proteins | sample Lox_Sample_11_FD_206714 | JGI IMG/M metagenome (GOLD analysis project Ga0335069, IMG submission 206714) | Soil microbial communities from Loxahatchee National Wildlife Refuge, Florida, United States - Lox_Sample_1.1 | ecosystem: Environmental > Terrestrial > Soil > Wetlands | place: USA... | reverse complement strand
GCCGCTCGCCCGCTCCCACACCACCGTCGTCTCGCGCTGGTTCGTGATGCCCACAGCCGCCACGTCGCCGGCGCCGGCATGGGCCTTGTCGAGGACGCCCTTCACGACCGCCACCGTCGCGCGCCAGATCGCCTCGGCGTCATGCTCCACCCAGCCGTCGGCCGGATAGATCTGCGGCAGCTCCTGCTGCACCGTCGCCTGCGGCTCGCCGCTCGTGTCGAACAGGATCGCCCGCGTGCTCGTGGTCCCCTGGTCGATCGCCAGGATGAAGCGCCCCTTCGCCATATCCTCCCCCGCATTCTTCGTTTGCGAATGATCCGCGCCGGCCCTCGGCGTTGTCAATCGACCGAATATGTTCTTTTGCGAACCCGGCGGCCCCGCTACTATCGGCCGCCATGGCCCAGAACTCGCGCCAGCAGCAGATCCTCGATCTCGTCCGCCAGCGCGGCTTCATGTCGATCGAGGCGCTCGCCGACCATTTCTCGGTCACGCCGCAGACCATCCGCCGCGACATCAACCAGCTGTCCGACCGCGAGCTCCTGCAGCGCTACCATGGCGGCGCCGGCCTGCCGTCCAGCGTCGAGAACATCGCCTACCAGACGCGCCAGGTGCAGTTCCTCGAGGAGAAGCGCCGCATCGCCCAGCTTGTCGCCCGCCACGTTCCCAACGACGCCTCGCTCTTCATCAACATCGGCACCACGACCGAGGAGGTCGCCCGCGCGCTTCTCAACCATCGTGGCCTGCGCGTCATCACCAACAACCTGCACGTCGCCAGCATCATGAGCCAGAACGCCGGATTCGAAATCATCGTCGCCGGCGGCGTCGTGCGCGGCCGCGACCGCGGCATCGTCGGCGAGACCACCATCGACTTCCTCGGCCAGTTCAAGGCCGACTTCGGAATCATCGGCATCTCCGGCATCGACGCCGACGGCTCGCTGCTCGATTTCGATCACCGGGAAGTGCGTGCTTCGAAATGCATCATTGCCAATTCGAGCCAGGTCTTCCTCGTCAGCGACCACAGCAAGTTCGGCCGCAATCCCATGGTGCGTCTCGGCAATCTGCGCGACCTCGACGCCTTCTTCACGGATCGTGCACCGCCGCCTGCCATCTGCCAGCTGCTAGAGGAAAGTGACGTCCGCCTGCATGTTGCCGATGCCGCGGCCACGGCGATGGAGGGGGAGGATCTGCCGGCGCCCGCCATCGGGCGTCGCTGATGTTCGATTTCGCACTGCAGCAAGGCCAGAAATTTCGTTTGTGAAAATCCCGGTTCGGTTCTAGTCTCCCCAACGCGAAAGACGCGGGCGCTCGAGGTCCGGGGCAACGCCGCCATCCGTGCGGTGGGTAGGTCCAGGGCGCCACAGGGAGGATCAGCGTTTTGCCGGTCAGCGCGGCGGGCAGCGACATCGTCGATCTCCTGATCGTCGGCGGCGGCATCAACGGTGCCGGCATCGCCCGCGACGCCGTCGGCCGCGGCCTCAGCGTCCTGCTCGTCGAACAGGACGACCTGGCGAGCGCCACCTCCTCGGCCAGCACGAAGCTGATCCATGGCGGCCTGCGCTACCTCGAATATTACGAGTTCCGTCTCGTGCGCGAGGCGCTGATCGAGCGCGAGGTGCTGTTGCGCAACGCGCCGCATATCATCCGCCCGCTCACCTTCGTGCTGCCGCACGAGGCGGCCCTCCGGCCGGCCTGGATGGTCCGCATCGGCCTTTTCCTCTACGACCATCTCGGCGGCCGCGAGAAGTTGCCTGGATCGCGCAGCCTCGATCTGCGGCACGATCCCGTCGGCAAGCCGCTGCTGCCCTCCTTTGCCAAGGGCTTCAGCTATGCCGATTGCTGGGTCGACGACGCCCGCCTCGTCGCGCTCAACGCCCTCGACGCCCGCGAGCGGGGCGCCGAGATCCGCACGCGCACGCGCTGCATCGCCGCGCGCCGCGACGGCAAGCTCTGGGAAGCCACGCTCGAGAATCAGCTGACGCGCGAACGTCAGACCGTGCGGTCCCATGGCCTCGTCAATGCGGCCGGCCCGTGGGTCGCCAGCTTCATCGAAAGCGCGCTGGCGGTGCAGCGGCGCCAGCGGCTGCGACTCGTCAAAGGTAGCCACATCGTGGTGCGGCGGCTGTTCGAAGGGCCGCAGGCCTACATCCTGCAGAACACCGATCGACGGATTGTCTTCGCGATCCCTTATGAACGCGACTACACGCTGATCGGTACGACCGACCTTCCCTATGACGGCGATCCCGTGAAGGTGGCGATCTCGGCGGAAGAGGTGGATTATCTCTGCGGCGTCATCAACGCGCATTTCATGCAGCAGATCGCTCCTGCCGATGTCGTCTGGACCTATGCCGGCGTTCGTCCGCTCTATGACGACGAGTCGGCGAACGCATCGGCGGTGACCCGCGACTACGTGCTGCAGCTGGATCATGCCGCCGGCACCGCGCCGCTCTTATCGGTGTTCGGTGGCAAGATAACGACCTATCGCAAGCTGGCCGAGCACGCGCTCGAGAAGCTCAAGCCGCACTTCCCGCAGACCGGCGCACCCTGGACGCACGCGGCGTCGCTGCCCGGCGGCGATATTCCCGGCGCCGATTTCGAGGCCTTCCTGAAGTCATTGCTGCAGCGCTGGTCCTGGCTTCCCGCCGACCTTGCCCGACGCTACGCCCGCGCCTACGGAACTCGCGTCGACAGCCTGCTGAATGGCGCCAACGGCATCAACGATCTCGGCCTGCATTTCGGCGACGATCTCTACGGCCGCGAAGTCGACTATCTGCGGACGCAGGAGTGGGCGCTCACGCCCGAGGACGTGCTCTGGCGCCGATCCAAGCTCGGATTGCATCTCGCGCCCACGACCGTTGCCGCCCTCGAGGCTTGGCTCGGCAACGAAGCCGCGGCGACGCGCGCGAGGGCGCGATGACCCTGGTCCTCGACGGCATCGGCAAGCGCGTCGGCGGCGTGCTGCATCTCGACGGCATAGACCTGACGTTGCCGGCCGGCTCGGTCACGGTGCTGCTCGCCCCGACGCTGGCCGGCAAGACATCGGTATTGCGGATGATGGCGGGCCTCGACAGGCCGACCGCCGGCCGCGTCCTCGTCGACGGCCAGGACGTGACCGGCATCGGCGTGCGCAAGCGCAACATCGCCATGGTCTATCAGCAGTTCGTCAACTATCCCTCGCTGACGGTCTACGACAACATCGCCTCGCCGCTGCGCATGGCGAACAACCTGAGCGCCGGCGAGATCGACCGCCGCGTGCGGGCGACAGCGGCGACCATGCACATCGACTCGCTGCTCGATCGCCTGCCCGGCCAGCTGTCGGGCGGCCAGCAGCAACGCACCGCGATCGCCCGTGCCCTCGTCAAGGATACCGGATTGCTGCTGCTCGACGAACCGCTCGTCAATCTCGACTACAAGCTGCGTGAAGAGCTCCGCGCCGAGATGCGCGAGATCTTTGCCCGCCGCCAAGTGACGGTGGTCTATGCGACGACCGAGCCGACGGAGGCCCTGATGCTGGGCGGCAATACGGCGGTGCTCGATGCCGGCCGCCTGTTGCAGTTCGGCACGACGATCGATGTCTATCATCGGCCGGCCAGCGTGCGCGTCGGCGAAGTGTTCAGCGATCCGCCGATGAATCTCTTGCCGGCCGAACTCGGCGCCGAGCGGATGGCGCGCGTCTCTGCGGACGTTGCCTTCGCCGTCGCTCCGCATATGCGCGGGCTCGCCACCGGCCGCTACCGGCTGGGCGTGCGCGCCAACCACATCTCGCTCGAGCCGACGGCGGCAGCGTCGCTTGCCGTCCCGGCCAAGGTCGAGCTGTCGGAGATCAGCGGCTCGGAGACCTTCGTCCATGCGCGGCACAATGGTCTGACGCTCGTCGTCCAGCGTGCCGGGGTGCATCGCTACGAGTTGGGCCAGCCAGTCACGCTCTATATCGATCCGGGCCGGCTGTTCGCGTTCGATGTTGCCGGAGCGCTCGTCGCCGCGCCCGATCGAGAGCCGGGAGGCCGTTGATGGCGCGGATCGAGCTCAAGGGCCTGGCCCACAGTTACAGGGCGATGCCATCGGCGCCGACCGACTATGCGCTGCGGCAGATGGACATGGTGTGGGAGGACGGCGGAGCCTATGCCCTGCTAGGCCCGTCCGGATGCGGCAAGACCACCTTGCTCAACATCATCTCCGGCCTCATCCGGCCGAGTCAGGGCCGTGTGCTCTTCGATGGCCGTGACGTGACCGAGCTGGCGCCTCAGCAGCGCAACATCGCCCAGGTGTTCCAGTTCCCGGTCATCTACGACACGATGACGGTGTTCGACAATCTCGCCTTTCCGCTCCGCAACCGCGGTGTCGCGGAGGCCGAAGTGACGACGCGCGTGCACGAGGTCGCCGAGATGCTGGAGCTCACGGCCGATCTCAAGCGGCGCGCCAGCGGCCTCGGCGCCGACGCGAAGCAGAAGATCTCTCTCGGCCGCGGGCTCGTGCGCAAGGACGTGGCCGCCATCCTGTTCGACGAACCGCTGACCGTCATCGATCCGCACCTGAAATGGATCCTGCGGCGCAAGCTGAAACAGATCCACCAGCAGTTCCGCCTCAGCCTCATCTACGTTACCCATGATCAGATCGAAGCGCTTACCTTCGCCGATCAGGTCGTGGTGATGTACGACGGCCAGGTCGTTCAGCTTGGCACGCCACAGCAGCTGTTCGAGACGCCGGCCCATACCTTTGTCGGCTATTTCATCGGCAGCCCAGGCATGAACCTCATGCCTTGCAAGCTCGACGGCGATGTCGTCGTAATCGACGGTCTGCGATTGCCTCTTGCGCCCGAGCGCGCGCAGCGCGCCCGTGCCGCCGGCGGCCAGCTGCAGCTCGGCATCAGGCCGGAATTCCTGCAGTGCCTGGCGGCACCGCAGGCGGACGCCATCGCCGCCGAAATCCAAGCGGTCGAAGACCTCGGCAACTACAAGATCGTCACGGCCCGATTCGCCGGTAACACGGTCAAGGCGAAGCTGCCGGAGGACGCGCCGGCGACTGTCGGGGCGGCGTGGCTGCTGCTGCCGCGCGAGCGCATGCAGCTCTACGCCGACGGTCGATCGGTGGGCTAGAGGGGAACGCGACGACAATGCAGAAAACCGAAAACAACAAGGCGTGGTTCCTCGTCCTGCCCGTCTTCGTCTGCGTGGCGTTCAGCGCGCTGATCCCGTTGATGACGGTCGTCAACTACTCGGTGCAGGACATCCTCGGTCCCAATCAGCGGGTTTTCGTCGGCACGGAATGGTTTCTCGAGGTGCTGCAGGATGAAGATCTGCACGATGCCCTCATCCGGCAGATCGAATTTTCAGCGCTCATTCTCTTGATCGAGATCCCCTTGGGCATTGCACTCGCTCTCGCGTTGCCGACGCAGGGGTGGCGCACATCGCTGTGCCTAGTGCTGCTGGCGCTGCCATTGCTGATTCCCTGGAACGTGGTCGGCACGATCTGGCAGATCTTCGGCCGCGGCGATATCGGTCTCGGCGGCTACGTCGTGAACGCGCTCGGCGTGTCCTATAACTACACGGCGGAGCCGCTCGACGCCTGGGTCACGGTGGTCGTGATGGACATCTGGCACTGGACGCCGCTCGTCGTGCTGCTCTGCTATGCCGGCCTGCGCGCGATCCCCGACGCCTACTATCAGGCCGCGCGCATCGACGGCGCCTCGGCCTGGGCCGTGTTCCGCTACATCCAGTTGCCGAAACTGCGGGGCGTGCTGCTTATCGCGTTCCTGCTGCGCTTCATGGACAGTTTCATGATCTACACCGAGCCGTTCGTCCTGACCGGCGGCGGGCCGGGCAATTCGACCACGTTCCTCAGCCAGTATTTGACGACGCTGGCCGTCGGTCAGTTCGACGTTGGCCCGGCCGCGGCGTTCTCGATCATCTACTTCCTCATCATCCTGCTACTCAGCTTCATCTTCTACACAGTGATCCAGAACATGGGGAAGGGGGGTGCGTCATGAAGAAACGCAGCATCGCCCTCGTCGTCTATTTCCTTTTCCTCCTGCTGCCGATCTACTGGATGGTGAACATGGGGCTCAAGACGAACGAGGAGATCCTCGGCACGTTCACCCTGTTCCCGCAGCACCCGACGCTGGCCAATTTCCGGACGATCTTCACCGATCCCGGCTGGTACAGCGGCTATCTGAACTCGATCGCCTACGTATCGATGAATACGGTGCTGTCGGTGCTGGTGGCGCTGCCGGCCGCCTACGCCTTCTCCCGCTATGCCTTCGTCGGCGACAAGCACATGTTCTTCTGGCTGCTGACGAACCGCATGTCGCCGCCGGCGGTCTTTCTGCTGCCGTTCTTCGAGCTCTATTCCTCGATCGGCCTGTTCGACACGCACATCGCGGTGGCGTTGGCGCACATGCTGTTCAACGTGCCGCTCGCGGTGTGGATCCTCGAAGGCTTCATGTCGGGCGTGCCCAAGGAGATCGACGAGACCGCCTACATCGACGGCTACAGCTTCCCGCGCTTCTTCCTGCGCATCTTCCTGCCGTTGATCCGTTCGGGCATCGGCGTGACGGCGTTCTTCTGCTTCATGTTCAGCTGGGTCGAGCTGCTGCTGGCGCGCACGCTCACCTCGGTCGACGCCAAGCCGATCGCGGCGACGATGACGCGCACCGTGAGCGCCGCCGGCATGGATTGGGGCACGCTGGCGGCGGCCGGCGTCATCACCATCCTGCCCGGCGCTCTCGTCATCTGGTTCGTGCGCAACTACATCGCCAAGGGCTTCGCCCTGGGCCGCGTGTAAGGGGAGGGCGAAGGATCATGGAATGGATGGCCTGGACCCTGCCGACGGCGATCTTCTTCGTAGCCATCGCCTGCATGCTCGTCGGCATGACGGCGTGGCAGCTGGTGTCGCCCAGCGTGCCGCGGCGGGGCTTCCTGCCGATGACGACGACGCGCGGCGATCGCTTGTTCATCGGGTTGCTGGGCAGCGCCTACATCAACCTTGCGGGCATCCTGCTGACCGAATGGAGCAGCTGGACGGCGGTGGCGATCACGCTGGCCGCGGCGGTCGTCTATTTGGTTGTCGTGATGCGATGGGGCTGAGCGGTGGTTTTCGATAGCGGGCCGGGATCACTCCGGAACTGGTCGATGGACGAACCCTTCCATTCGTCGTGCCAGGCACCCGTGTGCAGGGGAGGGAAAACATGGAGGAGAAGGAAATGAGCCGGAAGCAAAATGCTCCGATGATCAACCGGCGAACCGTACTCAGGGGTGCATCCGCCCTTGCGGTCACGGCCGCCGTGGGCCTGCGGTCCCGATCGAGCCAGGCGGCGCTGGACGCGGCGCAAAAGTGGGTCGACAACGAGTTCCAGCCGAGCACGCTGACCAAGGATCAGCAGATGGAGGAGATGAAGTTCTTCATCGAGGCGGCGAAGCCCTATGTCGGCCAGAACATCAGCGTCGTCTCCGAGACGATCGACACGCACATCTACGAGTCGAAGACGCTCGCCAAGGCCTTCAGCGAAATCACCGGCATCAATTTGACGCACGACTACATCCAGGAAGGCGATGTCGTCGAAAAGATGCAGACGCAGATGCAGTCGGGCAAAAGCGTCTACGACATGTACATCAACGATTCCGACTGCATTGGGACCCATTTCCGCTATGGCGAATCGGTGCCGCTGTCCGACTTCATGGCCGGCGAGGGCAAGGACGTCACGCTGCCGACGCTCGATGTCGACGACTTTATTGGCAAGAGCTTCACGACCGCGCCGGACGGCAAGCTTTACCAACTCCCGGACCAGCAGTTCGCCAACCTCTACTGGTTCCGGGCCGACTGGTTCGACCGTCCCGAAATCAAGGACAAGTTCCAGAACAAGTATGGCTATCAGCTCGGCGTGCCGATCAACTGGACGGCCTATGAGCAGATCGCCGATTTCTTCACCAACGACGTGAAGGAGATCGACGGCGTCCGCGTCTATGGCCACATGGACTACGGCAAGAAGGATCCGTCGCTCGGCTGGCGCTTCACCGATGCGTGGCTGTCGATGGCCGGCGAAGCGGACAAGGGCATTCCCAACGGCCTGCCCGTGGACGAATGGGGCATCCGCGTCGATGGCTGTAAGCCGGTCGGCGCGTCGGTCAGCCGTGGCGGCGGCGCCAACAGCCCGGCCGCGGTCTATGCGCTGACCAAGTACATCGACTGGATGAAGAAGTATGCGCCGCCGGATGCGCCGGGCATGACCTTCTCCGAGGCCGGCCCGGTTCCCGGCCAGGGCCATATTGCCCAGCAGATCTTCTGGTACAGCGCCTTCACCGCGGCGCTGAGCAAGCCGGGTCTGCCGGTCGTGAATGCCGATGGCACGCCGAAATGGCGCATGGCTCCATCGCCGCATGGCCCCTACTGGAAAGAGGGCATGCAGAACGGCTATCAGGACTGCGGCTCCTGGACCATGCTCAGTTCGACGCCGCTCGAACGGCGCAAGGCGGCATGGCTCTATGCGCAGTTCTGCGTTGCCAAGTCCACGACGCTAAAGAAGCTCATCGTCGGTCTGACTCCGATCCGCCAGTCCGACATCATGAGTCAGGCCATGAGCGACATGGCGCCGAAGCTCGGCGGTCTCGTCGAGTTCTACCGCAGCCCGGCGCGCGTCGCCTGGACGCCGACCGGGACCAACGTGCCGGACTATCCGAAGCTGGCACAGTTGTGGTGGCCGAACGTGGCTGCCGCGGTCACCGGCGAGAAGACGCCGCAGGCGGCGATGGACAACCTGGCAAAGGAAATGGACAAGGTGCTTTCTCGCCTCGAGCGCGCGGGCATGAAGAACTGTGCCCCCAAGCTCAATGCGGAGAAGGATCCATCGGAGTGGCTCAGCAACAACGGAGCGCCGTGGGCCAAGATCGACGAGAATCCCAAGGGCGAAACCGTTCCGTACGACACGCTGCTGGCCGATTGGAAGGCCGGCAAGGTCCGATAGCCGTCGTTCGCCGATATGGCAAGCCTCGCGGGGGCGGCGTGTCGCCGCCCCTGCCTCTTTTTCGCCGGCTGGCGATGCCTGGTCGGCGTCGACTGTGGCGATCCTGCATGTGATGATGCCGGCATGAAGATCGTCTTCCGCTGCGATCCAGCGATCATCGATATCCTGCCGAAACCTATGCCCGCCCGCGACGGGTTGCCCGGCTGGCTGAAGACCATGCCGCGCGCAGCCTTCTCCGAATTCCATGGTCAGCAGATTCGGACCCTGAAACAGTGTCCGCCCTTTGTCGACGCGATGGGTGCGGGATTCTTGATCCCGCTGCCTTGCGATGTTCGGGTCGAGGCTGGGCGCTTCGCCTGGGACTGGGCGCTGCCGCCGCTCTCGCTCCACGATCACACGCGCTCACCATTGAGTTTTCACGTACCGGCGCAGCTTGCAGGATCGCCGCTGTTCGCGGCCGGGCGCCCGGCGATCAAGTTCAACAGCTTCTGGACCATCGAACTCGAGGCGGGCTATTCGCTCTTGGCGATGCATCCCGTCAACCGACTCGATTTGCCGTTTCGCCTGCTCACCGGTCTCGTCGATGCCGACCAATTCAATGATATCGGCATCTTCTTTCCGGCTCTGTGGACCGACGCGCAATTCAGCGGCGTGCTGCCGAAGGGGACGCCGGTCGCCCAATGCATTCCAATCCGACGCGAGAGCCAGGAACTGGCGTTTGAGGCCATCTCCGGCGGCAAAGCGCAATCATTCGCCGCAGTGACCAAGGAGATCCTGAGTACATCCGGCGTCTATCGCCGGCGGTTCCGCAGCAAGCGACCGCGCTAATCGTCGATCGCGAGGTCGCGGCGCAACGCAGCAAAATCCAGCCAGAGCTGCCCGGTCGAGTGTGCTGCCAGGCTGTTGACGATGCGCGGAAAACTGGACGGATCCTGCGCTGCCGCTGCGCGATAGGCTGCAAGCGCGGCAGTGAGTTTCCCCTCTGCCTGGCGGGCATTGCCCAGGTTGCACAGCGCCTCGGTCCAGTGCGGCCTCAGTGCCAGCGCACGTTCGAACGCGGCGGCGGCTTTGCTGGCCTTACCCACATCGAGCAGGGCGTTGCCGAGGTTGAAGTGCGCTTCGGCGAAGTCGGGTCGCTGCTCGATCACGCGAGCAAAGGCTTCGGCAGCGGCGTGATGCTCGCTGCGGGCCATCAGCGCCGTGCCCAGGTTGAATTGCGCGGCAGTCAGTGCGGGTGCGATGGCAATGGCGCGCCGCAGGGCTGTGATCGCGCCGTCGATATCGCCGGCTGCCTGCAGCGCGTTTCCCAGATTGTAATGCGCCTCGGCGTAGTCGGGGCGCAGCTCGATGGCGCGCCGAATGGCCGCGATTGCCGCACGGCTCTCGCCTTGTGCCCGCAGCGCGGAGCCGAGATTGAGGTGGATGTCGGCTCGTGCCGGATCGATGGCGATCGCATCGCCGTAGGCGGCGATGGCGTCCGCGACCCGTCCGTGCTTGTAAAACGCGTTTCCCAGCTCGAAGTGGCAACCGGCGTCCGCCGGCAGCAGCGTTACCGCGCGCCCCAGGAGTTTGATCGCCTCTTCGTCGTGGCCGGTTTGGTGGGTCAGGATACCCAGCAGGCGCAGTGCGCCGGGATGGCCGGGCTCGGCAGCGAGGATCTGGCGGTAAAGACGCTCGGCCGCGACCAAGCGGCCGGCTTGATGATGATCGACGGCGACGGCGAGCCGGTCGTTTGCCGATGTTCGTGACGCAGGTCGTCGGCGATTGCCGGATTTCATCTTCCCATCGTAACCCAATCGAAGCGCCGCGGCATCCAGGGCCTCGATACGACGCGTGGCGACCGCCTGCGCATCTCGCTTTTGGGCATCACCTTCGCCTTCCTTGCCTGGCCCGGCCTCGTGGGAACCCCGCTGTGGGAGGCCCTTTCATCGCGATCCTCTATGCCATCGCGGTCTTTCGCTGGGTTTGACCTTCCGAATTCCCTGGGCCTGCGATTGGGGTGGTGGTTGCGCCGGCCCCACTTTTTCGCACACAATGCCCCAAAGTAGGACAAAATCTGTCAAGGGGCCTGGGGGATCATGGATTTCATCTTCATGCTGACGCGCGATGACCAGACGATCGAGGACTGTCTCGA
>Ga0335069_10014360_pt1 | contig 11088 bp, 17 predicted proteins | sample Lox_Sample_11_FD_206714 | JGI IMG/M metagenome (GOLD analysis project Ga0335069, IMG submission 206714) | Soil microbial communities from Loxahatchee National Wildlife Refuge, Florida, United States - Lox_Sample_1.1 | ecosystem: Environmental > Terrestrial > Soil > Wetlands | place: USA... | reverse complement strand
CCCCGCCCCCGCCCCCTCGACCCCCTCATCAACGAACGTAATCGGCAAGGTGATATAACCATTCGCGCCGCACTCCTCCTTCTGGCCCGCCAGATCCACGAATCCCACCTCACTCCAACTCCGCGTATAATGCATCTATGGGAAAAAAATTCTCCACCACCGACTTCTCGCGCCTCCCCGACGACAAAGCCCTCGCCATCGCCGCCTTCGGCGAGTCCGTCGCCGCGTACCGCTACATCATCCTCTCCGAAAAAGCCCGCGATGCACGCCTGCGCGACTCCTTCGAACGCATGGCCCACACCGAACGCCAGCAACGCGACCGGCTGCAGCAAATCCTCCAGCGCCTCGCCCCCACGTCCGGCTTCTTCCTCTCCCCCGAAGACAAACTCGCCGTCTGCGTCGGCCCGCGACTCGTCGATGCCCGCGACGACGCCCGCTTCGACGAAGCCATGAAGCTCGTCATCGCCTCCGAAAAGCGCTCCGCCAGCTTCTACTTGCGCTACGTCCCCTACGCCACCGACCCCGAAGTCAAAGCCCTCTTCACCGAACTCGCCGGCGCAGGCCTCGCCCAGGTCCAAACACTTCGCGCCCTCCTGAAAGACGCCGGCAAACAAATCGCCGAACCCTGCCCCGTCTCCCAGCTCCGCATGGCGTGAGGGCGGCCGGGGAGTGGTCACTGGCCAGTGGTCGGTGATCAGATGTTGGGAAAGGGATTGGGGGTTTTGCCGGGGATTTGTGAGCATGCTGGGGGAAAAGTGGTTGGATTCCAGCAAGATTATCAAGTTGTTGGGGGCGGACCTGTGGTTTTTCAGCAAGATTATCGAGTTCGTGGGTTTGGAGGGGAGAGTGGTGTGGGGGGAATTCAGAATCAGTGAATGTGTGAATTCAGAATGGGGGGAGGTGGTGGGGGAGATTGGAGTCGGTGAGTCAGCGAGCAAGTGGATAAGCGAGTGAGGGGGTGCGGGATGGGACGGTTGTGTTGAGTTGGGTGCAACGGGGTGCGAGTTTGGGGTTTTTGAGCAGGGAATGGGGTTTTTACGGAGTAGGGTCGCAGCGGGCTGCGAGTCTGGGGGTGGCAGGGTGGCAATGGGGTGCGAGTCTGAGGGTCGCAGGGTCGCAGCCGGTTGCGAGTCTGGGTGGGGGTGACGTGCAGCGGGCTGCGTGTCTGGGGCGCTGGTAGTCGCATGGGGATGCGCGTTGGTGGTGATGGGGTTGCTGGGGTAGCCGGTGATTGTGGGGCGATGGACCGGTGACATGAAACCCCTCCTCCGCCGATGCAGGACGTACTGAATTTTAACCTAACTTCCTTCAGAAGCAAGATGATTCTTTGCGTATCTTCGGTTGCGAGGTTGAGGTGCTCAATATTGGAAGCGGTGAATCGTCATCCTGGGGAGGGTCTGTTCAGGAACTTGCGGATGCGTGCGGTGAGCCGGGCGCGGTCGCGGAGCTGGCATTCCCAGAGGATGAGGACGTTCCAGCCCTGGCGACGGAGGGCGCGGGTGGTGCGGAGGTCGCGGGCGCGGTTGCGCTGGAGCTTGGCGAGCCAGTAGGCGCGGCGGGAGTGGGGGATGCGGCAGCGGCCGCACCCCCCCCAGGTGTGCATGTGCCAGAAGCAGCCGTGGATGTTGATGATTTTTTTGAGGCGGGGGAAGACGAGGTCGGGGGTGCCGGGGAGGGCTGTCACGATGATGACAGTGCAGCCAATTTCCGACGCGGCCTCGCGACGGTGCGTACGTTTATCCAGAGTGTTCCGGGGGATGAGCGGGTGAGGCAGTCATTGGTAAGCGTGATGAGCCGGCGCAGGCAGTTGCGGCAGGATTCCCAGGAGAAAACTGTCAAGAGGTCAATTCCCATGCAAAGCCATGAGGGCACCGTTTGAATACAGATTCGTTTTTGGATTGATGGTGCCCACGCTTTAGTTTGCAATTCCCACGTTTCGATCAGATCGGGTTGAGTAAAAACGTGAATCGTGTGGCGGCGAGCCCGTACGGCGGAGAGTATCGTCTTTCGAGGTTGGAATGTTGGTGGGGCGAAATCAAAAACAAAGACAGCCTGGTTGATAGAAATATACCGTTGGTGCCCCGCCTCAATGGTTGCGAGTTCTTCCGGTCTGGGAGATTTGAGGATTTCTGGAAATCGAATCGAGAGATAGGCATGGTAGAGCGAGTAAGCGAGAAGTTCCTGATGGAAAGCGGGTGCCTTATCGATGAGGTCTTGCACTGCATATCCAATTGAGGAATCACGGGCCAATGCCAAGTTGAAGTTTATCAGGCAGGGTGGCTTTTCCTTGAGAGACCCGGCAACTTTCATTGTTCGCTCCTGTAGGTACGGATCGCAATACGGCGCCAGATTGGTTTCCGGCTGTTACTGTACCGATTTTGGGAGCATTAAACAACGCTTCCAAAATAGGGGCAATGACCAGATCTGTTCATAAGTTGGCGTACGGGTTGTTAAGAGATCGCCTGCGTGCAATGCGTACGGAGGCGGGGCTTTCGCAGCGGGCGCTGGCAACTCGCCTGCGAGTTCCGCACAGTTGGGTGGCGAAGGTGGAGTCGGGGGAGCGACGTCTCGATACGGTGGAGTTTATTGAGTTCGCGCAGGCATGCGGGTGCGATGCCAGTGAAGCATTTGAAGACATTGTCCAGCAAATGGGGGCATCGCCGGTGAAGCGTGCCGGGAAGGGGGTGAGGTGATGCGCTACTCGGACATCAAGCAACATCTTCGGCCGTACCTCATCACGGGACGCCGCACGACGACGATCAATCATGCGTTTGCTGCCGCAATTGCTCCGTTTGATGAATACGATGAGGAGAGAGTGAAGAAGGCGCTTCGCCTCCTTGGCCAGGATCCGGACTCCGAGATTTTGTGCGCTTATTGTGGGTCGCCGGCAGAGACGTGGGATCATGTTCATGCCACCGTGCGTAAGACGAAATTCAGTGGGCATGGTCATCGTGTCGGGAATTTGCTTCCTTGCTGCAAGCCGTGTAATTCCAAGAAGGGCAGTAAAGATTGGCAGGTGTTTCTCAAGCGGTTGGCGATCACAGAACCGGAGCGGAACCAAAGGGAAGGGCGGATTGCGGCGTATCTGAAGGAATTCCTTGTTTCGGACGACATTCCCGAGCATTTGCCGGAATATGCGGAGTTGCAGCAGTTGCGGCTGGAGGTTTTGAAGATATTTAAGAGGGCCGACGAGTTGGCGAAGAGTATTCGGGAGAAGTCGCGGAAATAGGGGCAGCGGGGATGGAACAGGGGGACGGGACACGGCGGTATTCGGTCCGAGAAAGGCAAGAGTCGGCCCTCCGGGCCTCGGGTTGGGGATACAGGAAACGACATCGGGTGGTCTCGATGCCAACCATGGGCTTCTGCCCATGGCTACTCAAATCCGCCGCTTCGCGGCTCCGGACCGGCGACCACCGGATATGTGCCGGACCTTGTCCGCCGCCCCCGTCCTGCATCCCCCTCACTCAAAATCCTCCAGATCCGCCGCCTTCACCGCTCCCGCATCCGCCACGGACACCTGCGGCGTGTGTCCATTTTCCGATCTCTCCTTGCTCTTCTCATGCACCCCGCGCATCAGCTCCGTCATGATCACCCGCCAGTCGAACTTCCCGAGGATCAGCGGAAGCGCCGCCTCCAGAATCCGCTGGAGCGTCACCACCGTCCCGCTCTTCTTCTGTCTCTTCCCCTCCTCCTTCGCCTCCTGCTGAATCTGTTCGGCCTCCTCATGAACTTCCTGCTCAGCCTGCGCGGCGTCCGCGCCATGCGGAATAAACTGCGCCGCCTCCGGACTGAATCTCGCCACCAGTCGCCGAAGCCAACGTGCCGTCAGGCCGCGCCCCCGATGCGCCTTGCGCACCGCCCGTTCCACCACCTCATCACTCATCGGCCGAGGCGATGGCCTAGGCGCCAGCAGCAGCCCGAGCGCCGCCCCGGCCACCAGTGAAAACACAAAATGCTTCCGCACGAACCGCGTCGGATTTGCCATGCGCTTCACTTCGCGCTTCGTGCACAGATACGTGTAATGCAGGTTGCGCACTTCGAAGCTGCGCTGCCGTTCCAGTTCCTCAAGTTCCCGCGATAAACTCATGCTGCATTCTCCGTTGGGAGTTCCGGCTTCAGGCGGCATTGTTCCGCGGTCCCGCCTTCGTGCGCAGCGTCTGCCGCGCCATGATCACCACGACTCCCGCCATCACAAACAGAAATCCGCCGAAAATCAGGAACGCCCAGACCGGCTGCAAGCCAAATTCATCCGTCAATATCCGGAACAGCCCGATGAGCAGAAAGATCGTCCCCAGGATCGCCATCACCCCGGCCGCCGCACACAGGATCAGGAACGTCGCCACCCGCGCAACGGTGATCTTCGCCTGCGTCAGCCAGATCCTGATCTGCAGATCTGCCAGCCGCACCGTGCTCGCCACGAGTCGCCGAACCCCCCCTCGCCGCCCCCCCGGGTTCGCTCTATTCCACTCGCCGGATGCGTCCCGCGCCCCCGCTTCCTCCGGCGGATTTGCGTTCGAGGGAGGGGGCCGGTCTGCTGTCTGGGAAACCATAGTTTGTTCTCAGTTGCAAAATAACCGTTCACCCGGGAATTGCGGGTGTACAGACAGACACTCCACGCCGCCCCCCGGGAGGCGGGCGCAACGGATGCGCAAGTCACCGCCCACCTTTCGTCCGCTAAGCCTTACCGCCGCTTCAGCAGCAGCCCGGCGACAAAACCAATGCCAACGGCAATCCCAATCGAGGTGAACGGCCGCCGGCGAACGAAGTCGATCACGTTGTCGTTCATATCTCCGGCTCTTTCCTTGGCCGCTTCCGCCCACTCGGCGGCCTTGTCCTTCGCATCCGCCAGCCGATGCGAAGCATAGCGCTTCGCTTCGCCCCCGAGGTCCATCACGGCTTCCTTCGCGGCGGCCGCCTTCTCCCTCAACGCCTGCACGTCCCCACTGGCGCCCATCGGGCCATTTCCAGTTGCAACGTCTGTCATGATTCCGCTCCTTTCGTTAAGAACACTCTCCCCTTCTTATGGATCAGTCTAGCCGTCAAACGTTGGAAAGGATTGTATTTTTTTTCCCATTGCGCGTTATATTCGAACGACTTCGATGTTCGGCCGTATAATGGATGACCTCTCTGCCGGGGCTCCTGAGAGATATTTGCTCTCATTAGTTATGCGCTGACAAGCAGTTGGCGGCAACGCTGAGGTGGAAGTATTCTGCGCCCCTTCCTTGGTGCCGTTGACGCCTCCCCGCCGGCTGCCAAGAATGGCGTGCTTACCGCTTTCTTATTCCCGAGGTTGGTGTGCTCACTCTCTTCGTGCTACAGGGTCCGGACAAAGGTCGCCGCTTCGATCTCCCCAACGAAGACAACATCACTCTCGGCCGATCCAGCGAGTTCGTTCCCCTCACCGACCTGACCGTCTCCCGCCGCCACGCCCACCTCGAACACACCCGCGACGGCTGGTTCCTCTTCGACGACGGCGCCGCCAACGGCGTCTTCATCAACGGCGTCCGCATCGACCGCCGAGGCAAGGTCAAAATCGGCGACCAGATCCGCATGGGCTCCACGCTCCTGGTCTTCGGCTCGCCCAACCAGTCCGTCACGGTCTCCACCAGCCCCAACGTCGATGTCAAAAACGTCTCCAAGCCCGGCGACTCCGCCATCATCTCCACCGTCCCCTCCTCCGATGACTCCGTCGTCCTCGCCGCCCCAGAGCCCTCCGCCGCCGCCATGGCCCACTTCCGCATCCTGCTTCAGGTCTCCACTGCTCTCTCCGCTCTCTTCGACGTCGACCAGATCCTCAACCGCGTCATGGACCTCGCCTTCGAACAGCTCCGCGCCGACCGTGGCTTCATCGCCCTCGTCGACGAGGAGCACACCGACCGCGTCAACCCCCGCGTCGTCCGCTTCCGTGACGAGGACCAGGTCGGAAAAATCGCCGTCTCCCAGACCATCATCCAGCACGTCATCGCCAAAAAAGAAGGCGTCCTCTCCTCCAATGCCATGACCGATCAGCGCTTCATGAAAGGCAAGTCCGTCCACAACCTCTCCATCCGCTCCGCCATCTGCGTCCCCATCCGCGGCCGGGAAAAAATCCTCGGCGTCATCGACATCGACTCCCTGGTCGCCAACTTCTCCTACACCCAGGACCAGCTCCGCCTCCTCACCGCCATCGGACAGCTCACCGGCATGGCCATCGAAAACACCCGGCTCTACCAGGAATCGGTCCAGCAGGAACGTCTCGCCGCCACCGGCGAAACCGTCGCATCCCTTTCCCACTCCATCAAGAACATCCTCCAGGGCATCTCCGGCGGCGCCGACGTCGTCGAAATGGGCCTCCGCAAAACCAACATCGACGAGGTCAAGACTGGCTGGAAAATGCTCCAGCGCAACCTCGACAAAGTCCAATCCCTCACCATGAACATGCTTGCCTACTCCAAGGAACGCAAGCCCACCCTCGAAATGACCCACATCCCGCATATCCTCAACGAATGCCTCGACCTCGTGAAAAGCACCGCCGCCGACAAAAAAGTCGAGCTTCTCACCGAGATCAGCTCCACTCAGCCGCCCATCCCCGTCGATGCCGATGGTGTCCACCAGGCGGTTCTCAACCTCCTCGTCAACGCCATTGATGCGGTCGAGCCGAAGCGCGGCGTGGTGACGCTCACCTCCTTCTTCGACGCCGTCGAACAAAATGCCGTCATCGAAGTCCAGGACAACGGCGTCGGCATCGCCGAAAAAGACCAGAAACAACTCTTCGTCCCCTTCTTCTCCACCAAGGGCCAGCGCGGCACCGGCCTCGGTCTGGCCGTCACCAAGAAGATCGTCGAAGAACACCACGGCCAACTCGAACTCAACTCCAAGCTCGGCCAGGGAACCACCTTCCGCATCCGCCTCCCCATGGAAGCCGTCAACCTCCCCGACCAGACCCTCGGACCCGGCTCCAAAAAGAGAAGCTGACATCACAGTTGCAGTGACGTCGCAAGGTTCCGTTTCTGAAGTTCAAACGAATATCTTATGATTTTTTGGGCGGACCCTCGTTTTTGAGGTACATCTTTGGCGACAGCGTAGTCAATCATCTTTTGCTTGAGGAGGATTCTCATGACTCACGTTTCGCGAATGCTCTGTGGGGTGGGAATGATCTGCGTAATCGCCGGGGCGACCCATGCGGATATTGTGACGACTACCTTGGATGATTTTTCAGCCCAGAATAATGGTTGGCCCGTGATTACATCGGTGGATACCATCGCCGTTTATGAATCTGATGTTCCCGGCGTGCTGGGGGGTTACCGTGGGCACAAGGTCACCCATGTCGTGACCGCGACGGGGGCCGATTCAGTCAGCGCAAGCATCGACACTACGCTCGGGAAGTTGGATTACAGCAGCACTGCCGGCGCCTCTGGATGGGTCGATTTGACTTACGGCGGCGATTTTGCATTTCTTATGCACGGTATTTTATTCTCTGAGCCGGTTTCCGCAGGATCAACGGTCACTATCAATTTCGATTCTTTGTCCGGCGTCTCGGCGACAAACGCTCTTGTCATTTACCCCTCGTTTTATGACGCACAGAACTTCGTGATGCTCAATCCACTTCCGCTGCAGGTAAAGGCGACAGGCGCACAGGCCGTCACTTATACGTTTCCGGCCAATTCAGGCATGCAGAATCTTCAGGCTGCCAACTTTTACATGGCGGCGCCGACGGGTGCTTCGTATGTGTTGGATTCTATTGTCTATTCCACCGACATAGCCCCCACGCCGGAACCCGCATCGTTTGGATTCCTACTTGCCGTTCCGCTGCTTCTCCGTGGGCGCCGACGATAGCAGCCCAACCTCGTCGCTCCGCGCCTCGTCAGCTTGCCCGTCCGACGTCCCCCGTAAAAGCGGTCCTGAATCGCTGGCTTTCTCCGCTGCGACAATCAGGAATAGCTCGCATCTTTTTTTCCAAATTGGTGCGGAGTTCCCCCACGAATGGAAACTTTACCCAATCCACCCCGTCACCTCCCCCGTAATCCCCACAGAGTCACTCCACCTCCGCGGGGCAGAACCCATGTACCTCCACCACTACAATCTCCAACTCCTCCCCTTCCGCAACACCCCCGACCCCCGCTTCTTCTTCGAAACACCGCGACACAACGAAGCTCTCGCCAACCTCATCTACGCCGTCGAACAACGCCGCGGCTTCGTACTCCTCTCCGGTGAAATCGGCTCCGGCAAAACCCTCGTCACGCACCTCTTCCTCCGGCACCTCCAGGACCACGCCCAGGTCGCCCTCGTCCGCAACACCCACCTCAACTCCTCCCAGCTCATCCGCCTCATCTGCGACGAGTTCTCCATCGAAGCACCCGCCCACGCCGACAAAGCCGGCATGCTCCTCTCCATCAACCAGTTCCTCATCCAGCAGCTTGCCGAAGACCGCCTCGTCGTCGTCATCATCGACGAAGCCCAGAACCTCTCCGACAAAGTCCTCGAAGAACTCCGCATGCTCTCCAACCTGGAAACCTCCTCCGACAAACTCCTCCAGATCGTCCTCGTCGGCCAGCCCGAACTCCGCGACAAAGTCTCCCAGCCCCACCTCGAACAACTCCGCCAGCGCATCGCACTCTCCTACCACCTCGAACCCCTCACCCTCGAAGAAATCACCGCCTACATCCAGCATCGCCTCACTGTCGCCGCGGCGGGGGGCGAGGGCGGCCAAAAAGCCCACTTCACCCCCGAAGCCATCGCCAAAATCGCCCGCTTCTCCCGCGGAACCCCACGCATCATCAACGGCCTCTGCGACAACGCCCTCCTCTACGGCTTCACCGCCAAAACCCACACCATCGACGAGCCCCTCATCGACAAAGTTCTCAAACACTCGATGCACCTCGTCCCCCGCCACCGCACCACCCTCCACACCCCATCCCATCCCCGAGTACATCCTCTCCCCAACACGCCACCAGCACGCCTGATCCCCATCGAATAACCCCCCACGCGCGCCTGCGCGGGTGTGCCACCTGCTTCTGGCCAAAATCTCCTGGGGGGGGCCAGAAGCATGCCTCCTGTGCCCTCATCATCCAATGGCATCCACACCCCCATTTCCTCATTCACTCATTCGTCATTCTGCGCGCATCTTCCCAATCACCGCCTCCGTAAACTCCTTCGTCCCCGCTGTTCCCCCCAGATCCCGCGTCCTCACCTTCCCCTCCGCCAGTACCGCGTTGTACGCACCCTTGATCTTCTCCGCCGCCGCATGACACGCCTCATCCTTCGTCGTGTCATACAAATGATTCAGCATCATCACGCCGGACATAATGCATGCCAGCGGATTCGCCAGCCCCTTCCCCGCAATATCCGGCGCCGTCCCATGCACCGCCTCAAACACCGCCGCCTCCTCCCCAATATTCGCCCCCGGCACAACCCCCAGCCCGCCCACCAGCCCCGCACACAAATCGCTCATCAAATCCCCATACAAATTCTCCATCAGCAGCACATCGTACCGCGTCGGATCCTTCACCAACTGCATGCACCCGTTATCGATAATCAGCTCTTCATACTCGACCGTCGGATGCTCCTCATCGTGCACCCGTTTGGCGATCCGAATGAACATCCCATCCGTCAGCTTCATGATGTTCGCCTTGTGGAACACCGTCACCTTCCTGCGCCCGCGCTGCTTCGCATACCGAAACGCCGCCCGCGCAATCCGCTCGCACGCCTTCTCCGTGCACACCTTCAGCGACGTCACCACCCCCGTCGTCACCTCATTCTCAATCCCCGAATACAACCCCTCCGTGTTCTCCCGGAATATCACCAAATCCACATTCTCATACCGCGTCTTGATCCCCGGCATCGACCGCACCGGCCGCACCGCCGCATACAAATCCAGCTTCTTGCGCAGCGTCACATTCACCGACCGAAACCCCTTCCCAATCGGCGTTCCCACCGGCCCCTTCAACCCCACCTTGTATTTCTTGATCGCCTCCAGCGTCTTCTCCGGCAACGTGTCCCCGTCCGTCTTGATCGCAGCCTCCCCCGCCGGCATCTCCACCCACTCCATCTTCACCCCCGTCCCGTCCATCGCCGCATCAATCACATCCCTCGCCGCATGCGCCACCTCAGGACCAATCCCATCCCCAGGTATCAACACCACCGTATGCCACGACATCAAAAACTCCTCTAACCCTCACCATTACTCGAACATCCCCAAGCCCGCCGTCTACGACGCCGCGGAGCCTCGTGCGCGCCCACAAGCACGCACCCCACCTCCGCGCCCATCCTATCCCCAACCTCCCACGCCCCACAAGCACTCCCCAACTCTTCATCTTCATCCGCCCTACTCCCCGGCGCGGCATCGATGGGAACCAACGGTGTGTCGAACAGAATCATTACTCCACATCGAAATGCACGGCTGCACGGTCACTTCCTCCTGCAGAAATCGCTGCAGAAGATCAACACGCGTCGATTGGAAGTGGGAGCCGATGCCCAACTGAAACTCGCGCCGAGCGCGCGTCGATCTTCGATCGACGGCAAAACATTTTGAGGATGAAAATCCAATGGGATCCGTCCGACTTCTCACTTCCTGCTTCTGCTTCTCTCTCCCGTTTCCCTCGCACAACAATCAACACTCACCCCGCCCCCACGTTGCTTTTCCGCATCATCCCGCCACAGACCCTCCCCCAACCATGTCAACCAGTGCTATCCCAACTAGCATAGCGACAACAACTTAAGATTTATCGCAACGATCCCTCCTACTTCCTGTTCACCTCAGCACTCCCTTTGCTACTACCCTCAGCAGACCAGGGCAGTAGATGCAACCCTCGGAGACGCACGGTGATGTATATGCTGAACACCTTCGTGACCCCCAAGAAGCTCAAAATCGCGTTGCTCGCCCTCATGACCTTCGCCGCGATGTGCTGAGGCAACAACCACTTACACTCAATCGATCAGGAAATTCCACTCCCCGAACGCGGCCCGCCTCCGAACGGGCCGCCTTCATGTATGCCGCGCATGTCCGACTACTTCCGGGTGCAAGTCCCGGTCCAACCTGATGGAGGTGAAGGATAGCCGAACCCAAGGGCGTCGCCGCGAGGCGGGGTCTGAAAGCAGGGGTAGGCAAAG
>Ga0335069_10014359_pt1 | contig 11089 bp, 5 predicted proteins | sample Lox_Sample_11_FD_206714 | JGI IMG/M metagenome (GOLD analysis project Ga0335069, IMG submission 206714) | Soil microbial communities from Loxahatchee National Wildlife Refuge, Florida, United States - Lox_Sample_1.1 | ecosystem: Environmental > Terrestrial > Soil > Wetlands | place: USA: Florida... | reverse complement strand
GCGGTTGTTTTTGATTATTGGCTCACACCGCCAATGCCGACTGAATCGAGTAGTGCACATAAAACCGGTAAACGAGTTCGTGAATACTGATGCATTGCTGGCGAATCGAGTGCAGGAATGCGCCCGGGTTGTCGGCTAGGATTTCACTGATGCTGGTGTATCCCAGCATCGCGTGAAGACGGCCGATGCCGGCGATGAGTTCTTCTGGAGGGCGGCGCGCGCCCGAGCGCTGGATGGCATCCACCGCGGTGCGGATGCAGTCGACCGAATAGCGAATGGCGTGCGGAAAATCGCGATTGAGCAGCAGGAACTCGAGGATACGGTCGGCGGAAATATCGGCAGTATAGACCTGACAATACGCTTCAAATGCGGTGCAACAACGCAGCAGGCCCACCTGCTCGAGGTATTGATGGCCGGAGTGCTCGCGTTCGGGAGCGCAGAAGAGATCGGGCTGATAAACCTCGAGCAAAGTAGCCGTGGCATAGGCCCGTTCCAGATAGCGCCCCAGGCGTATGAATTGCCAACCCTGGCCGTGAATCATCGTCGTGTCGCTGACGCCCTTGAAGAGATGGATGCCGTCGACGATGGAAGCCATGAGATCGCCGATACTGTTGCTGAATTGGGCCGCCGCCTGGGGCGAACGAATCTGGTGAAAGAGCCGGTTGAGGCGCTGCCATTGCTCGGTGGAGATCTCTTCGCGGACCTGGCGGGCGTTCTCGCGTGCAGCGTTTACGCAGAATGTAACGGATGCGGGATTCACGTTGTCGAAGATCAGCGAGTGCGCCATGGACTCGAGATCCCCGTTCCAGGTGAATCCGGCCGGATCGCCCAGCGAGGAGAGCAGGCGTTTCCAGCGGCTTTCCGCCGAAGCGCCGCCCGGGTCGAGCATCAGGTTCATGGTCACATCGAGCTGGCGCACCGTGTTCTCGGCCCGCTCCAGGTAGCGGCTCATCCAGTAGAGGCTGTCGGCAACGCGGCTGAGCATGGTCGCATTCTCCCGGATACCCAATTTCGTGACTGCGCCGTACATATCTGAAGGTCCCCGGCGGTTTCAAAAGGGCACGATTTTACAGGCCGCGGAAAACTCAATTGACAGAGTGTTTTGTAACAGCGCACAGCTTCACAGGCCGCGGAACTCGATTGATAGTGGGTTTTGTAACAGGGCACGACTTTAGTCGTGCCGCTACTGTTGCAAAATGAACGCGGGCTTTAGTCCCTGCTGCTCCCGATTCCCTCAAATTCCCTCCTCTGTTTCCCGCTTTTCCGCAGCCGCTTTTAGTCGTGCCAACAAGGATCGCAAATGGGTCCGAGCTTTTTAGCCCCTGAGGGACTTCTTCTCTTGCCCGTCCTTTCGCTAATACGAACCACTAACGGCACTAACGGCGGTCTTCAACGAGTCATAAGATCGAGCCTTCACTGAAGCACCCAAGTGTCTTTGCTTCCTCCCCCCTGCGATGAGTTGACCACCAGCGAACCTTTCTCGAGCGCCACGCGCGTCAGCCCGCCGGGCACAATGTTCACTTTGTCGCCGAAGAGAATGTAAGGCCTAAGATCGACATGGCGCGGCTCGAGATGATTGCCGATCAGGCACGGCGCGCGCGAAAAATCGAGCGTGGGCTGGGCGATGTAGTTGCGCGGATTGGCCTCGATCTGCGTAGCGAACTCCTCGCGCTGTTTCGCAGTCGAGTGCGGCCCGATCAACATGCCGTACCCGCCGCTTTCGCCTACTGCCTTGACTACCAGTTTGTCGAGATTGGCGAGAACGTGACGGCGCTCCTTCGCTTCGGTGAGGATGAAGGTTTCCACGTTGGGAATGATCGGCTCTTCGTCGAGATAGTAACGGATGATGCGCGGCACGTAGGCATAAAGAGCTTTGTCGTCGGCCAGACCGGTCCCAAATGCGTTCGTCACCGTGACATTGCCCGCGCGGTAGGCGTTGAACAGGCCGGCACAGCCCAGCACGGAATCTGACCGGAAGATCAGCGGATCGCTGAAGTCGTCGTCCACCCGGCGGTAGATTACGTCCACCCGCTTGAGCCCATCGGTGGTGCGCATGTAGACGATGTTGTCGTGCGTGACGAGATCGCGGCCTTCCACAAGATCGATGCCCATCTGACGGGCGAGATAGGTGTGCTCGAAATACGCGGAGTTAAAGACGCCGGGCGTCAGCAGCACGATGTTCGGCTCGGGACGGCCTTCCGGCGCGAGCGCTCGCAGCGTGGCCAGCAGCAGTTGCGGATAGTGCTCGATGGGCCGAACACCATAACCGTGAAACAGCTTCGGGAACGTGCGCTTCATGACCCGGCGGTTGGTGAGCATGTAGCTCACGCCCGATGGCACGCGAAGGTTGTCTTCGAGCACCACGAACTCCCCGTTGTTCAGCCGCAGCAGATCACTGCCGATCACCGCGATATATACGTCGCGCGGCACCTGCAGGCCCCGCATTTGCCGCCGGTACTGCTTGCAACTGTAGACGAGCTCCCGCGGGATCACCTGGTCGCTCAGGATCTTCGCGTCGGAGTAAATGTCGCGCAGAAACTGATTCAGCGCGGTGATGCGCTGGGTGAGCCCGCGCTCGAGCTTATCCCATTCCGCGGAAGTGATGAGACGCGGCAGCAGGTCGTAGGGGAAAATCCGCTCCGTTCCCTCGTCGCGGCCGTAAACCGTGAAAGTGATGCCCTGGGTAAGGAACGACAGGTCGGCGGACTGCTTGCGGCGCTGGACCTCATCGGGAGGAAGCTGAGCGAGGAGTTCGGCGAGCGCCCGGTAGTGCGGACGCACTTCGCCGCCGGGTTCCCGCATCTCATCGAATGCGGAATCGAGCCGGTAATCACCGAATAAAGCTTCAAGTTCCACGGACGGACTGGTGCTCATGATCGGTGAAGGACAACCTCACACGGAAATTCAGGGCGGTAGACCTCAGCGCCTTCGGATGGGCCCCGGGCACTGTGCACCTTATGCCCACGTCTGCCCGTCGACCGCGATCCGTCTGTTCCCTGTTCTTCTGCTTGTAACACGTGAGGCATAAAGGAGCAATGAGGACTTACCCAGAAAACCAAGGGCGGCGGGGATTTAGCCCGCCGCCCTTGGTCTGGTACCGGCTTTGTTTAAAAGAACAGCTTCGCGCTGACTTGGAGCTGGCGAGGCCCGTAGAGCGTGTTGTTCGTCCCGCTCATCGTGCCGAACTGGCTCACACCGGTCGCCGGGTTAGGTGAGATGCAGCCCTGAACCACCGAGCCCTCAGGCGCGGAAGCGCTGGAGGGGCAGGTTGCCGAGGTCCCCGAAGCGGTCGTGTACAGCGAATGGGTGCTGTTCACGCTGGTGATGATGGTGTGGTTGAGCAGGTTGAATGCCTCGCCGACCACCTGCATGTGGATCTTCTCGTAGATCGGGATTTCACGGGTAATGCGCAAGTCAACATTGTTGAATCCCGGTCCGATGATGCTGTTCCGGCCGATTTGCGGCGGCCGCCCGGTTGTCGCCGCGCCTGACGAGGAACTCATTGCGCCGCCGTAGATGTTGCCGTCGGCGCCGTAGCTGGTCTTGCTGGTTGAACCGCTATACACGGTCCCGCTCATACCCAGGAAGATGGGTTGTCCGGCGGACGCGATCACGCTTCCCGAGAACGTGAAGTCATCCAGCGCATTCTTCACGATCTTGTTGCCCATGAGAATGCGGGGCTGATACACGAAGCTGCCCGTGAAGCGGTTGCGAATGTCGGTATCGGACAGTCCGTTCTCGCCCTTGATGTTGTTTGGATCCAGCGGCACGTCGCCGCCGTAGAAAGTACCATTGGCGCCCTGCACCTGGCCGGTATCCGAAGCGTGCGCCCACGTGTAGTTGCCCAGGACCTCAAAGCCGTTCTGGAATGGTCGCCGCACCGTGACCGCCATCGAGTTATACCACGTATTGGCCACGCTGAAACCGGTGTTGTACGAAGCCAGAGAGGTGTTGACGCGGTCGGTGGGGCGATACACCGGAACCGTGAGTTGCTTCACGACTTTGCCGCTGGCATCGAGCACGTTGTAGCTGCGCATGCCACTTGGCTTCTGGCCCCGCAGGTTCGCGTCGACGAACACCGGCAGCCGCATTCCACGGGTGCCGACGTAGCCGATGCTGAGTGACGTCTTCCCCGGCATGGCCTGTTCGACCGACAGGTCCATCTGGTGGGTGTAGGGCGGAACGAAGTTCGGATCGAGCCCGTGGAAGCTCTGCGGACCGAGCGTTGTGGGCCCGTTGACTGTCGGTGCGGCGCCACCGTCCGGGTGCAGAGCCGACGACAGTGGCGGGCCCGTAGGCAGGAACGGCACATTGGGATACTGCAGCGTCGCGCTGGTGTTGGGTACCGTCGGGCATGTCGAGGTGGGGGTCCCGGTGCTAGCCTTGCATCCGTTGTAGTTGTAGTTGATCTGTACGACGCCATTTTCTACCCGCATCGCATAGTACGTGCTGCCCTGGTTCAGGCCGGAGAAAATACCGTACCCGCCGCGGACGATGGTTCCCGCGTTGGGGTTCCACGAGAAGCCCAGGCGCGGCTGCACGCGATTCAGCACGTTCTTGATGGTCCTGCTGTAGTAGGTGGAAATGGGCGGGTAGTTGTTGTTGATGAGGCCCGGAGCCGGCGTCAACTGCACGTCATACCGAACGCCGAGGTCAACTGAGAACTTCTGGTTCACCTTCCACGAGTCTTCCGCGAAGCCGTCGAACATCTTCATCCAGAAGTCGTCTTTGCCCTGCGTACCGGCCTTGGTGTTCACCACGTCAACTGTCTGAACGAAGGTGTTGTAGTGGAACCCGGCGTAGGGATCGGTGTTACCCGGCTGTCCCTGGAAGGCATCCGAGATCCAGTCCGCAAAATTGGCCGCGGGCGTGGACTCGCCGTAACCATAAATTCCGCCGCCCTGGAACAGGTTGATCATGACCTCGTGGACGATGTTTACGTCACCGCCGAACTTGAGGGAGTGACGACCGAAAGTCTTTGAGAAAACATCGGTCGCCTGAATGCGGTGCTCATCCGGCTCGGCAACACGCGGCAATGCGTTGGGCATGCCGAACGTCACCACCCCCGTCGCCACGCTGGGGCCTGCGGCGTTGGCGCCGGCCGTCTCGAGATCGCGCCCCCACTGCAGGTGAACCTGGTTCACTGCTGTGGGCGACAGTACCGTCGTCAGACCGCCAACTAGGAAGCGCTCGTGGTACGTGGTGGGGCCGTTGGTGGTGGGAGAACTGTTGGTAAAGGTCGGCGCAGGACTATAGCCATTGGTGCTGGAGAAGTTCGCGAAGTTGAAGTCCGCAAACACATCGTTCTTCTCGTTGATGTGGTAGTCGACGCGCGGGAAGAAAAGATCCTGCTTGGCGTAACGCGTCGGCGTGGCCTGGCCGGGCGCGATGTTCGCCACGTTCATCAGGAACTCGATGCCGGCGGTGCACATTGTGGAGGTGATGGTCGTGGGGCACTGCGTCGGTGAAATCACGGTTCCGGCGGTATTGCCCGGGGTCGGCGTCAGCGTAATGTTGTTCGTGTCGGTGTAGAGTACGCGGCCGACCTTGCGGAACCCGTCGTAGGTGAAGAAATAGAACAGCCGGTCCTTGATGAAGGGGCCGCCGATCGATCCGCCGAACTGCTGCTGCTGATGAATGGGCTGGGTCAGGAGGAATTGGTTGCCGTGGTTATGCAGTGCCTGGTACTTGCTGAACGGATCGAGAGCATTCAGGCTGGGGTAGCGCAGGTAGTAGAAGAGATCGCCATGGAGATCGTTGGTGCCAGACTTCGTGATCGCATTCACCTGCCCCCCGGCAGCCTGCCCGAATTCAGCCGAGTAGTTGGAGGTCTCAGCCTGGAATTCCTTGATCGAGTCCAGCGAATAGACGTACGGAGCGCCGGAAGCGCGGCCGCGCGCTTCAGAGAAAAGCATTTGGTTGTTGTTGGCGCCGTCCACATAATTCTGGTTGTAAAGGCCACTGATCCCGTGGAAGCTCACCAGGCCGCTCCCGCCGTCCTGCGCAACGTTAGGCGTGAGCAGAACGAACGTGCTCCAGTTGCGTGCGTTGACGGGCAGATTCTGAATGAGCTGCTGGTCGACCACCTGGGAAACCTCGGTGCGCTCCACATCGAGAATCGGCGTTGTGCTGCTCACCTCGACTGTGGTGGTCGTGGACTGTACGGTCAGCGTAAGGTCGATAGTCAGAGTCTGACCAACTAGCAGCGTCAGGCCTGAAGCCTCCACACGTCCAAACCCCTGCCCCCTCGCCGACACCGTGTAGTGGCCCGGCTTCAGAAACGGCGCAACGTAGATTCCGGCGGAGTTGGTGGTGAATTGGTGATCGACCCCGGTGTCGGTGTCGGTCACAGTCACCAATGCCCCGGGAAGTACCGAATTCTTCGGATCCATGACTGTGCCGGTGATGGAGCCCGCCCCGGCCGTTTGAGCATTTGCTGCAGGATTGGTCAGACTTACAACGAGCGCCAGGACCAGAAACAAGATCTCTGACGTTCGCGGAAGAATGCGACGGAAAAACATGAGTTGGCTCTCCTAAAAAGTGCTCTCGCCGTAAATGTCACCATCAGAACAAGGGCAGTTTGGCGGCTTGGTGCGCCTCCGGTTAAAAAACCGCTTGTCTGCTTTGATTTTCACCCGTATCAAATCGTGATTCATTAATGCGAAGTAAATGTGCTTCGAGGGCCTTCGCGCAAAGCGTGCAGACACCTCTTCGCCTGCTGCCGAAACCCTTATTCAGACACGAAAGTCCGCAAGGGCGCTGCGTTGCGCAAAGGCTCACGCTTAAGCAGCGGACCTGTATCTATTCTGGCATACGGCGAACAGACGCACGGCAGAACGTGCCCGCAGAAATGGTGTGCAAAAGCGGGATTTTTCTCGCTCTTCGAACAAACCGCTTAATTCTTCCCGGATTGCAAGAGAATCCGCACGCTTGTGCGAACGGTGCGATTCGGGGGATGAATAGCACCGTTCACGACGAGCCGTGCCTTGAAGTCTAGAAGAGGCTCCAGAGGAACTGGTTGTAGACGGCGTGGTGGAACTGCACCTCGCTGCCTTTGACGATGGTTCCCAACAGTTTCGGGCAGCGATCGGCCGAAGCCTCTTTCAAATCGGCGTAGCGGCCTTGCACGTCGGCGCCCAGAATCTGCGCGATCCAATCCGAATCCCTGAAGTCGGCGATGGCCTTGTAAATGTTGTCGGGCAGGTAGCGGCCGCCTTCGCGCAGCCCCTCGAGACTCGAAATCTCGCCATCGATGCCGGTCTTGAAAATCGAGTACATCGACAGGTATGGGTTGGCGTCGGGAGCCACCGCGCGCACCTCGGTGCGCATCGAGCGGTGATTGCCGATGGGGATGCGGATCATTGCGCCGCGGTCGGTCGCGGAAGCGCGAATCTGGTTGGGCGCTTCAAAGTGCGGATCGAGCCGGCGATAGCTATTCACGCTGGAGTTGAAGATCAGACACAGATCGAGCGCACGCGTGAGAATGCGATCCAGGAAGTCCCATCCGAACTTGGAGAGTTGCTCTTCGCCCTTCTCGTCCCAGAACAGATTGGTTTTGCCCTGCGAGACCGAAACGTTGGTGTGCATGCCGCTGCCGTTCACCCCAACAACCGGCTTGGGCAGGAAGCATGCAGTGAAGCCCATATTGTTGGCGATCTGCCGGCATAGCAGCTTGTAGAGCTGGATCTGGTCAGCGGCGGCCACAACCTCGCTGTAGCCGAAGTTGATTTCGAATTGCGCGGGCGCCACTTCCGGGTGGTCCTTCTCATTCTGGAAGCCCATCGCGCGCTGCACTTCCGCCGACGTGTCGATGAACTGGCGCAGCGGATCGAGCGGCAGCGAGTGATAGTAGCCGCCGGTAGAAACGAAATCGAACTTCATAGTTTCGTGATACTTCTTTTCCGCGTCTTTCCCGGCGAACAGGAAGCCTTCGATTTCGGTTGCGGCGTTGAGCGTGTACTGCTTGCTCTCGTACAGCTTGTCGGCGTAATTCTTCAGCACTCCACGGATGTCGCCCGAGTAGAGGCTGCCATCCTTGTCGATGACAATCCCGAAGACGAGAACCTTGCCATTGCCGAACACGTCCGCGGGCACCCAGTAGAAAGCGCTCCAGTCAATCCCAAGCCGCAGATCGCTCTCTTTCTGCGCGGTGAAGCCGCGAATGGATGAGCCATCGAACGTGAGGTTCTCGTACGCGTTGAGCAGGAACTTCTTGTCATAGTCGAGCAGGTGAAGGCGCCCCTCCAGGTCGGAGAACAGGACCGTCACCGCCTTGATGCGCTTTTCGTCAGTTAAATACTTAAGGCGCTTTTCGCGGATCTGGTCGGCGGAAACACGGCTGACGCGTTCATGCTTGGCCTGCAGATTGAGTTCTTCGAGCTCCTCGTATGAAAGTGCAAGGAAATTGCGATATTCGGTCGACATGGCTCTCCTTCCGGCGAAATGACTACATGAATACAGTTTGGGCGGGAGCAGGATGCGCGCGCCTGACTTTGACTGGGTTCATCTATAGGGTAACGCTCCCCGGTGAGGTGCCCGCAACAAAATTGCCGCCCGGGAAAGGACCATTGCGCCGGAACCTGTGCAAATCACGGCAGATGAGCCGCGGTCCCCCTCCCCGTTTCATTGGAATATTCTGGAATTCTCAGGAGACTCGCTACCCTAAAAATGCCCAAACTTCTTCGCTGTTCCTGCGCTGCACTCGCAGTTCTGTGGATCTCTCTCGCCACATCCCTCGCCCAGCAACAGGGCGCCCAACCTCCCGATAACTACGTACGATCGCACTACACCAAGTACGAGTACCGCATCCCCATGCGTGACGGGAAACACCTGTTCACGGCGGTCTATGTGCCCAAGGACTCCGACGGCGGACCGTACCCATTCCTGATGGAACGCACACCCTACAGCGTCGCGCCCTACGGAGAGGACCAGTATCCTCCGCGCCTCGGACCATCGGACGAGTTTCAGAAGGCGGGCTACATCTTTGTCTATCAGGATGTGCGCGGCCGCTGGATGAGCGAAGGCGAATTCCAGGAGATGCGTCCGCATGTCGACAACAAGAAGTCGCCGCAGGATGTGGACGACGCCTCGGACACCTACGACACCATCGAGTTCCTTCTGAAACAGGTGCCGAACAATAACGGCAAGATGGGCATCTGGGGCATTTCGTACCCCGGTTTCTACACGTCGGCATCGATCATCGATTCGCATCCCGCCTTGGTCGCGGCCAGCCCCCAGGCCCCCATGACTGACCTCTTCATGGGAGACGATGCGTACCATGGCGGCGCATTCATGTTGTCGGCCAACTTCGGGTTTTATGCGTTTTTCCGCCCGCAGAGCCAACCGCAGACCCCCAGGCAGACCGTGCCCTTCGATTTCGGGACGAAAGACAGCTACCGCTTCTACCTGAACGCCGGCAATATCGCCAACCTCGACAAACTCTATCTGAAGGGCTCGAACTGGCTGTTTATCGATCAGATGAAGCACAACACCTACGACGCGTACTGGCAGGCACGCGACCTGTCGCGCCAGATGAAGAATGTGCATTGTGCGGTGCTGGTGGTGGGCGGCTGGTATGACGCCGAGGACCTGAGCGGTCCTTTCAAGACCTTTTACGCCATCAGCAAATTCAACCCCGAAACCCCGACGACGCTCGTCGAAGGGCCCTGGGTGCACGGCGGATGGGCGCGCGGCGACGGCAACCACCTCGGCGATGTGCAGTTCGATGTGAAGACATCGGAGTATTTTCGCGCCAACATCCAATTCCCGTTTTTTGAACATTACCTGAAGGGCAAAGGCGCGGCGCCGGGCAAAGCCGTGGTATTCGAGACCGGAACCAATGTGTGGCGCACTTTGGATAGCTGGCCGCCCAGGCAGGCGTTCGCGAAGACTCTTTATCTCCACTCCGGCGGCAAACTCGGATTCGACCCGCCCGAGGACACCAGAGGAGTCGATGAGTACGTGAGTGATCCAAATCACCCCGTGCCGTTCGTGGGCTACACAACAGATACCGTGCCCCAGCGCTACATGGTAGATGACCAGCGCTTCGCCGGCTACCGGCCGGACGTGCTGGTCTACGAATCCGATCCTCTCGAGGAGGATCTGACCATCGCGGGCCCCATCTCGCCCAAGCTGAAAATCTCCAGTTCGGGGACGGACTCGGATTTCGTTGTGAAGCTCATCGACGAGTACCCGGAAAACTACCCGGATCCCGACGGCTCGTCGAGCGGCAACAAGCGCATTCTCGATGCGCCGCCGCTGCACATGGGCGGTTATCAGCAATTGCTGCGGGGCGAGCCGTTCCGCGCCAGATTCCGCAACAGCTGGGAGAATCCGGAACCGCTGACGCCCGGCAAGATCACGGATATCAACTTCACCATGCCGGACGTGTATCACACGTTCCGCCGCGGCCATCGCATCATGGTACAGGTCCAGAGTTCGTGGTTCCCGCTCACCGACCGCAATCCACAGACGTTCACAGACATTCCGTTCGCAAAGCCGGAGCAGTTCCAGAAGGCGACCGAGCGCGTATTCCGCCAGAAGGATGCCCCCAGCGGCGTGGAAGTGCTGGTGGTGCCGTAAAGGCAGGGCTGAATGGCCGGGGACGAATGACCCGCTAAATCGGGCGCTTAACCCCGATTGCGAGCGGTTCGTCCCTCTTGGCTTGCCAGAAGACTCCTGCGGGGAATAATGTTCCTGTTACGAATTCAAACAAAATTCAGAGGATCCGATGTATACGCGAAATCTCCGTACTGTCGTTTTTCTGCTTGCCGTCTTAATGCTTGCAGCCGTTACTAAGACCCGTGCCGAAGAAGGCATGTGGACGTTCGACAATCCTCCCATAAAACTCCTGAAGGAAAAATACGGCTTCACTCCCACGCAGGCGTGGCTCGATCACTTGCGCCTTTCCAGCGTGCGGCTCAATGACGGCGGCTCGGGATCGTTCGTCAGTCCTGACGGATTGCTGCTGACCAATCATCACGTGGCGCGCGGTCAGCTCCAGAAGAACTCGACGGCAGAGCGCGATTACCTGCGCGACGGCTTCTACGCGGATAGTCCCGATAAGGAGATGAAGTCTCCCGACCTCGAG
>Ga0335069_10014358_pt1 | contig 11090 bp, 10 predicted proteins | sample Lox_Sample_11_FD_206714 | JGI IMG/M metagenome (GOLD analysis project Ga0335069, IMG submission 206714) | Soil microbial communities from Loxahatchee National Wildlife Refuge, Florida, United States - Lox_Sample_1.1 | ecosystem: Environmental > Terrestrial > Soil > Wetlands | place: USA... | reverse complement strand
GGCATCGACCAGCCGCTCGAGCAGATAGGCGGCTTCCGGCCGCCCGGCGCCGCGATAGGCGCAGACCGGGACGGTGTTGGTACACACGCCTTTGACATTGACGTGGATGGCGCCGAACACATAGAGACCGGAAACGAGATCGGTCGAGCGCGTCGGCACGAACGAGCCGAACGGCGACAGATAGGCGCCGATATTGGCCAGGATCGAGACGCGCAGGCCGAGGAAGCGGCCCTTGGCGTCGAGCGCCAGCTCGACATGGGTGGTGTGATCGCGGCCCTGATTGTCGGAGACAAAGCCCTCCGAGCGGTCCTCCTGCCATTTCACCGGGCGCTGCAATTTGCGGCTCGCCCAGACCACCAGCGCATGCTCCGGATAGACGAAGGCCTTCATGCCGAAGCCGCCGCCGACATTGCGGGTGATGGTGCGCAGCTTGTCCTTGCCGATCTTCAGCACCATGTCGGCCAGCGGATCGCGCACGAAATGCGGGCCCTGCGTGCCGGTATAGAGCGTCGAGCGCCCGCTCGCCGGGTCGTATTCGGCGAGCGCATTGCGCGGCTCCATGGAATTGGCGACCACGCGATTGTTGACGAGATCGAGCGTGACGACACGTGCCGCCTTGGCGAAGGCGGCGTCGGTCGCCGCCGCATTGCCCATATCGTTGTCCCAGTCGAACACGACGTTGTTTGGGATGTGCTCGAACAGTTTCGGCGCGCCGGGCGCGATCGCGTCCTTGGCCTCGGTCACCGCCGGCAATTGCTCGTAGTCGACTTCGATGGCTTCGGCGGCATCGCGCGCCGCCGCCAGCGTCTCGGCGACGACCAGCGCCACCGGCTGGCCGACATGGCGCACCTTGCCGCGCGCCAGAACCGGGCGCGGCGTATCGTGGCGCGGCGTCCCGTCGCGATTGTTGAGCGGCGTCACGCACGGCACGTCGCCGAGCTCGGCAAGATCGTCGCTTATGGCCACCAGCAGCACGCCCGGCATGGCGCGGGCCTTTCCGGTATCGATGCGCTTGATCGTGGCATGCGCCACCGGCGACCGCAGCACGAAGGCCTGCGCCGTCTGCGGCACGACGATATCGTCGGTATAAAGCCCCTGGCCGGTGATCAGCCGGAGATCCTCAACGCGCCGCACGGGCTGGCCGATGCCGAATTTCATGCTCCGATCCCCCATTTCCGCTGGGCAAACCATTTATCTATGCATCAGCGCGGCCATTGCCAGAAGAGCACCTTGCACAACCGCCGCGCGCTTGGCAGCTTGTACTCAGCGCATGTCCCGGAAAAGTGGCTACCGGTTTTCCGACAAGGACATGCGCCGAAGAGAAATCAGAGCGCAGTCACGCGCCGGTGCGGCGGGCGAGGTCACGACCTCCACCGACCGCGGGGAATAGGGAGGTGTCGAAATGCTCAAACGGTCCTTGCTGCCGTACGCGGCGGCGATCATCGCGGCTGCCGGAATTTCCGCTCTCGCGACATCGTCCGCGCATGCGCAAGACGACGTCGCGGCGAAAGCGCAGGCCTGCGCCGCGTGCCACGGCGCCAACGGCACGCCGATCTCGGCCACCTTCCCGATCATCTGGGGCCAGCAGAGCAATTACCTCTACAAGGAATTGCACGACTTCCACTCCGGCGACCGCAGCAATCCGGTGATGGCGCCGCTGATCCAGGGCACCTCGCTCGAGGAGCTGCGGCAGATCGCGAATTACATCGCGGCAAAACCTTGGCCGGCCAAGCCGGGTGACGGGGGAGCCGCGCCCGCCCCGCCCGAGGCCATCGCCGCCAAGATGCAGCAGTGCAAATCCTGCCATCAGGCGAATTTCGAAGGCGGCGCGCCGGCGCCGCGGCTCGCGGGGCTGTCTTACGAATATCTGCGCAGCGCCATGAACGCGTTCGCCGACGGACAGCGCACCAACAATCTCGACATGCCGGGCTTCATGAAATCTCTCACCGCCAGCGAGCGTGATGCCATGGCGAAATATATCGCCGGGCTGTGAGGAGCATCGCCGGCTCCCGATCCTGCCACGTCTTACCGGGCCGGCACTTCCTTGCCGGCGGCATCGCCGGCAATGACATGCGCGCCGGAACTATCGAGGTCGCGGAAGCCCTTTGGAGCTTCCGCTGTGCCGCGGGAGCTGAGCGGCCGGCTAAGCGGCCGCTCTCGCCGACTTGGCATGCGCGCCGCCTTCCGATGCTTCGGCCAGCCTGAAGGCCGCGATGCGCTGGTCCATGACGCTCGCCCGGTCCTCCAGCGATTTGGCGATCGCCGCGTTTTCCTCGACGATGGCCGAATTCTGCTGCGTGACCTGGTCCATCTGAGTCAAAGCCTTGTTGATTTGCTCGATGCCGCCGGCCTGCTCGGCGCTGGCGCTGGCAATCTCGGCAACAATCGTGACGACATTCTTGATCGAGGCGACAATTTCGCCGAGCGAGGTGCCGGCGCGATTGACCAGATCGACGCCTTCCTTGACCTGACCGGTCGAGCTGGTGATCAGGTCCTTGATGTCCTTGGCAGCCTGCGACGAGCGTTGCGCCAGATTCCGAACCTCGGATGCTACGACCGCGAAGCCCCGCCCGGCCTCGCCGGCGCGCGCCGCCTCCACAGCCGCGTTCAAAGCCAAGAGATTGGTCTGCCGCGCGATCTCGTCGATGACGCCGATAATGTCGGCAATCTTGCCGGACGACTCGTCGATGCGGGCCATGGCCTCGACCGCTTTGGCCACCACCTCGCCGCCGCGTTCGGCGACCGCGCGCGTCTCCGCCGCCGATTGATTGGCGGCCTGCGCGTTTTCCGCGTTCTTGTTCACCGTTGCCGACATCTGCTCCATCGAGGCTGAGGTTTCCTCCAGACTCGCCGCCTGCTCCTCGGTGCGTTGCGACAAAGTTGTGGTGCTGCTGGAGATTTCTACAGCGGCATTCGCAACCTCTCGCGCCAAGGATTTGATCTCGCCGATAGTTGCCCCGATCTGGTTGGCGGTCTTGTTGGCGTCATCTTTCAGCACCGCGAAATTGCCTTGATAATCGGCGGTGATACGTTTGGTCAGGTCGCCGTTGGCCAATGCACCAAGCATGGCGACGAGATCGCCGAGCGCGTGGGCGACATTCTCGCACAGCGCATTGATCGCGCCGCCGATATTGAGAATCAGCCCGGACTTGCCGTCGAGATCGACGCGCTGCGAGAAGTTGCCGGCCACCGCCGCTTCGACGATGCCGCCGACCGCCGCCTCGAATTCATAGGCCATTTTGGCCATCGCCGCCTCGCGCTCCTCGGCTAGGCGGGCTTCATTACGGGCCTGCTCAGCCTCCATTTCACGCACGCGTTCGGCATTCTCTTTGAAAACCTGCACGGCCTTGGCCATGCTGCCGATCTCGTCGCCGCGCTGCTTGCCGGGAACGGCAACGTCGAGATTGCCATCGGTCATTGCCTGCATGACGCCGTTCAACGCGACCAGCGGCTTGGCGATGCCCCACTGCGTGACGACGAAAAACACGGTGACGCCTATCGCCGTCATCACGGCAAGCAGCACGATGCTGATCAGCATCGTGTGCTCGGCTGCCTCCTTCGCTTCAACCGCCAGCGCCGACGCTTTCGCGACCAGGATATCCTTCGCCTTGGTCAACAATTCGGTCGGCGCGCGATCGACTCCGGCCACAGCCGCGTCCGCAACCGGCGTCTCGAAATTGTGCTCGCTGAATTCTTTCAGGCCGCGGCGATAGCCTTCGCCCATGCTTTTGTGCGCAGTCAGGAACTGATCCAGCAATGGCGCGACCTGCGGATCCGACACTCTGCCGCGCAGCCGCTCGATGATGGCGCGGGTCCCCGCTTCGCGGGCTTCGAAGTTGCCCCAGTGCTTTTTCAGGAGATCGGGCTTGCCGCCCCGGATGATCGTGTCCTTCCACTCCTGAACTTGCTTCTTGAACTCGGCCTCCGCGCCAACGACGTCGACCGCGTCCTTTTGACTCACCGCCACCTGCTCGAATTTCTCGATGCTGAGATTGAAGCGCCAAAAGCCCCAGGCCGCAGAACCGACCAGCAGCGAGGCGCAAACTACAAACAGCAGAAGAATTTTGCCGCGCAACCGCAGCGGGACCATTTTGCGCATCATGGCGTTCCCCCAACAACCCGCGAAAGCTTTATTTGCTTGCAAATGGACTGCGGGCGGAAGTTGCACCATATTGCGATGCAACAAATGAAATCCGCCACGATGGCATAAAGTCTCAATAAATCGCTATCGATCGGTTAAGCGATCTCGCCGGCGATCAATAAACATACGTCAGATAAAACCTGACATGGCGCGTAACCGACGTGTCAAAAGACACTTGCGAGGTGTCCGGATTCGCGGCTGATTGTTGGTTGTTCTCCTCGCCTACTGCACCACGATCCCGGCTTTTTTGATCACGTCGGTCCAGCGCGCCAGATCGGCCGATAGCACGTCGCCGAATCGCTTCGGCTCATTGGCGACCGGCCGCATGCCCTGTTTGTCGAACAGGTCGGCGACGTCTTGCGCCGCGACGATCTTTTTCACTTCGTCGTGCAGCTTCTGGACGACGCCTGGCGGCGTGCCGGGCGGCGCCAGCAGACCGAAATAGTTGGAGACGACGTAATCCCTGAAGCCCGATTCAGCCATAGTCGGCACGTCGGGCAGCGCCGCGGCGCGCTGCGCGCTCGTCACCGCGAGCCCCGACACGTTTCCGGCCTTGACCTGCTGAACCTGTACCGGCATGGCGTCGAACATCGCATCGACCCGGCCGCCGAGCAGATCGCTGAGCGCCTCGGCCGCGCCCTTGTACGGCACATTGACGACGCTGATGCCGGCCGAGATGGGCAACAGCTCCGCCGCGAGCGACAGCGATGAGCCGGTGCCGCCACCCGAACCGAAGGTGAGCCTGCCCGGGTTCTTTTTGCCGTAATCGACGAGATCGTTGACGTTTTTGAAGTTCAGCGCCTTGCGGCCGACCAGGATGAACGGTCCCTCGGACACTTCCGTCACCGGCGTCATTTTGCGGATATCGAAGGGGTAATCCTTCTGCGCCGGCTGCGTCACGGTGACCGCGGCCGAGATCATGAACAGCGTGTGACCATCCGGCGCGGCGCCGGTGAGCTCGCGATAAGCGGGCTCGAACGCGCCGCCCGGCTTGTTCTCGACATAGACATTGGTGTTGAGGCTCTGCGTCAGCCGCTGCGCGATCAGCCGCGCAGTGACGTCAGTGGCGCCGCCCGGCGCGAGGCCGACAATGATGCGGATCGGCTTGTCGGAGAAATCCTGCGCCGCAGCGGGCGCGGCGTGACTTGTAATGCCAACAGCCAGCAGCGCGAGCGCCAATTTAGCGTGAACCATTATGCTTCCCTCCCCCTCCGCGTCGTGTTCAGCGCTATGTTTCTGATGCGCTTTGTTCTATAGGCGAAGCATTGTAGCAAGGCCCCGGACCAAAATAGCAGGAAGCCGACCCACATGAACCTCCTCATGCTCGAAGGCGACGGCATCGGTCCGGAGATTTCCGCAGCGACGCTGCTCGTTCTAAAGCGCGCCAGTGATGCCTTCGACCTCGGCCTCAAGTTCACTTCAATGCCGATCGGCTTTGCGGCGATGGAGGAGTTCCAGACCACGTTTCCGCAAGCGACGCTCGAAGCCGCCAAAGCGGCCGACGGCACCGTGCTCGGTCCGGTGTCGCACAACGACTATCCGCCGGCAGCGCTTGGCGGCATCAATCCGTCCGGCGCGCTGCGCATCGGGCTCGATCTCTATGCCAATATCCGGCCGGCCCGCACCCGCAAAGGCTTCACGCCGCCGTGCGGCAAGCCGCTCGATCTCGTCATCGTGCGCGAGAACACCGAGGGGTTTTATTCCGACCGCTCGATGTTTCTGGGCCCTGGCGAGATGATGCCGACGCCGGATCTCGCGCTGTCGTTCCGCAAGATCACCCGCCTCGGCTCAACGCGGATCGCCGAAGCCGCCTTCGCGCTCGCTCGCCGCGAGGGCCGCAACAAGGTCACCGCCGTGCACAAGGCCAATGTGCTGCGCGTGTCCGACGGCTTGTTTCTCGAATGTGTGCGGGGAGTCGCAGAGAAATATTCCGGGATTACTTACGAGGAGAAGATCGTCGACGCCATGGCGGCACTGCTGGTGCGCGATGCGAGCCAATTCGACGTCATCGTCACGACCAATATGTTCGGCGACATTCTCTCCGACCAGGCGTCCGAATTGTCCGGCAGCCTTGGGCTCGCCGCCTCGCTCAATGCCGGGGACCGCTATGGCGTGGCGCAAGCGCAGCACGGCTCGGCGCCCGACATCGCCGGCAAGGATCTCGCCAATCCATCGTCGCTGATCGGCTCGGCCGCCATGCTGCTCGGCTGGCTCGGCCAGAAGCACGGCAAGGACAATTACCTCAAAGCAGCCGCCGCCCTCGACCAAGCCCTCGACGCGGCCATCGCGACGCCAGCCGAGCGCACCCGCGATCTCGGCGGCACGCTCGGCACCAGGGCGTTCACCGATGCCGTGATCGCGCACGTAGTCACGAACTAATACGCGGCCTATCCGTGAGATAGATCATTCGCCTGCCGATTTGTTCAGGGGCTGCGCGGACGCAGCACGTCTGGGGTCAGGGTGAGGTATCGGCTTTTCAACCTGCAATGCCTCTGCAACGCGGACCATGGCATGCGCTGCTGCGACGAGCCATTTGTGTAGACTGCTGGGAATAACCCACCACCCTGCGCTTTGCGTCATATCGTTTCCGATCTCCGCCAAATCGAACGCCCACTCATCGGAAACGGGGATGTTCCCGACCAGCGTTTCCGTGTTGGCGTTGATGTCGACCTTCCAGATGTCGCTGCTCTTGGGGCTGCGTCGCAGGAAATACAATGTCTGCGGACTTTCATAGCAGAGCGCTTCGATTGGACCGGGTCCTTCATGGATACGCTGCGGCGGGCCGCCGTTGACCGAGTCGGGTCCGGCGCCTTCGATCTTGAAGATGCCGAGCTGCGCCCCGACAAATCTGCCATTCGACACATACAGGGTGTCGTTGTCTCCGAAGACGAAGTCGCCAGTGTAGAGGTATGAATCGTACAACCCGTTGCAGGGATCCAGACAGGGAAGGTCAGCTTGGAAAATCGTGGTGTAGTGAACGGGGACATAGCTGCCGGCGTCCGACTTGAGATAATAGATGTCATAGCGCAGCGGCGTACCGTCTTTGTAGTCCGTTCCTGCGCTGAAGTATATGCGATCCTCGCCGTTGTCCGCTCCGGCACGTACCCTGACGGCACTGATCGGGTCCGTATGAACGTAAATCAGATCCTCGGACATCTGCTGGTTCGGCAGACGCGTGACCTTGTGTATCTCATTGTGCCCGGTTGAAGTCGCCCCTCCACACAGCACAAATCCATTGTCAGACGTGACCGCCAGGCGAGCCACGTTGTTCATGATGCTTTGATAAATCGGGACCGGCAGCAGACCGGGCGTCGCCATATCGTACTGGCGGATGCGATTGGATATGTCGCAATATGCAAACTTTGTCATAGCTGCCTCCCTTACTAAATCGAGCTTATCGAGGCTGCCGCCAATTCAAATGACTGCCGAAAACTCCGTCGTGCATTGACATTGATCAACACGGAAGCGGCTGCTCGGCGCCATGCGCTGCGCATATGAGGGCCGCATCTGAGCGTGGACCGAATGTCGCCTCGCGCCAAAGCGGCAACGCGTGTTGGGCCTCTGCCCGCACCGCGCCGCGTGAGTCGGTCCGACTATGGCCGCCTTGATCTGCATTGACGCGTCAAACCCTATCGCGCCCGGCGACCATGTCGTCATGTCGTTTCCGTGGTGCGGTGACTGCGCCAATTGCGAGCAGGACATGCATAGCTATTGCGTGCATGCCTTTCCGCTGAAGATGCAGGGCACACGCGCCGACGGCTCGACGCTGCTGTCGAAAAACGGCAAGCCGGTCTACAGCGCCTTCTTCCAGCAGTCCTCGTTCGGCACCTATGCGCTCACCCAGGAGCGCTACGCCGTGAAGGTGCGCAAGGACGCGCCGCTCGAGCTCCTTGGCCCGCTCGCCTGCAGCGGCCAGACCGGGGCTGGAGCCGTGCTCAATGTCATCAAGCCCGGGCGCGGCGACAGCCTTGCCGTTTTCGGCGTCGGCGCGGTCGGCCTCTCGGCGCTGATGGCGGCGAAAATCGCGGGTTGCGATCCGATCGTTGCGATCGATGTCCATGCGCATCGCCTTGCGCTCGCCCGCGAGCTCGGCGCCACGCACACGATCGAGAGCGGCGCCGGCAAGGACGTCGTCCGTGAGATCCGCGCCATTACCGGCCATAATCATGGATCTGGCGTGCGCGCCTCGATCGACACATCGGCCGTGCCGGCGGTGTTTCGCACAGCGATCGAGGCGCTGATGCCCGGCGGCACCTGCGTGCTGCTCGGCAGCGCGCGCAAAGGCAGCGAAGTCGCGTTCGAAATGCCGTTCCTGCAGGAAGGCCGCAGCGTCCGCGGCGTCATCCAGGGCGACAGTGTCCCCAAAGACTTCATCCCCCGGCTGGTCGATCTGATGATGGAGAGGAAATTTCCGATCGAGAAGATGGTAAAGTTCTACGACTTCGCCGACATCAATCTTGCCGCCGCGGAGTCGTCTGCCGGCACAACGATCAAGCCGGTACTGCGCATGCCGCACAACTAAAACAATACGGAGTGAACGCTCATGGAATCGCTGCCTAAATTCGGCATCTCCCGCGCCGACATGCTCAAGCGCGTCGCGCGCTTCAACAGCCTGCGCGGCAGTGACGGCGGCCTGCCGGACAGCAAGGCGCCGCAATGCGAGCGCACGCTCTACAACGTCATCGGCTTTCAGCCGCCGAAGGATTCCGGCGGCGCCGTCACCTCGCCGGTCGGCGACGATGCGGCGCGGCTCGCCGCCATTCCGATCTCGGAAGGTTTCAACCTCGGCTATTGCCGCGCCAAGCCTGGCAAGGGCCCGATGATGCACAATCACGACACCAACGAGACCTTCATTCCGATGACCGGCACCTGGCGCTGCTCTTGGGAAAATGAACGCGGCGAGGTCGAAGCGCTCGATCTCGGTCCGCTCGACGTGATCTCGTTTCCGCCGGGCGCGATCCGGCGCTTCGAGAACGTCACGGCCGGGCCGGGCGGCGAAGACGCGATCCTGATGTTCGTGATCGGCGGCGACGCGCCGAAAGCCGAATTCACCGACCGGGCCATGAAAGAACTCGAGGATGCCGGCGTCTGGTCGCCGAAGCGGACCTAGCGATATCTTGTCCGGGAGAGCGTCATAAAAGCGCGCGACGAGCGCAATCCTCCCGAAACCGCAATCACCGAGCGCGCGATCAGGACAATGCCGCACGCTACCCTCTTCCTGATCCCGGCCAGCGATCGGACCACCGGCCATCTGACCACCGGGAACGCCGGCTTTTACAAGACGCAATTGCAGGATTTCCTCGACAAGACGCCGGCGCGGCCGATGTGAGCTGATGCCGCAGCTCGCGCGAGTTGCCTCATGAAAGCCACCTGCTACAGGTAGCCGGATCGGAAGGGTCCCATCCGCGGGGCATTCGGGGATATGGCATTGGTTCGCGCCACGGCGCCGAGCACGCTCCTTCGTGCGCTGGTTCTATCGGCGGCTGCTTTCGCCGCCAGCGCAATGCCGTCGCTGTGCCTTGGCGAAACGGCCCGTCAGCCACCCGCCACTCCGCTGCCGGCGAAAGCGACACAGCAGGTGTCGCCCGCACTGGTCGCGCTGCTCCGGCAAAAGAACATGCCGGTGCATTCGCCGATCTTGCTCCGCGTCTTCAAGGAGGAATCGGAGCTCGAAGTCTGGAAGCAGGACCGGGCCGGCGGTTTCGCGCTGCTGAAAACCTATCCGATCTGCAAGTGGTCGGGCGACCTCGGCCCGAAAATGCACGAGGGCGACCGCCAGGCGCCGGAAGGCTTTTACACGGTCACGCCGGCGCAGATGAATCCGAATTCCGCTTTCTACCTCGCGATCAATACCGGCTTCCCCAACAGCTTCGACAAGGCCAACGATCGCGACGGCACCTTCCTCATGATCCATGGCAATTGCGCCTCGATCGGCTGCTATGCCATGAGCGATGAAGGGATCGCCGACATCTATGCGCTGGCACGCGAGGCTTTCGTCGGCCGGCCGTCGTTTCAGGTCCAGGCCTATCCGTTCCGCATGACGCCGGAGAACCTGGCGCGGCACCGCAACAACCCGAACCTCGCCTTCTGGATGACGCTCAAGATAGGCAACGATCATTTCGAAACCACCCACCTCGAGCCCAGAGTGGACGTGTGCGAGCGCCGCTACGTGTTCGACGCGGTACCGCCGCCGCATGCATCGCTGGTCTTCGATCCGGCCGGCCCCTGCCCGGCCTTTGTCGTCAATCCGAAAATCGCCCGCCTCGCGTCCGAGAAGCAGCGCGCCGACGACGCCGAATATGCGCGGCTGGTCGAACAGGACGTGCCGGTCGCTCCGGTCTATAGCGGGCTCGACGGCGGCATGAACAAGGTGTTCGACGGGCGTTATCCGGGCGCCTATGTTTCGTTTGCAAAGGTGCTGCCGAACGGACCGGTGCTGCCGCAACTGCCGCCGGTCCCCTTCGCCGACGATCGCGGCTCGCTGACCAGCCGGTTCTTCGGCGGCCTGCCGCGTTCCGAGTGACTTGCCCCGAGTGACCTGCCCCGAGTGAATTGCCCCGAGTGACCCCCAAGTAACCCGCCCATGCCCCGTCTCGACCTCATCGATGCCCATCATCACATCTGGCGCCAAGCGGATCAGCCGTGGCTGAACGGCCCGATGGTGCCGCGTATTTTCGGCCCCTATGACGCGATCCGCCGCGACTATCCGATCGCCGAATATCTGGCCGACATCAAAGACAACGGTGTCGTCGCCTCGGTCTATGTCCAGACCAACTGGGATCCCGCGCGCAATATCGAAGAGGTCGCCTGGGTGCAGGCGATAGCCGACACGCACGGATTCCCGCATGCCATCACCGGCTTCGCCGATCTCGCCGCGCCCAATGTCGGCGCGACACTCGATGCCATGCAACCGTTTGCGCGGCTCAAGGGCATACGTCAGCAGGTGCAC
>Ga0335069_10014355_pt1 | contig 11092 bp, 11 predicted proteins | sample Lox_Sample_11_FD_206714 | JGI IMG/M metagenome (GOLD analysis project Ga0335069, IMG submission 206714) | Soil microbial communities from Loxahatchee National Wildlife Refuge, Florida, United States - Lox_Sample_1.1 | ecosystem: Environmental > Terrestrial > Soil > Wetlands | place: USA... | reverse complement strand
CACGGCCGCAAAGGGGTAGCCGATCCAGAGCAAAAACACCGCCGTCAAGCCGGTGTTAATGGTGGAAATCACCAGTTGTGCCCCGATGACCCGGGCAAAGCTCTGATAAAAAGTGGTGAACCGCAGGACGAGCTCCCGCACCACCGTGGCATAAAGGCTGTCCCGGGATGTTTGGGAATCGCTGTCGGCGTCCCAGGCCGCGCTCAGAAAGAGACTGGCGGCCACCACCAGCCCGGCGATCAGCAGCACAAATTGAAAGGTGGCGGCACGCACATACCGCCCCACGCCGGCGATGCCTTCCTGCGCCTCATTCAAGGCCACGGTTTTCAGGCTCTCGTAGTCCGTGAACGGCAGCTCGATGCCTTTCTTCTCGGCAAATCCCACCACGGCGGGAATGGTCGTGTCGGCGATTTGCGGGAGGGCGATATACGCCTGGCGGGAGAAAAAAACCAGCCCGGTCCCGATGGCCGCGACCGCCACCACATAAATCGCCACGCCCAGGTATTTGCTCCGGCCGAAACTGAACAGTCGCAGCGCAAAGTAGCCGAACAACGAGGTGAGCACCAGCGTGCCCAGGTGCAGCCAGCCGATGAGCACCAACAACCCGGCCATGATGACGTAGGAAATGCGGGCGGACTGGCTCATGACCGGATCATATCCGCCTCAGCGGATTTTGGGGAGCAGCCAGTTCAACAGTTCACCGATGGCGAGGCGCTCCTGCCGGCCATCATCCCGGTGGCGCACCGTCACGGTGTCCTTCAGCTCGGGTTTCTCACCCAGCGTGTCGAAGTCCACCGTCACGCAGAACGGCGTTCCGGCCTCGTCCTGCCGCGCGTAGCGGCGGCCGATCGAACCGGCGTCGTCGTAAAACACATTCATCCAGGGCCGCAGCAAATCGCGCACGTCCTGCGCCTTCTTCACCAGGTCGGGCTTGTTCTTGAGCAGCGGCAGGACCCCGACTTTGATGGGCGCGACCCGCGGATGAAATTTCAAGATCACGCGCGTCTCGCTTTTGCCCTTGTGATCCGTCTCCGTGACTTCGCTGTAGGCGTTGGCAATCAAGGCCAGAATGAGGCGGTCCACGCCGGCGCTGGGTTCGATGACGTGCGGGATGTACTGGCCCTTGGCCAGGCCGCTCGCGTCTTCGGTGGCGTCCTTCGCCGCTTGCTCCTCGGCCACGCCCATCTTGACGAGATACCGTTTGCGGTTCTCGTAGTAGCGGCGCCAGAGGTCGTCCTGTTTCTCCTTGGGCAATTTGCCCCAGGCGGCGCGGAGCTCCTCGTCGAACACGCCCATGGGTTTGCCGGAAAAACGCTCGTGCTGGCTCAGATCAAAATCGCTGCGTGCGGCAATGCCTTCGAGCTCCTGGGTGCCGAAGGGGAATTTGAACAGGATGTCCACCGTGGCCCGGGCGTAATGCGCCAGCTCCTCGGGCTTCTGCCAGTATTCCTCCAGCGTCGTGCGCGGCAGGCCGATGCCTTCGTAAAACTTGATCCGCTCCTCGACCCAGTACTTGTGCCAGGCTTCCCAGCCCCAATTCGACTGCGGATTGGCGATTGCGGATTGCGGGTTTGAAACTTCAGCGGCACCGGCCACTTTGCCGGAGATCGCTTCGACCGCTTCGTCGGGCTTGATGAAGAATTCCAGTTCCATCTGCTCGAACTCGCGCGAGCGGAAGGTGTAGTTGCGGGGGGTGACCTCGTTGCGGAACGCCTTGCCGATCTGGGCGATGCCAAAGGGCACTTTCTGCCGCGAGGTTTCGAGCACATTTTTGAACTGGGCGAAAATGGCCTGGGCGGTTTCCGGGCGGAGGTAGGCAATCGCCGAGGCGTCCTGCACCGGCCCGACATAGGTCTGGAACATCAGGTTGAAGGCGCGCGGCGCGGTTTTCTCGCCATGACATTCGGAAACCATCTTGCTGGGCTTCTGCGGGCAGGGTATTTCATGGATCTGGTCGGCCCGGAACCGGCCCTTGCAGGTCTTGCAGTCAATCATCGGGTCGCTGAAGGTGTCCACGTGGCCGCTGGCCTTCCAGATGGCCGGCGCCATGATGATGGTGGCTTCGAGGCCGGCCACGTCGTCGCGCTGGCGGGTCATGGTATTCCACCACAATTCCTTGACGTTGCGCTTGAGTTCGGCGCCCAGCGGGCCGTAATCCCAGAAACCGTTGATCCCGCCGTAAATTTCGGAGGATGGATAGATGAACCCGCGCCGCTTGCACAGCGACACAATTTTTTCCATGAGGACGTTTTCTTTGGGCTCGGCCATAGAGTCGAGCAGTGTTTGCGAAGCGCGGGCGGCTGTAAATGAGATTTTGGCGGGGGGGCGGTTGGCAGCGTGAATTTCACGCGCCGGGCGTGAAAATTTCACGCCAAACCAGGCCTCCCCCGGAGACCACCCCCCGATTTTGTTGGGATTTTTTCAAAAGAACCAGTTGGCACCGGCACTGCTAAAATGAATGCCAAACGGTGTTGACAGCGCGTGCGACTCAGACAGTTCTCACAAACCGTCAACCAACTAAAAACAAAAAACAACAAAACCACCGACCGTATGAAAAGACTTCTGAAACAAACCAAGGCCTTCACGCTGATCGAGCTGCTCGTCGTGATCGCCATTATCGCCATTCTGGCGGCCCTGCTGCTCCCGGCGCTCGCCGCCGCCAAACGCAAGGCCCAACGCATCAATTGCGTCAGCAACCTCAAGCAGGACGGCATTGCCTTCCGCCTGTGGGAGGGAGACAACAACGACCGGTATCCCATGGCCGTCAGCACGACCTACGGCGGCATGAAGGAACGGATTTACACCACGGGCGCCACCCCGCAGGCGTACAACGTCAACGCCGTGTTTGTCGTGATGTCAAACGAACTGAGCACGCCCAAGATTCTGTATTGCCCGGCGGACAACGGCCAGGGTCCCGGGGCGATGAGTGGTGCTTATTTGAGCGGCACGATGCAAACCCGCAACTATGCCACAAATTTCTTCTCCACGGCCTCATCCGCCAGTTGCTTCAGCAACACGCCGGCCAACCTGAGCTATTTCGTCTGCGGCGACGCGGCCGAAACCTATCCGCAGATGATCATGATCGGCGACCGGAATATCGGAACGTCACCGCAACAAAATCTTCCGGCCACCACAACCAATAGCTTCGCGAATGCTGGAAATGCCCAGGGCGGTTTCCAATGGACCGGCCAGTATTGGTGGGCCTGGACCGCGGTGGACCTGCACCTGCGCGTGGGCAACGTGGGCATGGCCGACGGCAGCGCACAGCAGTTGACCATCGGCGGCTTGCAGACGGCTTTGGCGACCGCCACCAACGGCGCGTCCACCACGGCGCCCTGGTACAACTTCCCGCAGTAAGTTCACTGTCGAAGATCTACAGTTTACAGCCACGAGGCGTCCGCAAGGGCGCCTCTTTTTTTGTTGTCACCGCGGTCGCAGGCCTCAGGGTAACGGGTCGCTGGCCGGCTTCTGCCGCTGTTGCAGGAAGAAACTTTGCAGCAGCTCCCGGCAATCAGCTTCGCGGACGCCGCCGGTGATGGCGCAACGGTGATTGAGCGTGGGGAATTGCAGTAAATTCAGGGCGCTGCCGGCGGCGCCGCCTTTCGGATCGCTGGCGCCGAACACCACGCGCACCAGCCGGGTGTGCACGATGGCGCCGGCGCACATCGGGCAGGGCTCCTTGGTGGCATACAGCGTGCAATCCGTCAGGCGCCAGTCGCCGACGGTTTCCTGCGCCTGCGTGAGCGCCAGCATCTCGGCGTGGGCCGTGGCGTCCTTGAGCTGCTCCACCTGGTTGAAGGCCCGGGCGATGACGCGGCCTTCGCGCACGATCACGGCGCCGACCGGCACTTCGCCCGCTTCAAAGGCGCGCGCCGCCTGGCGCAGGGCCTCCCGCATGAAATAATCATCGCTATGGAGGTCAATGATGGGTTCGTCCATATAAGTCAGGCGCGCGGCATTGGGTTGGGGGCGTGAGGCAAGGTTGCGTCCCCTCGCGCCTCAAGCCCTGCGCCCCGTGCCTCTTCCAATGTCCATTCGTTGCGGCCGTCGGGGTGGCAATGGCAATGCGCCGCGAAAAAGCCGCCGCGATGCCGCCAGAACCAGGGCCAGATTTGTTCCCGGTCGGTCTGCGGCAGTTTTAGCCGGTCCAGGGCCGCACGGGCGAAGAACTGGAAACGGCCCTCGGCGTGCTGGGGCGGCAACGATTTCAGGCGCGGTTTCACCTCGAACAAAAACATCAGCCAGTGAGATTGGCCCTGGTAGCCGTGTTCGCTGACGAGTCCGGTCAGGTACAGGTCTTCCGGACGCAACGCCAGGCCGGTTTCCTCGTGCGCCTCGCGGCAGGCGCAGGCGTAGGGCGATTCCCCGGTGTCCAGCTTCAGTTTCCCGCCGCACGGGCTCCAGAAGCCACGGTTCGGCTCCTGCGCGCGTTCGAGCAGCAGCACCTCGTCCTGTTCGTTGAAACAGTAGAGTAGGGTCGCGACTTTGTAGGGCAACGGCATTTACGATTGGCGATTTGCGATTTACGCGGCGCGATGTTAGAAAACTGCTCGTCAATCGTAAATCGTATATCGTAAGTTCTTGTCAAGCTGCGCCAAAATGCTAGCATGTTTGTTCCACCCGAAAGCATTCGGGGAGACAAAAAAATCCATGAAAACTTACGACATTGCAGTCATTGGCGGCGACGGCACGGGGCCGGAAGTCGCCCGCGAAGCGCTCAAGGTATCCGAAGCCGCGGCGCAGAAGTTCGGCTTCAAAATCAACTGGCACCATTACGATTTCGGCGGCGACCGTTACCTGAAAACGGGCGAGGTGCTGCCGGACAATGCCGCCGACGAACTGCGCCAATACAAGGCGATCTTCCTGGGCGCCGTCGGCCATCCGCAGGTCAAGCCGGGCATTCTCGAAAAAGGCATCCTGCTCCGCCTCCGCTTCGAACTGGAGCAATACATCAATTTGCGACCCGTCAAACTGTACCGCGCCGCCGATTGTCCGCTCAAGGACAAGGGCCCCGAGCACATTGACTTTGTCGTGGTGCGCGAGAACAACGAGGGGCTTTACACCGGCTCGGGCGGTTTTGTGTTCAAAGGCACGCCGCACGAAGTCGCCATCCAGGAGTCGGTGAACACGCGCCGCGGGGTGGACCGTTGCCTGAAGTTCGCGTTCGAACTGGCGAAGAAACGCCGGGGCGGCCAGCCCTGGAAAGGTCTCAAGCCGGAGGACGTCAAGGCCGGCCAGACGGCGCAGTTGACGCTCTGCGGCAAAACGAACGTGCTGACTTACGCCTTCGATTTATGGGAACGCGCCTTCCACGAACTCGGCGCAAAATATCCGGCGGTGAAACGCGACTATGCCCACGTGGACGCCACCGTCATGTGGTTCGTCAAAAACCCGGAATGGTTCGACGTGATTGTCACCGACAACATGTTCGGCGACATCATCACCGATTTGGCGGCGATGATTCAGGGCGGTCTGGGCGTGGCGGCCGGCGGCAATATCAATCCCGAAGGCACGAGTATGTTCGAGCCGATGGGCGGCAGCGCGCCGAAATACACCGGCCAGAACGTCATCAATCCGCTCGCGGCCATCAACGCCGCCGGGATGATGCTCGACTTCCTCGGCGAGGCGAAGGCCGGTGCCGCGATCGAGGCGGCTGTGGTGAAAATCATCAACACCAAGATCCAGTCGCTGGCGGCCGGCAAGATGGGTTACGGCACCCGCGAAGTGGGCGACCTAGTGGCGGCGGCGGTTTGAGGCGCCGGTTGCCGGTCAGAAAACATTGAACTTTTTGCAATTCCGGCACACGGAGCTGGGAAGGCCCGTGAACCCGCAGCCAAGATGGCCGCGCGACCGCGTAGCGCAGGCTTCCAGCCTGCGGGTTTGGGCGGCATCCTGCCGCCAGTTTCGCACTTTCAGACACGCTCTGAGCCTCCTCAAGTCGGCTCATGCAATTCAGCACTTGCCCCAGCGCCGCAGGACGGCCAGTGATTTTTCCACGGCGGTCAGCGGGGGATAAAGATCGCCTTCGTACTCGATGATGTACCACTCGGTGCCGCCGGTCGTCTCGCAAACAGCGAAGATTCCTTTCCAGGCCAAGTCATCGTCGCCGATAATCGCGCTTGGCTTGGTCTGGGAGAACGGCTGCAGGTGAATACTGGCGCAACGGCCGGGATGTTTTTTAAGACAGGCAACCGGATCCGCGCCGAAGGCGGCGGCGTGGGTTGTGTCCAACTGGACGATGACAGCCTCTTTCGTCCGGTTCATGAAAACGTGCCACGGCACCTGGCCGTCGAGGGATTTGAATTCCGGTCCTTCGTTGTGGTAGCCGGTCCGCATCCCGTGCGGCTTGAGCCGATCGGCCAAGGCATTGAATTCATCCGCCGCCTGTTGCCAGCCGGTAATGCTCCGGGTGTATTTGGCCGGCAGGCTGGGCACGATGAGGCGTGAGTTCCCGAGTTCGTGATTGAACTCGATGGTCTGCTCCAGTTGATCGCCGGTCAGGCTCTCGTACGGGCGGATGTGCGAGCCGACACACTGGAGGCCGTTGTCCGCCAGCATCTGGCGCAAGGTTTTGGCTTCGCGCTTGAAATAATCGGCGAACTCAACCCCGCGGTAGCCCATCTTCGCCAACGCGGCCAGCGTGCCGGGCAGGTCGGCGGCGCATTCCTTGCGCACGGAATAGAGCTGAACAGCGATGGGAATTTTATTTCCACCGTAACCGTCCGCGGCAAACAACCCCGGCGTCGGGGCGGCTGCCAAAGTGACTGTCGCGGCGGCGCTAGTTTTCAAAAATGTCCGGCGGGTAAGAGAACGGGAGGACATGATGGGAAAAAGCTAACGTTGTCTGCGCGTAAAGGCAATGGGCCGTGCCTGGCGGGTGGTGTCTTAAGTTGGATGGACGGAGCGCGGAGCATTGCTCCGCGAGAGCCTGAAACCGTCATTACCCGCAGCGCCATGCTCTGCGCTCCCTCTTCAAGCTGCCTCGGCCAGCGCCCGGTTCATCCGCTGGATCGCCTCGTCAATTTCCGCCGGGCTTTTGAAGCCGATGACGACGGCGTCGAGTTCGGGCCGGGCCATGGCGAAGCGGATGGATTTTTCGCGGTCTTCCGGATTAACAAATTCGCCGTTGCCGATGATTTTCATTCCGATGACACCCCGGCCTTTGGCGCGCATCTGTTTCATTTCAGCCACCACGGGATTCACATCCTCGTCTTGATTGCTCCAGACGGATTGTTCCGGCCCGTCCACGTGCCGGCCTTGGGGATTCACCCGCACCAGGTGCACTTGCGTCCAGTCCAGCGCCACCGCCGCGCGCAGGGCCGGGAGGCTGTGGCAGGAGACTCCCTTCGCCCGGATCCATTGTTTTTGCTGCGCCTCATTGAAAGCATCCATGATGCGTTTCCAGTTGTCGGTCCAATCACCCTTGTACATGCAATGCACCAGCAGACTGTCCACGTAATCGGTGTTGAAGACCTTGCGATGGCGGTCAACGGCCGCGAGCGCGTCCTCCGGCCGGCCGTCCACTTTGGACTGGAGGAAGAGTTTCTCGCGCGGCAGGCCCTTGATGGCGTCGGCGATCCAATCAAACGTCGCGTAGGCGGCGGCGCAGTCAATGCCGGTGATCCCCTGGTCGTAGGCGTAACGGACCAGCTTGTTGAAGCCGTCGCGGCCCAGGTCGGTTTGCACATGGCCGTTGTTGCTGCCCGTGCCCATGATGAGGCGGCTGGTTTTGACCACGCTCTTTCCCAGAATTACCTGGTCGGTGGCCGTGCGTTTGGCGGCGGGAGCCCCGAGCAGCGCGTCCGGCAGCAACGCCATTGCACCGGCGGCAACGGCGGAACGTTCAATAAACTGGCGGCGGCTGAGACGATGGGATTTCATAAGGTCACGCTCCTTTTTACCATTGGACCGGCAACGGCATTAAATGTTCGGATTTTGAACAGTAGTTTAGCCGACGCGGGAAATCCGTCAACCCCGGGCACCGTCGTCTGTTTGTGCTCCACCATCGGGGAGACGGGGGCCAGCCAGCGTCGCGGCCAGCAGGATGTGATTGCCAGGCATGAAAGTTAATGACATATCAGGCCCATGAAATCGCTGACCGAACAGCTTTGGTTCGAGATTCCGAACCGCCGGGGATTCGTCAACATCACCGGGACCGTTGCGGACCTGGTGCGAAAAAGCGGTGTCAAGGAAGGACTCTGCCTGGTGAACGCCATGCACATCACAGCGTCAGTCTTCATCAATGACGCTGAAGATGGCCTGTTACATGATTACGAAGTGTGGCTGGAGAAGCTGGCCCCTCACGCGCCGACCTCGCAGTACCAGCACAACCGCACCGGCGAAGACAATGCCGACGCCCATCTCAAGCGCCAGGTCATGGGCCGCGAAGTCGTCGTGGCGATCACCAAAGGCCAGCTCGATTTCGGCCCGTGGGAACAGATTTTTTACGGCGAGTTCGACGGGCGCCGCCGCAAGCGCGTGCTGGTCAAAATCATCGGCGAATAGACCGGCTCTGATTTTTTCAGATAGTTATTGCTATTCCGGGGGAACCTGCCAACGTGACGGGGTCTGGTAGATTGCTTGTCTCTTTCAAGGCATGGTAAATCTTCAAGTGAACCTGGTTCAGTGATGATTTGAAATCCGATGAACGGAAACAGTCTGGTAAAAGCAAAGTTCAGTCCAAGACAATTAAACATCACATGAGCAATAAACTGTTCGTCGGAAATCTCTCCTTCGAAACCACTGAAAACGACCTGCAGGACGCGTTTGCCGCGTTCGGTGCGGTCGCGGAAACCAACCTGATGATGGATCGCGCGACCGGCCGCTCGCGCGGCTTTGGTTTTGTGACCATGAGCACGCCAGATGAGGCGCAGAAAGCCATCGAGAGCCTGAACGGGAAGGAGCTGCGCGGGCGCACTCTTACGGTCAATATCGCCCGGCCCCGGGAAGAGCGACCGGGTGGCAGTGGCCGGCGCGAATTCAGCGGCGGGGGCGGTTATCGCGGCGGCAATCGCAGCCGGTACTGACCCTCACGTCAACTTGAACGGCGGGGTTCGGGTGAACCGGACTCCGTTGTTTCATTTCCTTCCGTTATGAAAGAACAACACATTGAAGTGGAGGGGTCCGTGAAAGTCGTTCTCCCCGGCACCATGTTCCGGGTCGAACTCGACAACAAGCATCTGGTACTGGCCACGATTTCCGGCAAAATGCGCAAACGCTTTGTCCGCCTGACCGTCGGTGACCGGGTCAAAATGCAAATGTCTCCCTACGATCTGGACAAGGCGCGTATCACCTGGAGATTGCGGTGAGCCGCGGCGAATGACCGGTGGAGCGTCCGCGCCCCTTGCGCCCGCTTGTGCCCGCGCCCGAATCTAAGCGGCCCGGGCTTCGCCGGTTTCCGGTGCCCCCTGGCCCCGCCCGTGATTCAGGTTGATAAACTGATTCGTTTGGGGGATGTGACACACGATGGTGAAACGGCCAATGGCTTCACCCCGGGCCGCCCGGAACGCGACCTCCGTTGCCGGGAAAGATTTTCCCTCGCGCGGATTTTTCGTCCAGTTGCCTGTCGGATTCAGATATTCAAGCGTTTCGGGATTTTCAATCAAGATGTTCATCTCCGGGCAGCTTAACAGATTCCACCGCAGCGCCACGATAAATCGCGCAATTCTTTCCCGGGGGAGGACCATCGCCCGGTCACCCGAATTAGTTCAAAACATTGCTTCCCACTGGCCGGCCCTTGGCTTACCCTGTCGCCAGCGTCGGTTTCCGACGGACTCCCGCCCGGTGTTGCCGGAACACCTTTCTGGATTCCTGATTTTCTGTCGCGAGCTTTTCTCCGCCGGGGAGCGGAGCGATGAAATGGAATGATCATTATGTCACAACCAAAAATAATCCAAGGCGGAATGGGGGTGGCCGTTTCCGGATGGACGCTGGCGCGCGCGGTTTCACGATTGGGCCAGCTCGGCGTCGTTTCCGGCACCGGTCTGGCCATCCTGCTGGCGCGCAAGCTCCAACTGGGCGACCTCGATGGGCAAATGCGCCATGCCCTGCAGCAGTTTCCCCTCCCTGCCATCGCCACCCGTGTACTGACGCAATACTTTGTCCCCGGCGGAAAATCTCCCGCGACGCCGTTTAAACCCGTGCCCATGCCGACGCTCAAACCCGGTCCGGCGTTCGTGGAATTGACCGTGGCGGCCAATTTCGTGGAAGTGTTTCTGGCCAAGGAGGGTCACAACGGACTGGTCGGGATCAATTATCTCGAGAAGATCCAACTGCCCACACTGCCCTCGCTCTACGGCGCGATGCTCGCCAATGTGGATTACGTGCTCATGGGTGCCGGCATTCCGCGCGCCATTCCGGGCGTGCTGGACCACTTGGCCGTCGGCGAGCCGACGCAATTGAAAATTGATGTCGCTGGCGCCCTGCCGGGCGAGGAGTTTCTTTCCACCTTCGACCCGCGCGCCGTGGGCGGCGGCGCACCGCCCGCCCTGAAGCGACCGCAATTCATCGGTATCGTTGCCTCAAACATCCTCGCCCTGACCCTGGCCAAAAAAGCGAGCGGCCGGGTGGACGGCTTCGTGATCGAGGGCGACACCGCCGGAGGGCACAATGCTCCTCCGCGCGGTCCGCTGCAGCTCAACGCCATCGGCGAACCGGTTTATGGCGAGCGCGACGTGGTTGACCTCGAAAAAATCCGGGAGCTGGGCCGGCCTTTCTGGCTGGCGGGTTCCTATGGCCGGCCGGGCCGGCTGGCGGCCGCCTTGCGCCTCGGCGCCACGGGCATCCAGGTGGGAACGGCGTTCGCCTTTTGTGAGGAATCCGGCCTGCGCCCGGAATTGAAACAACAGATTCTGCAAATGAGCCGGCTGGGCGCCGCGCGCGTGTTCACTGACCCGGTGGCTTCGCCTACCGGCTTCCCATTCAAGGTGGTCCAATTGGAAGGCACTCTGTCTCATGCCGGAGCTTATGCGGCCCGGACCCGCGTGTGCGACCTGGGTTATCTCCGGCATCTCTATCGCAAAGCTGACGGCACACCGGGGTACCGCTGCCCGGCTGAACCGGTGGACAATTTCGTCAAAAAAGGCGGACCGGT
>Ga0335069_10014354_pt1 | contig 11092 bp, 12 predicted proteins | sample Lox_Sample_11_FD_206714 | JGI IMG/M metagenome (GOLD analysis project Ga0335069, IMG submission 206714) | Soil microbial communities from Loxahatchee National Wildlife Refuge, Florida, United States - Lox_Sample_1.1 | ecosystem: Environmental > Terrestrial > Soil > Wetlands | place: USA... | reverse complement strand
GGTGCCGGTGCCGGCATCCATCAACAATTCGGCACGTGCGACGGTGGAGCCGGCGGCGTCCCCGCTGGTCGCCGCATGCTCGCCCCGCGGCTGACGTCGCGCCTCCGCACGGCCAAGCAGGACGAACGCGATGGCTCCAATTGTGACGGCACCGATTCGGACCGACCTTCGGCACACCATCATCCACTCCTCCGACTACGTCATCAGTGCCGCGATCTTCTCATCGAGGGTCCGCACCCATTCGTCGATCGGAACGTCGCGATCGACGATGATCTCCAACTTGCCGTTGGGTAGCTGTCGGACTTCGCCCGGCGACGCCGGCCGCAGCGGGATTACCACTGCTTCGCGAGAGAGGCCGTGGCGCTCTATGACCGTGAAGACCTTCTCGATTTCGTTGAGCGTAACGGCCTTCAACATGGACTCCATTTAGCAGGGCAGGGGGCGCGTTGCCACTTGGATTTGCGCGCGCGACGGCGATGCTTTGTTGCAGCAGAGCGCGCGTCGGCTTGTCCTACAGATGGCCCAACGCCCGCGCACGCTGCTCGGCAAGCGGCATGTGCACGAACTCGAACTTGAGACGATCCGGACCAAGGAAGTACAGCGCGTAATAGCCGCCCGGGCCGAAGGGATATTCGCCGGGTCCTTCCAGAATCTCTCCGCCAATCTGCGGAATCAGCTTCGCCAGCTCGTCGACTTGGTGGTGATACGCGGCGTTGAAGGCGACGTGGTGAAGGCCGATTTCGTACACTTCGAACGGATGCTCGGACAGCCCCGGCTTCGCTTGCCAAATGTTGAAGGCGACGCCGTTGCGTTCGTTCAGGTTGACGATCACCCGAGTCCCTGCGTGTTCGTGCACCTCGCTGCCGACGGTGTAGCCCATGAACTCCAGCAACGAGCGAAAGAAGGGCATTGCCGCATCGATGTCCTTCACCGTGATCGACACATGATTGATTGAGCCCAGCAGCATTGTTTTCTCCAGACCACTGCCGATGGTAACCAGCTACGGTGCCCAGGTACAAGCGCGGGCATTGCCGGTGGCGGTGAGCCGGCGAGCCCGCGGTTGGGCCGGGGCGGACTTCCGAACGCAGACTTCAATGTCATTCTGCGGGCTTGACGATAAAGCACCCAGCGTGCGAGAGTCCGCCGCAATCAACACAACAGGTCTGAAGCGAAGCACGGTCGCTTCGTCCGGCGAGGGCACACGTTGAGGCTTCAGCAGCGCCAGACAGGGAACCATTGGGATATGCCGGCCACGCGACCGACTCGCCCTGATCGGATCGGATGAGGGGTTCTTGCCTTTACCGATCCGTCCACTGGGTTGCGAGCCGGTGGATCGGACTTGCCCTAGCGACGGTCGCTGGAACCGTTGTCGCCGCGCTTGTTGGGACGGCTGACGCTGCGCAGACTGGTAGCCTCGACGTGCGTCCGTTGTGGCAACAAACCGGCAACAGGCGAGCTGCCACCAACGCACGTTCGGGGGCGGCGGCGGACACAAGCGGCCCGCCAGCATCCCTGCAAACATATCGCGTCGTGTTCCGATCATCGACCGGCATGAATTGCTGCCTCGCGGTGAACCCCAACACCGTCCCGATCAACCCCATCACCGGCGAGCGTTCGTTTACCCTCGGCAATCTGCCGCCGGGTCCTGCGACCTTCGCACTCGACGGCTTTGCCACCGATTTCGCGCCGGCCCCACCCGACGCGACCGACCGCTGCGCAACCGATCCGGTCGGAGTTGGACAAGCGTGCGATGCATCGCGGCTCGCAACCCCGAGCTTTGTCAGCGACCCGCAAGACGTGGTGATCGTGGCCGGACAGCAGTTCAACGCTGCCCCGGTCACCCTCGTGTCGATTCCGTTCATTCTCGACGGCACGCTGAACCCTGTGCCCAACAGTATGTCGGTCAATCCGGTGCCACTCCGCTTCACCGTGGTCGATGCGGTCTCCGGAGTTGATGATCAGGGCATTCTGGTGTGGGCGCTTCCTGGAGCTTCGCGACCGCGGGGTGTGACGCTCACTGCTTGCGATGATGCTACGGTAAACCCGTGCAGCCCAGGCGGAGCGCTCGGGGTATCCGGCTTTTACGCCGAGCAAACGATCACTGTGCGCTCTGGTCCTTCAGGTTTTCGGATCGTGGCGCATAATCGCGCCACGCCGGCGCAGCAGATGGACTTCGAATATGCGTTTACGGCGTTGGACGCGCCCACATCAACTCCAACGACGACACCGACCGCTACGCCGACCGCGACACCGACTCAAACTTCGACCCGAACACCGACCGTGACCCCCACCCGAACACCGACACGAACTCCGACGAATACACCGACCCTGACTCCGACGCTCACGCCGACGCGGACGCCGACTCGCACCCCAACTCAAACCCCAACACGAACGGCAACCAGCACCGCGACCTCTTCGCCGACCTCTACGCCGACGGCGACGCCGACGAACACCCCGACGGCCACACCGACGAACACGCCGACGGCGACGCCGACCAGCACCCCGACGGCCACGCCGACGCGAACACCCACATCCACGCCCACCCCGACACCGACCGATACTCACACTGCCACCCCAAGCGCCACACCGACCGCGACGCCGACGCAGACGCCGACCAATACGTTCACCTCCACCCCGACGGATACCCCAACCGCGACCCCAACGCGTACGCCGACCTCAACCGCAACCGGCACCCCGACCGCGACGCCGACCCGAACGCCCACCGACACTCCGACGCGCACGCCGACGGCGACGCCGACTTCGACCGCGACGTACACATCGACGGCGACGCCCACCGCGACGCCGACGGCCACGCCGACGCGTACCCCGACCGCCACCGCGACGGTCACGCCAACACGCACGCCGACCGCGACGCCGACGAACACCCCGACCGCGACGCCGACCAATTCGCCGAGTCAGACTCCGACTAGTACCCCCACGCGGACGCCGACGAACACTCCGACCGCAACGCCGACGAGTACTTCAACCTCGACCGCAACCGCTTCACCAACCAGCACCCCGACGTCGACCGCCACGCGCACGCCGACGAGTACGCCGAGCGCGACCGCGACCAATACGCCGACCGCGACGCCAACGGTCACACCGACGCGCACGCCGACCGCGACGCCAACGGCCACACTTACGGCAACCGCCACGCGCACGCCAACCAGTAGCCCAACACGAACCGCGACCAACACCGCGACCAACACCCAGACCGCGACACCGACGGCTACACCGACGCGCACCCCGACCAGTTCGCCCACGCCCACCAATACGTCGACCGCAACGGCAACGAGCACCCCGACCGCTACATCGACGACAACACCGACGCGCACGCCGACGCTCACCCCCACAAGCACGGCGACCGCAACGCCGACCAGTACGCCGACGGTGACCCCAACGGCGACCGCAACGCGCACGCCGACCAACTCGCCGACGGCGACGCCCACGAGCACGGCGACGGCATCGCCAACCAACACGCCGACAGCGACGCCGACGGCGACGGCGACTCAGACCCCGACCAGCTCGCCGTCGCGTACACCCACGAACACCCCCACGGCGACACCGACCAGTACGCCGACGGCGACCCCAACGGCGACCGCAACGCGCACGCCGACCAACTCGCCGACGGCGACGCCCACGAGCACCCCGACCGCGACGCCGACGAACACGCCGACGGTGACCCCAACCGCGACCGCGACACGGACGCCGACCGATACACCGACATCCACCCCTACGCGTACCGCGACAGCAACGCCCACGAGTACGCCGACGGCGACTCCAACCGGGACCGCGACGCGCACGCCAACGAATTCACCGACGCCCACACCCACGAGCACGGCAACGGCGACCCCGACACGAACGCCGACGGCGACCCCGACCGCAACGGCGACGCGCACGCCGACGAACTCACCGACATCGACACCCACCAGCACCACGACGGCGACGCCCACCAACACACCGACGGCGACCGCGAGCGCTACGCCGACGCGTACACCCACAGCATCGCCAACCGCGACGCCCAGCCAGACGCCAACGTCGACACCGACTCAGACCGAAACCGCGACGCCGACCCGCACACCGACGGCATCACCAACGTCGACACCAACCGCAACATCGACTGCGACGCCGACCCGGACGGCAACCGCCACGCCCACGGCAACGCCGACCCGCACGCCGACCGCGACGGCGACTAGCTCGCCGACGACGACACCGACGGCGAGCCCGACGCGCACGCCGACTTCCACGCCGACGTTGACGCCAACCCACACCCCGACTGCGACCGCGACGGCGACCCCCACGAGCACAGCCACCGCGACCCCGACCGCTACACCCACCGCCACTCCGACGGCGACCTCAACTTCAACGCCGACGGGCACGCCGACCGACACACCGACGCATACGCCGACGAACACCGCGACAGCGACGCCGACTCAGACCCCGACCGATACGCCAACCCACACGCCGACCTCGACGCCGACGAGCACGCCCACCTCGACCGCGACGGAGACACCAACCGATACAGCGACGCCGACCGACACGCCGACCAGCACGCCGACGGACACACCCACCAATACGCCGACGAGTACCGCTACGGTGACGCCGACCAATACGCCGACCGCCACCGCGACCTGTACTGCGACCGCGACACCGACCCACACACCGACGAGCACGGCAACGCGGACACCGACGTCCACGCCAACGCGGACGCCGACAAACACCGCGACCAAAACCCCGACGGCGACGCCCACACGGACGGCGACCCGGACACCTTCCGCGACGCCGACGCCGACCGCGACGCCGTCGCTGAACAACTGCACGCGCGACGTCGGTTTCTGGCGTACTCACTCGTCCGTGTGGCCGCTCACCAGCGTGACGATCGGCGGCGTGACGTACTCGAAGACCCAGGCGCTCTTCATTCTCGCGGTGTGGCCGTGGTCGGATGCAACCTACTACGTCGCGGACGAGCTGATTGCAGCCAAACTCAACCTCGCCTACGGCGCGAACAGCAGCACGGTCGCGGCGACGGTCGCCGCCGCGGACAGTTGGCTCCAGTCGAACCCGCTCGGGAGCAATCCGAGCAATCCGACTCGCGCGCAAGGGGTGCAGTTGGCGGATGTCCTCGACAGCTTCAACGAGGGACGTCTCGGCCCGCCGCGGTGTGACGACGATCCTTTCTGACGATCCATCCTGTTATCCACGCTGCGAAAAGAATTCGCGAAGCGTTGCGCAGACCTGCTCCCGCTCCGCCACTACGCGCCGCGCCGGCGGCAACGAGTCGAGAAACACACGGCCATAGCGCTTGTGTACGACGCGACTGTCGAGCAGCACGACGGCGCCGCGATCGCTGCGGCTGCGAAGCAAACGTCCGAACCCTTGCTTCAACTTGATCACGGCCTGTGGAACCGTTTGCTCATTGAAGGCGTTGCCGCCGCGGGTTGTGATCGCCTCGACCCGGGCTTGTTCGATGGGTTCGGTCGGAACGCGGAACGGCAGCCGCGTGATGATGACGCAGCGGAGCGCGTCGCCGCGCACGTCGACACCTTCCCAAAAGCTATCGGTGGCGAACAGGACGGCGCCTGGATTGCGAATGAACTGTTCCAGCAACAGGTGCCGATTGCGCTGCCCTTGTTGAAGAACGGTGAGCCCGTGCGCGGTCAATGTCGGCGAGAGCGCGCCCACCGCGCGATTGAGCGCGCTGTACGACGTGAACAGCACGAACGTACCGCCGCGGGTGATCGCAACGATCTCCGCGATGGTCGCGTGTGACGCGGGCTCGTATCCCGGATCGCTCGGATCCGGGAGATCGTGCGGTACCGCCAGGACCGCTTGCTGCGCGAAGTTGAACGGCGAGTCCAGTTGCAACGTCTCCACCCGCTCCGGCACCGAGAGTTCGTCGAGTCCGAGTCGCGAGTGCAGATAATCGAAGCGGTGATCGACGGCGAGGGTCGCCGATGTCAACACCACCGTCGGAAACTGCTCGAAGAGCGCCTTGCGCAACAAGGGCCCGACCGCGATCGGCGCCGTGTGAAAGGCGATGGACTTTCCGCCCCGAGTGCGATGGCGCGCCTCGATCCAACGGCAGGCGTTATCGTCGTCGCCAATGAACTCCAGCAGTGCCGCCGCGAATCCGGCGACGCGGCCCTGCAGCGCGCGCAACTCGGTGAGCAGAAACAGCACCGGCTTGGTCGACTCTTCGCTGAGTTGATCGACTCGTTCGAGCACGCCGAAAAAGTCTTCGGCGAAGGCGCCGAGCGCTGCGGCGAGGCGTGTCAGTGAGCGTTCGAGCGTCATCCAATAGGGCAGGGCGCGCAGTGCGCCAACCACCCGAATCTTCTCGTCGACGCCGACCGATATGTCGTGCCCGAGGACGTCTCCGAGTCCGCTCAGCAACTCGAGGAAGGATTGTTCGGCGTCGACCAGCAGATCGAGTCGCTTCGGCAGCAAGCGTTCTTCGATCCACCGCGCCGCGCTCTGAGCGAGCGGGCGATCGTCGACGGCATCGATCGATTCGAGCGCCAGGAGCAACGCCGGCAGCACGCCTCTCGCCTCGTGTTTGATGCTGCGCAACCGACCGAACGTCCGCTCGATGGCGGCGTAGCTGACGCGTGTGCCGAAGTAGTTGGTCGCGACGTCTTCCAAATGGTGCGCCTCGTCGATGATCACCCGCCGCGCCGGCGGGAGCACGGCGTTTTGGGTGTAGCTTCCCAGCTCGTCGCGTAACGCGAGATCGGCCATCAGCAGATGATGATTCACGACAACGATGTCGGCCTGCGCGGCCGCGCGCCTCGCGTTATAGAAGAAGCAGGTCGAGTAGAACGGACAACGGGCACGCAAACAGTTGTCGTTCTCCGAGACCACTTGGTCCCAGACGTCGCGCCGCGGGCGTACCGCGAGATCGCTCAAGCTGCCGTCGGTGGTACGTCGCGCCCAGGCGAGGAGCTCGCGCAATTCGGCGCGAAACTCGTCTTCGATCAACTGCGCGCCGTGGGCCTCGGCCTGCGCCGCCTTGCGCCGGCAGAGGTAGTTGCCGCGCCCCTTCACCAAGGCGGTGGTGCACGCGAGACCTTGCTGCCGCGTGAGGAACGGCAGATCCTTCGTGATCAGTTGCTCTTGCAGGTTGATCGTGTGGGTCGAGACCACGACTCGCTCGCGGTTGCGCAAACTCCACTGGATCGCCGGCAGCAAGTACGCGAGCGATTTGCCCGTGCCGGTTCCGGCTTCGACCGTCAGGATATTCGCGTCGTTGAAGGCACCGGCAACGGCGGCCAGCATCCGCAGTTGTTGCGGCCGATGCTCGTAGCCGGCCAAGCCGCGCGCGATCACACCGCCCGGCGCGATCAGTGCGGTCGCAGCGTCGGGCGTGATCCGGCTCGGCGCCGCGTCTCGGTGCGGCTCCACCACGGCGTAGACCGCGCGCACCGCATTGTCGACGATGTACGCGCCGACGCCGTTGTTGCCGAGAGCGGAGGCGATGGACAGATCAGCGTCGGACGGAACGAGGTGACCGCTGGGGTGGTTGTGAACGACGACCTCCCCCGGTCGCGGCACTTGCACGAGCGCCGGCACTGCGTGGCGGTTGCCGCGCGCCAGCACGCGGACGGCGCAGACACGCCCGTCGTCGTCGAGACTCCCGAGCAGGAACACCTCGTTGTTGCCGGCGTCGACGATGGCGGCGCGCAGAGCTTCCGCGGCTCGCGAGGTGAAACGCTCCTCGATCGTCATCGCGAACGGACGTTATCAGCCGGTTGCTTCCAAGTCAGCCGGCGCAGACGCCCTGCATTGTGTCGACGGCGAAACTCAGTAACCATGCCTCGCTATGAAGAAACTGATCGCCGTGGTGATTGCAGCCTCGTGGACGGCTGCGGTGATTGCGTGGGGAGGTACGATGGCGGACACGCTGGGTTCACTCGCTCAGGTCAAGACGTTGAAGCTGACCACCACCGGTCGCAAGAGCGGCCAGCCGCGCACGGCCGAAATCTGGTTCGTCGTCGAAGGAGACCACCTCTTCGTGCAGGCGGGCAAGGCGGCGCAAAAGGGATGGTTGGTCAACATCAAGAGCAACCCGCAGGTTGCGCTCGACATCAACGGCACCAAGTTGCGCGGCCGAGCGACCGTCATCACGGATCCGCCGCAGCGCGACCACGTCCTCGATCTAGTACGCGAGAAATACTGGCGCGCTCGTCTGTCCGGTTGGATCGGCTCGGCGATCGGTGCCGGAACGCCGGTGCGAATCGATATCGTCACCGGCGACGCCGAGCCCGCTGCGTCGCATCCGGGGTGAGCCCGATCGCGCCGAGTCACCCGAGGCGACTGATCCGAATGCGCGCGTCGACGACCACTGCGCCGCGACCGGGGGCGAGCACCTTCACCGGGTTGAGATCGAGTTCGCGTAGCTCCGGCATGATTTCCACCAACGCCGACACGCGCTGAATTACATCGACCAGTGCGTCGCGATCGCCGGGCGGCGCCCCGCGATAGCCGTCGAGCAACTTGGTCGCGCGCAGCTTCGCGATCATCTCGTGCGCGTCGACATCGGTGACGGGCGTGAGGCGGAACGACACGTCGCGCAGCAACTCGACCAGCACGCCACCGAGACCACACACGAGCAACGGACCGAACACCGGATCGGACGTGACACCCACCAGCGTCTCGATGCCCCCAACGACTTCACGTTGCAGCAGGACGGCGTCGAGCGGCGTTCCAATCGCCTGCATGCGGTCGGTGAGATGTTCGACCGCGGCGGCCACCTCGTCGGCCGACTTCAGCCCGAGCACGACGCCGCCGACGTCGCTCTTGTGAACGAGGTTCGGCGCGACCGCCTTGGCCACGAGCGGGTAGCCCAAGCGCTCCGCGGTGGCCACCGCTTCGCCGGCCGTGATCTGCTCCGACGCCGCGTACTCAATGCCGACGGCCAACAGGACTGTCGCCACGTCTTTTGGTTCCAGCCACACCGCGCCTTCTGCGTGGTCCAGCACGCGGTCGATCACCGCGCGCACCGTACGATCGGCGAACCGCGTCAACGTCAGCACGTTGCCCCGCGGCCGTTCCCGCCAACGCGCGTACCGGTGCACCGCCGCCAACGCCTGTGCGGCATTTTCGGGAAAACTGTACGACGGCAGGCGTCCCCGCGGCCCGGTGCTGAGAATCGGTGGCGCGCCCTGCGACGACATGAACACTGTCAGCACCGGCTTCGCGGCTGGAACGGTGCCGGATGCCCGCGCGATCGCGGCGGCGACTTGCTGAGGCTGGGTGACCATCGGAGGAATGTAAACCACGACGAGCGCGTCGATTGCCGGATCGTTGCCGACCGCCTCGACGACCCGAGCGTACTCATCCGCGCCCGCCGACGCAGTCATGTCGATCGGATTGGTGAAGCCCGCATGCGCGGGGAGAATTTCGTGGAGCCTCGCGAGCGTGTCGGCGCTCAAGATCGGCAGTTGGAGACCTCGAACGTCGCAGGCGTCGGCGAGCAGAATGCCCGGGCCGCCGGCATTGGTCACCACGCCGACGCGCGGCCCCGGCGGGAGCGGCTGCGTCGACAGCAAGGTCACGACATCGAAGAGATCTTCGATGGTGTTGGTCCGAATCACTCCGGCTTGCTCGAACAGCGCATCGACGGCGACGTCGAGATTGGCAAGCGCCGCCGAGTGACTGGTCGCGGCGCGGGTTCCGGCAGCGGAGCGGCCGGATTTGACCGCGACGATCGGCTTTTGGCGCGCGAGATCGGGCGCGAGCCCGGCAAACTTGCGAGGGTTCCCAAAGCTCTCGAGGTACAGCACGATGACGTCGGTGCGCGGATCATCGCACCAGTACGCCAGCAAGTCGTTGCTCGATACGTCCGCCTTGTTGCCGACCGAAACGAACGTTGACAGGCCAATGTTGCGCGCGCGCATGTGGTCGAGAACCGCCAAGCCCAGCGCGCCGCTCTGCGACGAGATTCCGATGTTTCCCCGCAGCGCGGAGACCGGAGCGAAGGTGGCGTTGAGGGACACGCTCGGATCGGTGTTGAGCACGCCCATGCAGTTGGGGCCGACCATACGCATCCCGGACGAGCGCACGAATTCGGCCAATCGTTGCTGCAGCGTTCGCCCACTTTCGGATGCTTCCGCAAATCCCGACGAGATGACAACGACGCCGTGGACGCCGGCGCGCGCGCAATCTTCGACCGCCGCCATCACCGCGGCGGCGGGAACGGCGATGACCGCCAAGTCCACCGGCGAACCGATTGCGCTGACGGAGCGAAACACGGGCAGCCCGGCGATGACATCAACGTTGGGGTTTATGGGATAGATCGGTCCCCGAAAGCCGTCGCGCTTCAAATTCTCGACCAGGGCCGCACCAATCGTTCCAACGTGGCGAGAGGCGCCGACGACGGCAACCGACCGCGGATTGAGGAACGCTCGAACACTCTGCGCGGTCGCGCGGCGCTCACGCTGAAAGCTCGCGATACGCGACTGCTCGGTCTCGGCTGTCGGAAACGAGACGTGAAAGACCCCGGCTTCGAGGGACCGCTTGACGGTGAAGCCGCTGGCGGAGAAGACCTGCAACATGAGGTTGTTCTCGCCCAACACGTCCGCTTCGAATTCGGTGATGCCGTTGGCGCGGGCGATCGGGGCGAGGTGTTCGAGCAGCAAGGTGCCGACGCCGCGACCTTGGTACTCGTCGAGCACGGCGAACGCGACTTCCGCGCGCACGACGTTGTCGCCGGCGTCGGGAAGCGTCGCGTAGCGGCCGACGCCGACGAAGTATTCACCGCTCTCGTCGCGGAGCGTCGCGGCCAGCGCCGCTTGATGCGTGAAATCCAACTCGGTGAATCGCGCCAGCTCCTGGTCGCTCAGGCGCTTCTTGGCACTGAAGAATCGAAAGTAGACCGACCGCGCACTCAGACTTTGAAAGTGCCTGAGCAAGAGCGGCTTGTCGTCCGGACGCAAGGCGCGAATATGTATCGACGTACCATCGCGCAGAATCGCGTCGGCGGCGTAGGTGCGAAAATCGGCAGCTTGCATTGCGAAACCGACTCCGTGGCTGCACCTTCACCCGCTGCGCGTGGCGGTCAGCAGCCACTCCATGGCGAGGGCGACGGATGTGA
>Ga0335069_10014353_pt1 | contig 11093 bp, 9 predicted proteins | sample Lox_Sample_11_FD_206714 | JGI IMG/M metagenome (GOLD analysis project Ga0335069, IMG submission 206714) | Soil microbial communities from Loxahatchee National Wildlife Refuge, Florida, United States - Lox_Sample_1.1 | ecosystem: Environmental > Terrestrial > Soil > Wetlands | place: USA: Florida... | reverse complement strand
TCCGTGCGCGCCTTCTTCGCCGAGAAGGCCCCCGACATCACTGTGATGGAAGCCCCCACCAGTTCCGCCACGGTCGCGCTGGCCGCCGAGGCGTTTGGCGTCGAGCCGGCGCGGATCGCCAAGACGCTCTCGCTGCGCGTCGGTGACCGCGTGATCCTGATCGTGGCGAGCGGCACCGCGCGCCTGGACAACAAGAAGGTGAAGGCAAAATTCGGCGGCAAGCCAAAAATGCTCGGGCTCGACGAGGTCGCCGGGATCACCGGCCACGAGGTCGGCGGCGTCTGCCCGTTCGGGCTGAAGGCGCCGCTGCCGGTCTATTGCGACGTTTCTCTTCGCGCCTTCGACATCGTCGTCCCGGCAGCCGGCTCGACCCACAGCGCGCTGAAAATCACGCCGTCACGGCTGGCCGAGCTCACGTCAGCCGAATGGATCGACGTGTGCCAGAACGGGGCGTGATCGCATCTCCGGGCAAGCTCGTTATTCTCAGCGATTGATCCGGGCGGCCCGGTCGCCGCGACGGACCGGCTGCGCGGGCGCTTGCGCATTGTCGTTGGAGGTGAACACCGCGCGGCACGGCTCGGAAAGCTGCGGCGTGTTGTAGCGCAGACAGGCAACGATACGATCGACATCTGGAATCTGCGCGCCACAGAGCCGCATGACATCCGGCGTGCAGGCCATCTGCTGCTCCATGGTGCCGCGATTGTCTTGCGCGACCGCCGCGCCCGGACCGACGAGGCTGCCCGCCGACAGTGCAAGGACAAGGATGATCCGCTGCGCCAGCATGTCCGGCTCCTTCGATGCCTGCGCGCGGGTTCCACGCGCGTCCCGACACTCGCCAATGAATGCGGCCGGGAAGGGTTCTGAACTCACAATAAAATGTGAAGTTCTTGTTCATGTTGTCATCCGGCGGCGGGCCGCGGACTTTGCCCGACATGCTGCCCTGCCCGATGCGCCGGTTGCCCGTCGCGCCAACATGTCGCGGCGCACGAATTCTGATTTTCAAAATACCGCTTGACATTTTCGTAAATCAGAAGCATGATCCGCGCTGTCCCGCGCTCACATGAGGGGCGCTTCGCGGTCGTCACGGACGTTGAGCGCGGGATGCGATGGACGTGTTGGATCGCAGCGCGGCTTGCCGCGCCGACGAACGATCTCGACACGGACGGCGAAGGCGTGTGGTCCTGGCCTCCCGACGCTGAGGTCAAGTCGCGCGAGATGATCGCGCGGCGACGGGGGCAAGAAAGCCCGGTCCCCGGGGAGAGCGCGTCATAAGCCGTAACACCATTGCGCAGGGAAGGCCGGTGTTCGGCCAAGCCTGTGGTTACTGCCGCCAGCTTTTTTATTTGCTGGCGGGCCATGGGTGCGGCCTGCACCCGGCCTTCCCTGCGCCCTCTGTTCTCAGAGGGACGCGACTGACGCAAGACTCGGGCGTTTCAGCGCCGCGAGAACCCTGAAGCTTGCTTTGAAACGCTCATCACACGCTCCACCGTCATGCCCCGCTTCAAGCGGGCTAAGGCGCCTCGCAATGACGGCAGACAGCACTCACTTCTTTTTCCCTTTTGCGAACTGCTGCACCAGAAACTCCGCCAGCACCTCGACGCGCGCAGGCCGCGGCCCGCCGGGCGGCGTCAGCAGATGAACCGCGCCTTCCGCCTGCTTCCAGCCCTTCAGGATCACCTCGACCTTGCCCGCGGCGATGGCGTCGCCGACGATGAACTCCGGCAGGTCGGCGATCCCGAGGCCCGCGAGCACGGCCGGCAGCAGCGCCTCGCCATTGTTGACGCGGAGTGGCCCCGCCGGGCGCACGCTGACCTCCTCGCCGGCGGCGTTGGTGTAGTGCCAGACATTCGGGTTCGACAGGTAGGCGTAGCCAAAGCATTTGTGGTCGGCGAGGTGCATCGGATGGGTCGGCCGGCCCTGGCGCTTCAGGTAGGACGGCGCCGCCACCGTGTAGCGCGGCATCGGGCACAGCCGCCGCGCGAGCAGCGAGGAATCCGGCAGCCGCGCGATGCGCAGGCCGGCATCAAAACCGTCACCGATCAGATCCACCGTCGCATCGCTGAGATGCAGGTCGATCGCGACCTCCGGATAGGTTTTGAAAAACTCGGGCAGCAGCGGCGCCACCATCTTGACGCCAAAGGTCATCGGCACCGCGAACCGCACCAGCCCGCGCGGGGTCGCCGACTGCGCCAGCACCTCGCTCTCGGCCGCTTCGCCATCGATGAGCAGGCGCGCGGCGCGTTCCGACAGCCGCTGCCCGGCATCGGTCAGCGCAAGCCTGCGCGAGGTGCGGTTGAACAGCCGCGCGCCCAACCGCTCCTCGAGCCGGCTCACGGCCTTGGAGACGGTCGCTTTCGACAGCGCGAGCTCGCCCGCGGCTGCCGCGAAGGAGCGCAATTCCACCACCTTGGCGAAGATCGCCAGCGCCTCGAAATCCGGGAGTTTTGCCATTTCTTTGGGTCGCCAGCACCAATTCTGGAAACAATGAGTTTCGATAGTTTCTATTTATGCATCATCCGGCAACGCTTATCCAGTGCCCAACGACATTCAACCATTCGAGGAAAAATCCCATGATCGAACTGAAACCTTTTGCAGGACTGGGCGGCGCCGACCACGGCTGGCTGAAGGCCAAGCACCACTTCTCCTTCGCGAGCTACTATGACCCGGAGAACATGGGCCACGGTGCCCTGCGGGTCTGGAACGACGACGAGATCGCGCCCAACACCGGTTTTCCGGCGCATCCGCATCGCGACATGGAAATCATCACCTATGTCCGCGAGGGCGCCATCACCCATCAGGACAGCCTCGGCAACAAGGGCCGCACCGAAGCGGGCGACGTGCAGGTGATGAGCGCCGGCAGCGGCATCCGCCACTCCGAATACAACCTCGAGCCGGTCACGACCAGAATCTTCCAGATCTGGATCGAGCCGACCACGGAGGGCGGCGCGCCGACCTGGGGCGCAAAGCCGTTTCCGAAGGGCAATCGCAACGGCAAGTTCGTGACGCTGGCGAGCGGCATCAAGGGCGACAATGACGCGCTGCCGATCCGCGCCAATGCGCGGGTGCTGGGCACCACGCTGAAGGCCGGCGAGACCGCGGAATATGAAGCGGACGAGGCGCGGCATCTCTACCTGGTGCCGGCCGTCGGCCGCGTCGAGGTCAACGGCGTTGCCGTCAACGCCCGCGACGGCGCCGCGATCCGCGACGAGGCGGCGTTGAAGATCACAGCACTGGAGGATTCCGAACTGGTGCTGGTCGACGCGGCGTAAGATCCCTCGCTCCACCCGTCATGGCCGGGCAAAAGCGCAAAGCGCGTCTTGGCATAAATGTCGCGGCCATCCACGACCTTCAACCAAGGAAGACGTGGATGTCCGCGACAAGCGCGGCATGACGACCTTCAAGCAATCACCAACGGAGACCAACCATGGCTAAAGTTCTTGTCCTCTATTATTCCGCCTACGGCCACATCGAAGCGATGGCGAACGCGGTGGCCGAAGGCGCCCGCGAGGCCGGCGCGACCGTCGACATCAAGCGCGTGCCGGAGCTGGTGCCGCCGGAGGTCGCCAAGGCCTCGTACTACAAGGTCGACCAGGCGGCGCCAGTCGCCACCATCGACGAGCTGGCGAATTACGATGCGATCATCGTCGGCACCGGCACGCGCTTCGGCCGCATGTCGTCGCAGATGGCGAACTTTCTGGATCAGGCCGGCGGGCTGTGGGCCAAGGGCGCGCTGCACGGCAAGGTCGGCGGCGCCTTCTCCTCGACCGCGACCCAGCATGGCGGCCAGGAGACCACGCTGTTCTCCATCATCACCAACCTCCTGCATTTCGGCATGACCGTGGTCGGATTGAACTACGGCTTTGCCGGGCAGATGAAGCTCGACGAGGTCACCGGCGGCTCGCCCTATGGCGCGACCACCATCACCGGCGGCGACGGCTCGCGGCAGCCCAGCGCCAACGAGCTTGCCGGCGCGCGCTATCAGGGCCGCACGATCGCGGAGACCGCCAGGAAACTCCACGGCTGAGCTGCATGGCTGAGCTTCATGGTTGATGCAAAAGGGGCGGCATTCTCCGATGCGAATGCCGCCGCTATCGGCTCAAAGCTCGTGCGGCGCGCGCTTGCCGAGCGCGCGGCCGACGCGCTCCGACAGTGCCGGATAGCGCCTGAGCCGCTGCGCTGCGTAATCGCGCAGCAGCAGCGGCAGGCCGCGCCAGCCGAGCAGCAGGCTGACATCGGTGAGCGGAATGGAGATGGCGCCAAAGCGGCGCTTGAAGGCGTAGTTGCCGATCGAGAGATCGAACCGCGTCACCCCCTGCGCGGACAGCGCATCGATGGTGCGCTCGATGATCAGGCGGCTCGGCGAACAATGCGACCAGCGCGAACCCGCATTGCTGATCCGCAGGAAGATGAAGGTGTTTTCACGCCGGATGCCGAGCGTGGTCGCAACCGTCGCCTCGTCGCAGGTCAACGCCGTGACCACGACGTAGCCGTCGCCGATTCCCTCGGCAATGAGCTCACGGTAGAATTTTGCGCGCGGGCCGCTGTTGAGATTGAATTCGAGGCCGAGGCTGCGCAGCCGCGCGTCCTGCTGGGCGTCGGTGGTTTCCAGGAGCTCCAGCGCCTCGGCGGAATTGGTGACGATGCGGAAGGCTGCGCCCGGGGAGCGGCTGAACACGCGCCAGCTCCGCGGCAGCTGCATGCGCCTGATCGCGGCGCGGTAGGAGCCGACGTTGTCGCCGACATCGATCAGGTTGCCGTTCAGGGAGCACGACCCGGCGCGGCCGAGCGCGGCGAAAGGATTGGTCCGCCCGCCAGGTTCGGACGGCATCTTTTGCAGCCGCAGCAGATCGGCCCCGCCTGGCAGCCGACGCAACGCCGACACCAGCGCCTTGCAGAGCGCCGCTGTCCCGACGGGATCATCCGGTGCACTGCGTGCCAGCAGCGGCGCGTTGTAGTCGGTGAGGCCGAGATCGGCGAATTCGACGATGCGGATGCCGCCCTGCGCCCGCCGCACCAGCGGCAGCAGCGCGATCGGCTCCGACGTGGCCGCGTCCAGCACCACCGCGATCAGCGGCTCGAGCGTCCCGGTTTCGCCAAAGGCGTGGTACCAGGCGCGAAGCCAGCGCCGGTCCTGAAAGGGTGTCCCCGCGCTGTCAGCGGTCCAGCGCAAGATGGCCTGCCGCCAATCGGCGACCAATTCGACGCGAAACCGGTTCGCGCGCGGCCGGGCGGCCGCTTGCGGATCTCCCTTCAGGTCTCTTGCCGACAATACGGTCATGCTACCCCTCGCCGCGCCCTTCCAGCCCTCTCAAAGGTCGCGAAGACAATCCGCCGTTGTCCCGATCCGGGACGAACGGCGCCTTCCGCCGTTCAGTTTGGCAAGAGGGGTGCCGTCCTACCCCGGAGATTGTTGACCGGTCGCTAATCAGTGCCGTGTATGGCTAACGCAGAGATTGTCAGGCGCTTTACCATGACGTCAGGCCCCGCATATCAGGTGCTTTTCCTCGACGCCGGCGCTGAGATGCAGTGCGGTGTCGGCCAGTTCACCCGACGTCAGCGGTACGCCACCGCCTACTACGCCCTCCGCTGACTTCTGCGCCGCGGTCAGACCGCCTTGCGACGGCCTCAGTCCCGTTGCCGGGACACGGCGCAGACCTCCCGAGGTAAGACCAACCGCCTTCGCCGCATACCCGCCGGATATACCACCCCGCCCCTTGATGACCGTGGACTTCGCGATTGGCAGCCCGCTCGTCCGGCCGGGTAGGCCTCTTATCCGTTGTTTGTTCATCGGGCCGCGGCTTTGCTTCACGCTTTCTTCAGACCCCACCTCGCGATGACGCCCTTGCGCTTCGCTAATCCTTCGCCGCCATCAGGCTGGATAGAGGACTTCCACCTCCAAGCTGTCGTTCATACTCGGCACACCGCCCGTGGCCCGCCAGCAATAAGAAAAGCTGGCGGCAGGAACCACAGGTTCAGCCGAATCGTCCCGGCATTCCCTGCGCGATGGTTTTAACGCTTATGGCGCGCTCTCCCCAGGAACCGGGCTTTCTTGCTCCTGTCGCCCGCAAGATCATCTCTCGCGAGCTTGACCTCAGCGTCGGGAGGCCAGGACCACACGCTTTTGCGTCCGCTTCAGCGCCGTTCGTCCGCACGAATGATCGCGCGCGTCGCCAAAGCGTCCACCGCATCCCGCGCCCCACGTGTCGTGACGATCGGCCGAAACGCCCCTCTGTCGAGCGAGGCGGGACGGCGCGGATCATGCCTCTGATTTGGGGTCGGCGTCAAGCCTGTTTCTGTAAATCAGAACATGATCACTGCGACGGATTGGCACGACGGGCAATTTGCGCATGGCACAGATGTACGAATTGTAGGGTGGGCAAAGGCGCTCTCGCCATGCCCACCATCTTTCCGTGATCGAGCATGGTGGGCACGCTTCGCTTTGCCAACCCTACTCATCTACAGCGGCTTGATCTGGACTTTGCGGAATTTCACCACGCCGGAGCCGTATTGCAGGGCGATCGGCCCGGCGTTCAGGTGTCTCGAGTCCTGCACGTCGGCGGTCTTCTGGCCGTTAAGGACGATCGTGAGATGCGGTCCCTGCGCCGTGATCTCATAGGTGTTCCATTTGCCGCCGGCCTTCGGCATCGGATCGACTTTTGCGGTGTCGACGATCGCGCCGGTGCCGTAGCTCGGGTCGGGACGCTTGTCGAAGATGTTGACCTCGTAGCAAATCTTGGAGTCGATCTTGTCGGCCTGGGCGCAGCGGATGAAGATGCCGCTGTTGGCCTCGTCGTCGACCCAGAACTCGGCGCGAATCTGAAAGTCCTTGTAAGAATTCTTGCTGACGAGATAGCCGAGATCCTTGCCATCGAGCTTGTCGGCAGTCAAAAGCCCGTCCTTGAACGTCCAGTTGGCCTTGCCGACCTCGCCCCATTCGCCCTTGCCGGACTGGTCCATCAGCGTGACCCAGCCATCGTCGCCGAACGCAAAACCGGCATATTGCACGGCGGCAGCGCCGATGAGCGCCGCCGCGAGCGTCGAGATTTTTTTCATTGGTTGTCCTCCCTAAGCGCCTTTGGTTGCGCGGCAAGGTAGTGGCCGCTCATTGCGGCGTAAATGCTTTTCGATGCTGCAATTGCGTCGACCGGATGTTTGCCGTCCCGCCTTGCACACCTGGAATAATGAGAGCTGGCCTGGGTTCGGGAGAGCGCAGACTTAAACATCAATCATCCGGGGAAGAAACAATGACGAAAAGCAACCGGCTCGTCCGCACCCTCGCACTGCCGCTCGCGCTTGCCGCGAGTTTGAGCGTCGGCTCGGCCGCCGAGCTCAATCCCGCCGCCGTGATCTACAAGCTGCCCGACCAGATCCCCTGGAGTGCGGTCGACGCGCGCGGCGCGCAGAACGCCGTCGTGGTCGGCGATCCCTCCAAGCCGGGCTTCTACATGGTCTACACCAAATGGACCAAGGGCAACCATTTCAGCCGCCCGCACTTCCATCCCAACGACCGCTACATCGTGGTGCTGCAGGGCACCTGGTGGGTCGGCTCCGGCGCAAAATTCGATCCCGAGCACGGCACCGTGGCGATGCCGGCGGGGAGCTTCGTCACCCATTTCGGCAAGCAGGTGCATTGGGACGGCGCCAAGGACGAGGATGCCGTGCTGCTGATCATGGGCGAGGGACCGGCCACAGCGACCGCGGTTGCGGAGGAGAAGTAGGAGGCGACGTTCGCAGGACCGACCGGCGCCAGAGCCAAGTTAGCCTTGGTGCTCGGTCCGCGTCGCGAGCGTCCGACAGCTGATCTTGGGCTCCCTTTTGCACCGCTGGCACCTAGGAGCGGCGCTCGCACGTTCGTCATTGCCGACGCAGCCTACAATGCCGATCACATTCGCGACGTTGTCACCGAGAAGGGCGCCGAAGCCGTCATTCCGAACACCCCCCTCACGGCCCTAGAACACCGGCCCACAAACATCTCTCGACGCGGCGTCAGCTCGTCAAATGCTACATCGGCAAGCTGAAGCAATTTCGTCGGGTCGCGACCCGCGAAAAAAATGACCGCAAGCAACTACCTCACCATCGCTGCAATTGCGGTATGACTCAGGTAGCTGGCGACACAACTAATTCAACACGCAGGGAAGGTCTCCCTTCTCGATCGCCGCCGCTATCTCCGACAACGGCGACTCTAGCTTCTCCGGCAACTTTATCGCTTTTAGTTGAGCAGCCACTTCATTCAGCATCATCCGGTGGACACGATCGGCTTCTTCTGAGCCTTTTTGTTTAGACGGAGACTTCTTGGCCTTGAAGCTTTCGACTGCGTCCTTCAGATGAAATCTGTTGCAGAACATCATACCTGGCAGGCGCGCCCCAATATCTGCCAACTGATCCGCGGCTAGCATCTTATGGGGATCGGTAAAAAACACCAAGCCTCGACAGTCGGTAAAGACGACGGAAAGCGGGTCCTTAAATAGATTGACCAGTGTTACCGCCCCCAACGAAACGCCCAACAACGTACATTCATGAAATAACAGACGAGAGTCGGCTCGATACCAGTTGTCATCCGTCAATGCCCCCCTTCGTTCCCTGCTTTCCTTTATCTTTCGCATCTCGCCGACAACGACGCATCGACGTAGCCTTATGTCAGAGCCGGATTGGAGATCGAGGTCTGAGCCGATCGTGAACTGTGAGTCACAAATGTTAACCTTGTGCAGCCACCCCGAACCACCGAATCGGCTGACCAGACCCGTCAACGTTGATTCTCTCAGGGACCACTTTGCGCCAGCAAGCTTAATTGACCCATCTTGAAAAGAGCACGCGTCGAGATGGGAGTCCTCCAGAACGAGGCTAATAGCCGAATCGCTAAATTCTGAATTTGCGACACTGACCTCCTTGAACTCGCATCCGCGAAGTTGCCATTTTGACGCATGCAAGTCGCGTATAGAGACTTTTGAGAACTTAACATTTCTGAGAAAGGCGCGCTCTACTGCAACCTTCCTAAGGTCCGCTTCCTCGATCGCGCCCCCGGCAAGACTTAAACGATCCAGTAATTTTCCAGACGCAAACGCGATTCTTCGGGCCAGCGCATTGGTGCTCGGCCGGACCTCTTTCCCTCGACGTATTGCGGAATCGACAAGCCTCCCAAAATATTGATTGTCGCGCGCAAAACTTCCGAGAAAATATATTATTTCACGACCGATCGGATCCTCAGAGAACTCATTGAATCTGCCGATCCAGTTCTTTGTCCCTTCAGCGGTATTCGCGACCAGCCACTGCGCGACAAAAAACTCCGAATAGGATTTATGACCAAATTTTAGAGAGTCATCATCCCCGAATGATAAAAATGAGCACACGCGAATGTCTGCGAACGCATGTTCGTGCGGAGAACTGCTTGTTCCGAGTGAAGCGATTACTGATGGAAGTCTAGCCCGAGAAATCGCGACCAAAACCTCACGCGCCGTAAGTATGATCTTCTTCTCTTTCAGCATGACAAGTGCGATCTCGCAACAGGCGAGAAGTCTTTCCTTCATAGAGAGGAACTGCTTGGAGCGACTTTCGACGACACGCGTCGCGCAGAACTGAGTATAAAGATTATAGAGGGTAGCGGGTCCAATGGATTTTGTTTGAGAAACCCTCACCGTTCCCTGTAGAATCGTAGCGACGACCATTTGCAAGAGCAATGGTCGCGTCATAAGGTCTTCAAGGTCGTAAATTCTGTACAGAAATTCTTTGATCTTCGCGGATGACAACTTAGTTTTTTGATTTAGCTCCGTCTCGTGTTTCTGGAGATACTCGCTGATTTTGGCATATGACAACTGGGAAATCGAGAGAACGTTGCTGAGGGCTTCGGATGGGACCGTATGGCGGTTTACAATACCCAATGTTCTCAACAACGCCGGGATATCGCGCTTAATCGCATCAAGCCCTTCGAATTTCGGAGTTTTACCGAGGTTTCGCGTCAGCGCTTCTGACATTTCATCGAAAGATTCGAAGTAAGTCGGCCTTGTAGATACAACGCATGGGGATAAAGACGAAATAAGCGGCGCAAGGCGCTTAAGATGTGCCGCACGCTCTATCGCAATGGCTCCAGTTTCTATTTCGTCAAATCCGTCAAGCAGGATGAGAAGTTTTCCTGCCGCTAGTTGCGTTTCAAAAACCTGTCTCGTCGGCGAAATGTGATTGCTCTCGCGAAGAGAAGTAGAGATGAAAGTCCAAAGATCGGGAGACTGGAGTAGGCCGCGCAGCCTGAACGAAAGCGGCAGAAATGCATCCTGTCGTTCGATCCTAAGTTTGGCTTGCTGGTAGTGAACATGATCGAGGACAGTTGTCTTTCCGGACCCGAAGTCGCCGCACAATATGAGCAAACTCTCGCCCGAGTTACACCAATCCAGAATGAACGAGGCAACGTCGGATACAACAGTCGCTTCTCGACGTCCGCGGCGAAGACCTTCGAGCTTTAGAAAATCATGAAAGATTGGTTTCGATTGGTAGTCGTGCACAATTTTGAGGAGCGACTCCGAGTAATTGAAAAGATCATTTTCCAGGTCGTAGATGGTAGACAGCCGAAGCCAACCTTTGCCGAAGACGGCTGATCTGGCGTCTTGCGAGAACTTCTTGTCCGTAATGCAAATGGCCTGCTGAATTGTCCCAGCGCGCAGAAGATCGCTAGCGGTGTTCAAAAATGGGGTTATTTCATTTATCCCAACAGTGGCTGTCCTGCTTTTGGCCTCGACCATAATCGTGAAAAGGCCGGCGCCGGAAATCTGCTTCGAAACGATAAGGTCAATTTGATGTCCGCCGATCCGAACATCTCGTGTGACTTTGTAGCCGAGAGCCTCATAGTAAGTCGAAACTAATAGTTCGAACTTGTCGCCAATTCGCTTTGTCGACGGAAGTGTTGCCACTGCATCTATTCCTTGGTCTGGAAAAGTGGGCTAGTAGCACCCGCTGGGGTTGCGCGAGAGTAGTATTGAACAACACTCGTGTCGAGGGACGTATTGGCGAACGAACGATGCTGTCCCCGGACGGGCGTGGTCGAGCGGGACCGTGGAACGCGGCAGTTCAGGGTCGACCTTCAATTAACTTACGGGCGCATACTG
>Ga0335069_10014352_pt1 | contig 11094 bp, 8 predicted proteins | sample Lox_Sample_11_FD_206714 | JGI IMG/M metagenome (GOLD analysis project Ga0335069, IMG submission 206714) | Soil microbial communities from Loxahatchee National Wildlife Refuge, Florida, United States - Lox_Sample_1.1 | ecosystem: Environmental > Terrestrial > Soil > Wetlands | place: USA: Florida... | reverse complement strand
GCGGCGCGCGACCTGTTCGGCCTCGTATCCGAGGGCTTGTCCGACGCGCGGCCGTGGCTCGATCACGGGCGCTGGCCGATGCGCCGGCCGCTGTCGCCGGCACCCGAGCCGCGGAGCCTCGACGAGCCGGCCGCGCGCGCGACCGACTATCCGTTCCTCACCGTGAGCGGGCCGCTGGCCGAGCGCGGCGTCCTGCACCAGATCCCGGTCGGCCCGATCCATGCCGGCATCATCGAGCCCGGCCATTTCCGCTTCCACGCCAACGGCGAGACGGTCGTGCGCCTCGAGGAGCGGCTCGGGTATGTGCACAAGGGAACGGAAAAATTGATGCAAGGGAAGACGCTGGCCGATGCCGCCCGGCTGGCGGGCCGCGTCTCCGGCGATTCGACCGTGGCGCATGCGCTGGCATTCTGCCGTGCCGCCGAGGCCGCCCTCGACGTCAAGGCGCCGCCGCGCGCCGATTATCTGCGCGCGGTCATGGCCGAGCTGGAGCGCATCGCCAATCACCTCGGCGACTTCGGCGCCATCTGCAACGATGCCGCATTCTCGTTCATCCTCGCGGAGGCATCGCTTCTGCGCGAGGACGTGCTGCGCGCGGCGCACGCGAATTTCGGCCACCGGCTGATGATGGACAAGGTGATCCCCGGCGGCGTGGCGGCCGATCTGTTCGATCCCGGCGTCGAGGGGCTGCGCCGGCTCGTGGCCCGGGTGTGGAAGCGCGTGCTCGAGCTGGCCTCGATCTATGACGGCAAGCCCTCGTTGCTGGACCGCACGATCGGCACCGGTGCGGTGGCGCGGGCACTCGTGCAGCGCTTCGCGGCCGGAGGGTTCGTCGGCCGTGCCGCGGGCCGCAACTTCGATGCTCGCCGCACGCCGGGTTATCCGCCGTATGACGATCTCGACTTCGACGTGCCGATGCTGGATGAAGGCGACGTGCACGCGCGCGTGTGGATCCGCATCCGCGAGATCGGCGAGAGTGTGAAGATCATCCAGCAATGCCTCGACCGGCTGCCGGCCGGGCCCATCGCCACGCCGCTGCCCGCGCGCGGCGGCGAGGGCGTCGCGCTGGTCGAGGGCTTCCGCGGCGACATCCTCACCTGGGTGAGGCTCGCCGACGACGGAACGGTCGCGCGCTGCCACCCGCGCGATCCGTCCTGGCTGCAATGGCCGCTGCTCGAAGCGGCCATCGAGGGCAACATCGTGGCCGATTTTCCGCTCTGCAATAAGTCGTTCAACTGCTCGTATTCGGGGCACGATCTATGACGGGGTGCCGCTGATGTGGGGGACGATCGCACGCTCGCTGCTGGGCGGCGCGCATACCGAAAAAGCGCCGTCGCCCGACGAGGCCGCCCTTGCCGAGCTGGCGGGCCAGCTCGACGCCGCGGCGCGCGGCCGCTTGGGGCGGAGCCTTTCGATCCGCCAGGTCGATGCCGGCTCGTGCAACGGTTGCGAACTCGAGATCCATGCGCTGAGCAATCCCTATTACGATCTCGAGCGCTTCGGCCTCAAATTCGTGGCGAGCCCCCGCCATGCCGACGTGCTGCTGGTCACGGGACCCGTGACGCATCACATGGCCGAGGCCTTGCAGCGCGCCTGGCGCGCCACGCCCGCTCCCAAATGGGTCGTCGCGGCCGGCGACTGCGCGTGCTCGGGCGGGGTGTTCGCAGGGTCCTATGCCTGCGTCGGCCCCGTTGCCAATGCCATCCCCGTCGACGTGCACATCAAAGGCTGCCCGCCGGCGCCGGTCGACTTGCTGCGCGGCCTGTTGGCGCTATTGCAGACGGTGGCGAAACGCTAGCGCAGCAGGGCGGGCCCGCCCGTAGTCACCGCGTCGGCCGGCCAGACGGCGACGTAGCGTCCGCGATAGGCATGCGCATACAGCGGCGGCTCCACGCCCGCATGCGCCGGATCGTTCTCCGGATAGGTGATCACCATTCCGTCGGGATGCGCTGTGGCCCACGCGACGGCTTGGTCGGCGTCGATCACGTCGATCGGCTCGGTGAGCCGGCCCGCGAACTCGTACTGGCCGTGATAGTCGCCCACATTGGCGATCGGGTGGCCGTCGGCCTGGGCTTGCGCCACGAACTCTGCGGCACCGGTCACGTCGAAGCGCGACTGCATCTCCGGAGCGACCGCCACTTGCAGGGCGATGACGAGAGCGGCACTGGCCCCGGTGAGGGTCGCGATGCGGAGGATCGGCCCGGCGGGCCGGTCGAGGCCCACCACGATGCCGATGGCAATGACCGCGACGCCCGCCACGGCACTCGTCCAGCCGAGCGGCGGCACGTCCGCGAGCTCGGGGATCCAAGCCGCGAGCATTGCGGGCTGCAGGGCTGCGAGGATCAAGACGAGCCCGGCCGCCACCAGCGGAACCAACGGCGGCAGACGGGCGAGCCGCCCGTCGATGAACCGCCCGGCCTCGGCCGCGGCCACGACGTGCCGCGCGAGCAGCAGCAGGAACACCGCGATCATCGGCAGGAGGTAGTGCGGCTGTTTGCCGCTGATGGCCGAAAACGCCACGAACACCGGCACCACCATCGCAATGCAGAAGCGAATGCCGGGCTCGCGCTCCACGCCACGTACGAACAGGCTGCGCCAGAACGCGGGCCACCACAGCCAGGGAAAGATCAGGACGAACGAGAGCGGCACGTACCACCACCACGGCCGTTCGTGCCACAGCGCGTCGACGACGCGCTCGGTCGTCTGACCGATGAACAGCATGTAGGCGAAGGTCGAGCCCCCGGCGATCGCGGCCGGGGCCGCCCAGGCGAGGGCGATCACCGCTCCGATGATCACGGCGAAAATGAACTCGCCGTACCAGTGCCGCCACGAGGCCGGCCGTTGCGGCGCCCACCACGGGGCCAGCATCGCCGCCGGTGCCAGGTTCAAAAGCTGCACCGGACCTTTGCTCAGGATGCCGAGGCCCAAGGCCGCGGCGAACAGGCCCCAACCCCAGCGCGGCCGTCCTTCGGCCGCGCGCCAGACGCCGAGGAGGCCCAACAAGGTGAAGAACGTCACGAGTGTGTCGAAGAACGTGAACGACGCGAAGACGGTGAACAGGAATGCGCCGATGAGGGCAAGCGGGGCAGCACCCGTCACCGCCGGATATTTCGGGAACAGACACTGGGCGAGGCGCGCGGACAGGAGCAGGCAGCCGAGCGCGAACAGCGGCGCCACGAGCCGCCCCCAGGTCTCGCTGACCCCGAAGACGTGCCAGCCGAGCGTGATCAGCCAGAACAGCAGCGGCGGCTTGTGGTGATACGGAATGCCGTTCAGATGCGGCACGAGATAGTTGCCGCCGGTCCACATCTCCCACGCCACCGCGAGATAGCGAGTCTCGTCGACCGGCAGCGTGGGCCGCAGGGCCAGGCCCGCGGCGACCAGAATGGCCCAGATCACGACGGCCAGCGCCAGCGGCAAAAGCAGGCTGATCTTCTTCATGGGCGCGCTTCGTAGCACAGCCCCGGCGAGGCGCCTATGATGCTGTGTGCCGTTCAGGGAGGACGCCATGCGCTTGCAGAACAAGGTCGCGATCATCACCGGCGCCGGCTCGGGATTCGGCGAAGGCATGGCCCGCCGCTTTGTCGCCGAGGGTGCCAAGGTCGTGGTGAACGACATTCACGAGGCGAATGGCCGCCGCGTGGCGGCCGGTCTCGGCAAGACCGCGATGTTCGTCAAGGCGGACGTGTCCAAAGCCGCCGATGTCCAGGCGCTGGCCGCGGCGGCGTTGTCGGCGCATGGCCGCATCGACATCCTGGTCAACAACGCTGGCTATACCCATCGCAACCAGCCGCTGCTCGACGTGCCCGAGGATGTCTTCGACCGCGTGTTCGCGGTGAATGTGAAGGCGCTCTATCTCACCGCATTGGCGGCAGTCCCGGTCATGCGGCGGCAGGGCGGCGGCTCCATCCTCAACACGGCGTCGACGGCCGGGTTGCGGCCGCGGCCGGGGCTCACCTGGTACAACGCGAGCAAAGGGGCCGTGATCACGATGACGAAGTCGATGGCCGCCGAGCTTGCGTCCGACCGCATTCGCGTCAACTGCCTGTGCCCGGTCGCCGGCGAGACCGGCATGCTCGCCGACTTCATGGGCGGCGACACGCCCGAGAACCGCGCCAGGTTTCGCGCCTCGGTGCCGCTCGGCCGTCTGTCGACGCCCGAGGACATCGCGAATGCGGCGCTCTATCTGTCCTCCGACGAGGCGAACTTCATCACCGGCGTCGCGCTCGAGGTCGACGGCGGCCGGTGCATATAAAAAAACCCCGGACGCGGCGCGTCCGGGGTTTTCGAGAGTGCTGCCGGGCGCTTAGTCGCGGCGCTGGCCGAGCAGCTGCATCAGCATCATGAACAGGTTGATGAAGTCGAGGTACAGGCGAAGGGCACCCATGAGCGCCATCTTGCCGGCGATCTCGCCACCCGCTGATTCGTAGTAGGTGTCCTTGATTTGCTGCGTATCGTACGCGGTCAAGCCGGTGAACACGAGCACGCCGACCACCGAGATCGCGAACTGGAGTGCGGAGCTCGCCACGAAGATGTTCACCAAGCCTGCGATCACGATGCCGATCAGGCCCATGAACAGGAACGAGCCGAACTTCGACAGGTCGGCCTTGGTCGTGTAGCCGTAGAGGCTCATGCCCGCGAACGTCGCGGCGGTGATGAAGAACACGCGCGCGACACTCTCGCCCGTGAAGACCAGCAGGATCGAGGCGAGCGAGGCTCCCATGCAGGCGGCGAACGCCCAGTACAGGGCCTGTGCTGCGAACACCGAGAGGCGGTTGATCCCCGCACTCAGCACGAACACGAACCCGAGCGGGGCCAGCATCACCACCCATTTGAGCGGCGATCCGAACACCACCTGGATGGCGGACGGCGAATTGGCGATCAGGAAGGCGACGATGCCGCTGAGCAGCACGCCCGATGCCATGTAGTTGTACACGCGCAGCATGTACGCGCGCAGGCCTTCGTCGACGGCAACGGTTTGCGTGCCCCAGCGGGCCGTCGTGCGGTTCGGTTGGAAGAAATTGTCGCTCATGGACACTTGGCTCCCTTGTCAGCCCCTTGGCGCCACAATCCGCCGACAGCATGGCCGTCCGCGGTTCCACTTTTGTCCACTCGAATATGGGCGAACGGGGGGAGGACTTCAATAGCGCAGAGGCTGGGGGTGGGGTCTTAACCGTCTGCCGATATTAAATTTTTGTAATCCGGATCAAGCATTCCGCAGCAACGGTGCGGGCTTTTGACCCAGCGCCCGCCACGTTCCCGCAAGCCCGAGGACCACCACCACCACGGCGGCCCCCGCCGCCGTGAGCAGGGCCGTGCCCGGGAGCAGGGCGAAATCCTGCCGCATGTAGCGTGTCATGAGCAGCCAGGCCGATACCGTTCCCAGCACGCAGGCCACGGCGGCCGTGGCGAGTCCGACAAGACCGAACTCGATCGCGAACGCACCGACGATCGAGCGGCGCCGGGCGCCCAGGACCTTGAAGACGACCGCATCGTAGACGCGGCGGCGGTGGCTCGCGATCACGGCACCGGTGAGCACGAGCAGGCCCGCGAGCAGGGTGATCCCGGCGGTTACCCGGGCCGCGGTCCCGATTTCGCCGAGCATCTGGTCGATCAGCGCGAGGGCTTCCTTCACGCGGATCGTCGATACATTCGGAAAGCGCTGGGTCACGGCTCGTTCGACGTCGTCCTCGTGGCCGGCGGCCACCTGCGCGGTAGCGATATGCGTCTGCGGGGCGCCTTCCAGGGTCCCGGGTGCGAAGACGAGGACGAAGTTGATGTTGAGGGCGCCCCAATCGACGTCGCGCAGGTTGGCGATCGTGGCGGTGATCTCGCGGCCCAGCACGTTGACGGTCAGCGTGTCACCGACCCCGATCCCCATGCCGCGCGCGATCGCCGCATCCATGGAGAGGAGCGGCGGTCCGGAATAACCGGCGGGCCACCACGTCCCGGCGACGAGCCGGCTGCCGGTGGGCAGGGTGGCGGAATACGTCAGGCCGCGGTCGCTGTTCACCGCCCATTGCGCCTCGCTCGCGACGTGCGCCTGCTCGACGGGCACGCCGGCGATCTTGACGATGCGCCCGCGCAAGGACGGCACACGGCGCACCTCGCCGACACCCGGGATCTGCTTCATGAGTGCGTCGAAGTCGGCCACCTGGTCGGGCTGGATGTCGATGAAGAAGAACGTCGGTGCCACGTCGGGGATTTCTTCGCGCAGCTGGCGCGCGATATTGCCCTGCACCAGCGTGATCGCGATCAGCACCGTCAATCCGAGGCCGAGCGACAGGACGAGCCCCGGCGCCGGGCTGCCCGGCCGGTGCAGGTTGGCGAGCGCCAGCCGCAGGCCCGGGCGCCCCATGCTGGGTGCATGCCGCGCCAGGAGTGCGATCAGCCATGCCGCGGCCCGGAACACGAGAAACGTGCCGAACGCAGCGATGACGAACCAGAAGCCGAGCCGCCGGTCGCTCGAGGCGAACACCGCAAGTGCTCCGAGGCTCGCCAGCGCGGCGGCGACGATCGCCGCATAGATGAGCCGCGGCCGTTGCCGTGCCGGTGCGACCAGGTCGCGGAACAGCGCCGAGGGCGGCACCTCGCGCGCGCGCGCCAGCGGCCACAGCGAGAACGCGACCGCGGTCAGGAGTCCGAACAGCGCCGCCAGCGCGAGCGGGGCGGGATAGACCCCCGTGCGCGCCGCGACGGGAAGCTCGCTCGCCAGAAGCGGGCCCAGGATCAGCGGTGCAGCCGCGCCGATCGCAACGCCGATGCCGATGCCGACCGCCGCCATGGCCATGATCTGGATCAGATAGACCCTCAGCACCAGGGCGCCGCCGGCGCCGAGGCATTTGAGCGTGGCGATCGTCGCCGTCTTGCCGGCGAGATAGCTGCGCACCGCGTTGGCGACGCCGACCCCGCCGACCAGGAGCGCGGTGAGCCCGACCAGGGTCAGGAACATCGCAATCCGGTCGATCCACAGCTTCACACCGGGCGTGGCGTCGGCGGGGGTGCGGATGCGCCAGCCGGCCTTCGGGAACAGCTGCGTCATCTCGTCCGCGAACGTCGCGGCATCCAGCCCCGGCTTGAGCAGCAGCCGATACTGATGGCGGATCAGGCTGCCCGGCTGCACCAGCCCGGTCGCCGGCATGCTGTCCTGCGCCACCAGGACGCGCGGGGCGAGGGTGAACACATCCGCCGTGCGGTCGGGCTCGGAGGTCTCGATCGCGCGCAGGACATAGGTCGCCTCGCCGATCTTGATGCGGTCGCCGAGCTTCACCCCGAGCCGCACCAGAAGAGAGCGCTCGACCAGGGCGCCCCAGGCGCCGTCACGCTCGGCGAGCGCGCTCGCAAGGTCAGGTGCGCTGCCGCCATCGGCGGCGAGGCCGACCGAGCCCACCAGGGGATATGCGCCATCGACCGCCTTGAGCTCGACCAGGGTGCGGGCGTTGTCGGTGCGCGCCATCGCGCGCAGGTTCATCACCGCGGACATCCTGCCGCGCGCCGCCAGGGCCGCGAGCTCGTCCGCCGTCGCGGCGCGCTCGGTCAGAGTGAGGTCGACATCGCCGCCGAGAAGCTGGCGCGCATCGGCCGCAAGTCCGGCCTGGACACCCGCGGCGAGCGAGCCGACGGCGCCGATGGCGGCGACGCCCAGCATGAGACAAGCGACGAAGATGCGGAATCCCTTGATGCCGCCGCGCATCTCGCGGCGCGCCAGGCGCAGCGCCAGCGCCCAGCCGCTCATGCGCCTTCGCTCCGAGCGGAGCTTCGGCGCGCGGGATTTGCCCGCCGAAGCTTCAGCGGAGGCAGGCTCACGAAATTCGTCCGTCGTGCAGGCGGACGGTGCGGTCACAGCGCGCGGCGAGCTCGGGGTCATGGGTGATCAGCACGAGGGTTGCGGCACGATGCGCGCGCAGCGCGAACAGCAGGTCGATGATGCCGTGGCCGGTCGCCGCATCCAGATTGCCGGTCGGCTCGTCGGCGAACAGCAGCGGCGGCTCGCCGGCGAAGGCACGCGCCAAGGCGACTCGCTGCTGCTCACCGCCCGAGAGCTGGCCGGGATAGTGGCCCAGCCGGTGCCCCAGCCCCACCGCCTCGAGGCCTGAGCGCGCGCGCTCGAACGCCGAACGGTCGCCGGCGAACTCGAGCGGTACCGCGACGTTCTCCAGCGCGGTCATGGTCGGGATCAGGTGAAAGCCCTGGAAGACGATGCCGACGTTGCGGCGGCGGAACAGGGCGAGCTGGTCTTCGTCGAGCCGGTCCAGGTCTTCGCCTGCGATGCGGACGCGGCCCGAGCTCGGCCGCTCGAGCCCGGCCATCACCATGAGCATGGTCGACTTGCCGGAGCCCGAGGGTCCGACGACCGCCACGCTCTCGCCGCGCGCGATCGTGAGGTCGATCCCGCGCAGGATGTTGACCTCGCCGGCCCCACTCGCCAACTTCAGGTGCACGCCCGCAAGCTCGACCATCGGCCCTGCCTTGGAGCCTGGGCCCGCGGCATCACGATGGTGTGGTCGAAGAGCGGGTGCGTCGTTCATGGAAGCCCAGCGGCATATGGCGGCCCTATGAGGATGATCAACAGGTACCTTGTCAATGCATGGCTGGCCGCGGCTGTGATCGGCATCACGGCCATGAGCGTGGGTTCTGCACCGGCGCAGGTGGCCTCACCCCGCCTGCTGATCCTCGGTGACAGCCTGACCGCGGGGTACGGGCTGCCCCGGGACAAGGCCTTTCCCGAGCAGCTCCAGGGCTGGCTGGCGCGGGCCGGCGTTCACGTGCAAGTGATCAACGGCGGCGTGTCGGGCGACACGTCGGCGGGCGGGCTGGCTCGACTCGATTGGGCGATGGGCAGCACGCCGCCGCAATTCGCCCTCGTCGAGTTCGGTGCGAACGACGCGCTGCGCGGCCTGCCGCCGGCGGCGCTCTACGACAACCTCGACAAGATCCTGACCCGCCTCAAGGCGCGTGGCGTCAAGGCGATGCTGGTGGGGATGTATGCGCCGCGCAATCTGGGGCGCGACTACGATGAGGAATTCGACGCGGTCTACCCACGCCTGGCGAACCAGCACGGCGTGCCGCTGTACCCGTTCTTCTTCGACGGCGTCGTCAGTGAGCAGGGAATCACCGACACGACGCTGCTGCAGCCCGACGGCCTTCACCCCAACGCGCAGGGCGTCAGCGTGATCGTGGGCCGCATCGGGCCCGCGGTGGCACGATTCATCGACGGTGGCCCGCTCAAGGACGGGCACGCCGCCAAATAGCGCCATTCTCCGCGGCGATCGATCGCCGCGGAGAACCAAGCTCAGCCGGTTGGAAACCCCGGCAGTGCCGGGGTTTCGGCAGGACGCTTAGTAGCGCGGTCCGCGACCGCCGCCACCGAAGCCGCCGCCGCCACCACCGCCGCCGCGCGGGCCACGGCCGAAGCCGCCACCCCCGCCCGGACCACGGCCGCCGCCGCCACCGCCCATCGGGCGCTCGCGCGCCTCGTTGACCGTCAGCGGACGACCGTTCAGCGGATGCCCGTTGAGCGCCGCCGTGGCCTTGCTGGCCGAATCATCGGTGTCGAACTCGACGAAGCCGAAGCCGCGCGACTGGTTGGTGGCCCGGTCGACGATCACCTGCGCCGAGGTCACGTTCCCGTGTGCGGCAAACAGCTCTTCGAGCTGCTGCGACGTGTACGAATAGGGCAGATTGCCCACATACAGTTTCTTACCCATTACCCTCTATCCTTTCCAAACTGGCGCGCCATTCGCTGGCCGGACGACGCGCCTGCTCTCCTCCGCCGAACCCGACGTGAAAAACCGGCAGATACCCGCAGACGCGCGAACGCAATCCGCCCGTCTGGCAGATTGCACTTCGCCCGTTGAGGGCAGCCGCAAATTTTTCGATCATCGAGCCCGAACGCGCCGAAGAAACCTAGACGACCTTGTCCTTACGCCGGACAACCAGCCCGCGAAACGGTAGGGCTGGCATTTACCGACCTGATAAGAAACGCGGCGCGGGCGTCAAACCAACTCTCGGGCCAAAGACGCTTGAGCAGCGGACACTATCCTGCGGATTCCTGTCGTTTATGGACAACGACCAAACCCGCCCGACCTTATCGGCACCGGCATATATAGACTTTGTGCGACGCGAATCCAAGGGGCGCGTTAACACTTATAAACGTGGCATAGACCCATAAATTTCTTCATAAATCTGACGCGAAAGGAACTTTCTCGATGGCCGGAAGCGGTCCGCAAGTAACCTTTGCTGCGGCGCATGCGCGAGGCGAGACGGGCACCGACTGGGGCCGCCTGGCGCTCGACTGTGTAACCCAGCTCGGCCCGGCCGCCGATCGCGCCGACCTCGGCTTCCTTTACGTGACCGATGCGCTCGCGGCCCATCTGCCGAAGATCGTCGCCTTGTTGCGCCAGTCGACGGGCGTGAAGACATGGGTCGGCAGCGTGGGCGTGGGGATCGCGGCGAGCGGGGCTGAATATTTCGACTGTCCCGCGATGGCGGTCCTTGTCGCGTCGTTGCCGACGGACGCCTGGCGCCTGATTCCCAACCTCGAACGCGCCGATCCGGAGGCCGGAGCGGGGCCGCTCGCCGCGGTGAAGCAATGGGTGGGCGCGCAGGCGAGCGGACCGTTGAGCGGGCCGCCCTTTGGCGTCGTGCATGCCGATCCGCGCAATCCTGAGCTGCCGCGGCTCGTTACCGGTCTTGCCGATGCGGTGTCCGGATTCCTGGTGGGCGGGCTTGCGTCCTCGCGCGGCGCCATGGATCAGGTGGCCGGCGAGGTGGTGCGCGGCGGCGTCTCGGGGGTCCTCTTCGCGTCCCACGTCGCGATCGCAACCGGCCTGTCGCAAGGCTGCTCGCCAATCGGGCCGGTGCGCACGGTGACCGCGGCGCGCCAGAACGTGCTGTTCGAGATCGACGGGCGGCCGGCGCTCGAGGTGTTCAAGAGCGACATCGGCGAGGTGCTGGCGCGCCAGCTCGAAAAGGTCGCGGGCTACATCCACGCGGCGTTCCCCGTGACCGGCGACGACACGGGCGATTATCTCGTGCGCAACCTCATCGGCATCGATCCCGAGCGCGGCTGGCTCGCGGTCGGCGAGCAGGTGT
>Ga0335069_10014351_pt1 | contig 11094 bp, 10 predicted proteins | sample Lox_Sample_11_FD_206714 | JGI IMG/M metagenome (GOLD analysis project Ga0335069, IMG submission 206714) | Soil microbial communities from Loxahatchee National Wildlife Refuge, Florida, United States - Lox_Sample_1.1 | ecosystem: Environmental > Terrestrial > Soil > Wetlands | place: USA... | reverse complement strand
GCGCCGCGGCGGCCTCGAGCGTCGGCGGCACGATGGTCGGCGGCGTGACCGCCAGCCCCACCGCGCGGGCCGCCGGCCACTCAACCAGCGCAACCTCGGTCCTGCCGGCGCGGCGGACGAGAAACAGTAGTGCCAACTGATTGCGCTGCGCCTCACTCAGCGCATCTGCCAATTCTGCACATGTCATCACACGGCGATTGTTGAGCTGGACCACGACGTCGCCCGATTGCAGTGGCGGTGCCGGCCCCTCTTCCAGCCGCAGGCCATCGCTGGTCGAAACGAAGCGGCCGATGCGGGTTTCGGGACAGGCGGACGTCCCACTGTCCGCCAAGACCATGCTGCCGGCCGCGCTCACGGCAAGAAGTCCCTGTGCCACCAAGGGCACGAAGTGCAAACGGCGTCTTGGGCTCAGGGTGTGGCAGCGCGGCATGCGTCCACTAGCGGCGTGGCCGCTTGGAAGTCAAGCGCAGGTCGCCGGGTGCGTCCGCTGTGCTTTCAAGTTGGCGCTTCCGATTCTATAAGGGACCGCATGCACCTAGGACAGATGGCCTTGAGTCTACCCGTCCCTCCCAACGTGCCAGCGTGCATCGAGTGGGCGCGGCGTGCGGAGGAACTTGGCTATGAAAGCATCTGGATTGCCGAGACTGGTGGTCCCGACCCGTTCGTCCTCGCCGGTACGGTGGCACAGGTCACGCGCACGGCGCGCATCGGCCTCGCCGTCTCACCGGTGTATATCCGCACGCCCGCTACCATCGCCGCCGCCGCCGGCACGGTTGCGCAGTTGGCTCCCGGTCGTTTCATTCTCGGCTTGGGTTCGTCGAGCCACGCGATCGTCGAGAACTGGCATGGCGTCCCCTTCCGCAAGCCGCTGACGCGGGTGCACGAAACCGTCACCACCGTACGCGGCATGCTCGCAGGTGAGAAGGTTCAGTTCGAAGGCGCAACGCTGCGCACCCAGGGTTTCCGCCTCATGGTGCCGCCGCCGGCCCCGGTGCCGATTTACGTCGGCGCCCTGCGGCCGGCCATGCTCGAACTCGCTGGTCAGGTCGGAGACGGTGTGGCCGTGAACCTCTTTCCCGTCGAGGCGTTGCCCAAAATGCTCGAGCACGTCGCTGTCGGCGCACGCCGCGCCAATAAAGACCCGCGGAAGCTCGAGGTCGTCTGCCGCCAGCAAATCCTCGTGACCGACGACAAAAGCGGTGCGCGCCAGCTGTTCCGTGCAGCTCTCACCGGATATTTCGCCACACCCGTCTACAACAAGTTCGCGGCCTGGTACGGCTTCGAGGAGGAGGCCGCAATGATTGAAAGGGGCTTCAAGACCGGCGACCGGGCGTTGACCCGCAAGGGCATGACCGACCGTTTCGTGGATAGCCTCGCGATCTTCGGCTCGCTCGATGAGTGCAAGGAGCGCATCGCCGCCTACGTCGCCGCGGGCGTCACGACAACGATCGTCAGTGTGCTGACCTTCGACCCTGAAGCACTGGGCCGCACAATCGAAGGGCTGGCGCCCGCCGGATGAGCGCGCGCCGCATCGACCATTCGGTGTGTAGGCATTGCGCATGCCTGTGATGTATGTCATACATCACAGCATGAAACGCACGCAGTTGTATCTGGACGAAGAGATGTCGCGGCTGCTGACAGCCGAAAGCCGCCGCCGCGGCACCACGGTTTCCGCGTTGGTGCGTGAAGCCGTGGTTGCAACCTACGGGCGCCGCACCAGCGACGAGGGACGCGCGATCATCCACCGGCTGGCCGGCGTGTGGGCCGACCGTGACGATTTGACCGACACGGCGGAGTTCGTCCGCAGCTTGCGACGCTCGACGCGTCTTGAGCGCTGGAAGCAGAGTGGCCGTGCCAAAGTACCTGCTCGACACCGACGTGATCATTGAGTGGCTGCGCCGTAACGAGCGCGTCGTCGACTGGCTCGACCGTTCGTATGCCGCTGGTGACTTCCTCGCCTGCACGCCGGTCTCCGTCGCCGAGCTGTATGCCGGTTTGCGACCGCGCGAAGAGTTCTTCATCGGGGAGATCCTGCGTGTCCTGCACTGCGTGGACATCAACGCACGCATTGGTCACAAGGCCGGACACTATCGACAGGCTTTTGGACCGTCGCACGGCGTCGAGATCGCGGACGCGCTGATCGCTGCCAGCGCGCACATCCACGGCCTCACGCTCTGCAGTCTCAACCTGCGCCACTATCCGATGCGCGATGTGAAGAAGCAGCGGCTCTGACACACCATGGCTCGACGGAACAACACTACCGCGCGGCTCGCGCGCCTCGAAGCACGCGAGGCGATCCGCGACTTGCACTCGCAGTACTGCTTCATCCAGGACCGCGGCCACACGAGTCACGCCGAAACCGACGTGCAAGCGTTCCTCGCACTGTGTCATCCGGACATGGTGTGGGACAACAGCCCTGACGGCTCGCGCGCCCACCGCGGCCACGCCGCCGTCGCCACCTACTTGCGGCAACTCTGGGCGCGTTTCGACAACTGCATGCACTTCGTGCACAACCTGCTGATCACCTTCGATGCCGGCGACTGCGCCCGCGGCCGTTCGAGCTTCGAGGCCGTCGGTGACATCGGCGGCGAGGCTTTCGTCGCGGCGGGTTACTACGAGGACGCGTACGTGCGCACCGCCGCCCGTTGGCAGTTCCGGCTGCACCGTGAGGTGCCCTTCTATTTCGTCAAGGTCAAGGAAGGCTGGGCGGGACGAAAACCACGCATCATGGGCGAGTGGTCGCGCCACACCTGAGCGACCAGGGGCAGGGCTCGCCCCTACCCTGCTCTACGCCGGTTGTGGCTCTGCCTGGAACTCGGCGAGCGCCGCGTACCACCGCCGCCGCGCTTCCCGAAACTCACGCCGTGCCGCCCGCAGCTCCGCGCGCATGCTGCTGAGGTGGGGGCGCCGCGCCCGGCGCCGGTCGTGGGCGAGTTCACGTTCAAGCCCGCCCAAGCGCACAGCGGCGCGTTGCACCGCACCCGCAATTTCACTGACCCGCTCGCGCATGTGACTGATGGCCTGCTCCGATGCGCCCTTCATCCGATCCAGCAACTGCTGCATGTCGCACTGGAGCTGTGCGGCAACGATGCGCTCGCGCGGCGCGCGGCGCAGGTTCCACGCCCACCCGGTCGCCGCCATGGCACGAATCAGCCATTTCGTCGGGTCCCACTGATAGCGCCGCACGCCGTTGCGGTAGTCGGCGGCGAAGCGGTGATGAAAGTTGTGGTAGCCTTCGCCGAACGTCAGCAAGGCAGTCACCACGCTGTCACGTGCCGAAACCGCCAGGCTGTATGGACGCTTGCCAACGGTGTGCGCCAGCGAGTTCACGAGGAACGTCGAGTGGTGGCCGACAACGGTGCGGATCACCCCCGCCCACAGCAGGCAGCCCCACGGGTGGCCAATGGCCGTCCCAACTGCCAGCGGAAATCCGAAACCCATCGCGATCGCGATCGGTATGTAGAAGCGGTGCTGCCAGCGCACCCACGGATCCGCGAGGAGATCCTGCACATTGGTGAAGCGTTCGGGCTTATGGTCGTTGACCAGCAGCCAGCCGATGTGGGCCCAGAAAAACCCGCGGCGGATGTTGTATGGGTCCCCGTCACGATCGATGTGCTGGTGGTGGCGTCGGTGGTCCGATGCCCAGCTCAGCACGGAGTGCTGAAAGGTGGCGGCACCGAAGAGCAGATAGAAGACCTTTACGAACCGACGGCACTCGTAGGCGCGATGCGCAAACAGGCGATGATAGCCCGCCGTGATGCTCATGTTCGTTGCCGCCAGATAGAGGAGAAAGATGCTCACGTCGAGCGCGCTGACGCCGGCCAGCGCCACGTGCACCCCGCCCCAGGACAACGCCACAAGCGGCGTTGCGATCAGAAACACGGCCGTCACCCAGTTGATTCGCTGCATCTCGTCATCCTTTGCCCGCTCGAGGCGGTTGCCCATTCATAGCCAGATCCACCGGCCCTTTCCACCGTGATTTGACTGGTGCCCGCGCCACGAGGCTGGTAGATACTGCTGGCCATCAACCGGCGGCGCACCAGGGCGGACAGGACGATGGTTGCACGCGGCAGGCTCATTCGTGGCGCCGACGTCGTGACCCCAGACGGGCTGCGGCGCGGGGTCGACGTGCGCATCGACGACGGCGCCATCACCCAGGTCGGCCCGGCACTTTCCGCTGTCAGCCCGGACAGCATCGCGGGGTCTGGCCTCGTCGCGGCGCCTGGCTTTATAGACCTTCACGTCCACGGGGCCGGGGGCGGCTGCTGCGAAAGCGGCGACGCCGCCCAGATAGAGACCATCTCGGCAACGCTGGCACGCTTCGGTGTGACCGGGTTCCTCGCAACGATCGCCACGCTACCACCAGAGGCCCTGCGTGCTGCCGTACACGCGATCGCCAACACCGCTGGACACGAGCCCGGCGCCCGCATTCTCGGCATCCACCTCGAAGGGCCATACCTGAATCCGCAGCGGGCCGGCGCCCAGGCCGCGCACTGGATGCGCCCCCCGTCCATCGAGGAGTTCGACGCGCTCTACGACCTGAGCGGCGGCCTCATTCGCCTGGTCACGGTCGCGCCGGAGTTGGAAGGATGTCTGCCCTTCATTCAGGCCGTGCGCGAATGCGGCGTCACCGTGGCTGCCGGTCACACCGATGCCACTGCTGTCGACATGGAGCTTGCGGTCGAAGCCGGGGTGACCCATGTCACGCACCTTTTCAACGCGATGCGCCCCCTGCATCACCGCGAGCCGGGCGTCCTCGGCGTCGCGCTCACCGATGACCGCCTGTCCACGGAGCTCGTCTGCGACGGTCACCACCTCGCCGAGCACGCCGTCGAGACCGTCATGCGTTGCAAGCCAGCGGCGAAGGTTGTCCTGGTCAGCGACGGCGTCGCAACGGGGTGCGCCGACGGTGAGTACACGCTGTTCGGCACCCGGTGCGTCGTCGCCAGCGGCACGGTCCGCCTCAAGGGTGCTGGCCACCTCGCCGGTAGCTGTCTGTCACTCGATCAAGCCGTGCGCAACGTCCACCACTGGCAACCGGCGCTGCCGCTGGACTCTCTCCTGAACCTGTGCTCCTGGAATGCAGCGCGCAGCATCGGACTGGCTGAGGAGCGCGGCAGCCTCGCACCGGGCAAGGAAGCAGATATCGTCCTGCTCGACTCTCAGCTCTGTGTCGTGCACACGCTGCGGGCAGGCGAGACTGTCTTTTCACGCCACAGCTAGACCAGAGTAGAAGACGCATCCGCCGATGGTCGGATGATCGCAAAGCCCGCCGCTTGCAGCGCTCGTTCGATCTCTACGATGTGCTCGTGACCGCGCATCTCGAGATCCAACGTCACCGCGGCTTGGGTCAGCGCCAGGCCGGGTTGGGCGCGTTGGTGACGGATTTGGTGGATGTTCGCTCCGCATCCGGCGATACACGTCACCAGGCGCTGCAGCTCTCCGGGACGATCCTGTAGCAGCGTGGTGAAGCGGAACAGGCGGCCCTCGTGTGCCAAGCCGAGATTGATGATGCGGTCGAGCAAATTCGTGTCGATGTTGCCGCCGGAGATCACCACCACCACCTTGGCACCGGCAGCGGCGACACGACCGGCCAGACAGGCCGCCAGCCCGACGGCGCCGGCACCCTCCACCACCGTCTTGCCGCGCTCGAGCAACAGCAGCACGGCCTCAGCAGTCTCTGCGTCGCTAACCTCAACGGCATCGTCGACACCGGCAAGAATGATCTCGAACGGCTGCGCGCCCACGCAGCGCGTCGCCAACCCATCGGCAATGGTGTCAACCTGCCGTAGCTCGACGCGGGTCCCCGCCCGCAAGCTGGGTATCAACGACGACGCGCCCGCGGCTTGCACGCCGATGATCCGTGCCTGGCTGCCGGCACCCCGCACGGCAGAGATGAGGCCGGCAAGCAGGCCGCCGCCGCCCACCGGCGCGACGACCACGTCGACATCCGGGAGTTGCTCCAGCAGCTCCAATCCCAACGTCCCCTGGCCCGCAATGACATCAGCGTCATCAAAGGCGTGCACAAAGGTCGCTCGCTGCTCGTCGGCGAGGCGCGTGGCATGCTCGTATGCAGCGCCATAATCACGCCCCGCCAACACGACACGGGCGCCGTAGCCGCGCGTCGCCTCGACCTTGCTGAAGGCTGCCGTTTCCGGCATCACCACGGTCGCTGCTACGCCGGCCATGCGCGCCGCATAGGCAACGCCCTGCGCGTGGTTTCCCGCCGATGCCGTGACCACACCGCGCGCCCGCGCAGCAGCATCCAACAGCTGCACCTTGTTGAGTGCCCCGCGCACCTTGAACGAACCGGTCTTCTGGAGATTTTCGAGCTTGAGATAGATCTCGCGCCCACAAAGGGCGCTGAATGTCGTGCTGAGATCGAGCGGCGTGGTCTTCACGATTCCCGCCGCACGCCGGCGGGCCTCTCGAATCGCGTCTATAGCCGGTCCTACACTTTTGCAGGAGGAAGTCATGGCCTGATTGTCGTCCCGGCTGCGCCGTCCAGCGCCGCCGCCAGTTGTTCGGGCAGACAGATGATGACCTGCTCGCCGCCGCCGCGCAAAAACTCGATTGCCGCTTCGATCTTCGGAGCCATGCTACCAGGGAGAAACTCTCCGCGCGCGAGGTGCTCAGCGGCTTCAACGACGCTGAGACGGGCGAGCGGACGCCGCGCACTGCTGAGGAAATCCAGGTAGACACGATCGATGTCCGTCAGGATGATCAGCGACGCCGCACCCAGCTCACGCGCTAGCAGGCTAGCCGCGAGGTCCTTGTCGATTACCGCCTCCACTCCGACGAGACTACCGTCGCGGCGGCGCGCGACAGGCACCCCGCCGCCGCCAACCGCGATGGGAATGACGCCGGCCCCCAGCAGCGCACGAATCGCCGGCAACTCGACGATGTGCTGCGGCTGCGGCGAGGCGACCACCCGGCGGTAGCCGCGATCGGCATCGCGCGCCACCGGATAAGGCGAGTGCCGCGCCTCTTCTGCGGTGAAGAAACCACCGATCGGTTTCGTCGGCTGGGTGAAGGCCGGGTCATCCGGGGTCACAACCACACGCGTCATCACAGCCGCGACGGACGCCGTAAGGCCGGCCTGCGCCAGCGCGTTGTCGAGCGCCACCCCAACCAGATACCCGATGTTGCCCTGCGATTCTGCACCGCACACATCGAGGGGCATCGGTGGAATGTCCCGCGCGCACTGTTCGTGCCGCAGGAAGATGTTGCCCACCACCGGTCCGTTGCCGTGCGTGATCACCAGGGGCACGCCGCGCGTCACCAGCGCGGCGATCGGCCGTGTCGCCTCTTCGGCGCGGCGCAGCTGATCACAGACCGTACCGGTATCGCCGCGCCGCAGCAGGGCGTTGCCGCCCAGTGCGATGACGCTCGGGGCGCTCACTGCCGGTGCTCCAAAAAGCGGTCCACCAGTTGCGACAGTGTGGGCTCGGTTACCTCAACCAGGCTGTACGTCACACGCACGCGCGGCTGCGCGATCGTCATGAGGCGGTCGAGATTCACCGGTGTGGCGACGATCACCGTGTCACACGGCACCGCACGAATCGTCTCCTGCAGTTCGCCGATTTGGTGCGGCGAGTATCCTTCAGCCGGTAGCGCCTTTGAAATCCATGGATTGCGTGCAAAGCAGTCTCGCAAGGAGCCGACCGCATAGGGTCGCGGGTCGACCACCGCGGCGGCACCGTACAACTGCGCGGCGACGACGCCCGCACCGTAGGCCATCTCGCCGTGCGTCAGAGTCGGCCCGTCTTCGATGACCAGGACGCGGCGGCCGCGAATCAGCTCGGGATTGTCGACACGGATCTCGGAGCGTGCCTGAACCACGACCGCTCGCGGGTTGATCGACGCAGCGTTGTCGAGGACGCGGCGGATGCCAGCGGCCGGCGCCGAGTCGACCTTGTTGACCACCAGCACGTGCGCACGGCGGAAGTTGGCTTCCCCCGGGTGGTACGCCAGCTCATGCCCGGCGCGGTGCGGGTCGACGACTACGATCTCCAGCCCGGGCCGGATGAACGGCAGGTCATTGTTGCCGCCGTCCCAGATGATGACGTCTGCCTCCGCTTCGGCGGCGCGGACGATGCGTGCATAGTCTACCCCCGCATACACGACGGCACCGTGCGCCAGATGATGCTCGTACTCTTCACGTTCTTCGATGGTGCAAGCGTACCGTTCGCAGTCCGCCAGCGTCGCGAAGCGCTGCAGCGCCTGTTGCTCGAGGTCGCCGTACGGCATGGGATGGCGGATGACGACGGCATGCACGCCGCGGCCGCGCAGATGTGCCACCAGCCGCTCGGCCACCTCTCCCTTGCCGCACCCGGTACGCACAGCACAGACGGAGATTACCGGACACGCGGCCTCCAGGAAGGTGTGTTCGGGCCCGAGGAGACGGAAATCGGCGCCCGCCGCGAGGGCGCGCGAGGCCAGGTGCATCACGTTGACGTGCGCGATGTCGCTGTATGCAAAGATCACCTGATCGATGCGTTGGTCGGCAATCAGTTGTTCCAGCTCATCCTCGGCATGAATCGGAACGCCTTGTGGGTAGCGTGCACCGGCGAGGGCCGCCGGATAGCGCCGGCCGGCAATGCCAGGGATCTGTGCCGCGGTGAAGCCGACGACCTCGTAGGCAGAACACTCGCGGAAGTAGGTGTTGAACACATGGAAGTCACGTCCCGCCGCACCCAGGATGAGGACGCGTTCGGGCGTTGAGCTTGGACGGGCAGGCACTGCGCTATCCCCTGATGCGGATCACGCGCGAGCATAGTGAGGCCCAGCCGGAAGTACAATCGTCGCGGCTTGTTTGCTGACCTGATGGGCATCAGTAGACGCGCGGCTCTCCTCGCAGCGTCCGCACGAACTGGTCCCACCTGCCGAAACGCCTGGCGCGGTCGAACTGCAGGCCGCGTTCGATCGCCGCTGCAACGTGCACCGGAACGCCGGGCACGAGCGTGCGCAGCGGCGTCAGCTGCCCGTTGGCAGCGCTGACAATCGGTTGGAGCCCCCGGGGCGCCTGATCTGTCGCCTGCTCCATGTCGAACTCGGGATATGGCTTCTGGCCGCTGAGGGCTTCGTACAGGACCACGCAGAGCGCGAACAGGTCGGAGCGCCAATCGACGCTCTGCGGTGCGAGAATCTGCTCGGGTGCCATGTACCCAGGCGTGCCGCCCGCTGTAACGGCCGCCGTGTCGCCGACCCGTGCGCGCACCATCCCGAAGTCGCCGACCTTGTAGCCCGAATCGCCACGAAAGATGTTGGCCGGCTTGATGTCGCGATGCGCCTGCACGCCACGCCGCCGCGCGTACTCGAGCGCTTCAGCCACCTGCGCGCCGATCTCCACGACTTCCGGCCACTCGATGTGTTTGCCGCGCGGCAGCGTATCGAGGCGTTGGCGCAGCGTGCCTGCACTGACCAGCGACGTCACGATATACGGCTCCTCAGCGTTGGTATCGTGATCGAGCACGGCAACGATGCCGTGATGGTCGAGGCGGCCCGCGAGCGATGCTTCCTGCTGAAACGCCGCGCGAAAAGCAGTGCGCTGCGGCGGCGGCATCGCGCGCAGGTCCAGGACCTTGACGGCAACCTCCAAGCCACGCACGCGGTCACGCGCGCGATAGACGGTGCTGAAGCCACCGCCACCGATGCGCGCAAGCACCTCGTAGCGACCATTTCCAAACGTCCGCACTACCTGCTTTGCTGCCGAGCCGGCGCCCGCCCTCGTTTCACGCAACGCGCCGGCCGTGGCGGCGTGCCAGATTGCGCCGGATCCGCGGCGGGATTCCGGTCCAGTAGGATCCTTGCCAACGGACACGGGGTGTCGCAGGCCGCCGCTACGCAACAGCCCATGCAGCGGTAGGAACGTGATGAGCCAGGTCGCCCCGGCCGCCCATGCAAAGCTGTTCACAAATTGAAAGTTCTCGAAGTAGACCGGCCAGAGATGCCGGGGAACGAAGGCGAAGAGAGGCAGGGAAAGGATCGCCCAGGGATCCTCAATCAGCGTGGGCGGCGCCGCCTCGCCGAGATGCACGCGCCACGCCTGGGCCTGGAGAGAACAGTGCGCGGCGAACACTACGATGAAGAAGGCTACCCGAATGAGACGCTCGGAACTCACGCGCCAACTCGCTCTCTCCCTGTGTACGGAACACAAGCCTCCTTCGCAAACGATCCCGTCTCCCGGCTCCGCTCCGGGTAGCAATGAAACCCGAAGACTCGAAAGCGGGTTTGCTCCTGGTGGTTTCGCTATCTCGGACTTTGGTGTTCCCGCTAGGAACCTTCGCGGCCAGACCGCTACGCCGCACCGGCGGCACGGCTGCGCTTCTGGGCTATCAACTCGACGATGTCGCCGATGATCTGCGTGAGTGTTGCCTGACCGGGAGTGTAGATGCGCGCCACCCCGTGGCGTTTCAGGGCTTCCTGGTCCCCGTCCGGAATGATACCGCCGACGAACACCGGAACGTCGGTCAGTCCGCGGTCGCGCAGCAACTGCGTCACGCGCGGGATCAGCGTCATGTGCGAGCCGGAGTGGATCGACAGACCAACCGCATCGACGTCTTCCTGAAGTGCGGATTCGACGATCTGCTCGGGTGTGAGGCGGATGCCGTCGTAGATGACCTCGCAGCCGGCTTCTTTGGCGCGTACCGCCACTTGTTCGGCCCCGTTCGAATGGCCGTCGAGCCCAGGCTTTGCCACGAGCAGGCGGATCGGATGCCCGATGGTACGGGCGACAACCGCGGTTCGCGCCCGCAGCGTCGCCAGCGCGTCTCCGTCGCCGGCGAAGACGGCGCCTTGCAAGCCGGTGGGCGCCCGGTATTCACCGAAGACCTTGCGCAGCGTGCCGCCCCACTCGCCCGTGGTGACCCCGGCGTGCGCGGCGGCAAGCGATGCAGGCATGATGTTGGCTCCGGTCTGCGCGGCGTCGGCGAGCGCGCGCAGCGCTGCGTCCACCGCCGCTTGACTGCGCTGGGCGCGGAACGCCCGCAACCGCTCGATCTGCCGCCGCTCGGCCTCCGGATCCACGACCAGGATGCTCTCGGCTTCCGCCGCTACCAATGGAGAGGGTTCGTGTTCGGTGAATTTGTTGAC
>Ga0335069_10014350_pt1 | contig 11094 bp, 9 predicted proteins | sample Lox_Sample_11_FD_206714 | JGI IMG/M metagenome (GOLD analysis project Ga0335069, IMG submission 206714) | Soil microbial communities from Loxahatchee National Wildlife Refuge, Florida, United States - Lox_Sample_1.1 | ecosystem: Environmental > Terrestrial > Soil > Wetlands | place: USA: Florida... | reverse complement strand
CATAAGTGTGCTGGTGCCTTAATACGGCTAGCTCAACGAGCCGAACGGGCGATTACACCACTACGAAGAAAAGCCGGATGTGATGGCGGTCACGAGCGTCACGGTCGCAGGTAACTGCTGTAATCAGGCCTTAACACAAGCGTGCGCTTTTCGTTCGCCTTTTGGCGCGATGATGAGCGTTATGGGGATATTACGACAACCATGTCTCGTTCATCGAGGCGCGGAAAAATCGAGCGTAAGATCAATTGGCTCCTGATCATTTGTCGTCAGATGTAAGACCACGCCAGATTGCGGGTATTCGTACTGAAGGTACTTCAGGTGGTCCGTGTCTCGCGGCATAGAAGAGTCCCGTTTGGCCTCCGCCGAGCCGAGAATCTGGTTTCGCAAACGCTCAGAATAGTTGTTGAAGAATTGATAGGTGAGCCCTTTGAACTCCCGCGCTATGTTGACTTCCTTATCTTCTGGGTCCATATCTGCCGAGAGTCCCACCGCGATTTTGTTGATTTTGTTCCCGTCGAAGAAGAGGTCGATACCGAGCCAATTGCCGTGAGCCCAATGCACTGAACAGCGCGCCTGAACGCATGACCCTCTCCGTTCCGCAATTGTCAGGCCGGGCCCCGAGGGAACAAGTCTTAGATTCTTCGCATTGGCTACTTCGACAGCGCGTTCTCTCGTCATGCCGAGCACAAAGCCATCAACCCCAACGGTCCTAGTTTGCCAGTTTGGCAGACCAAACAGGTCCGACTTCGTGAGTTCAACCGACTCTGTTTCCTGTGCCATCATTCGCGGGACACATGAAAGGCATAGACCCAGAGCGGCAAATATTCGGACCACCTTGAGTGAGACTCCCATTTTTGAAATGTAACGTCACCCAAGAAGCCGGAAAAGTTACTGCGGTTGGTGGCCCCGGAGAGTGGTTGACGAAACCAGGCCATAGCGCTCAAAACCCCTGCCGGAGCATTCTGAGTGTAACCGCGATGTTTCGACAATCAAAGCCCGGTGACCACTGTAACTGCCGCGTATCGGGTGAAGCGGTGTCTAATGTCCTCATGATAGTGTTTCGTTGGTATACAGGTCTGGCACTTCTCCAAGTATGTTTGGCCTTGCCTGTGTTCAGTCAATCGCCGTGCGAGACGCCCGGGCCTATCCCTTTTCAAGATCACGGCAAGTGGGGATATTTGTCAGGCAAGGGAGTCGTCATTGCAGCTCGATTCGATTTTGCAGGTCCATTCACTGACGATGGCGCTGTTGTTTGCGACTCAGCTGAGTGCGGACTAATTGACGAGAATGGCAAATTCATCTCTCCGACGTGGCGTCCCCATCGCCGACTTTTCCCGCAGCACTTTTCGGAGGGACTGTCGCCAGCCATCGAGGATGGCAAATGGGGCTACGTTGATCGAAAGAGAACGATCGTCATCCCTTTCCAATTTGAGCATGCAAAGCCATTTGAACATGGTATGGCGATGGTGGCTCTAAACAAGAAGACGTTCTTCATCAACAGGCAAGGGCAGCGCATCACTCCGTTGTTTGATTGGGCTTTCGATTTCCATGATGACCTTGCAGCAGTCGGTGTTGGGGATAAAGTGGGCTACATTCGCAGAGACGGCAATTTCGCTATACCGCCCATTCACCACGGCGCAAGCGGCATTGACTTTGCTGAAGGCTTGGTCGCGGTTCGCGTGAAAGAAAAAGTCGGATTCATGGACAGGAGTGGAAGGATAGTCATTCAGCCGAAATACGATGACGTTTACCCTTTTTCCGACGGGCTTGCACCTGTGGAACTTGAGGGTAAGTGGGGATACGTAGACAAGTCGGGCAAGTTGACAATCCCAATTCAATACCAGTTCGCCCAGATGTTTTCAGAGGGTGTCGCCTCCGTCGCTCTGGATGGCAAGTCTTATTACATTAAGCCTGACGGCAGCGCGGCGTTTCCAGCAACATTCGATTCAGCAATGCCATTCTGCGGTGGTGTGGCTTCGGTGGAAACCTTCCATATCACCGAACCTCCGCCCGACCCTCGACCAACTCTGTGTATAACCACGTGGTTCAAAGGCAAGCGTGGCGTAATCGATCATGAGGGGAACTACTTGTGGCGTGAGGAAGATGAGCGGATGTGGCATGGCGTATGCAACTGAATTGGTTGCTAGCTGTTGAAACCAGATGAGATGAGAAGGCCGGTCTCCGACGGGATGCGGTGTACGCTCCCAAGTTATCGACGTGCTCAAGGCACAGACAAAAAGGAGACCGGCAATGAAAAAGGTTAGCACCGCGGCAATGAAGCAGAGCAGGAATATTTCTCGGCAGACACTGACCATCGGACTGGATCTGGGAGATCGCAACAGCTGGTACTGTGTGCTGGACGAAACCGGCCAGATACAACTGGAACAGCGAGTTCGTACGACAGCGAAAGCGTTGCAGGAAGTCTTCGGCGCCATGCCACGCAGTCGAATCGGGCTGGAAATCGGGACGCATTCGCCCTGGATCAGCCGTCTGTTGAGCGGGTTGGGACACGAGGTGATCGTGGCGAATGCGCGCAAGGTGCGACTGATTGGCGAGAGCCGCAAGAAAGACGATCGGCTGGATGCACAGACTTTGGCGCGGCTGGCCAGGATCGATCCCGAGTTGCTGTATCCGGTGAAGCATCGCAGTGCGCAGGCGCAAGCGGATCTGATGACGATTCGGGCGCGGGCCGGACTGGTACGGGCACGAACGGCGCTGGTGAACACTGCGCGCGGACTGGCAAAGTCTTACGGCGAACGCTCGCGCGGCTGCAACGTGCGCCACATGAATGCGGAGAAAGCCGAGGGGCTGAGTCCGGAACTGCAACGGGCGCTGGAGCCGTTGCTGGCGACGATCGAAGAACTGAGCGAGCGCATTGTGGAGTACAACGACCGAATCGAAGCGCTGTGTCAGGTCAGGCTGGCTCTGGAATTCCAGGCTAGTGGGCCCGTTCACACATCCGCAAGCTGTCCAGATGATCCTCGATACGGCGGATACCCATAGTCCATGGTCTCGACGGAAAAAGCGGGGGAAGGCGGTAGAGCGCTGACCACCCGGAAGACTGAACGATTCTTTCTCCCCAGCCAAGGCTTCCGAACGGATTCGTATCGGTCTGGGTTGCGATGAAAGTGCAAGTTCTGCCTCGTGCTATACCTACTACACCTACATCGCAGTCAAAGATGAGAATCGGCATTCCGTTTGACTGGCCCTCGATCACATTGCGCACAAAGCGGAGGTCATCTGCCGGGTAGCTGGTCATGCGAAACGACGCTGGAAGAGGGCCGCCTATGTACTGGAAGCCCCTTCTCGCAGCGAGGGAGCGCATGGCTCGCACGCGTAAGCCGGGTACGATTTTGGATAAGGCAAAACATGTTGCTAGCAGGCCGAAAACGACTAGAAACGTTTCCATTCGCTCGATTCTATAACCGCTCCACAATTACTCAGGAAAGACAGTTGACAAAAGCAGGCGATTACACGCTTTGAGCGGCAAAGTGGGATTCTGAGTGTAATCGGGATGTTACGCCAGTTGACTAGCGAGTGCTTCGCTGGAAGCTGAATCGGAAGCCGATGTCTTTAAATACAACAGAGCGAAGCCGACGAACATTGTAGGCTCGACCACCGTCACGCCGATTATCGACGCAATGGTCAGAATCCAAGGAGACCATGACGGCAACGGCACGGAGATGTGAACAACAGATGCCAGCCAGAAGGGGCACATCGCTGCGACGTATCCCCCGATTAAGGATTTCGCCAGAAGCACCGCGAGTATTAGTGACTTTCCGTGAGCCAGTTCAGCGCTGCGAACCGTGGCTTGCCAAACTCTGCAATCATCCAAAACCACCGCTGGCACTGCCAAAAAAAAGCGTGAAACGATGAGAAGTGCGGGGCCAATAAGTCCATATGAAATCGCCGTAATCAGAAGGGCGGTGGGGTGCACCTTCCATTGATGCAACGTCCAGAACACTCCTGCTCCCAATAGCACTGAAGCGGCTCCCGCCGCCATCACCAGTACCAAAAGCAACATAGATAGGCGCAAGAAAGAACCCAACCGTTCACGAACATTCAACCAAGAGTGCCATGCCGATGGAGAAAATCCGACTGCCCTCTCTTCCACCGCAATGCACGTGGCACCGAACATGAAAGAGAACGCCATCCAAGTAACAAACCACGCTGAGTAATTGATGAGACCAATCTCTAAAATGTGGTTCGCAAGCAATCCAGCGCCTCGCGGGAGATGGCGCAAAATCCCTCGTACCTCATGACGACTTGTGATGATTGCGAAAGTACTGATAATCACGGCTGGAGCAGCGATTTTAAAGTACAGCCAAAAATCAGTGTGGTATGTCCGAAGAGTCTCCGCGACAAAATCACCGACACCTTGACGTCCCACCTGTTGCAATCTTCGGCTAACGGCCACCTGAACAGCATCATTGCTATCTCCGTAGCGTTGAGATACCGGGGAATCTTCTACGATGTTGATTTGGCGTCTCGACAGTTCCCCGTGAAGTGCGATGTGTGCCTCAGCCGTAAGTTGGTCTGGTGCCGCTGCCAACTGAATAAGTTCTTCATCGCTCTTTACTTGGTAGCCCTTTACGAAGTCCGCGATTTGCATCGACGGGATGGTAATTCATTTCCATACGCTAGGCGAGTTGGACAGTTGGCGAAACCAGCCACAGCGCTCAAAATGCCCGCTCACAGGATGATGAGTGGAGGCGGACATCTTGGCTATCCGCGAGTGGCCCATCCCTAGCGCGCTTTGTGCAAGGGGTGGAGATTCCCGAGACTGTCCTGCGAAGCACCAGGAGAAGAAATTCCAGGTCGAGAAGGGAAGGCCCCGCATCTCGGAGGCCTGCCCTATCCGTTTATCTCATAGCGACCCTCTCATGAGCGTTCTCGGAGATTTTTCTTAGCTCTGAAAGAAGGGGTTGGCTCGCGGCCGGCGGAGAGACTTTGCCCGTGAGGATTGCGTTCGGTGTTTCCATGTGGCCAAACAGAAGGGCGGTCTCATCCCTATCCTGCTTCACAACGGTCCCGGAAAGATCCACCCCAGCAAAAAGCCCGCGGGACCGGGAATAAGTAAGAATCTTATCTTTCATCTCAACATCCGTATCTGCACCAGCGTTCCGTCCCACTGGTCCTGCTGCAGCGGACGCATCTCCCCCGATTTTGAAGTGGTCAGACACCAGGTGCTCCACTCCTCGGTCGCCCATAAACACCAGCACCAGATCGGTGGCCTCGCCACCAAGTTGGAGTCCCCAGCTTCCGCCGGTTATGTCGATGGGAAGGGGAGCGCTCCATCCGTTTGCCGTCCGGCAGGACGCCACTCCGTGCCCATGCTGACCACCAAAGCCAACCGCGATCTTGACCAGCGAGGGCACCACCGCGATGCACTTGGCACGGTCGAGAATTTTGTCCGGAATCGCGTGGTCAGGGGTATCCATCACCTGAGACAGTACGTTGGCAGACGTGGCAATACGCTTATTAATACTGGATTCGTTGTTCTCGGCAACGGCCAAGCTGACCGCGGCAAGAACCACAGCGACAACACCAAGAGTGAATATGTACTTCATTTCCCAGATCACCTTCCTCCATAGACTGACTAGAACTTAAGAATATTGCCCATAAAACCTAAACTCCATAATGTGCTTGTCCTATATCCATGCTTTCCATCCCCTACGTACCACCTACGCGCGACAGAAGGGTAACCACCTTTCAACCTAGAACCTGTTGCCTGATTTGGTCGCTCGCCACTACGAATTGCCCCGCCGCTACTCAATTCATTTAATTAGTCCTTAGCGCTCAAATTTCGGCTGCTTTCGATCGTTTTGCATCGAAGCCGGAAGACAACAATCTCGCAAGGCAAAGGACTGGGCAAAGGTAGAGAAATCAAATCGGCTGGAGCGTGCCAAATAAGCAAAGGGCCGCGACGAATCGCGGCCCATTGGTACTTAGCTTGACTGAAAGCTTACTGCTCGCCACCTGTCACGTTGCTGCCCCAGAGGACATTGCTTCCCCACAGTACGTTGCTGCCCCATAAGACATTGCTGCCCCAGAGCACGTTCGATCCCCAGAGGACATTCGATCCCCACGGCTCGTTGCTACCGCCCCAAAGCGCATTGCCGTTCATAGCCGAGGCGGGTGCACCGACCAGGAATTGCGAGGACCCCCATACTGCCGTGTTCGACCAAGTCGACGAAGTGTTCCAGACAGCCGTCGAGCTGTCGTGGAGATATACGTATCCGCTGCTCGAGTCATAGGTAGCTGAAGGCGACATGGCAGTGCCCCGGGCGAGGTCCGTATTGCTTAGCGCGGCTTCTACATCGACGTATCCTGCACCGATTGTGAACACATCATATTGATCGGTGTAAGTCACACCGCTCGTAGGATCGGTCGTGCTGCTGTAGGCAGGAAACGATTTCCACGCCGTTTTCATCAGACGGGCTTTCACCTGGTCCGGAGTCAGGCTGGGACTCTTCTGCAGAAGGTCTGCGACGACTCCGCTTACGACACCAGTCGCCATGCTCGTCCCACTCAGCGTGAAGTAGCTGGTTGAGGATGCACTGCTGCCGCCGTTCACGTAAAAGCTATATGGAACGTGAGTGACCGGATTGTTGTTGTAGAGCGTGGATCCGGGCGCTTCGAGCGAAACGAGAAGATTACCCGGAGCGACGATATCAGGCTTCGCGATCGCATCGATCGCCGTCGGTCCCTTCGAGCTGTAGCTTGCAATGAGATCGTCGACCCGCGTTGGAGTTCCCATCGGCTTCATTGCACCAACCGTAATCACGTAAGGGTCGTTGCCCGGAGCCGTAACGGTCGCGTAGCCGTTCGTCGGCTGATAGCGTCCGTTATTGCCCGCTGCGACAACCACGACGATTCCGTTCTTCCACGCGTTCTCAACCGCCTGGCAAAGCGGATCAAGTGTGTAGCTTTCGTAGACCGCGCGTCCGAGCGAGAGATTAATGACTCTTATGTTGTAAAGAAGCTTCAGCGTGATCGCCTGATTGATAGCGGCGATCACGGCGCTATCGCTTCCGGCGCCGTTTTGATCGAGCACGCGAAGGTTGATGATGTTCGCCTGCGGAGCAATCCCCTTGAACGTTTGCGAGTACTGCGAACCGGTTGAGCTCGAACCGTTGCCGGCGATCAGCCCCGCGACGTGAGTACCGTGACCGTATTGATCATTGGCGCTCGAGTTGCCCGGAACGAAGCTCTGATTCCAAACGACGCGCGACAGTCCCAAAAACCCACCCTTCAGGTCGGGATGGCTGCTCACGCCGCTATCGATCAGCGCGACTCCAATTCCTGCGCCCGTGTATCCGGATTGCCATGCAGCAAAAGCGTTCACTGCCGGTGCAGCATTGCTGAGTGTCGGGCTGAGGGTGCGGTCCAAGCTGATGTACTTCACGTTGCTCTGATTCGAGAGCGACAGGATATTTGCCAGTGGCAAATCGGCAACGATCGCGTTGACCAATGGCAGCGCGTTGAGGATCGATCCCAGAGTGGACAGCAGTTGCAGATCCAGAAGACTAGGCGCGCCGTTGTACTGCACAATGACCCTCGCCGTAGGAGAAGTCGTCTTCTGCAAGTCCGGCGAGAGCTTTGTAGTATCGGCAGCGCAGGCCACCGACAAGGTGGCAACCAGAACTAGAACCAAGAATCTCTTCACAAATCCCCCATTGAGTCGCCCCACACTGCGAGTAACAGGACCCAAGTGACATGAGTATGTGCAAGGCCAAGGCCAACTACGCCCGCCGGAGTTCCTGCGGTTTCAATCAGTTACAAAGAAGTGTTGCGAAGCACAACGGACGATTTGTCCCATGAGGTGCATCGCGGGACAAAATGGCGCGTGCATGGCCTTCAGGACACGGCGCCAAGGTGTTTTTGTTATGCGCAAGTTGCTGATTTTTAAGGAGTAACGTTGGTAACAAGTCGACTCCGTTTTCCGGCGACTTGGCTTCGCAATTCGTTGAAAATTTAAGCACTTGTCATGTCTGGGGTTCGTTCCATAGCTGTCCGCGCCTTTATCGCGGGGATGGCGCTCTCCGCTGTGCTTTTGTGCACGCTGGCGGTCGCACATTGGCATACCAGCGATCCCATCAAGTTCGCGAGCTACTTGATTGCCGCACTGCTGGCCTCTTCATTGAAGGTAGGTCTGCCCGGGATTGAAGGCACGCTTTCAGTCAATTTTTTGTTCACGCTGTTGGGGATCCTTGAGCTCAGCCTTCCGGAAACTTTGGCGATTGGCGTGGCCAGCACACTGGCGCAGTTCTATTGGAAACCTGCACGCCGGCTCAAGCTCGTACAGCTTGTGTTCAATCTGTCACAGGTAACGATTTCCAGTGCAGCAGCGTATGCCAGCTACAAGTTCGTGGAGAGCAATATCCTTCACGCAGCCGGTCCGCTGGCATTGCTGGTCGCCGCGGTCGTGCATTTCGGATGCAATACGGCCGCGACCTCGACGATCATCGGACTCACCGAAGAAAAGTCGATTGCGAAAGTCTGGAGCGAGAGTCACTCCTGGCTGATTCCCTACTTCATGGTGGGAGCGGCAGTGGCCGGGCTGGTGCACTTTCTCAACGGGCATATCGGATGGCAATCGTCGTTGCTGGTGCTGCCGCCGATTTATCTGATGTATCGATCGTACCGGCTGTACTTGGGCAAACTTGAAACCGAGAAGATCCACGCCCAGCAGGTCTCGAAGTTACATCTGCGAACGATTGAAGCTCTGGCGCTGGCGATCGAGGCCAAGGACGAGACCACCGGCGAGCATCTGCAGCGCGTGCGCGTCTACGCAATGGAACTCGCAAAGGAACTTGGGTTGAGCGCGGATGAGACGGAGGCATTGCAGGCTGCATCGGTGTTGCACGATATCGGAAAGCTCGCGGTGCCTGAGCACATCATCTCCAAGCCAGGCAAACTCACGCCGGAAGAATTCGAGAAGATGAAAATTCATCCGGTGGTCGGCGCCGAGATTCTGGAGCAGGTTCATTTCCCGTATCCGGTGGTGCCGATTGTGCGGGCTCATCACGAGAAATGGGATGGCAGTGGATATCCGTTTGGACTAGTCGGCGAGGACATCCCCATCGGAGCGCGGATTCTCTCCGCAGTAGATTGCCTGGATGCGTTGGCGTCGGACCGGCAATATCGCAAGGCACTCCCGCTAGACGAAGCGATGGCCCGCGTCGCGGCGGACTCGGGAAAAAGTTTTGATCCGAAGGTAGTTGCCATTCTGCAGCGGCGCTATGTGGAACTGGAAAAGCTGGCAACCGAGCAGCCGGTGCAGGCCCCGCCGAAGCTCTCGACGGATATAAAAATTGTTCGCGGATCGGCGCCGGATGCTGGATTTGCCGAGTCTGCTCCGCAGAACGCAGTTGGTTCGAGTGCGAATGCGGGCTCCCTGCTATCGCAGGCGCAGCAGGTCGCGGATGAAATTATTCAGCTTACGCGCGATGCGGGACGACTGCTGCGGTCCGAAGACATCTTTTCTTTGCTATCCGTCCGCCTGAAGGACATCGTCCCATTCGACGCGATGGGGGTGTATTGTCCGCAGGACGACGCCTTGGTCGCGACATTCTCGACAGGCGACAACTACCGCCTGTTTGCGTCCCTGCGAATTCCATTGGGTGAAGGTCTATCCGGCTGGGTGGCACAGAATCACAAGGCGATACTCAATGGGAATCCATCGGTTGAGCCCGGCTATTTGAACGATTCTACAAAGTACAGCACGCTGCGCTCGGCGCTCGCGGTACCAGTTGAGGAAGCATCCCGCGTAATCGCCGTGCTGGCTCTGTATCGGGCAGGGCAAGATGCGTTTAAGGTTGACGAACAGCGAGCGCTCGAGCAGGTTGCGAGTGGCATTGGAAACTCGATCGCAAAGCCCCTGCTATCCAAGAGCTTCAGTGCTGCCGCGAGATAACGAACCCATCCTCACACTCGAGCTGGAATGAGTCCAGCAATACTCTTTATTCGTATCTCAACGCTACCATTGGATCCACTTTCGTCGCACGTCTGGCGGGAATATAGCAGGCAAGCGAAGCGATTGCAGCCAAAGTCAGCGCTACCAAGAAATAGGTAAATGGATCCGTCGGTGTCACTCCGAACAACAGCGCGGAGATCAGCCGCGTTAGTCCAATTGCCAGTGCGGCACCCACAGCGATTCCGATGGACACCAGCTTGAGTCCGAGTCTGGCAACCCACTTGAGAATGTCTGCTGGATGAGCTCCCAGAGCCATGCGGACGCCGATGTCATGCGTGTGCCGGCTGACAAAGTACGACATCACACCGTAGATTCCGATTCCGGCCAGAAAGATCGCCAGGACCGCAAATATGCTCAGAAGTTGCATATAGAAACGCGTGAGGCCAGTAGATCGATCCAGAACGTCGCGCATGGGTATCAGCCGGCTCATCGGCTGGTCGAGATCAAGTTCGGCCACAATCTCCTTGATCGGCTTCGATAGGTCCGCGGCATGAGTTGTCGGGCTGACCCGGATGGCGAGATCCTGCCACAGGTGAGCCACGATTGAGCCCCCGGGATACACGTCTGGCTGCTGGTAAAACGAAGCGTAAATAAACGGAGGCGTTGGCCTTCCTAATCCGTATTGCTTCACATCCCCGACCACACCCACAATCTGGCGCGTGCGATCTTCTTCAGTCGGATAGGGATCGAAGCGCAAACGCACCTGTTTGCCGATGGGATCTTCGTCGGGAAAGAACTTGCGCACGAATGCCTCATTTACGACGATCGCCCAGGGCGCTGCGTTGGTGTCGTGCTCGTCTAGATAGCGTCCCTTCTTCAATGGAATTCTGAGCGTCCGAAAACACCCAGGCGTTACCTGGTCATAGCCCGCTTGAGGCCTTTGGTCCGGTGGTGTTGGATGGCCAATGATCTGGAACGAAGGCTGCTCAGAAAAAAAAGTGGGAATTCCGCCTGTACCAACAGATTCCACTCCCGGCAAAGTTGCCACGCGTTCGAGAAGGCGCCGATTGAAGCTATCCACTGCCGGTTTGGCTTTTTCCATGTCGCCGCCCACTCGTTCTACGTATTGGTCCCCTTCGGGCAATTGGATCGTCATGGCAAGCAGGTTGCTCGTG
>Ga0335069_10014348_pt1 | contig 11096 bp, 19 predicted proteins | sample Lox_Sample_11_FD_206714 | JGI IMG/M metagenome (GOLD analysis project Ga0335069, IMG submission 206714) | Soil microbial communities from Loxahatchee National Wildlife Refuge, Florida, United States - Lox_Sample_1.1 | ecosystem: Environmental > Terrestrial > Soil > Wetlands | place: USA... | reverse complement strand
TGCAACCGGTTGTCGGGGCATGCAAAACTTTGCCCAACATATGACGGGCACCCTTCGAGGGTAGTAAGTCTCGCGCCTGCACATGAACCTTGACAGAAAAAGGAACCGGTCACTTTGCCAAACTTAATGGGCAGGGAAGTGACCTGGTTATTCGTTAGTTCAACATCACACTTTGCATTGACGATGCCGTTTTCAATAGTACATGCCTTCAAACTGCCACAGTAGAAGTAATCCATCAGTAACTTTAAAATTTCGGCATCAGTCATTTATTGCGAAATCCTTAGGCTATGCTGACAACATAACTTACGGTGATGTTTTGCTCAAGAGCAGCAATATTGGATGATACATTGCCTACGTTGATATTTTCTATTCTAACCATTGGAGTCTGTGCAACCAAATTACCGATAGTGACCAATGTCGGATCATATGCTCGAATATTTGTGTTTGTGCTACTTGCCAAACCACGTGCAACAAATCGTTTTACTGCCGCATCCATAATTAGAACGTTACCTGGGTTTAATTCATCGTTGGTGTAAATCTGTGCAGGATCAGGATATTCAACTGTGAATGTGAGTGTGCTCACATCAGAATTGCCATCATAATTGCCGGTGCTTGAGAATAATCCAACGGATGTTGTGGTAGTGACATTACTCAATTGAGCTAGAACTTGAGTAAAACGAACATTTGCCATACTCTTGTTCAAACTGCTCTGATAGTTATTTGGCATGCCATCATAACCACCTGCGGTAAAACCTAGTTCAGTTACTGCGGTTCCATATAAAGTCCAGGGGGCGCCACTTAAACTGTTCAATTGCAAATAATATCCTGCTTCTAATGCACCGACCTGCGTGTAATATGATGCGGCATTAATCTGTGAAACTATGCCAGCTAATGTTAAACCTCCAGCAGTAGTGAATGTAATGGTGTAACCATTAATGATTAGTGTGTCACCATTACTAACTGTTGGATTAGCAACAGTACCATAAACAGTAGGATAATTATTATAGAAACCAGGAGTAATACCAAGAGTAGTAAGTGCAGTTGCACCATTTGCTCCTTCTAGAACAGTGAATCCATACCCCATCTGATCTAGTGAATTGGTTAGAGTAAGACAATTTGATGCCAAACCAGTGTATGCAGTGACATATGTGAGTGGTTGGAATTGGTTAATCTTAGAAATAATGGTTGATAAAGTGTCTGTCGTAGTGAAATTAATGGTGCAGTCATTAATCACAATACTTTGGCTTGAAGAGAACGGAGCAGAGTTTATCTGATTAATCCCCGTAACACTGATCCGGCTGTTATATCCATACGGAGTCCCGACATCCAACCCTCCAGCTTGACTACCGGGCAAATTTGTGAATGAGTTGGGTGTATTATTTGACCAAGTAATGGTGAACGCAGTTGGTTTATTTTGAAAAGTACTCACTGTTTTTGTCCTTTATTAATGCCGTATTATTTATTCCTAATGCGTCGTTTAATATGATTTCAATTGAATTGAAATCGTGATACGATATTCTAATTAATTTAATACATTTGATTTGACAGAATTTTGTTTTGATTTCATCTAAATATTTTCTACGTGCCAAATTGCGCTCAGCATCCTCTGGCGTTTGTGATCCTCGTCTAATTGGGTAGAAATGATATTCTCCATCATATTCAACGCAAATGTTATATTTCGGTAAATAAAAGTCAAAAAGAAGTAACCTAGTGTCTTTGCATTCAGAGAATGATTGTTGGATGGTATATGATATATTATGTTTTTCCAGATATAGTCTTATTCGACGCTCGCCCTTAGATTCTTTACATTTTTTGCATCCACTTCCTGAATAATGTTTGTGCGGTAATTGTCTAAATTCGCCATGATTCGGACATATAATTATTACCGGAATATGAATACTAACAAACTGAACCTTAGAGTAATCATATTTACCATCGTGAATTTCAATTGATTTTTCTAAAAAATTATTTAACGATTTGATCCTATAAGGTTCTTGCTTACATTTTCTACATCCCCTACCGCTTAAATGATCTTTTCTATTTTGTGTAAATTCACCATGCACCTTACACCTTATTGTTATTTTCGGAGATGATGCTACGTATATTGATGTAGAATAATCATATCTATCACCATGAATTTTTGTTGCCTTGTATATAAATTCTTCAATTGAACTTCTTCTAGATGTATGCGTTCTCTCTTTTCCACATTTTTGACATCCGGATCCATCCAAGTGGATACCCGCAATTTGCCTGAATGCCCCGTGATCAGGGCAGTAGATAGTAATTTTATCTGATAACCTATTGAATTTTACATCACGATAGTCGTACTTATTTTCATGTTTTATAGCCGATCGTTCAATAAAATCAAATAAAGTCGTACTAACTGAATCAAACCCACATTTGGTACATCCATGACCACCTAGATGGGATTTTGGTGACTGCAAAAATTCTCCGTGTTTGTCACAAATAATTACAACTTTAGTGAGTAAATTTTTATATTCAACTCTAGCATAGTTATATTTCGTTCCATGAATACCCCGAGCATTCTCTATAAATTCAGCTGTCGTAAATGCTCTTGATAAATCAGAGCATTGTTTACACCCTTTTGATCCCATTAGATGCGAATGTGTTGATTGATCAAAAATCCCGTGTTTTCTACAAATGATTTTAACTTTTTCGTCTTGTCTATCAAAATCAGTAACCAACGAATAATCAAATTCATTGTCAAATAATTCCGTTGCCTTTTTTATGAAAATATCTTTTTTTGATATCGGCTCATCACAAATAAATTTTGATGGTTGTTTTGTCGTAAATAAATAATCAGTCATGCTGATTGCTCCTATTAAGCGATTAGATTAGGTGGATGCTGTCAACATCGCGACCTAAACTATTTACTTAAGAAAGCTTAAATCGAAATAATTTATCCTACACTGCATGAATTTCAGTTTTGACTTCAGACATTTTGATAAATACACTGGAGAAAGTAAAAGGATTACTAAAATGCTTTCAGAATCAGACAAAGCCGTTTGGACTGCTTGGGTTTCAAAATATATGAAATCAAATATTAATGTTAGACCATTATGGAATAAAAATAAAGCAGATTCAATTAGCACCAGGCTTGATTTACATGGTTATACTGTTCATGATGCATTTCATGCAGTTGCTGAATTCGTAGAGCAACATCAATCATTGAAAACAAAGAAACTTGTGATTGTTACCGGTAAAAGTGGTATTATTTCAAGAGAATTTAAGCATTGGTTGGTTGGGTTCAAATGCGTGAATCGAGTTGAACCAATGCAAGATTCTCGAGGTGGAATAGGTAGCTACAAAATCTGGATCAACTAATCATTAGATTGTATGGCACTTCGTCTATTTGAACAATTTCAGATATGGTATTTCGATTATACCTGGCCAATACAGGATAATATGGAAATTCCTCATCTAATCGCTTAACCGTCGCAATTATAAAATAATCATAACATTCAACAATTGTTCCGATTAGTGGGATTGGAAAGACGCCAGTATCAAATGCAAAAGTTACGAACATGCCTGGTTGAAGGTCTCTGTCATTCATTACGTATCTCTTATGGTTTGAGGAGTTTGTATTGCATTTCATCAATATCTAAGATTTCAATTTCATAGCGTTCTACCTCTATAAATCCAGTTTCAATTTCAAGAATAGGTGGTTGCCATGACATCATCTCCGTGGTCCACGGAGATGATTGTCCTTCAAAAATCGCTTCTATTCTTCCATAGTAATCCGTTGTTCCAAATTGAAGGTGTCTGAATTTGATATACTGCCCAACTTTGTATTTCATTATCCATTTACCAAAATAATCTGCATTGCAATGCTAGTAAATTTTGCATAATTTCCATGAATGGCATACTTGATATCATGTGGTACACCAATCATCACCGATGTTTTTGATTCAACCGGAAAAACATCATATTTTTCAATAGTGAAGTCTTCATGTGTGATACGATGGATTGTCCTATTGATGATACCAATTTCTTTAGTGCGAGTGATCGTGATTCCTTCATCCGATATGCGCCAGGTGTAGCAATTGAATTTCGTAGAACCAACCCACCATTCGGATTTTTGTGTGACTACTTTTATAAAATTGTCTATCATATCGTTTTGCATATTCAATTTCCATTATTTCAAATAAAAAGGAGCCATAAGTGACTCCTTTTCATAATTAAACTATAATATCAAAAAATTTATAGTACCGTGGTATTGCCGGTTGATACAACATTACCGACATCATTGATAACTGCATCAATGCTCTGTTCAACTTTCATAACTTCAATCTTGCCTAGACCAAGAATCTGAGCAAAAAACTTTAGAACATCTGCGCGCCAATCAGTTACCAAGGTCTTGATTTCTGATTCAATTGTATTTGTGATTGCGCTAACATTATCCATTTTAGTCTCCTTTTGTATATGTGAATATTTATGGGCCAAATATTCACATAATCTGCTTACTTCTTCAATTCAGTAATGTCATTGAACATTGCAGCGGAAATCTTGTTCATTGGTGTTGTGAGTAGGTTAATCACGAAATTGACCAAGTGACGCAGTGGATTACCGAGCAGTGTGAAAATTAGAGACAGTGGCCAATAGGATGCCCAGAAGACCAAATCACCTTTATGCTTTGAAATTTTCGGAGGAAGATCATCAAGCCGGAAACCGCTTTCATAAGATAGTGCATTCGCAAAACACGCTCCTACAGAATCATACCCATTGAATGATTGACCCTTGGGAAGTTTCTCCCATGAAATTTCAGTTAGATTGTTCTTTTTCAGCCACTTTTCCCGGTAATCAAGATAAATGCACTTTGTCTCAAAGATTTCATAAATCCATTTTAAGATCATATAAGTGATGCCAGCCAGTAGGTACCCACCAATATATTCTACGATTCGTAGAGTTGAAAGGTTTTGAATCCAATGCAGCACCGGGATATTAGTAAATGCTACCAATACCGCAATAGCACTCACAACGACCATTGTGGATTCAGTACCTTTTTTATTGTAGGTGGTGCCCAACAGAGCAACCAAAAATCCTGCACTAATGAGCCAAAACAAAATTGATCCATATTCAATTATTTCAAAAATCATTATTCATTTTCCTTTTCAACAGTCTGTTCTGTAGAATTTTGAGATTGATACCATGTAAGGCTACACTCTGGGCTGCAAAATCCAACTTCTTTTTCTGGATTATGCCGCAATGGAGCATGGTAGCTCCATTGTTTTGCTGGCGATGTGTAGGTACCTACAATAAATCTGTGCTCATGTAATTGAGTTTTAGTTTTACACTGAGCGCATAGTTCACCAAAAATAGTTTTCATATTTGTTAGGTTGCTTCGTAAAGGAAAGTCGTACCACCAATAAGCTTGCGATTTACGCTGGTAGACTGCACGAATACCTTATAACGTTCGCGATCAAAACCAGCATTGCGAGGAGAAATGTCAATGCTCGAACCATGTGGAAGACCCAGAACTTCTCGAGCAGCATCACCCTGATACATATCACCGGATTCAGTATCAAGAATTACAATTTCCTTTGATGCCTGGATTGTTTCTCGCTTGGTAAACTCATAAAATCCACGACCCTTCTGGAATACAAGACCGTTAGATTCAACAAGGTCCTTAATCACCGTATCGTTATCAACTTCGATACGCTGGAACCGTGCCGTATCAACTGCCCGTGCATCTACCTTACGGAAACGACCAGTCGAAGGGTCACGTCGGCTAAGCTTAGCGAAAATATCCGCCATTGAACGAGTCATCTTCTTCTTAGCGACAACCTCATCCTCATATGTTTGCAAAGCTTCCGGAGACACCTGCTGGTATGCAACTGCCAGAAGCATTTCAGTAGCTTCATTAAACTGTGAAAGATTTAGATGAAATCCACCGGACTTCTTTGCCATTTCAGCATAAAACGATGTTGCATGCCGACGACCAAGAGCCTGAACCGCATGAACAAGGACACCTGCTTTGGTAAGGTTATCCACTTCATTGCGCCAATCAAGACGCTTTGGATTATGAGCCGGAGCGTGAGGAACATCATCACCGATCATAATTAGAATTCGCTTTGAACCTTCGGTCCAATTGACTTTTGTATGCGCCTCGTGAAGTACAAGTTCATAGCACTCAGGTGCATCGCCACCACCGGTTGGTTCAACATTTTTCACGAAATATGAAACGGCGTTTGGGTCAGATGTCAGGGCCAGATGCTTCGTCACGTAAATACGCGAGTCACAGTAGTCACCATGGGCAACCACACCAATGCGAAGATTGGGAATTGCTTCAAAAAGACGTTTGGCTGTATTATCAATATTTCGACGAACTTCAGCAAGACACGGATACATAGATCCAGTTGTATCAAAACTAATTAAAAGTTCAGTAAGTTGAGTCATAATAATCTCCAAACTAAATTACGTTGAAATCACAAGCCTATCAGCATTAGCATCAGAAGTCAGCATCGTCAAGATTCATTCTGGATACAAAAATGTTGAAATATTTTGTAGGGCGGAATCATAGGCAACCAGAAAGCACAACTCAGCATCAATATTGATTTTCCATACAGATTTTCTGGAATTTATTTTTCCTCGTACCTTATTCCATCGAACAAATTTCACGCAAGGTGCGCTATTCTTGATTAGATTTGACATCCAGCGCCATTGCTGTCTAGTGATTCTGATTTGATATCGTTCCGCACATCGTTTGGCAGAATGATAAAATTGTGCGTCATTAATATTAACCATTTTTTCTAGTCCAAACTTCATGTTCGTCAGTATTCGTACTATAAACGACCTTCTTAATACCAAAAGTAACGATCGCTCTCTGACATCCTGCACACGGACAAGCAAGACCATTGATCCATTTGGTTTTATCATTGTCAGGCCGTTTTACTCGATGCACATAAAGAGTAGCCCGCTGTAATTCCTCTTCGCTTATCACCTTTAAAGCGTTACAAATTGCGCTGGTTTCAGCATGAAGATAGATTGCATCTGGATTTTTGCTGAATTTGGCCTGGAACGGATGAGTCCTTCGCTCATTATGTCCAATACTAATTACGTTAGATTTGACCGTCAAAACAGCCGAAATCTTGCTGCTGGCGATGGGCTCGACTGCAATAGCAAGCTTTCGAGCCATATCCATAAACTTCTGATCTATCTTCGTAAGCATAGAGCAAACCATACACTAAAATGGTTAAGGGATCAATCCTAAAAATCACCAACCCAGTTTAAACCTTGCTCTGTGCTCATTTCGGTGTCAAGTGACGAATGGTAGCGATTGATAGCATTAACCACTCGGCTCGTTATGATATAGTTTGTTGTACCGGTATAGATAGGACCATAAATATGCTGACAACCATACTTATAATATAGTTTGATGATCCCGCTACGTATCGTATAACTGGACTGTTTAGTTATCGGGAAGGTCAGACCATGCTGCATACGGCGCGTTCTAGACCACTTGGAGAACTTCTTCATTTGAGGTATTCCAAACCAATTGTGCAGAAAATATAGCACCAAATGGTGCTATGTCAACCGATTACCCATCACATTTGCTGGAATTTCTTAGTCAACCTCAGAAATTCTGGATATTCTGGATCAGATTCCCTCATTTTCTGTCGTTTGATAGAATCTTTTATAGCAAAGAATACTACACCAGAGTAAAATAGGACCAAAAAACCAAAAGATACGCCAAGAACCCAACCAGGTAATGATGCGATGTATAGAATAACTGACATTATCATCTTATTCACACTCATCAGTTTGAATTAATTTGATCAGATAATAAGTTATCATTTGATCATGAACAATACTAAAATCATCATCTGGATCGTATTCTTCAGTTAATCCGTTGATTTCATATACCTTTTTCATCAATTCCCTTCGTTTATCAACGGATGGGATAATTTTAGCCAAATTAAAATCATTGCAGCCTGCATTTGACTGCATATCAGTTAGATCATTAAGAAACCGTACGAGAATTCGTTTAATTTCTGGGTCGGATATACTCATAATCAATTTCCCCTGAAAAATCTATCAATCAACTTGTTATACTGGTGAACCATATATCAATCATCCGCGTGAAGTACGGCAAATCCTGCTCAAGTTCAGTAAATCACCAGTGACCGTAGAGCAAGAAGCAGCCGCTCTGCTCCATGATGTAGTAGAAGATACTGAAGTCACTATTGAGCAAGTCGAGGAAACATTCGGACACAAGATTGCAGAACTGGTTGGTTGGTTGACTGATGTGTCCAAACCAAGCGATGGTAAACGAGCAGTTCGAAAAGAAATCGACATTTTAAAACACTTTCATTTATTAGGCTCACGAGAGCAGGAAAACAGAATATGAGAATACTTATAATACTTATTTAAGTCATCGACATTGACAGAAAGTGTGATGTGGCCATTTGTGTAAAATTCATAAGACTTCCAATAACCATGCGGATCATCTGGATAATCACGAACAAACCCAAGCTCTTTCAACACTTCTTTGAAGTTCTCAACATTGGAAAATTCAATTCGAACTGCAGAGCTTTGAACCCCTTGACAATATCCCGAACCGCTTTCAGCTGGCAGCTTTATGCCATTAAACTTTTTCGCAATAAAATTGCGAAGCGTAAGTGCATTTTTACGTGGGTTTTTAACGGTTGCCATTTTCAACTCCGTGACTAGGTGAAGCAGTAGTACACTTTATAGCAACCCATTAAAGTGTTGTCAACATAACCATTATTCATAAAACAGATAAAGTAAATTCAACATCGTCGTATACGTCAAGTAAATTCACTTCCCAAACTTGTATCTCACTATACTTATATAAACGAAGATCCTTGCTGCTGGCAAGAACGGTAAAGATATTGTGTTTCAGCAACAGTCATGACAGTTTGAATGTTAGGAAGATATCCAAGCGGAACGCTTCTCATGCAGCACCATTCTTGTCAGAATCTGGTCGAATATCCTGAATAAACTTTTCACCGGTATGATGTGTCATCAAAAAGCCGTAAAAACCTTTTGCGTAACCCTTCCTTGGATCGCGATGAAAACATTCAGTGAATTTATTTGCAAATGATAGTTTGGAATAATCACCTGTCAGAAGTGTTTCAGCAACCGCAATGCTCATTTGAGTATCATCAGTATACATACCGGCTTTCAATGAATCACCTGATCCATCGGATGCCATATGTGTTGGATGATTGTAGTATTGTTGCCCATCATTATACTGAAGCATGGATTCTTTGAATTCGAATCCAGCACCGTATGCATCGCCGATGATTATACCTTTAAACATTTAATCCTCTAAAAATAAAGAAATTTGCCTTTAAAGCTATCAGTTAAAGATAGCAATCTTTGTTTCATTAATTCGGACAGGTCGGACAGATCATGAATGAAATTATTGTAATCATCCGTTCCTTCAAAATCTTTGAATTTCTCCTTTGCGGCATCGACGTTGATGGTAATTTTGCCCCTGAAAAAATATTCAGTCCATAGTTCTGCCTGAAAATCAGCAGCAAAAACACTATCGCAATTTAACTTATGGCCTGTGCGAAGAGTTTTTGTGTTACCAATCAACTGAGCTAATTCAGATTGCATCATTGATAAATCAACACCATTACGCAAATCAAATTTAGCCAAGTCCGCAAAATTACCTGATCCCAGAAACTTGGTCATCAGTTTGGTTCGTTCTGGTTTCCTCAACCTAAGGTAAGCATCGAGCAAGCAATCCATTACATTGCCAATGAATTGAAATTCTTTAGATCTTACAGAAGTTTTGCCGGAAGTATCAGTTGGGGCAATCAATTGAATTGCATGACACGCCCTATGAAGTGTTATCCACGGAGTCATTGGTAATTTATTTTGACCACCATTACAAGATAGGATTACATTCACTCGATTTTCATAATTGGTGATTCCGGAAATAACTCTATTTCGCCGAATTGTATGAGTTGTGACTTGAAATGGCACCTCTATATCTGTGCTATATTCTTTTGACACCTTCTCGTAAATAGGGTCAGATCCGATACGTTTATACACCGGCGGAATAGGTTTATTTGCCGGGTTATATGTGATCATATCGGTTGACAGGTCCATATGACCACGTTCAATCACAATATTTAAATCAACCGGACATTTATCCAAAATAGATTCTAATTTTTCTTTCCATTTCGGATTATCAAATGCTCGATGATCTTCATCAGAAAATCGATCATTACGGCATTCTCCGTCCAAGATTAAAACCCGGCTCATTTGATATACCTCTTCATAGATATATCAAATATGCACATATTTAACAAATTGTCAAGTCATTTAGATTACCATAAATGGTGCATCTGGATCTTCAACTGCATCACCGTTAACCCATGGGAATCCATTTGGATATCTTTGGTGCATCACTGCATTTCCGTTCTCGAAAAATTCCTTTGTAACGGAATTTGCATTACCAGCTAGGCGATAATTCAATGTATATTTCCCAGAACAAACATAATCAGGAAAATATTGCTTGATGGCTGCGTAGAACTGTCTGTCCGCTCCCCACTTCGAATATATCGCCATTCCTATACGCAATAGGATATCACGCTTAATTAAAAAGCTAGAAGTATCAATTAGGAATTGTGAATCATGCAAATAAATGGGCCACTTGCCTAGACTTTCACAATTATCATCACAAACATAGTTGCCAGTAGTATCATAAATTTGGCGGAGACTGTAGGCCCACTCGACCTTCTTAGAAATCATTGAATCCAGTAATGATTCAATATGATTCTCTTTATACCAATTGTCTTGATCAAGAAAGGATATATAATCGTGATCAACCAAACATGATATTGATGCATAAATTCGATGACCGTAGAATCCGTCAGCACCGGTATTGTATGGTAGCACCATAATTTTTAGTTTTTCAGTAGGTACCCCTGACAGAACTTCGTTAACTGAATTTTCAAATTCAGGACCATCAACTACAACCAGCACCTCGGTTTCTGCATATGATTGATTTAGAACTGATTCAACTGCTTGGCGTAATGTAGGACTTCCTGTTGTGGGAATTACTGTTAAAATTTTCATTGTTCACCTATTTCTTGATT
>Ga0335069_10014347_pt1 | contig 11097 bp, 8 predicted proteins | sample Lox_Sample_11_FD_206714 | JGI IMG/M metagenome (GOLD analysis project Ga0335069, IMG submission 206714) | Soil microbial communities from Loxahatchee National Wildlife Refuge, Florida, United States - Lox_Sample_1.1 | ecosystem: Environmental > Terrestrial > Soil > Wetlands | place: USA: Florida... | reverse complement strand
GTGCCGCCGTCTTGGCCGCGTGCAGCAGCCGTTCCGCGCTCAGATTGTCGGTGTATGCATAACCGGTCCGCTCGCCGCTCAGCACTCGAATCCCGCAGCCGGCGCTCGTTCCCTGGCTCGCAGATTTCACGATCTGCTCGTCCACGCCCAGCGCTGTCGCGGTAACCGATTCAAAATAAAGATCGGCGTAGTCGCCGCCCGCACTCAACGCTTCGCCCAGGCAGCGCTCCAGCAGCCGCTCAGTCAGGCCAAACTTCTCAAAAAAATACCGCCGGTGACTTTGGTTAGGGGAATCCTCAGCACGCGTCATCGTAATCCCAGTGTACGCTCGCTGCGTCTGTGTCTTTGAAGCACGAGTTCTCGCTCGCGACGGCCCTCTGCCCCTTTCGTTGCACATCGGATACCGCAGGGGTCAGACAGGCTCGTTCACAATTCAATCCGTGCTAGGATTCAACCCATGAAAAAGGTTCTCGCCGCTGCACTGCTGATGATGGTCTTCGCGACTCCTGTCTTCGCTTCGAGCCATCGTCATCGTCATCACCATCACCACCATCCGGCCAGCCATCAGATCCAGCATCACTAGAACTGGCTCTGTATCAGGGCACGACTTCAGTCGTGCCGAAAATGTCCAAAAGAATCGCGGGCTCTAGCCCCTGAGGGCAGGCTTACAACAGCCCCGAGGGGTTTATGCGACCATCTTCCGACTCGTCCGCCAGTGTCCTCTCTTACAGCCAGTCGAATGAGCCCTTTGCAGACGGGCCGTAAGGAAAAATGTATTTCTGCGTTTGTTGTCTGGGTACAAGGGTCACCTCGGTGCCGTTCGCGGTGATCGGATCGATGGTACGATTCGTTCTATGAAGAGGCTTTTCGCTGCGCTTCTGCTCCTGGCGGTTCTTGCGAGCCCGGCCTTCGCCGCCGGGAAGCCGCACAAGCAAGCTCACGCGAAGCCTGATTACCGCTACCACACACCTAAATACAGATACAAAGCCGCCAAATATCAAAACCATCTTCCGCCGGCGCGGAAAACCCAGCAACATCGCTCGAAGTAACAGTCCTCAGCATTGAGCGGCTAGCCGGCTCGTGCGCCTGCCCCACGATTCCAGCCAACCACCCCTCCCATTTAAGATTCTCGCCATGGAAGTGCTCGACCATCTCCGCTATCCGATCGGGAGACTTTCCCCGCCTGCCGCCAGCACTCCTGCCATCCGTGCAGCGCAAATTGCAACCTTGCGCCTGCTCCCCGAGCGCCTGCGCGCCGCTGTCCAGGGCCTGAACGATGCCCAGCTAGACACGCCTTATCGTGACGGCGGCTGGACCGTGCGACAGGTCGTGCATCACTATGCCGACAGCCACGCTAACTCCTACATCCGCTTCAAACTCGCTCTCACTGAAGACTGGCCCACCATCAAGGCTTACGATGAGGCGGCTTGGGCGCGGCTTCCCGACTCGCGGATGCCCATCGAGCCTTCGCTGGAATTTGTCGCCGGGCTTCACGCCCGCCTCGTCGCCCTCCTCGAATCGATGGCCGCGGACGATTTCGATCGCGGCTTCAATCACCCCGAACGTGGCCGCGTCAGTCTTGCCAACAACCTTGCCATCTACGACTGGCACTCGCGCCATCACGTCGCTCACATCACCAGCCTGCGGCAGCGCATGGGCTGGTAGACATCGCCATGAAAGCCGGCACTCCTCCTCATCGACAGGAAACCATCCTTCCCGGAGCCGGCGCCGAAACCCCTTCTCCCACACAGATCGCCGAGACCATCGAGGCCTACCTCTCCAACCACCCCGCCGCGGCCCTGCTTGAAGACGGACGCGTGCTCTTCGACATGCGAACCGCTCGCTACTCCGTCGCCGAGTCGCACGGCCGATGCGTGCTTCAGCTATGGAGCGATGAGCGAAACATCGTGCGAACCGTCGTCGGCCTCCAGCAACGCGCCCAATGCCTGCGTCTCGTCATGCGCCGCATGGGCTCAGCCAAGCCGCAATCACTCGAGCTTGCTCCCACCGGCGGCCTGCGCGCTCCCACTGCTCGCTCCGCTGCTCGCCGCAACTACCAGCGCCTCCTCGAACGTGTGCTCGCCCGGCACTTCATCGGAGCTAAGGTCGACGGCTTTCGCACCGCGATGGATCTGGAGCACAGCTTCGGCCCCGCCTACGTGCGCGGCCGCTTGCTGCGCGGCGCGGCGGCCGATGCCGTCATCGGCGTCAGCGCATCGGAATCGTCCTCGATCATCGACGGCGTGCTCACCCTCGGCATTCTCTGGCTCGACTACTGCCGCAAGCACGCTGACCCGCGCCGCCATGTCGGCGGCCTCAAAGTCATCGTCCCCGCAGGCGCCTGGCGTGTTGCCGCGGAGCGCATGGCCTGGCTGAATCACGCTGCGGCCGGCTTCGAGTTGTTCACGCTTGACGAACTAAGCGAAGAGCTCACCGCCGCCGATTTTCGCGACACCGGCAATCTCGAGTCACGTCTTGTCCATGCCTTCTCGCCGGCCGCCGCCCTCGAGCGTTGTCGTTCCGGTATCGACCGCTTTCTGGCGCTTGTCCCCGGCGCTGCACGCGAGCGCGTTGAGATTCGTGCGACCTCCGCCACCGAAGTCGGCCTGCTGCTCCACGGACTCGAATTTGCCCGCGTCCGGCACGGCGCATCGGCGCACTCTTTCGCCCGCGATAACGAAATCACCTTCGGCGCTGGCCTGAGCGAAACCCCGCTCACCTTCGAAAACGAAGACCTCTGTCGTGATTTGTTTCAGCGTTTGTTCTCAAGCCGCCACCCCGACGGATCTCAGGCCGACCCCTTGTTCCGCATGACCCCGGAGCGTTGGCTGGAATCGCGTTTGCGCGCGGGTCTGGCCGAACTCCTCCCGTCGCTGCGCGCCGATCTCCTGTATTCGCAGGTTCCCGCCCTCACCTCTGGCGAGCGTGGCATGCTGGACCTGCTCACCCTCGACCGGAACGGCCGTCTTGTTGTTCTCGAATTAAAGGCGGACGAAGATCTTCACCTGCCCCTGCAGGCTCTCGACTACTGGATTCGAGTGCGCGCCTTGAACGACGATCGCCGGCCCGCACCCTCGGGTAGCGCACCGCCCTCCGCTTTTCAGCGCAGCGGCTATTTCGCCGGAGCTGAAGTCTCGTCCCTTCCGCCGCGCCTCATCCTCGCCGCACCTGCCCTGCGCATCCATCCCGCCAACGAGCCGGTGCTCCGCCATCTCTCGCCGCAAATTCAATGGGAACTCCTCGCCCTCGCTGAACACTGGCGCCGCGACCTGAGCATCGTCTTTCGCAAACGCAGCAGCGATCGCTGACCCTGCTCTCTACTCCCTCGTCTCTTCCACTTCCGGCACCACAACCTCTCTCACTTCTTTCCCCTGCCGGATGGTGACCGTCGCGCCTTCGCAGATTTCTTCCTGGGCGAGAATCGATTCCATCGCGCTGTAGAGCCGCTCCGCATCCTCCCCGTAGAACATCAGCGTCGTGCTCTCGGGAATGGTCACTGTACCCGCACAGAATCCCGCCTCGCGACTCTTTGCCGCGCCCGCAAGTTCGGCCACCAGCTTTGCGGTGTCCTTCGTGCTGTAACGGTTTCCCGGGCGGCTTCCAAAGCTCAGTTCAAGCAGCACCGACCCTTTAGCCTGCGAGACATGCAGGCTCAGGTCGACATCGACATTGGGTATCGCCTTTCTCTCCGCATCCGCTTGCGCCAGCCGAATTTCCGCGGCCTGCGCATCGCCCTCCCTGCCCAGTCGCCGTAGAGCTGCGATCTCTTCGTCGAGGATCGCCTTCATCGACTCCAGGTTCGGACTTGGCGAGTTCTTGCGCTCGGCATACGACCGCTCAAAAAGCTCAACAGCCTCCGCATCGCGCCCCTCGTCACGAAGCACCAGCCCGCGCGTTCCGTACGCCGATGCCAGCCCCGACACCCCCGCCTGGCTTTCCAGCGTCAGCAGTTGAATCGCCCGATCCAGCAGTTCATGCGCCTTGGCATAGTTACCCATCCTGCGGTGACAATTCGCGATATTGTTCAGCAGGCTGCCGATCCGCGCCAGTCGTGTCGAAGGAATCTTCTCGCGGACTTCCAGTGCTTTTTCGTAGTAAGCCAGCGCTTCAGCGTGACGGCCCTGCTCCGCGCACAGTGTGCCGAGGTTATTCCAGGCCGTAGTAGCCGATTCATCGTGGGCTTTCGCCTCGTGCAGCTCAGCGGCTTCCTTATATAGGCTTTCCGCCTCCGCCGGCGATGTCTTGCTCACCGCGTTCCCCATCGTCACCAGCACGTCCGGCAGCCGTGGATCACCCGGATAATCACGCAGGATCTTCAACGCCGCCCGGGCTGGAATCGCCGAGTGATCCATCAGCCCCATCAGCCCATAGCATTGCGCCGTTCGCGCCATCAATCCGGCAATCGCAGTTGCATCGTTGCCTTCCAATTCCCGTTGAATGGCCCTCTCGCAAAACGGAATCGCACGGCGGTACTCGCGAAGCTGGATCAATACCCGCGCCATCAAGTCCGGAAATGCGATCTGCTCCATGCGCGACTGGTTTTGGTCCAGCATCTGCATTGCCGACTCCTGCAACTTCTTACCACCCTCTATCTGCCCCAGCCGCTGTCGCAGGACGCTTACATGGCACTGCACAAGCAGCGCGAAATCGAACGCCGGCCCCGGCGGCATTGGCCGTACCTCCTGCGCAGCCAGCCTGAACAACTGCTCCGCCTTGGCCAGGTCGCCCGACTGCATCCGCGCCGATCCCTGGTAGATCAGGCTGAGGCACTTTTCTTGAGAATCGGGGGACATACGTCTCCACAGTCGGGAGTGCAAACCTGTTCGCAATCAGTGTAGAACCTGCCGCCGGCCTTGGCGCTCGCGCCCATCCGGTCCCACACCTGGCCGCGCCTCGCGGCACGGTCCCAATTAAGACTGCGGCTCTTGCCCGTGAGTCAACCGAAAAGTCGCTGAAAACACTCAGTTTGGCCCTTCCGCTCGGCCTTCTCGGTTCCCACAACTCCCGCCGCCGTGTGCACCGGCAACCCTCGCGAACTCATCCAACAAGTAGCAGAATCGTCGGCTGGGCTGGTGATTCCCAACCCTCGTCACTGGACTACACTGATAACCGTCATGGCCACCACTCAAGCTCCTCCCTCTATCCAGCCGCGCACCCCGCAGGGCGCGTTTTCCAACGAACCATCCACGAACTTCAAGGACTCTGAAAATGCCCGCCGCATGGGCCACGCGCTCGACGAGGTAGCCGCTCATCTGGGTCGCGAATACGACCTCATCATCGGCGGTGAGCGGCTGAAAACCGAAGGCAAGATTCGTTCCCTCAATCCTGCGCGCCCCGCCCAGGTCGTCGGCGTCCACCAGAAGGCCGAAGCCCAGCACGCCGAACGCGCCATGGCTGCTGCCCTCCGCGCCTTCGAAACCTGGAGCCGCACCAGCGTCGACGAACGTGTCTCGCTGCTCCTCAACGCCGCCGCCATCATTCGCGAACGCAAGTTTGAGTTCATGGCGTGGCTTAGCTACGAAGTCGGCAAGAACTGGGCCGAGGCTGACGCAGACATCGGCGAGACCATCGACTTCCTCGAGTTCTACGCCCGTGAGGCATTGCGCCTCTCCCGCGCCACCACGCCCATCCAGTATCCCGGCGAACGCAACGAGCTGCTCTACATTCCGCTCGGCGTCGGCGCCGTCATCCCTCCGTGGAACTTTGCCTGCGCCATCATGGCCGGCATGACCTCGGCGGCGATCGTCACCGGCAACACTGTCATCCTCAAGCCCTCCAGCGACTCGCCCACCATCGCCGCCAAATTTGTCGAAGTGCTCGAAGAAGCCGGTATGCCCGACGGTGTCGTCAACTTCTGCCCCGGCTCCGGTGCCAGCTTCGGCAACGCCATCGTCGAACATCCCAAGACGCGCTTCATCGCGTTCACCGGCTCCAAGTCGGTTGGTCTCGACATCAATGAGCGCGCCGCGCGCACGAAGCCTGGCCAGATCTGGATCAAGCGCACCATCCTCGAGATGGGCGGGAAAGACTCCATCCTTGTCTCCGCAGATGCCGACTTAGACTCCGCCGTCGCAGGCGTCGTGGCCTCGGCCTTCGGCTTTAGCGGACAGAAATGCTCTGCCTGCTCCCGCGCCATCGTCGCAGCGCCCATCTACGACGCATTCGTCGACCGCGTTCGCGAGCGCGTCGCTACGCTCACTGTCGGCGATCCGATAGAAAACCGCGATCTCGGGCCCGTCGTCAACGAGGCTTCGCTCAAGTCGATCCTCGGTTACATCGAAACCGGCAAGGAAGAAGGCAAGCTGATCGCCGGAGGCTCCGCTCCCCAAAGCGCCGCCGGAGGATACTACCTCGAACCAACGGTTTTCGCCGACATCGCGCCCAACGCCGTCCTGGCGCAGGAAGAGATCTTCGGCCCGGTGCTCGCCCTCATCAAAGTCAAGGACTTTGACGAGGGCCTCGCCGTCGCCAACAACACCGAGTACGGGCTGACCGGCTCTGTGTACACTACTGACCCAGCGAAGATCGCAATCGCCCGCAGTGCCTTCCACGTGGGGAATCTCTACCTCAACCGCAAGTGCACCGGAGCCATGGTCGGCGCCCACCCCTTCGGTGGATTCAACATGAGCGGCACCGATTCCAAGGCTGGCGGACCCGACTACCTCTACCTCTTCACCCAGGCCAAGAGCGTGGCAGAAAAACTCTGAAATTTCCGCTCGGAGGGTCTTGGAAGTTAAGAACTGAGCCGAAACAGGCTTTGTAACAAGGGCACGAATTAGTCGGGCCACATGAGGGGCAAAAAGAGCATGGGCTTTAGCCCCTGGAGGCTTCTTCCGCGCCAATTTGCCATCTTCATCGTTGTCTTCCGGGCTCAACCGATGCCATGACTGCTCTCTCTTTCACACTCGTGGTTCTCACACTCTCCGCGCTTGCCGGTTTCCTCGGCGCCCTCACCGGCCTTGGCGGGGGAGTGATCGTCGTGCCCGCGCTCACCCTCGCCCTCGGCGTCGATATGAAATACGCCATCGGCGCCTCCCTCGTCTCCGTCATCGCAACTTCGTCAGGCGCGGCTTCCGCCTACGTGCGCGATGGCTTTTCCAATATCCGCATCGGCATGTTTCTTGAGATCGCTACCACCCTCGGAGCCGTCGCCGGTGCTTTCCTCGCCAGCCGCGTTGGCACTCATACCCTCGCTATCGTCTTCGGGCTCATGCTCCTTCAGGCCGCATATCTCTCGTTCAAGGGGATATCGAATGATCGCGTGAGCACCGAATCCGACGCGCTTGCTGCCCGCCTCCGACTCGGTGGTTCCTATCCGGTCGACGGCACCCGCCAACCATACGGCGTGCGCCACGTTCCCTCGGGGTTCGCAATGATGTTTGGCGCCGGCATCCTCTCCGGCCTGCTCGGCATCGGTTCCGGAGCTGTGAAGGTCGTCGCCATGGACCGCATCATGCGCATCCCCTTCAAGGTTTCTACCACCACCAGCAACTTCATGATCGGCGTCACCGCGGCGGCCAGCGCAGGACTCTATTTCAGCCACAGCTACATCGATCCACGCGTGGCCATGCCGGTGATGCTCGGAGTGCTGATCGGATCTCTGCTGGGAGCCAGGGTACTGGTGCATTCGCGCGTCAAAACTCTGCGCGTCGTCTTTGGCGTCGTCATCCTTGCGCTGGCTATCGAAATGATTGCCAGCGGCATCACGGGGAAGATTTAGCCATGGATGACCGCCGTCTCGAAACCATCATCGGTCGGCTCCTCCGCGCCGGAGTTCTGCTCGCCGCTGCCACCGTCTTTACCGGCGCGATGCTCTATCTCACGCAGCATCACGGCGAACCGGCCAAGTACCACACCTTCGTCGCTGGCGGGGCCGATATCCGCACCGTCTCCGGGATCGTGCTCTCCGCGTCGCACGGCGACAGCAAGGCCATCATTCAGCTTGGGCTCCTGTTGCTCGTGCTTACGCCCATTGCGCGCGTTGCCGTCGCAGGGGTTGGGTTTCTGCTCGAGCGCGACCGGCTCTACGCCGTTGTCAGCCTGATCGTGCTCTTGATTCTCGCCTTCAGCCTGCTCCACGCAACCTGAGAGCCCCACCACGCAGTCTTCTATTCGCAGCGCAAAGCGACCATCGGATCGATCTTCGCTGCTCGCCGCGCCGGCAACCAGCAGGCCAGCATGACAACCAATAGCAAAATGCAGGGAACAATCGAGAGTACGAGTGGATCGTTCGCGCTCAGTCCAAACACGAAACTGGCCAGAATCTTCCGCAGCAGGAAGGCCCCCGCAACCCCTACGATCGATCCGGTGATCGCCATCCTCGCGCCCTGACGCAGAATCAGATGCATCACGTCGCGAGGATGTGCCCCCAGCGCCATGCGAATCCCGATCTCGCGGGTCCGCTGCGAGACCGAAAACGCTATCACGGCGTAGACTCCAACGGCAGCCAAAGTGAGCGCCAGCAACGAAAAGCCGCCCAGCAAGAATAGATCGAAATTGCGCAGCGAATCGGAATCGGTGACCATCGATTCCATCGTCTTCACGCCGTAAACGGGCACACTCTGGTTCACGCCCGCCACCGCTGCACTGATTGAATGAAGCAATTCGCTCTGGGCCACGTGGCTGCGCAGCGCGATCCCCATGCTTGCTTCGATCAGCCCGCGGTCGGAATCGGGCACCTGCGTGTACGGATAATATGCAGTCGGCTCGATCGCAATCGCCGCGCCCCAATGCCGCACGTCGGCGGCGACTCCAACCACCGCGCACCACGCGCCCCCGGCGATTTTAGGCTTCAGCCGTTTTCCAACCGCGTTCTCTCCGGGCCAGTATTTGCGTGCAAGGCTCTCGCTCACAATCGCCACCGGAAGAGAACCTGCCGAATCGTGCTGATCGAACCGCCGCCCCTGGAGCAGCGGGATTTTCAGAACGCGAAAATAGTCTTCGCCCACGGCCCGGTAGCGGGTGACGATCTCACCCTGGACCGGAGCAGGCGATTTACCCTCTGTCAGGATCGGCGTGGAGGGATCGGTGCCGCTCACGGGAAAGTCGCGAGCGATGGCCGCGGATTCAACACCGGGAATCGAGCGGACGCGGTCCGCCACCTGGCGATAGAAATCCGGCAGGCTTTGTCCGTTCAGCTGCGAGGGCGCGGCGATGCGGAAGATCAAAACGTCCTTGGGAATAAAGCCGAGTTCCACACCGCGCAGTGACCAGAGACTCTTCAGTGCCAGTCCTGTGGCTGCCAGCAGCATGCACGCCAATGCAGTTTCACCCACGACCAGGATCGAGCGCTGCCGCCGAAATCCGTGCGGCGTTGCGCTTGCCTGCTCGCGCAAACCGTCATTCACCCGGATCCGGGCAGCCTCGATGGCGGGCACAAGTCCGAAAAGGACTCCCACCGCCGCTGACACCAGAACCGCGTATGCGAGCACGGCTATATCCACGCTGGTTTCCTCGATTCGAGGTATCTGCGGCGGATGCAGAGCCAGGATGCTGCGCACCAGCAGAAACGCAACCGCGATTCCCACCGCTCCGCCCGCGCCCGCCAGCAGCACGCTCTCGGTCAGTAGCTGCCTGATGATGCGCGCCGGTGACGCTCCAAGTGCGGTGCGCACCGCCATCTCACGCCGGCGCGCCGCTCCGCGAGCCAGCAGCAGGTTGGCGACGTTCGCACAGGCAATCAGCAGCACAAATCCCACGCAGCCCATCAGCATCACCAGTGCGGGACGAACGCCACTCGTGAAAGCATCGTTCAGCGTCTGCATCGACACGCCAAAACCGGCATCGCCGCTTGGGTTTTCGCTATGCAACCGGCTTGCCTCGGCATCGATTTCACTGCGCGCCTGCTTCAGGCTCATTCCGTCGGGCAAGCGGATCACGCCAGTCAGCCAGTGGACATTGGGTGACGAGCCGGTTCCGCTATCACGCCGCAGTTGCAGCAGCGTCCACAGCAGTTCCTTGCCGTCAAAGCCATTGAACCCTGCCGGCATCACTCCCACCACCGTATAAGGCGTTCCGTCAATCTGGATCGACTTTCCGACGATGTCGCGATCGGTGCCGAATCGGTTCTTCCAGAAGGCGTAGCTGAGGATCACGAACTGACCGGCGCCGGAATGATCATCCTGCGGCGAAAACAGCCGGCCGAGCATCGGCTTCGCGCCAAGAACGGGAAGAAAATCGTGAGAGATCACTGCCCCTGGGATGCGCTGCGCCAGCTCTCCCGGCCTGCTGATATTGAACTGCCAGGAGACGTGAGCTCCCATTCCCGCGAGCAACCGGCTCTGCTGCTTCCAGTCCAAATAGTTCTGCGTGGAAAAGAGATTGCCGATCCCGTTGGCTTGATTCTGCGAAACGACAACCAGCCGGTCGGGGTGCGGGAAAGGCCACGATCCAATCAGCACCGAGCGAATCACGCTGAACATCGCCACGTTTGCGCCGATTCCCAGGGCGAGCGTGAGCACGGCCGCGATCGAAAAACGGGGAGACCTCGCGATCGACCGGACCCCATACCGAATGTCCTGCAGCAACCTCTCCATCCGGGGTTGACCTCCTGCTGGTGAGACGAGCGGCTCGGCCCATCGTTACGCCAGCATGCCGACGAAATTTGCCAGGCTCGCCACAATGGGCAGGAGGCTGCTGTGAATTTAGCTGTGCAAGCCCGCGCATTAGAGGTCGTCGCCCGCCCTCACACCTTCCCGGCTCGCTTCCAATAGACCGAGTACCGCTCATCTAGCACTTGGTAAAGCGGCTTCAGATCCATCCGCTCGCTCTGCCCCACGGTATGGAAAGCCAGCTCCGGCGAGTCGCTCTTGCTGACCCAGAAACCCGCTGCCGGCGTGCTGAACTCCGGCAGCGGCAACGGCGGCAGGCGATCCATGTCGGGGCCCTGGTTGGCATCGATCATGTCCTGACCGAGCCCGGCGCGGCCCATTCTCGCAGCCAGCACCAACGGCCCATACGCCAGCGTGGCCAGTTCGGGACTGCCCGCCACCGGTTCCTGGCGAAGTGTCATCGGCAGCGCCACGTCGACGCGATCTCCGCTCTTCCAGGTCCGATCAATTGTGAGGTAGCCGTCGCTTTCCTTCTCCGCCTTCTGGC
>Ga0335069_10014346_pt1 | contig 11098 bp, 11 predicted proteins | sample Lox_Sample_11_FD_206714 | JGI IMG/M metagenome (GOLD analysis project Ga0335069, IMG submission 206714) | Soil microbial communities from Loxahatchee National Wildlife Refuge, Florida, United States - Lox_Sample_1.1 | ecosystem: Environmental > Terrestrial > Soil > Wetlands | place: USA... | reverse complement strand
GACCACCCCGAAAACCCCCAATCCTTGGGCTTTCAACTCACCGACCGCGCCCTCACCCACGCCGCCGACGCTTGAAAATGTAGAAACTCCAGGGCGGCGGTCTGAGACCGCCGCTACAACCGAATGCGCAAGCATTTATGTCGCTCTGTATAGATTAGTGCGTCACAAACCGCACAACTCGTAACGCCGCTGCCGCCCCGGCGGGACCGGCATGCAGCCCTCAAGGGGAGCGCTAAATCGCGAGAGCAGACTGTTTTATGTTCCAAGATTGGTGACGCGCTACAATAAAGAGAAGCTCATGGCGGTGACATCGAGGGTGGCGCGGCGTCGGGGGCGCTGCCCCAGGATTTGTTGGGCTGCGGTCCCATCTGGAGAACCACCGTGCCACCCTGGGCGATGTCGGTATGAGAGAACCAGGGCTTGTTCAGTGGTTGCCCGTTGAGCGTGGCGGACTGAATGTACTTGTTGTGCGGGGATTGGTTGAGCGCGCGGATTGTGAACACACGCCCGTTCTCAAGCGAAACCTGGACCTCATCGAAGATCGGACTTCCAATGTTGTAAGTGGGGCTGCCGGGGCACACGGGATAGAAGCCCATGGCGCTGAAGACGTACCACGAAGACATGGCGCCCCAGTCCTCATCGCCGGGAATGCCCATCAGGCCCGACGTGTACCAGATTCGCATCGTCTCACGCACCCGCCGCTGCGTCATCCAGGGCTCGCCCGCATAATTGTAGAGGTAGGGAATGTGAAAAACGGGTTCGTCCCCTTGGGGGTAATTGCCGATCAATCCCGTTGCATCCGGGAACTGGGATAGGAAAACAAACTTGGCTTCGCCGAAAGGCTCCTCGAACAGCCCGTCCAGCCGCCCCAGGAACTTTTCCCTTCCACCCATCAGTTGAATCAGGCCGGCCACGTCGTGTTGCACGTGAAAGGCGTAAACATACCCGTTGACCTCGGTAAAGTAATCCCGGCCGCCCTGGCCGCCGCCCAGCTTGGGATCGAAAGGCTCCACCCACTTGCCATCCGCGCCGCGCGGGGGCCATGAACCCGATGGCAGGGTTGTAAACCTTCTGATAATTGCGCGCGCGGTTCACGAAGTACGCGTAATCCGCACTGTTTTGCAAGGCTTTGGCTATCTGCGCGACGCACCAGTCGTCATAACTGTTTTCGAGCGTCACGGAAACGGCCTGGCGCCGCTCCGGGGGAAATACATCGGGAGAGGTTTCCTTCTCGCCTGGGGCGAGCGCAGGAAGGAAACCCTTTTCCTGGTAGATGCGATCGAGCGGGGTAAGCATTCCCAACCGCCACGGGAGAACAGTGGCCTGCGTGGCGTTCTTGCGGATCCCCTCGTAGGCCTTCTCCACATCGAAATCGGAGTAACCCTTGGCGTAGGTGTCCGCGATAAGGGCCGCGGCATGGTTCCCGATCATCCAGGCGCCTGGACCGTTCACCGTGGGGTCCCGCGGCATCCAGCCATCCTGTTCGTACATGCGAATGTAGGACCGCACCATGTCAAGCTGGCGGCTGGGCGCCAACAGGAGTTCGAGGGGGTGTTCGGAGCGATAGGTGTCCCACAGGCTGTCGTCAACATAGAAATCATGCCCCTCGCTCGCGTGCACCTGGTGGTCGTACCCGCTGTAGTATTTGCCGTCCTCGGTGATGTTCGCCATGCCGCTGAGTGCACGATAGAGCGCGGTGTAGAAAATCGTCCGTTCATCCTCGCTGCCGCCGGTTACGGAAATCTTCCCCAGGGTTTGATTCCACGCCTCGCGCGCCCGGCTCTTGACCGCGGCAAAGTTCCAGGCAGGAACTTCCCGCTCCAGGTTCCGGCGTGCCTGCTCAACGCTGATGTACGAAATGCCCACGCGCCACTCGCACGAGTTCCCTTCCCGTGCCGCAAAGGAGACGGCCAACCCGATGTCCGATCCGGACTGGCTTGCAGCGCCGGACGAAATGTGGCCACCTTCCCAACCGCCCCACACGGTGAAAGCCTGTGACGACACGGCGTAAAAATAGTGCCGAGTTCCCTCGACGTCTTCGAAGCCGGAAAGCGCCGAGTGGGCCGGGTCGGCATCCAGACTTCCCTTGCCCTTTATGTAGAACACTGCGTGGCGGCCGGCCATCTTTGGATACGCGATGCGAAAGTATGCGGCCCGTTCGGTAACGGTGAACTGAACCTCCGTGTCGGTCTTTTCAAGTCTCACCGCATAATAATAGGGCGTGGCGGTTTCAAAATCGTGGTCGTAGAGCGAAGCGTTCGCCGCGGGATCCGTTTCCACCGGCCCCGTGATCGGCATCAGGACGGCGCCGTCCAACGGAAAACCGTAGATCTTTTCCGCCAGGTAGGAATCGGAAATTCCGGGGCTGGTTGCGGGAGCCAGCCGCATCATACCAAAGGGGAGTTGGACGGTGGGCGGAATGGATTTCAGCAGATGAGAGATGCCGCCGATATGGGGGTCGACGTATTCAACCGGCTCTTTAGTCTGTCCGAGAGCTGCGGGCGCAACTCCCAAGAGACAACAGACAGTTACGAGAACAACATGAGGACGGCTCTTCATGGGTGATTCGCCTCTGCGACGCCTTACTCCACCGTCACGCTCTTGGCCAGATTGCGGGGCTTATCGACGTCCCGGCCGAGCAAGACGCCGCAATAATAGGCAAAGAGTTGCAGCGGCACAACGGTCAGCAGCGGGGCCACAGCTTCGTGGGTGCGCGGGATGTAGACGAGGTCATCCACTAGATTCCCCAGCTTGGTATTTCCTTCCGTCGTGATAGCGATGATCTTCCCTTCCCGCGCTCGAATCTCCTGCATGTTGGAGACCACGCGCTCATACGAGGCGTCTTCCAGCGCCAGGGCCAGGGTGGGAAACTGCGGGTCGATGAGTGCAATCGGGCCGTGTTTCATCTCGCCCGCGGCGTAAGCCTCGGAGTGGATGTAGGCGATTTCCTTCAGCTTCAGCGCGCCTTCCAGCGCGATGGGGTACTGGAACTTGCGTCCGATGAATAGGAAATGGTCCGAGTGGCAGTATTTCTCTGCCAACTGGCGGATACTCCCCGCTTGCTTCAGGATTTCACGGATCTGGTCCGGGACCTTTTCCAGGGCGCGGATGATTTCGTTACCCTCTTCATAGGAGAGATCACGGCTGCGTCCGATGAGCAGCGCCAAAAGTGTGAGGATGGTGAGTTGCGAGGAAAAGGATTTGGTGGAGGCGACGCCCACTTCGATGCCGGCGTGGGAATAAACTCCGGCATGGGTTTCCCGGGCGATAGTGCTGCCCACCACGTTCACCAGGCCCAGCACCAGCGCGCCCTTGCGCTTGGCCTCCCGCAAGGCAGCGAGGGTGTCCGCCGTCTCGCCCGACTGGCTGATGGCCAGCACCACCGTCCCCGGCCGGATATTCAGCTTGCGGTAGCGAAACTCGGAGGCTAACTCCGTTTCCACTGTCAGGTCCGTGAGCGTCTCGATGACGTAGCGTCCGAACAACCCCGCATAATAGCTGGTGCCGCAGCTCACAATGATCATGTGGCGGGCTTGCAGCAGGCGTTCCTGCACGGATTCCAAGCCACCAAGTTTGGCCACTGCTTCCGAATGGTTCACGCGGCCACGCAGCGCGTTTTCCACCGATTCCGGCTGTTCAAAGATCTCCTTCAGCATGTAATGCGGGAACGAACCGCGGTCCATGGATTCAATATTCCAATCCAGGTTCGTCGTGCCGCGACTTACGGAGCGGTTGTCGAGGGTGGTAATGGAGAAGGTGCCGGGCTCCAGGCATGCCACCTCGTTGTCCTCGAGGAATACAACCTGGTCGGTGTGTTGGGCAAGGGCGGAGGCATCCGACGCCGCCAGCGAGGCGTTCTCGCCGATGCCGAGGATGATGGGGCTGCCCCGCCGCGCCACCACGATGGACGAGGGGTGATCGACGTGCATCACCGCGATTCCGAAGGTGCCCTGCACCTGTAGCAGGGCTTTCTGCACAGCAGCCTGGAGATTACCCTGATAGTTGGCCTCCACCAGATGCGCGAGAACTTCCGTGTCCGTCTCGGACTTGAACTTGTGACCCGCTTCCAGCAACCGCTTTTTCAGCATCAGGTAATTCTCAATAATCCCGTTGTGAACCAGGTAAAGCTTGCCGGCACAATCCGCGTGCGGGTGGGCATTGACCTCGCTGGGCTTGCCGTGCGTGGCCCAGCGGGTGTGGGCGATGCCCGCCACGCCATCGGGAGCGGAATTCCACACCTGCCGCTCGAGCTCGGCAACCTTGCCCACTGCCCGGGCCAGGTAAGGGGTGGCGTTCGCGATGAAGATTCCACTGGAGTCGTAGCCGCGGTATTCCAGCCGCTTCAGTCCCTCAATCAGGATTTCCTTGGCGGGTTGATCTCCGGTGTACGCCACAATTCCACACATGGGATGCTCCTTCCACTTAAACCCCCCAGCCCCTTCGATGGTGAGGTCGAAATGTATAAGTCTGAGGTACTCGCGGGTCTGCCGCGGTGCGTGCCAGTCAGCATTCTAACTGACGAGGCAATGCCCCGTGAAGAGCGGCACCCCAGCGAGCAAGGCAAGATCTGTAATTCGTCACGGCGGTTCGCGAACCGGACCTTGGAATTTATGCGCTTCATCGCCTCCATGGGATGGTTGTCGGATTCGCCGGGCAGTGGAGCAGAGTTACGCCCGCCTGGCCCCCCAGTCGGACGGGGGAAGCGCTCGGCAGGACAAAACACCGACGTTTTTCAACGCGCGCCTCCATCTGCGTATTGGGAGCTACGGTTTTGGCTAACTCCTTTCTTTTCAAACATATCGTGGTAAAAATAAGATAAGCCATTTGTTTTCATAAACATCGTGGAAAGCCGAAAAACTGACATTTTTCTACATGTGTTTTCATCAACATCGCGAGACTTGCCTTCATTTTTTTCAAGCTATGGCGAAGAAGTCGGTACACTGGGTAAAATCCGCGACTGGCTGATCGGCGCCATTACTGCCGTGACGGTTATCAAAACTGACTCCCTAAAGGCACTGATAGGCGTGTTCGCGGGCAACTCCGCTGGATTTGAGTATGCGTACGCTCTCGGCAATGCAGTTCTATATTCAGGACTTGGCTTCTACTTCATGTACTTGTATCGCGAAATCATACTCAACTTGCATTTGGCCCAAAGTCGCGCGCAGCGCGGAAAACTCGAAGGCAGCCAGGGGGCTGGGCAGGTTATTCGTAGTTTTCAACTCCGGCTCCCTGCCAGCGTCTTAACCGGTATCGAGGACATTGACGACCCAATGGATTAAACAAGGGGGAGGTCTTGAGTGCATGGTCAGGGATTTAGATTTTTGCCGACTTGTTGGACGTTCGAACGCTGGGGGGGACGCCAGCGCCAATCCCGACAGTGGGGGCCGGTAGAGTCGAAATTGTTGTTGGCGGAGGAAACCGAGACTGCAGACCTCTGCGCGTCATTCGGAAGCTCTTCTCATGGCGCCGTTTGCATCGGCCCGGTGGTGCACACACCGATTGATTTTGCCTGCCAGTACAATTCAGTGCGCGCGAAAACTCTCGGTGAATAAAATCCTGCTTTGTCGCCCACCGTTCACGGATAGCAGGTAGCGCACAGGTATCCGTCAGCCGACGGATTCCTGTGCGGCTTTTCACTTCGCGTTCGCGACGAGAAACATCGCAACGCTGCTCGAATTGGGGAAGATCCGAGGGGGAACGCGGATAACGCGAACCTCGCGACCCGCTCGTGTGCCTACAGCGGCAGGGCGCAGATTCGGTTGGCCCATTCATCCGCCTCGGAGGCGGCCCAGACAAGAAGGAGAGCTTCGATGGCGGCAAGGGGGTCTACTTTGTGTGAAATGATGAACACCCCGGGGCTACGCGTGGCCATGACGAATTCAGCGAAGGCGCGGGGCATGGTCTTCCGGTCGTGGGAAACGAGGATCCGTCCTTCGGAAGCGGCGAGAGCAAGAACCTCGGGGTCACTCAGGCCACGAAGCTCCCCGCCGACTGCCGTACGGAAATCAATCCCCGGCTCGCGGCGCAGAAGGCCTTTCACGACGTCGTGATTAAGGTCAGCGTCAGCCAGGAATCGGATCTTCATTTTCGCGTGGCGGGCTGTTGCCGGCGCGCTTCCTCAATTTTCTGGTAGAGCAGGGGATTAGCTTGGCGGGCCTGCTGGCGGAGGGCCTCAAACTCCCCCTCACCCTCTCGCAGGTAGGCGTCGATTTCGGTCTGATGGGCCAAGTAAAAAGCGATGGCCCCGTAAACCTCTTCCAAGGTGAGGGCGGGAAACGACTGAGTGATGCTTTCCGGCGAGGCGCCGCGCAGGAAGGCGTAAACAACCGATTCCAGAGAAACACGGGTGCCGCTGATTCGATAGGCGCCCTCCCGCTTCTCAACGTACTCTTTGGTCATTTCGACCCTCCCACTGAGCCTGATATTATCATAGCGGGAAGCGCACAAACGCGCGTATTTTTGCGTTCCTGTGCGGCTTTTCACTTCGTGTTCGCGACGAGAAACATCGCAACGCTGCTCGAATTGGGGAAGATCCGCAGAGGAATCCGTCGATCATCAGACCCGTCCGCCGACGGGATGACGGATTCCTCCACGCTACCTCTCTTTTGCCAAAGTCAATAGTGAAATAAAGTTTGAACATTGGCGCGCTTCGGCTTGCGCTCGGTCCTGCTGACCTGGGGCGCACCGGTGCCCATCTGCCGGGAGACTTGCTCCTGGGTCAGGCCTTTGCGCTTCCGTTGCTTGGCCAGAGCTATGCCAATATTGAAAACTCGTTCCTCTTCCTCGAAAGCCTTTCGCACGTGGGGCTTCTTAAGTTGCCGCTCCAAATAAGCATCCCATGAGATCTTCCTGGTGTTCTCCCCTTCGCAGCATGCCGAGCCATTCTGGCGCGCCCTGCTTTTTTATCCGTTTCTTCTACGGCTACCAACGTACGTACGGCCGAGCGGCGCTCGGCCTTGGCCGAACGCTGTTCGGCCCTACATCCGGGCTTAGGCAAGGTCGTCAGGGGGTGATTATTGGCTCCCGTCCATCGGGATGTTAACAGGTTCCTTGAGAGTGAAATCGAGTTTGGTCTCGGCCGGGACTTTAACCTGCTGGCCCTGGGTGGAGACCTGGACGGCGGTTCCGGTGCCCGCGCCGACCGCCGAACCGATGGCCGCCCCCTTGCCATGACCGAGCAGGCCGCCGATCAGCGCCCCTAAGACAGCGCCGCCGCCCACGGTCTCCGCCGTTCGGGTGCCGCGCGAAGCTCCGTGCTGCTCGTAGTAGCCGCTCTGGGTTGAATAAGGAGTGCCGTTAATGGTCAAAGAAATCAATTCCAGCTTCAAATCCGACTCGCCGCTGATGTGCCCCGCGCTCTTTGCATCCACCAACCGCACACGGGCGTCGGCGCCACGGGACACCACCACGTGGTCGCCCTCCACGATGGGCGAATCAAGGCTGGCGGCGAACTCTTCGCCGGGCCGATTGCGGCTGGAATCGATGTTGTCAATCATGCGGATGGTCACAACCGTGCCTGAGGGGATTTCGACATGCTGCTGCGGCTTGGGCGCGGGCGCCGGAGCGGGTGTGGCCGGCACAGCGGCCACCGGGGGCGCTGCGACAGGGGTTTGGGCAGGGGCCGGCGAAGGTGCGGGGCCGGCCGCAGCGTTGGGACCGTCGGGGTCCGCCCCCGGACGCGACTCGGTCGATGCGCTGACTTCTTGCGCCTCTGCCGCAGCATGGTGAGCGCGCCGCGGCTTTGGTGTGGCAACAGGCTCCGGCAAGGGAGCTGGTGCTTCGACCGGTTGAGACGGAGGGATGCTTTCCGCCGTCTGGGCAGCTTCGGACGTGGGTGCGGCGGGCTGAGATGTCAAGCCGAGCACGTTGTCAACGCTCCTAACCCCCTCTTCCTGCGTCGCGATCCGCTCCACCGCGGCCCGTTCCAGGTCCGTCCCCACCGTTCCCGAGATAGTCACGACCCCGTTCCGCGAATCGACCCGGATATCGCGCGTCTTCAGAACCGGGTCGGCGAAAAGCTTCGCCTGGATGTTGCTGGTAATGGCCTTGTCATCCGTCGATGAGGAGAATTTGAAAGCGTTGCATGCTCCCAGCAGAAGGACTGCGGCGGCCAGCAAGGCTGCCCATCGAAGTTGTGACCTATGCATAATCCCCCTCACTCGAGTTGCAGACTCCACCAGGGAGTTTTGATTCACCCCTTCGGCGGTAGGATGCATGCGGGTACCAGACGGAATCGGGTCAGCCGTGCTAGAATTGCGGTGAATCGGCGTGATTTACCGATGGTGCTGGGCGTGCCAGCCCGGGCAGGTCTGCACTGGAGATGTTTCGAGGAGGCAAGTGGAAGGCCCTTCGCTGAGCGTCGTCATTCCCGTTTACAACGAGGAGGAAAACATCGCGGCTCTCCTCCTACAGCTACAGGCCGCATTGAAGGACTGGCCCGGGGAGACAGAGTTCCTTATTGTGGATGACGGCAGCAGCGACGCAACGCTGGAGCTGCTGAAACGCGCCCAGCTTGTCGAGCCGCGGCTTCGCATCGCCCACTTCCGGCGCAACCTGGGGCAGACTGCGGCCATGGAGGCCGGCTTTCATTTGGCCAAGGGCCAGGGCGTGGTAACTCTGGATGGCGATTTGCAGAATGATCCGGCGGAGATTGCGCGCCTGGCCCGCATGCTCTCCGACTGGGATGTCGTGTGCGGCATCCGGGCGCACCGGCAGGACATTTGGTGGAAGCGCCGGTCGTCGCGCATCGCCAACGGCTTCCGCAATTGGATGACCGGCGACGACATTGTGGACACCGGCTGCACGCTGAAGGCTTACCGGCGGGAATGCGTCGAGCATCTGGAACTTTACAATGGCATGCACCGGTTCCTCCCCACGCTCCTCAAGATGCGCGGGTATCGCGTGACGCAAGTGCCGGTGAGTCACCGCCCCCGACGCGCCGGAAAGACCAAGTACGACACGTGGCGAAGGCTCAAGAAGGGCTTGGCGGACGTCTGGGCCGTCCGTTGGATGAAGAAGAACTGGATTGCCTACCAGCCCGAATTGGAAGTGGTGGAAACACCGGAAAAAACAGAAGTCAGGAGTCAGGAGTCAGAAGTCAGAAGCCAGGAATCAGCTTAAGAATCACCGCCTTGATGCCCACCGAATTTCAGCCTAACCCCCGGACAGCGCTTGCGCTCTCAATATGTCTCCTGGTTCTCGCCGCAGCTTTCTTTTTCTTCGCGGGGCTGGGGCGCCTTCCCCTGCTCGAGCCTGACGAAGGCCGCAACGCCGAGGTTGGCCGCGAAATGCTGGTCACCGGGGATTGGGTCACCCCGCATTTCAACGGCTTCACCTATCTCGACAAGCCCGCCGTCTTCTTCTGGATGGTGGCAGCTTCCTTGAAGGTATTCGGCATTACGGAAGGTGCGGCGCGGTTGCCGTCGGCCGTGATGGGGCTGGCCACCATGCTCCTCATTTTTTTTCTGGCACGTCGCGTGTTTGGGAGCACCGCAGGATTGCGCGCCGGGGTTGTCTTTGCCGCGACTCCCCTGGTCATGGTCCTCGCCCGCGAAGTCATCTTCGACATGACGCTCACCTTCCTGGTCACGGTGGCGATGGCAGCGTTCTGGCTGGCGGAAGAGAGTGACTTTCAAAGGCCTTGGTGCGACGTATTGATGTTCGCGGCGATGGGGGTGGCCATCATCACCAAGGGCTTCGTGGGGGTGCTGATCCCGCTGCCGGCGATATTGATATACGAAGTGGTGCGCGGTCGCTGGCGGGAGTTTCTGCGTCTGCGGTGGGGCTGGGGCCTGCTGGCCTTGCTTTCCGCTGCCCTGCCATGGTTCATCGCCGTTTCGGTACGCAATCCGGATTTCCCCCGCTACGCCCTCTGGAACGAAAGTCTCAAGCGCTTCGCCACCGGGTCCTCGCACCGGGGAGGAGGGATTTTCTATTACCTTCCCGTTTTCTTCGGCGGATTTCTTCCCTGGAGCTTATTCCTGGTGATGGCGGCATGGAATCGCCTGCGGCGCTGGCGCGAGCTAAGGCAGGAACCCAACCGGCCCATCCTCTTCCTGCTTTGCTGGGCAGTGTGGGTATTCTTGTTCTTCTCGCTTTCGCATTCCAAGCTTCCTGCTTATTTTCTGCCGGCCATCGTCCCTTTGAGCATCCTGACAGGCTTGATCTGGAGGGACGTGGGCCGCGAAGGGCAATCCCGTCCGCCCGATTGGCTCACCGCAGGGTTTGCGCTCGTTCTGGGATTGGGAGTCATCGTGGCGGCGGTGTCACATTCCTGGCTTTACAACATGCTTCAGCCACGGCTGGCCAAGCGCGTCCATCCCGATCTTTTGGGACTCATCCAGCCGTCTCTTCTCTACACCGGGTTGATCCTGGCGGCACTGGGATTCCTGGGCCGCAGGCTGGCGGCGCAGGCGCGCGGACGAACCGCGGCCGTCGCCACCCTGACGCTGGCAGTCTTGATGGTTCCCAGCCTTGCCCTACGCTGGTACCCGCCGCTGAGACTACTTGCGGAAACCAATTCCAGCCGCCGCCTGGCGGCCACCATTCTGGCCAGCCCGCAACGCGCTGCGCCGATTTACGGATACTACTATTTTCGCGGTAGCCTGCCCTTCTACCTGCGGCGTCCGGTAGGCTTGCTTTCCATCGAGTGGGGAGAGATGACCAGCAATTATCAAGTGGCGCACCAGGCAGACGCCCGGCGCCGGGGGGATGTCCAGCCGGGCAAAGGTTGGTTGGTATCTCCTCCCGAATTTCGCGCCCTCACCCGCTCCAACTCGCAGCCTATTCTGGTGTTGATCCCCAACCGGCTCGTTCCGGATCTCTGGCGGACCGTGGGGCGCATCGAGCCGCGATGGAGTGACCCCGACTACTCCGTGTGGGAGATTCCGCCGGTCAATGCTTCGCCACCTGAACTCGCATCAACACATGTTCTCGTACCTCTTCATCCGTAAGGGACGATCGCCCGCAGTTCTAATGCCTGGCGGCTTCAAAAACATTCCAAACAAGCACCCCTCACCTGGAGATCCGAGCGTGGATTGGTTTCCTGTCAAATTTGACAGTTGCAGCAAGTCGCCCCACCCCGTAGAAATCGTAAGAA
>Ga0335069_10014345_pt1 | contig 11098 bp, 14 predicted proteins | sample Lox_Sample_11_FD_206714 | JGI IMG/M metagenome (GOLD analysis project Ga0335069, IMG submission 206714) | Soil microbial communities from Loxahatchee National Wildlife Refuge, Florida, United States - Lox_Sample_1.1 | ecosystem: Environmental > Terrestrial > Soil > Wetlands | place: USA... | reverse complement strand
CACCGGTGCCCCGGCCAAGGCGCTCGCGAGCGATTTCAAGTCGCTCGGCCTCGACAGCCGGGTCACGGTCGTGGGCGCCGCCGCCGGCCCCGCCGCCGGCAGCGACGGTATCCGCGCGGTCGACTACGCGCCGGGCCTGGACACGCCGGAAAACCAGCACTTCCGGACCGCCTTCGAGAAGCGCTTCGGCCGCCCGCCTTCGCCCGAGGCGGCGCGCGGCTATGATTCCGGCCGGATGATCATCGAAGCCCTGCGCACCGCGCACGGCCAGGTCGAGCAGGAAGGTGGACTGTCTGCTCTCCTGGCGCAGGTCTCGTTCACCGGGCCGCGCGGCTCGGTGCGCGGCGGGGTTCTGGAGCAGCTGGCCATCGTTGGCGGGGAGCCCGCGGGCGACAAGCTCCTGGGGCGGATCGCGCCGACGTCGCCGGCCCCGGCCGATTCCTGCCACGCCCCTGCACGCAGCTGAGCGGATTCACTGACCCCCATCATCATCGATTGCGATCCCGGCCAGGATGACGCGATCGCACTGATGCTGGCGCTCGGCTCGCCGGAGCTCGAGGTGCTTGGCGTCACGGCGGTGGCCGGCAACGTGCCGCTCGCTGTCACGTCCGCGAACGCGCGCCGCATCGTCGAGTTCGCGGGCCGGCCTGATGTGCCCGTGTTTGCCGGCTGCGACCGGCCGCTGCGCCGCCCTCAGCCGAGTGCGGCCGACATCCACGGCGAGTCCGGCCTCGACGGCCTCGATTTGCCGCCGCCGCGGTTGCCGCTGCAGCCGCAGGACGCCGTCGACTTCATCATCGACACATGCCGCCGCTGCGAGGCCGTCACCTTGTGCACCTTGGGCCCGCTCACGAACATCGCCACAGCGTTGGCCCGCGCACCGGATCTGGCACGGCGCGTGGCGCGTATCGTGGCGATGGGCGGCGCGCGCCGCACCGGCAACATCACGCCGGTCGCGGAGTTCAACATCCACGCCGATCCCGATGCGGCGGCGGCCGTGCTCGGATGCGGGACGCCGATCGTCCTGATCGGTCTCGACCTGACGCACAAGGTGCTGGTGACCCCGGCGCGGCTTGCGGCGCTGCGCGGCCGTGGCGGACGGGCCGGGGCTGCCGCCGCCGGACTGTGCGATTTCCCGCAGCGCTACCGGCCCGAGCGCTATGGCGAGCCTGGCGTTCCGCTGCACGACCCGTGCGTCATCGCCTATGTCCTGAAACCGGACCTGTTCCAGGGCAGATCTTGCGCGGTCGCGGTCGAGACCGGGTCCGAGCTCACGCTCGGCCAGACCGTGATCGACTGGTGGGGGAAGACGAGCCGATCGGCGAACGCGTTGGTGCTCGAGGGGATCGACGCCGACGGGTTTTTCGCGCTGCTGATCGAGCGCCTCGCGCGGTTATGAGGTGGAACGGGCCACAGGTTATTGTTCGCAGTCTTGCCTAAAATAACATGGATGTTATATAAGGGTCTGTGAGATGGCGTGGGCGGTCGAAACGTTGAATGAGGCAGTCGACGCTGAGATTGCCGCGTTGCCGCCGAAGGTCCAGGCCAAGCTCGTGTGGATCATGGAGCAGATCGAAACGCGGGGGCTACAGGCTTTGCGGCCGCCGCATATCGATCATTTGGACGGAGGTCTCTATGAGCTGCGAGCCAAGGGACACGGCGGAATCGGGAGGGCCCTGTTCGTAACTCGTGGGCAACGGGTGGTCATCGTTCACGCCTTCCACAAGAAAACGCAAGCTACGCCGCTTCGGATTCTCCGGCTGGCGGCCGAGCGAGCCAAGGGTATCAAATGACTGCACTGAAAGATTTGAAACGGAAGCTTCTGCAGAACCCTGACGTCCGCATCGAGTACGAAGCCCTGAAACTGGAGGAGCAGCTGGCCGCGGAGCTGATGCGCATTCGCCGTGCCGCCGGGCTGACGCAGGCACAGTTGGCCAAGCGGATCGGCGCCAAACAGGCCGCCATCGCTCGGATCGAATCCGGACGCCACCTGCCGAGCATGGACACGTTGCGCGGTTACGCTGCCGCAACCGGCCGCCGGCTTGTTGTCGGGTTCGAGGCAACCGGCCGAGCGCGTGCCAAGCGCCGGAAAAACGCCGGTCTCGTCGCGGCCGAATAGCAGCAGCTCACTAGAACCGACATCGGCGCTGCTTGTGGTGCGTTTGGCGCAGATATAAAATAAGCACTGCAACCTATGGCTTAGAGGAGGGGGGCATGGGCAGCTTTTCGGTGTGGCACTGGATAGTTCTCTTCGTCATAGTTGCCCTTCTTGCGCTTCCGTTTGTAGCGACGGCAACAGAGAACACGGGGAAGGTCGTCTCCCGTCACAGATTTGTTGTTTGGTTCCTGTCAACGTTTCTTGGCATTCCTATTCTATCGAGTGCGACCGCAGCCGTGATGCCGATGGCGGCGTTGCTTTGGTGGCCCATCGGGATCGTGGTGGTTTACCTGTATCAGCGGACGGTCGTTCGACGGTGTAGAGATGCCGGGCACACGAAAGCCTTAGCGTACTTTGGAGCCATCCCGCTGCTGAACGTTGCGGTTGGAATTTATCTTTTATTCAAGTCGTCAGCGTCTCCGGTGGCCCCCGCACCAGTGCTGGCCTGAGAATTTCATTTGGATTGGGCGAGCGCCCGGTCGAGGAAATCGAGCCGGTCCTGGCCCCAGAACAGCTCGTCCCTGAAGGCATAGGTGGGCGCGCCGAACACGCCGCGATCCGTGGCCTCCTTGGTCAGCGCCTCGTAGGTGGCCTTGGTCTCGGGCGACTGCGCTTGCGCGATCATCTCGTCCGCCGGCACGCCCTTGGCCTTGATGATGTTCTTCACCGTCTCGACGTCGGCGATGTCGCGCTCCTCGGCCCATACCGCGCGCATCAGGTCATAGGCCAGGCTCGGGGCCACGCCGCTTTTGTTGTTGCCGGCGGCGATGATCACCAGCGAGGCGAGCTCCGGATTGACCGGGAAGAACTTGGGCTCGAGGTTGAGCGGGACATCCAAATGGTCGCGCCAGCGCTTGAGCTCGACCAGACGGTAGGCCTGGCGCTGCGGCGCCCGCTTGGCGAGCGGCAGGCCGCCCGACACCGGGAACACCTTGCCGAGGTCGACCGGCTTCAGGTTCATCGCCGCCTGGTGGCTCATGATGAGGTCCACGAACCGCTGGTGCCCGAGATAGGTCCAAGGCGAGTTCGGGGCGAAGTAATAATCGACGATCTTCAGTGCGGGCACGGGCGCCTCCAGGAACGCAAGGCCCTGATCTTACTGGCAATAGGGGCGGCGCGCGAGTCGCCTCGCGGATGCGGTTATTTCTTCGGCCGCAACGCAGATGACGTTAGAATCGGCACATGAGCGAGGCCAAAACCGGCATCTCGATTCCCGGCCAGGTCGCGGCGGCACCGCCGCCGGCCACGCGAGGCCCCGGGCACGCGCGCATCATCGTGTTCGGGAACGAGAAGGGCGGGTCGGGCAAATCCACCGCCGCCATGCACGCGGTCGTCGGCCTGCTGCGCTCCGGCAGGACGGTGGGCTCGATCGACGTCGACCCGCGCCAGGCGACCTTGACGCGGTATCTCGAGAACCGCGCCGTGTTGATGGAGACCCGCGGCATCGAGCTGCCGCTGCCCTCGCACCGGCTGATCGCGCGCTCGGCGAACAATCCCGACGAGGACGCGGAGCGGTTCATGCAGGCGCTGGACTCGCTGTCGCGCAGCTGCGATGCGGTGGTGATTGACACGCCGGGCAGCGACGCGCCGCTGGCGCGGCTGGCGCATTCCTACGCCGACACCCTGGTCACGCCGATGAACGACAGCTTCATCGATCTCGACCTTCTGGCCAAGATCGACCCCGAGACCCTGGAGATCATCTGCCCCAGCCATTACGCCGAGATGGTCTGGGAACAGAAGAAGGTGAGGCTGCGCCGCGACGGGCGCTCGCTCGACTGGGTTGTCGTGCGCAACCGCCTGTCGGCGACCGAGACCCGCAACAAGCGCAACATGGAGAAGGTCCTCGAGAAGCTGGCCAAGCGCATCGGCTTCCGCACCGCACCCGGCTTCGGCGATCGCGTGATCTTCCGCGAGATGTTCCTGAGCGGCTTGACCTTGCTCGACCTGCGCGAGGGCGGCACCAAGCTCACCATGTCGCACATCGCAGCCCGCCAGGAGGTCCGCGACCTCTTGTCCGCGCTCGCCATCGAAAGCGCCCCCTCGGCACCGGCCGCCACGCCGGCTTAGCCATGGCGAAGCCTCCCAGCACTCCGGCTGGCAAGCCGACCAGTGCGGCGGTCGCCGCCTTCGTGAAGAAGGTACAGTCCATGCCGGCGGTGCGCGCCGCCGGTGCCGCGGCGGGGCGGCTCATCTTCGCCATGGACGCGACCGCCTCGCGTGAGCCGACCTGGGACCACGCCTGCCGGCTGCAGGGCGAGATGTTCACGGTCACGCAAGCGCTGGGGGCTCTCGAGATCCAGCTCGTCTGGTATCGCGGCTTCGGCGAGTTCGAGGCGAGCCCGTTCGTGGCGAGCTCGGCCGAGCTGGTGCGCCGGATGACCGGCGTCGCCTGCCACGCCGGTGAGACGCAGATCGGCCGCGTGCTCGAGCACGCCATCGCCGAGACCCGCCGGCGCAAGGTCAACGCGGTGGTGTTCGTCGGCGATGCGGTGGAGGAGGGCGTGGATCGCCTCGCGAAGCTCGCGGGCGACCTCGGCCTGCTGGGCACGCCGGTGTTCGTGTTCCACGAGGGCGGCGAAGCGGTGGCACGCCAATGCTTCGAGACCATCGCGCGACTGTCGGGCGGCGCCTATTGCCCCTTCGATGCGGGAAGCGCCGACGTGCTGCGCGACCTCCTGGCGGCCGTCGCCACCTTCGCGGTCGGCGGCCGACAGGCGCTCGAGGATTTCAGCCGCAAGCGCGGCGGCGCCGCGCTGCAGCTGACGCACCGGATGCGCTGACCCGGCGGCTGTGCAAGGGGATCCCGATGCGGGCAGACACCGCCGTTGCGATGCCGGCCGGAATTGCAGTTCGAGCACAGCACCCGGAAGCCCTTGGGATATGAGTGCTTCTGGAGCCAGCGGTAGAAGTTGCTGGCCACGCCCACCCGGCGGCGGTGACGCGAGCCGCCGTTGTTGATGTGATCGATGGTCAGGAAGTCCGGCTCCCTCACCCCGCAGCAGGCGCAGCGATAGCCGCCATAGGCGAGGATCGCCTCGTGGCGCAGGCGATAATAGGTCGTGAGCGCGGGCCGCCCCTGCCGGTTCAGGAAGCCAGCGGCGCTGTCGATCAGCCGCCGGTTTTTCCGGTGCCAACCCGCCGCGTATTCGCGGATCCACTGCTTTGACGCCTCGGCGCGGCTCTGCTCCCGCTTGGCGAGGCAGAGTTTGCATTCCGGCTTCCGGTTGTCCCGAAACCCCGGCCCGCCGTGATAAAACGCGCGCAGCGACTGGCGCCTGCCGCAGCTGGTGCAGCGCTTCATGCCGTCCCCCGAATTCTGGATATAAAAAAGGCGAGGGGGCCGGACCGGCACACCTCGCCATTGTGACTTTCGGAACTGTAGGACGGCGTGTCCGGCGGTCAACCGGAAAGATGCCTAGTAGGCAGAATTGCCGACGGGGCGACCTGCGGTGTCCGTTTTCGGAGCTGAAGCGGTCACCTGTTTACACGGCCGCTAAGTCGGCGATGTGCCACAAGCGGGCATCGTTCCGCGTGACCGCGCCGATTAGGCCGTGGCCGACATTCCTGCATCGGCTTTGCCGTGACCCGGCTTTCCGAAGAACGCCTTCTCGAGATTCGAATAGCTCCCGTAGGGCTTATGGGTTCCAGCCGTGTGCTAGTGATTGAACAAAATTTAGACCGAGGGGTGCCCTTGAAGAAAAAAATTGCGATGCCGGCCCTCGCATTTGCTGCGGCGGCGGGTTTCGCGGCCTGTTCGGCCTTTGCCCAGACGCCACAGCCGGGCACTCAGGCGGCTCCGCCTGGGAAAGCGCCCGGATCTTCTCCTTCGCCCAATGGCGCGGATGCGGCCAAGCTCTCCAGCTTGTGTCTCGACAAGGTGCAGAGGCAATCCCTGCGAAACGCTTGCGTGGCTGTAGCCGAGAAGTTTCGCCGCGGCGGCGATCCATCCGACGGCCTCGATTTTGTCCAGACGCTACAGGGAGGCGATATCGAGGTTGGCGGGCCGTGGGGAACGATCGTCCTGCGGGATGTCGGTGCCACTGGGGTCGCCAGGTTCCTGGGCGACGTGAATGGCCGGGATCCGAGTGTCGCCATCGTGCCGCCCCAGGCCTCAACTTCGCACTCGCCCTCACGGGGCGGAGGCGGAAGATCCAGACAGCGCGGGTTCTGACCGGTCACCCGAACGGCGAGCTTCTGCCCTTTATGAGAACGAGCTTTAGGGCAAATCGAGCCGGTAGAAATGTCCTGCCATTCGTCCCGACCGCTTCGGAGACGGGAGCGAGGCAATTTTATGCTAGCTAGGAGCTTCCCTCTTGAGTCAGGCGAATGACGAGGCGGCTGAACACCCACAGCTCGGCGGCGTAGGCCCTCCGCTCGAACAGAATCTCGCGCGCACGGTCTCTCGCGGACCTGTCCTCCTCGGCATGGAAATTTTCTCGGTCGACAATACGGGCGGCATCATCCAAAAGGTAGCAGCGATAGATCATCGCCCGTCGCCTGAATCAGCGCAGCGAAAACGCGATCGGCAGCAGCAGGTCGAGCTGCGCCTGGGCGATCTCAGGCGGGAACGGCGGCAGGGGTGCGGCGCGGTCGATCATCGACAACACTTCATCGTCGAGAGCGGGCACGCCCGAACTCTGTGCAATGCGGGCAGACAGCACCCGCCCGGAGCGGTCCATGGTGAAGCGAAGCCGCACCACGCCCTGCTGGTGCCGCGCCCGCGCGCTCTGCGGGTAATGCTTGTAGCGCTCGACATGGGCGATCAGGCGGCTCTCGAATGCCGACAGAAGATCCACGGGCGGCGGGGCCGGCACCGGCGGAGCCGCGACCGGCGCGGGGGCCGGGGGGACCGGCGCGGGGGCCGTGACCGTAGGCTCGGGCGGCGGCTCGACCTTGGGCGGCGGCTTGTGCAGCGGCTGCGGCAGACGCGGCGGCGGCAACGGCAGCAGCCGCTTGACCTCCGGCGGCTTGACCTGAGGCGGCAGCGGCGGCACCACGGCTGGCTGTGACGGTGGCGGCACCGGCGCCAAGTCGATCATCATGGCGGCGGGCGGCGGCGGGGCGATCTCCGGCATGGGCGATTTCCACGTCACCAACGCCGCGACGACCACCGCGTAGACGGCCAGCACGGCGGCCGCACTCGCGGACCAGCGGACCAGCTCGGCACGTTGTTCCCGGATGGCTCCTGGGCCAACCTCGGGTCCCGCGGTGCCGAACGCCAGCATCTACTGTCCCTTGGCCGTGAGGTCGACCAGCGCCACCTTGAGATAGCCCGCGGCGCGCAGGTCGTTCATGACGTCAGTCAGCTCGCCGTACGAGATGGTCTTGGCGGCGCGCAAGAACACGCGCTTGTCCTTGTCGCTGCCGGTCGCGGCGTCGAGCGCGGCACCCAGCGACTCCCGGGGCACGGACTCGTCGTTGAGCGCCACCGACAGGTCGGGCTTGATGGTGAGGAAGAGCGGCTTGTCGGGGCGTGGCTGCGGAGCCGCGGTCGAGCTCGGCAGGTCGACGGGGACGTCGACCGTCGCCAAGGGTGCCACGACCATGAAGATGATCAGCAGTACCAGCATCACGTCGATGAACGGCGTGACGTTGATCTCCGATGCCTCGGTCAGATCGTCCTCGGCGTGATGGAGACGGACGGCCATGGCCTACTCCGCCGCCACGACGCGCAACGGATGGCGCTGGCGGTCGAGGTCACGGCTGGCGAGACGCAGCACCTCGGCCGACGCGTCGGCGAGCACGGCGCGATAGCCTGACGTCCAGCGCGAGAACGAGTTGTAGATGACGACCGCCGGGATCGCGGCCACGAGGCCCATGGCGGTGGCTAGCAGCGCCTCGGCGATGCCGGGCGCCACCACCGCGAGGTTGGTCGTCTGCGCCCTCGAGATGCCGATGAAGCTGTTCATGATGCCCCACACGGTGCCGAACAGCCCGACGAAGGGTGCGGTCGCGGCGATCGTCGCGAGGGTGCCGATGCCGCGCCCGATCCGCCGGCGCGCCGCCGCTTCGATTTGGTCGAGACGCGAGGCGATGCGCTCCTTGATGCCCTCGGCCGGCGCGTCGCCCGAGACCTCGAGCTCGGTGCGCGCGGCGGCGACGATCCGCGCTACGTCGTGGGTTCCGGTCACGCCGCGCGCCGCGTCGGCGAGCGTGCGCGCGTTCGTCAGCTGACGGAGCGCCTGCCGCGCGCGGCTGCGGGCCGCCCACAGCTCGTAGCCCTTGGCCAGCAGCACGGTCCACGTGACGATCGAGGCGAAGACCAGGCCCAGCATCACCAGCTTCACGATGATGTCGGCCGACAGGTACATGCCCCACGGCGACAGGTCGTGCGGGATGGTCGCGATCGCGACCGTCGGCGCGGATGGCGGCGCCGCGGGACCCGGAGCCGCTGTCTGAGCGAGGGCGGGGCTTGCGCACAGGACGGAGAACGACGCCGCCTGCAACGCGCGACGCAACTGACTCGAACGGCTACGCATGGTCGGTGCTCCTGGTGATTCGCTCATTTCTCGGCAACTTCGTAGGACAGCAGCGGCGCGGCGATCGACCGCCGCCGCCGGCGCTTCAGGGCCCACATGGCAACGCCGGTGACGGTGAAGAACATCGGCAGCAGGCCGGCGACGAACACGAGCGTGCGCCACAGGCGGCCGAGGCCTTCGCCGGCATGCAGCGCCCGCTGCCAGGCGACGATCGTCTCGCCCGTGGTATAGGTCCGCGGATCGCGCTGCTCGACGATACGGTGCTGCCACGGATCGACGAATACCGTGATCTGCGGCACGGGGCCGCTCGCCGTGCCGGGTGGCGCCAGGCTGACGCGGACGGGCTGATCGGGCCGCTGCGGCAGCCCGACCGAGCGCAGCTCGGCGCCGGGCGCGGCGGCGCGCGCGAGCGCGAGCGCGGCTTCCAGATCGAGCGGTTGGCCGCCCGGTGCCGGCGCGATCGCCGGCCCCAAGAAACCACGCACGTCGCGGCCGGGCAGCAGGGTCCGGATGCCGTCGCCGACGGTTTGTGGAAACGCGAGAAAGACTCCGCTGAAGCTCACGACCATGAACACCGCGAGGCCCCAGAAGCCGGCGCTGCGGTGCAACTCGCGCAGCAGGGCGGCGCCGCGCGCACGCCGTTCGAGACAGAACGCAGCCCGCCAGCGGCCGCCGCGCGGCCACCACAGAACGAGGCCGCTTGCGCCCAGGATCAGCATGGCCATGCCGAGCCAGCCCACCACTTGGCGCCCGCCAAGCTCGCGCGCCAGCAGGTTAGAATGGAGCTGCGAGAGCGTGCGCAACAGGCCGCCGTCGGCGCGTGTCGCCAGGACCTCAAGCGACGCCGGATCGACGAACACGCGGACGAAACCACCCCGGGCGCTGCGAAATCGCACCTCGGCGGCGGCGCCAGCGGCCCTCGCAGGAACGAAGAACATCGGCGCGGCGCCACGCGGCACCATGGCATGCGCCGCGGCCAGGATGTCATCGGCCGGGTGCGCCGGGCCAGCGGCCGCGGCGAGCGGCGGCGGATCGAGCCAGGCGTCGATCTCGTGTTCGAACACGAGGATGGCGCCGGTCAGGCCGATGAGAAAGAGAGGGACCGACAGCAGGCCGCCGATGCACAGATGAATCCAATGCAGAACGTTACGTTGGGAGCGGCTGCGAGCGGCGGTTTGTGGCGCGACGTCGTGCATCAGCCCTCCGCCCAGCGGCGTAGAAGGTTGTGATAGACATTGAGCAGCTGCCCCACCGCCGCGTGCTCCGGCAGCGCGCGTCCGACCTGCTGGATTGCCGTGTCGAGATCGAGCAGCAAGGTGCGCTCGCCGTCGTCGCGCACCATACTCTGCACCCAGAAGAACGCGGCCAGCCGCGTGCCGCGGCTCACCGGCTCAACCCGGTGCAGGCTGGTGCCTGGATAGAGAATCATGTCGCCCGCCGGCAGCTTGACCTTGTGGGCGCCGTAGGTGTCCTCGATCACCAGCTCGCCGCCGTCGTAGTCCTCGGGAGGGCTCAAGAACAACGTCGCCGACAAGTCGGTACGCACGCGGTGCGGCGTGCCGCGCACGTCCCGGATCGCCCCGTCGACATGCGTGCCATAGGTCTGGCCGCCCTGGTAGCGGTTGAACAGCGGTGGATAGACCTTCGCCGGCAGGGCCGCGGTCACGAACAGCGCGTTGCGCTCCAGGGCCGCGAGGATCATCGCGCCCAGCTTCCGGCTCGCCGGATGCCCCTCGGGTACCTGCATGTTGTCCTTGGCCTTGGCTGCGTGATGGCCCGCGGTGGCGCGCCCGTCGACCCACTCCGCCGCAGCGAGCGCCGTGCGGCATTCGGCGACCTGTTCGGCGCTCAGCACGTGGGAGATGTGGACGAGCATGTCGCCGCTGCCCTCAGAACCGGAAGCTGGTGGTGAGCAAGGCGGTGCGCCCTGCGGCCGGCGGAACATGGTTCGGGTGGACCTGGTCGAAATAGGTGCTGTTGGCGATGTTGTAGACGTTGAGCTGGAGGTCGACGTTGTCGCTGACGCGGTATTTGACCATCGCCTGGCCGGTCCAGTAGGCCGGCGCCACGCGCCGCTCGCCGAGCGCATCGACGTTCGAGCTGGCGAAACGGTCGGCGACAAAAGTCGGGCCGGCGCCGACCTGCACGCGCGGTGTCACGTCGTACGTCGACCACAGGGTGAAGGTGTTGCGCGGCGTGTTGGCCGGGCGATTGCCCTTGTCGCTGAACGGCGAGCTGACCACCTCGCCGTCGAGGTAGGTATAACCGGCAAAGACCTGCCAGCGGTCCGTGAGATGCCCACTGCCGCCGAGCGAGAAGCCGTCGACCACGATGTCACCGGCGAGCACCACGTTCAGTGAATTGTTGGGGTCGGTCTCGCGCGCGTTGTACTGCTCGATGCGGAACACCGAACCGTTGAGCGATAGCCGCTCGCCGAGCAGATCCCATTTCGTTCCGGCCT
>Ga0335069_10014344_pt1 | contig 11098 bp, 10 predicted proteins | sample Lox_Sample_11_FD_206714 | JGI IMG/M metagenome (GOLD analysis project Ga0335069, IMG submission 206714) | Soil microbial communities from Loxahatchee National Wildlife Refuge, Florida, United States - Lox_Sample_1.1 | ecosystem: Environmental > Terrestrial > Soil > Wetlands | place: USA... | reverse complement strand
ACGTGCCTGGCAGCAGCTTCAATGGACGCCTGTTACCAGACAAGGCAACCACGAAGCCATTTGCATACAACGGTACGATTCCGTTCCTGGTGCCGCGTGATACGCACGCGATCTTCCTCAACATGGAGTTCGCTTACTAATCGAACTGACCCGAAGGCCGGTGTGGCTTCAGGCCACGCCGGCCACGGCTATTGAAAGTCAATCAATGAAAAAATCACTTACCTACCTGACTATCATTCTGGCTGCGTTGATCCTGACGACTTTATCGAGGTCGCCGCGAGCGGCTGCTGCAGAAGCGCGAACGATTCTCAATGTTTCCTATGACCCGACGCGTGAGTTCTATCAGGAGTACAATTCGGTCTTTACCAAGTACTGGAAAACCAAGACTGGCGACGACCTGACAGTGAACGTTTCAAACGCGGGTTCGGGCAAGCAGGCGCGCGCGGTTATCGATGGGCTTGAGGCTGATGTCGTGACGCTGGCGCTGGCCTACGATATCGATGCGATCGCGAAGAAGGCTCAGCTCTTGCCGGAGAACTGGCAGACGCGCCTGCCTAATAACAGCGCGCCCTACACTTCGACGATTATTTTTCTGGTGCGAGCCGGGAATCCCAAAGGTATCAAGGATTGGCCTGATCTAGTCCGCGAGGGTGTGAACGTGGTCACACCTAATCCGAAGACTTCGGGTGGTGCGCGCTGGGCATATCTCGCGGCTTGGGGTTACGCTCTGCAGGCGAGTGGCGGCGATCAGGCCAAGGCGAAAGACTTCGTTACGAAGCTCTACAAGAATGTTCCAGTGCTCGACACTGGCGCTCGTGGCGCGACGACCACTTTTGCTGAGCGCGGCATCGGTGACGTCCTTTTATCGTGGGAGAACGAAGCGTACCTCGCGGTGAATCAGTTCAAGGACAAGTTCCAGATCGTATATCCATCGACGAGTATCCTGGCCGAGCCGCCGGTGGCGTTGGTCGACAAGAATGCCGATCGTCATAAGACACGCGCAGTCTCCGAAGAGTATCTGAAATACCTCTATTCGCCCGAAGGACAGGCGTTGGCGGCCAAGCATCACTTCCGGCCGAGAACGCCACAAAGTGGTGCGGCGAGCTTTCCGGCTATTAAACTCTTTACGATCGATGATGTGTTTGGAGGCTGGACCAAGGCGCAGCAAACGCATTTCGACGACGGCGGCGTCTTCGACGAGATCTCGCAAAAGTAGTCGCGGTATGGCTGCACAAGTACAAGCCAGCCGGAACCGGGTGATTCCCGGTTTCGGCTTAACCATGGGCTATACGCTCACGTATCTCAGCCTGATCGCGCTCATCCCGCTCTCGACGATTCTGTTGAAGACCGCCGGGATGGGTTGGGTCCGCTTCTTTGCGACAGTGGCTTCACCGCGCGTCCTCGCCGCTTATCGTCTCACGATTCTGGCTTCGATTGCCGGAGCAACGATTAATTCAATCTTTGGGCTAGGGGTGGCGTGGTCCCTCGTGCGCTATGAGTTCCCGGGCAAGGGCATCCTCGATGCGATCGTCGACATTCCATTTGCGTTACCGACGTCGGTTGCTGGTATCACGCTGACGACTCTGTACGCACAGAATGGATGGATCGGACGTCTGCTGGCGCCGCTAGGTCTAAAGGTATCGTACACGCCGCTCGGGGTCATAGTAGCGCTCGTTTTTATTGGCTTGCCCTTCGTTGTGCGCACGGTTCAGCCAGTACTGCAGGATATCGAGGTCGAATTGGAAGAGGCGGCGGCGACGCTCGGGGCGACGCGCCTGCAGACTTTTAACAAAGTGCTGCTTCCGGCCTTGAGACCAGCGCTCATCACAGGCTTCACGCTCGCGTTTGCCCGGGCGATCGGTGAATACGGCTCAGTCGTCTTCATCTCCGGTAACATGCCGATGCGTACCGAGGTCGTTCCGCTGTTGATCATGACCAAGCTCGAGCAGTTCGATTACCAAGGTGCGACGGCGATCGCACTGGTGATGCTCGCGCTGTCGTTTGCTCTTTTGCTGACTATCAACATTCTGCAGAGGAATTCGCTACGCCATGCGGTCGGATGAAGTTGAACTAACCAGTGTAATGCACGGAGAGGGTTGGGGCGGGGCAGAGACACCTGCCAAAGCGGTCGCGCGAGCCACCGCGGATCCGGTTTGGGCGCGTCGGCTCATTCTAGGCGCCGCTATCGGCTTTATGACGTTGTTCGTGCTACTGCCGCTGGCGGCCGTGTTTACCCAAGCACTCCGCAACGGCGTGCGCGTCTATCTGGCGGCAGTTACCAGCGCCGAGGCGCGCAGTGCGATTCGACTGACGCTCACCGTCGCGGCGATCGCGGTGCCGCTCAATGTCATCTTCGGGCTGAGCTCGGCCTGGGCAATTACCCGCTTCGACTTCCGCGGCAAGCATCTTCTGAGCGCGCTGATCGATCTGCCATTCGCGGTCTCCCCCGTTATCTCAGGGATGATCTACGTGCTGCTGTTCGGTGCCCAAGGATGGTTCGGCGGATGGCTAGCCGACCGTAATCTCAAGATCATTTTCGCGACTCCGGGTATCGTGCTTGCAACGACATTCGTTACCTTCCCGTTCGTAGCCCGTGAATTGATCCCGCTGATGGAGTCGGTCGGTATTGAAGAAGAGTTGGCAGCACTCACGCTTGGTGCCAATGGATGGCAGACCTTCTTTCGCGTTACTCTGCCTAACGTGAAGTGGGGACTCCTCTATGGAATCGTCATCTGTAACGCCCGTGCGATGGGCGATTTCGGTGCCGTGTCGGTCGTGTCCGGGCATATCCGCGGGCTCACCAACACGCTGCCACTCTATGTTGAGATTCTCTACAACGACTACGATTTTGCCGCCGCGTTTGCGGTCGCGTCACTGCTGAGTTTGCTCGCTGTGGCAACATTGATCGCGAAGCGGATGCTTGGCGGTCGATCTGGGCATGGAGTCGTTGATGCCGAATTACCGGTGAAGGAAGCTGCATGAGTATCGAAGTTCGCAGTGTTGACAAGCGCTTCGGGTCATTCGTTGCACTCGATGACGTATCTCTGTCTATTCCGAGTGGCGAGCTGGTTGCACTGCTTGGACCGTCGGGTTCAGGTAAGACCACGCTGCTACGTATTATCGCCGGTCTGGAAACACCCGATCGCGGCAGCGTCTTTCTGAATAATGAGGAAGCGACGACTCGCAGCGTGCGTGAACGCGGGGTCGGCTTCGTCTTTCAGCACTACGCGCTGTTCCGTCATATGACGGTTTTCGAAAACGTTGCCTTCGGTCTGCGCGTGCGGCCACGTGCGGATCGCCCGGCGGAGAGTGAGATACAGCGTCGCGTGATGGAATTGTTGGAGTTAGTGCAACTGGATTGGACGGCCAAGCGTTATCCATCGCAACTCTCGGGCGGGCAACGACAACGTATCGCGCTGGCGCGAGCGCTTGCGGTCCAACCCAAGGTACTGCTCCTCGATGAGCCATTCGGTGCTTTGGATGCAAAGGTGCGTGAAGAATTACGGCGATGGCTCCGACGGTTGCATCAGGAGCTCCACCTGACGGGTGTATTCGTCACCCACGATCAGGAAGAGGCCCTCGAAGTCGCTACTCAGGTCGCAGTACTGAATGAGGGCAAGATCGAGCAGGCCGGTTCGCCGGACGATCTCTATCATCGGCCCGCGACGCCCTTTGTCTCCAGCTTTCTCAGCAGCGTTAACCTCTTTCATGGTCGTGTCGAGGACGGGCGCGTTTATGTACATGAAACACCATTGCTGGTCACGCCGGAGAAAACACAGAGCACGGCAGCCGTAGTTCATGTGCGTCCACATGGTATCGATGTGCAACTTAAGGCGAACGGCAAGCCCGGAATCGCAGCGACGATCAAGCATATAAATGCGGCGGGCCCTCGCGCGAAGGTCGAAATGCTAACGGATTGGGGCGATCCAATCCTGGTTGAGATGGATCATCAGCGGCTCAAGGAGTTGAGCCTTAGCGTCGATGTAAAGGTGTTTCTAACGCCGCGCGATGAAAGTGTCTTTGTATACGACGGAGCTTGAGCACGACGCGGTAAGCTCTTGTCCCGCACCATTAACTCTGGCCTTTCTCGGCTCAGCAGTATTTCGACGCTACTACGCGGATAGCTAGCGCGGCGCGTCGAGAACCTCCGTCTCGTAGATATCGATGAGACGGAGGTGCCCTTAGTTTTATTTTTCTAAAGCCCGACGCACGGCTCGTTCAAGCTGATCGATCTCGTCGTGAGTGTTGTACAGGGCGAGAGAAGGGCGAACGGTAGCTTCAAGGCCGAAGCGATCCATTGTCGGCTGCGCACAATGATGGCCTGCGCGAACCGCAATACCATCCTGGTCGAGAAGTTTGCCCATCTCCTCAGCCGGAATACTGTCGGTCACGAATGAAACCACACCCGCTTTGTGAGACGCGGTACCAATTAGGCGCAAACCCGGAACAGTGGCAAGTCTCTCGGTCGCATAGCTCACGAGTTCTTGCTCGTAGCGTTCGATATTGTCCATCCCGATGCGCGTCAGATAATCAGCGGCCGCGCCCAGTCCCACCGCGGGAGCCAAAGCTGCAGTGCCGGCCTCGAAACGGCCCGGCGGATCGGCGAAGGTGCTGTGCTCGAACTTTACCCGGCGAATCATATTGCCGCCGCCCTGCCACGGCGGCATCTGATCGAGCAGTGCTTTCTTGCCATAGACGACACCGATCGCACTCGGCCCGAACATCTTGTGTCCGGACAGAACGTAGAAGTCCGCGTCCAAGGCTTGCACATTAACCGGAAAGTGCGAGACGGCCTGCGCCCCATCGATTAGCACGCAGGCGCCGCCGCGATGGGCAATTTGGATCATGTCGGCGACGGGCAGCACTGTGCCCAACGCGTTCGAGACGTGTGTAAGTGCGACGATTTTTGTGCGCGTGCTTAGAGTGCGCTCGAAGTCCTCAAGTAAGACTTCGCCGCGATCCGTCACGGGGACAACGCGAATCGATGCTCCCACCTGTTGCGCGAGAAATTGCCACGGCACGATGTTCGAATGATGTTCGAGTGTTGAGAGAACGATCTCATCACCTTTGCCGACGAACTTGCGCCCGAATGTAGCAGCAACCAGGTTGATCCCTTCGGTGGTGCCCCGTACGAAGACGATCTCGTCGGGAGAGCCGGCACCCAGGAAGCGCCGCAACTTCTTGCGCGCCTCTTCATAGGCCTCGGTTGAACGCGCTGCGAGTGTGTGTGCGCCTCGATGCACATTCGAGTACTCGTGCTCGTAGTATTCGACAATCCGCCGAATCACGGCGTTGGGCTTCTGCGTTGTCGCCGCGTTGTCGAGCCAGACTAACTGCTTACCGTGAATCCGCTCGCTCAAGATTGGAAAGTCGCGCCGGATCTCGTTGACGTCGAAGCTTCGACGAGAAATCTGCGTCGCCGCACCTCTGGGCGGTTCCACTAGTGTAGGAGCGAGAAAATAATACGATGAGGTCGCGCCCGTAGATGCTATCCTTCGCGAAACTCCGGGATCATCGAAAAGACGCGGCAAGGCACCGTCTAACGCTTCAAGGTTGAGCGGCAACTCAGCACGACCAAGTCTTGGCGCGGACCATAAGGCGGCGACCGCTGGATCGAGTGTTGCCCCGGCCGCTGCTTCGGGGAGAGATTCCCTCGGCGGGATATTCGGCGTCGATGGAGCTGCATAGGGAGCAACTTCGGAGGGTATAGTGCGTTCGGTGGCGGGAAACGACGGAATTGCTTCCCGGGTTGCCGAAGCCCAAGGCCCTTCGGCAACGTCAGTTTCTGCGTTCGACGCTAGTGGCTCGAGCGTCCTCCGTGTCGGCAGCCCACGCCCCCTGACACCCTCGTCCAGCAGCTTCGCGGCGATCAGATCGAGCGTTGTATCGTCAAAATGCCTGGAATCGAGCGAAGCATCGGTCGGCTCCGGCGTTTTACTCCTCGTAGTCATGGTAATTGCCGACCTCGACGTTTTCCAAAACCGCCAGAGCATCCTCAGTCAGTACGGCAGAGCTAAAGTATAAGGTTACGAGGTAGGAAGCAGTTGAGTAGTTATCGATACCCATGAAACGTACCGATAGTCCGGGCAACTGTTCTCCCGGAAGCCCCACTTGGTGCAGTCCAACAACGCCTTGCTTTGCCTCGCCGACCCGCAGTAGCAAAATACTGCTGAGTCCGGCCGAGCTTTCAGCGCTCCGATTGGTTACGTGCGGGACACGTGCGCCAACGCTTCGATTAATCGGCACCTTGTCTGACGGAACGAGTGGTACTCCACGCCAGGTCAGAAAGGGCGAACCAAAAAGGTGAACCGTCGGGGGCGGTACACCCCGGCGTGTGCACTCCCGGCCGAATGCGGCAATTGCTCGAGGATGGGCCAGGAAGAAAGCCGGCTCCTTCCAGACTCGCGTCAGTAGATCGTCGAGGTCATCGGGGGTTGGCGGGCCCGAGCGAGTGCGCAACCGCTGGGCAGGAGGAGCAACGTGCAGCAGCCCGTGCTCGGGGTCGTTAAGAATCTCGGATTCCTCGCGCTCCTTGATCCCCTCGATAGTCAGACGCAGCTGCTCACGGAGCTGGTCATATACGTTGTTATATAGATCGGTCGTCCTAGTATGTAGCCGGATGAGAGCCTGAATTGTTCGCAGATGGACCTGTCTAGGCGTTTCATCGTAATCGACAAACGTGCGCTGCAATTCCGGTTCTTCACTCTGACCGTATGAAGCAATCTCGATCGCCGCCTCGCCGTATACATTGTGGCGAGCCCCGCTTTCACGAGCCTGCACAAGCGCTTCGAACGAGGTCCGAAGACTCTGCGAGGAGTCGAGCAGCGCGCGGAAGCGACTACGTTCGAGCGCAAGAAATACGCTCGGAATCAAAGCTTGCGCGGTGGTGGTGTGCCGCCAGTCGTTGAGGAAAGCGGTTTCACCGAAAAAGTCGCCCTCGCCATAGAGTGCCAGCCGAAGTTTTTCGCCGTGTGCATCGGTGGTCGCGATTTCGACCTTGCCGCGAACTATAATATAGAATTTCTGACCAGGATCGCCCTCTTTGTAGATATCCTCGCCGGCCTCGCGCTGTTCCTCGACCAGTAGTTCTGTGATCGCGTTCAGCAGGTTATCATCGGCACCACGCAGTAGCGATAAGGCGCGCAACGCCTGGGGCTCGATAGTCGCTTTATCGTTAATCAGCTGTGCAGCTATACGATCACTCTGTCGCAGTACAATGCGACGGCGATTGATCTGATAAACACCGCCCGGTACGTCGACCCACGGCAATAGCTGGAGGAGCCATCGCGGTGTCTCCGCGAGCATCTGCGGAATAGTGAGCGTCGGGTTCGATAGTGTCCGCGCAGCGCGGACACTCAGCGTGTGCGGTGTCAGTGGACGGCCATTTTCTGGCATGCTTTCTAACCTCTCTTTTGTTTGTGGATAACTGACATTCTTAAGGGTGGGGGAGAGAGCTGTACGCGCATCAAGCTAATGGTGCGACTTTCGGATTGATCGACGCTTCGGCGTGGGCAACGGCCTGAGTGACATTGGTTCCGGGTGGCACATCGCGGGTGAGCCATACGTTGCCTCCTATCGTCGAACCACGACCAATAGTTACACGTCCGAGAATCGTGGCACCGGCATAGATGACGACGTCGTCTTCAACGATCGGATGACGCAAGGTTCCTTTGACTAGGGCGCCGTCATCTTCGATGGGAAAACGCTTCGCGCCTAAGGTGACCGCCTGGTAGATGCGTACGCGATTGCCGATTAGCGCAGTCTCTCCAATAACTACGCCGGTCCCATGATCGATAAAGAAGCTTTCCCCTATCGAAGCGCCCGGATGGATATCAATGCCGGTTTTGGAGTGAGCAAGCTCTGCGATTATCCGCGCGAGAAGAGTCATACCCAGACGATAGAGTTCATGGGCCAAGCGGTGATGAGTAATCGCCGTTATGCCTGGGTAGCAGAAGCGCACCTCTTCGATGGTTTTGGCCGCAGGGTCTCCCTCATAGGCGGCATGTATATCTTTCTCCAGCAGGGCTCGCACACGGGGTAGAGAGATGGCAAATTCTCGTGTGATGGTTCGCGCCTTGGTTTGATTTCCGGATCGCGTAGTTTCATCGTTGCCTTCAAATTGCAACTCTCGCTGTATCTGGACGTGAAGCTGGCGCAAGGTGACATCGAGGATGTGCCCGACGAAGTAGTCGATACCTTCGTCACTGAGATCAGGCTGGCCGAAATGGGCCGGGAACAGAACAGCGAAGAGGTTTTCGAGGATGTTTTCGAGGGCTTCGCGAGAGGGCATCTCGCGAACACCTTTTGCGCGGCGACTCTGCTGCGAACCGGCACGGGACGCGCGCAATTGCGCGACGATCGTGTCGAGGTCGCAAAGCGAGTGAATAGGCGGAGCTTCAGCGTTCGGATTCGTTTCACTCATGGATCGTGACTCTATGAAGTTGTGAAGCGGTCAAAGAGTGGCGTGCTGAGGTACCGCTCGCCTGAGTCAGGGAGAACGACAACGATGATTTTTCCCTTATTTTCCGTTTGTCGGGCGAAGCGACTGGCTACTGCGACTGCCGCACCGGAAGAGATTCCGGATAAAATCCCCTCCTCACGCGTAAGGCGTAAGGCGTAATCGAAGGCTTCGGCGTTGGTTACCTGTTCGACTTTGTCGACGAGGGAGAGATCGAGAACGCTGGGGATGAACCCAGCTCCAATACCCTGTATCGGATGGCCCGCAGGCTTCAAGGCTTCGCCTGCAAGATGCTGCGAGATTACCGGGCTCGCAGCTGGCTCGACCGCCACCGCAGTTATCGCTTTGCCTTTTGTTCGTTTGATGTAACGCGAGACTCCGGTGATCGTGCCGCCGGTGCCAACTCCCGATACCAGAACATCAATTGCCCCGTCGGTGTCGTCCCAGATTTCAGGGCCGGTCGTTGCTTCGTGAATCGCCGGATTGGCGGGGTTTTTAAACTGTTGCAGGAGCAGGTAGCGGTCAGGGTCGGAGGCCACGATCGCTTCGGCGCGCGCAACCGCTCCAGCCATCCCCTTGGTGCCTTCGGTGAGGATGAGATTCGCTCCATAGGCGATGAGTAGTTTTCGCCGTTCAAGACTCATCGTTTCCGGCATCGTGAGTGTGAGGGGTATCTTGCGCGCTGCCGCAACGAAGGCCAGTGCTATACCGGTGTTGCCGCTCGTCGGCTCAATAAGCTCTTTACCTGGGGTCAGGAGACCACGCTTTTCGGCGTCCCAGATCATCGCGGCGCCAATACGGCACTTCACCGAATAGGCGGGATTACGGCCTTCGATCTTGGCTAGAACGGTCGCCGGCGCTCCGTCGGTGACCCGATTGAGCCGCACCAATGGTGTCCGACCGATCGACAGAGAATTGTCTTCGAACCAATGCGGCACATAGCGTCCGTCTTTAACAACAGCTGCCATCGAATTAGTCCCCCTTACCTCTTAGATGGATGAAGGTCACTGCGTGAGGTTTGGCATTGCCTGTTCCGCCGCGTCCGCTTGGCCACAAATAGGTGGTTGGCCGGTCGAAATCGACGCAGGGATTGCCGGTGAGCTCGTCTGTGAATTTAGTATCGAGAGCTTGGCTGCCATCTCGGCCGAGATGGGCAAGGCAGAACTTGTCGTCGCCTCCCAGGCCTTTCTTTGCCCAGCTGTTCGACGGCGACATTGCGACTATCGATGCCAGCACCAAAAAGCCCGTCATGGCACAGCGATGGAAGCTGCCTTTGTCGTGGGCTAACGATCTCCGGAACTTCATTCGGACCCCTCCCTGGATGTAGTCGGCAGACGCCTTTGGGAACGCCCTGATTTTCGGCAAGGAGCTTCTTGTCGATTCGCGCGTGCTTTTGTACTCAAAATAATCCATCAAGTCAATAGACTGATAAAGATGTACGGTGAAAAGGCAGATTTTGTTTTTGTGTTCTGGCTCAGTGTGAGTTTTGAAACTGTCCTCTTGTTTCGCAGATGAAATTCCAGTATCTCGCCAGGCTAACAGAGGATTATGAGCAAAGAGGTAAGATCGTATGAGCGAAGCTTCGGCCCTAACAAATGCCGGCGCAGCATCGGGTATCAAGGCCCCGCTGAATTATTTGGAGTCCCGAGAGCCGCGCCCTGTAAATTATGCGTACGATCCTCCGGCAGGTGTGCCACGGCGATCAGGAAGGATTGTGCAGCGCTCAGTCGTTGTCGCGAACGGACGCTCTGCTCGCGACCTTTCGCTGGACACCAGCGGCTTCGTCCTGGTGCCGCACGAAAGTACGGTCAAAGATTTTTATGACGCGGAAGAAGTGAAGCGAACCTACTATCCCGAGGTAGTGGATCTGGTCAAAGCCGTCACCGGCGCCGAGAAGGTTCTGATCTTCGATCACGTCGTGCGGAATCCGCTACTTGCGGCACGCGGAGCAAAAGATATTCGGGAGCCCGGGCGAATTGTGCATAACGATTACAGCTTCAAGTCGGCACCTCGTCGCGTGCGGGATCATCTGCCGGGAGAGGCTGAGACTTTGCTGAAGAACCGCTTCGCTGAAATCAATGTATGGCGCGCAATCAAGGGGCCCCTACAGGATGCCCCTCTAGCCCTATGCGATGCGCGCAGCATCGCGCCCGAGGATGCGGTCCCGAGCGACCTGATTTATCCCGATCGAGTGGGGGAGACCCTCGGTTTCGTTTTCAACCCGTCGCATCGATGGTTTTATTTTCCTGACATGCAGCCCAACGAAGCTCTTTTGCTCAAATGTTACGACTCGAAAGACGATGGTCGCGCGCGTTACACCGCACATACGGCTTTCGATGATCCGACAAAGCCACCTCATGCCGGCCATCGCGAAAGTATTGAAGTTCGCGCTATCGTCTTCTTCTCTCCCGAGCGGTCCTGACGAGCGCAGGGGGTGCCGCCGGTTCCCAGCGGCGGCACCTCATTTGTAAGGTAGCTTCAGAACGTTCCAGTCCCCGCAAAACGAAAGTCAGTCATCGTAAACGTAACTCTCCACTTGACTCGCATACCGGAATAATTACTCTAGTCAAACAATCGAGTAACTGAACTGAAAGAGGTCGTCTGTGAGTGCACCAAAATCGTCACTGAATAGCGAGTTCG
>Ga0335069_10014343_pt1 | contig 11099 bp, 7 predicted proteins | sample Lox_Sample_11_FD_206714 | JGI IMG/M metagenome (GOLD analysis project Ga0335069, IMG submission 206714) | Soil microbial communities from Loxahatchee National Wildlife Refuge, Florida, United States - Lox_Sample_1.1 | ecosystem: Environmental > Terrestrial > Soil > Wetlands | place: USA: Florida... | reverse complement strand
AGCTGAAGTGAGTCGAGGGATCGTGAAGCAGCGTCGGTATATGCACGAGAACCTGGAACGCGAGGAACATCGCCGTCAGCATCTGCGCCGCGAGCCGTGCACGGATGCCCGAAAGGATCCCGAGGCCCGCCGCGATGTGCGCCGTGCCCGTCAGGCGCGCCCAGAAAACCTGGCCGTACGGAAGATATTTCGGCACCATCGCAGCGGTCTCGTTCTCATAGGAGAAATGCTCCATGCCGAAGACGAGGCAACACAATCCGAACAGGACCCAGCACGCGCGATGAAGCGCGACGCTTTCGATCGCTGCCGTCATGGCGCAGGCAAGAAGGCCGCCCACGACCAATGCCGATTGTTCGGCCACGCCGCCCCACGATCCCGGCGACAGCGGATGCGCGAAGACTTTCGGAATTTGCAGAAGCGCGACGCCGATCGCGAAGAGGATTGCCAGCGTGAGCGCGCCGGACGGTGCCGTGCGCCGCCAAAGAAGTGCCAGCCCCGACGTCAATTCCGTCGCGGCCACGAGATAGGCGAGCATCTCGCGCCGGGGCAGATGCTCCGGCACCGGCTGCCACACGCTCGCGAAATCCGCCCACGCAAGCCCGATGATGCCGAGCGCGATTGCCGCAGCGCCGTAGACACGATACCCCAACCTCATGAGAATCCCTCCGCTTCGCAGACGCACTCTAACCGCATCGCGTGACACTCGCTGTCACACTCCCTTGAACTGTCAACGATCAGACCAAGCTGACCGCTCGTGACGGCGCCCGTCAAAGCCGCTAGGCTTGCCGTGGGGACAGGGGAATTTTCACTATGCTTCGTGATGGACCGGCCGCGGACCCTGCGGCCGCAAAGACTCTGCACATGCTCGAGTTTCGGGGGACCGGCGGCGAATATTTCCGCATCTGGATCGTCAATCTGGCGCTGACCATCCTGACGCTCGGCGTCTACGGCGCGTGGGCGAAGGTCAGGACCTATCGCTACTTCCGCGGCAACACTTATCTCGCGGGACATCCGTTCGACTATCACGCCTCGCCGGTGCGCATCCTGATCGGACGGCTGATCGCGGTGACGGTCCTTCTGGGGTACGGCCTCACGGCCCGCCTTCATCCGCTAATAGCGAGCGCCTGGGGCCTGGTTTTCCTGTTTGTCACGCCCTGGCTTGTCGTCTCGAGCCTGCGATTCAACGCGCGCAACACCAGCTACCGCAATGTCCGCTTCAACTTCGTGGGCACGATGGGCCGCGCGGCGCGGGTCTATATCCTCTATCCGGTGCTCTCGATCTTCACGCTGTTCCTCGCCTGGCCGGCCGTACATCGCGCGCGCGACTATTTCATCGTCAACAATCACGCCTTCGGCGGCAAGCATTTCTCGACGCAGTTCTCGCTCGGCAGCATCTACGGCGTTTATGTCATGGCCATCGGCCTGTTCATCGGCGCGCTGGCAGGGCTTTTTGTGCTTGCTGTTGCGGTGGTTCTTGTCGTTATCGCTGTCGCGAACCTCGCGGGCGTCCCGCTTCATGCGACGGCTCAGGACCTTCGCAATTCGCCGTTCGCGGCGGGCGTCGGGGTCATCGGGATCGTCGCAATTGTCGCTTTCTACCTCGGCGTAATTTTCATCGCGACCATGGTGCAGACCTATATCCGCGCCAGGACGATGAACCTCTCCATCGACAACGCCACGCTCGAAGGCGGCCACCAGCTGCGCTCCGAGCTCGAGTTCATGCCGATGGCCTGGATCATGTTCACGAATGCGCTTTTGGTGCTCGTGACGATTGGCCTTTACTATCCGTGGGCCGTCGTGCGCCTCACGCGTTACGAATTGTCGCGCTGGGGAATAATCGCCGCGTCGGATCTCGACGACTTCACGTCCGAAGCCATCGCGACGCAGGGTGCCATCGGCGAGGAGATCGCGAGCTTCTTCGATCTCGGAATCAGTCTGTGATCGTCAAGGGGACCTTTTTTCCTGCGGGCTCCTCGCGCGCGGTGCCGGCGGATGCGTCTATCGAAGCGCGGCAGTTGCGCATCGTCGACGAGACCGGCGCCGTCGTCGCGGAATTCCCGCTGGGAAAAGCCAGGGTCTCCGCGCGGCTCGGCAATCTAAGGCGGCGCATAGAGTTTCCGGACCACAGCCGCTTCGAGACTGACGACAATGACGGCATCGATATGCTCTTTCGCGAGGCCGGCCGGCTCCTTCCCAGCACGATGCTGCATTGGATCGAAAGCTCGCTCAAATGGGTGGCGGCGGCTGTCATCATTGCGGGCGTGTCGACTGCACTGATGATCATCTATGGCTTTCCGGCCGCCGCGGCCTGGCTTGCCTTCCGAACGCCGCATGTCGTGCTCGTGACGGTGTCCGACCAGACGCTCGCCACGATGGATCGCTTCGCGCTCGCGCCGTCGGAACTTTCGACCGACGACAAGATCAAGGCGCAAAGGCTGTTCGCGCGGGTCGCCGCAATGGGCCATGAAGGACGCTCCGGCTATCAGCTGTTGTTTCGCGAAGGTCGGCACGTCGGACCTAATGCCTTTTCGCTTCCGGACGGACGTGTCGTTATGACGGATCAGCTCTATGAGATGGTGAAACGCGACGACGAGCTCGAAGGCGTCTTCGGCCACGAGATCGCGCATGCCGATCGTCGCCATGCGATGCAGATGGTCTATGAGGCCTCGCTTCTGCCCGCCACCATCGCGCTCGTCACCGGCGATGCCTCGCAGCTCAGCCAGATCACAGCCGTGTTGCCGACGCTTCTGATCGAATCCTCCTATTCGCGCAGCTTCGAGCAGCAGGCCGACGATGATTCCGCGAACACAATGAAACGCATCGGCGCCGATCCCGCCGCGCTCGGCGAGTTCCTTCTGCGCATGGACAAGGAGATCTGCGGTCGCCGCGGCGGCTGCGGTCCGAGCTGGCTCGGATCGCATCCCGCAACGGCGGAACGCGCGGCGCGGCTGCGGGCCGAAGGCAACGCGCCGCGGCGATAAAGGCACGCCTTTACCCTCCGCATTTCCGTTCTAGAGTGCGGCCCGACAAAATCTCAGGGAGCTATTCATGGACCTGCAGCTCAAGAAGAAGCGCTGCGTCGTGCTGGGCGGAACGCGCGGCATCGGACGCGCCATCGCCGACACGCTGGCCGCGGAAGGCGCGGATGTGGCCATCTGCGCCCGCAAGGCCGACCAGGTCAGCGAGACCGTCTCGGCGCTGAAGGACAAAGGTGTCCGCGCCTTCGGTGCGGCCGTCGACATTGTGGATGGTCCCGCGCTCCGGGCCTTCGTCGAGAAGGCGGCTGGCGAGTTCGGCGGCCTCGACATCCTCGTCTCGAACGCGGGCGCCATGGCCCAAGGGATGGACCCGGAAGCCTGGGAGAAGAACTTCCGGCTGGACGTCCTGGGTGCCGTTAACGCTTTCCAGGCGGCCAAGCCGCATCTCGAAAAGGCGGCCCAGGAGAAGGGCGACGCTGCCTTTGTAATCATTTCCTCGGTCTCCGCCGCGGAGAGCGAGAACGCGGGTTCCTACGGGCCTATCAAGGCAGCCCTGATCCACATGGCCAAAGGGCTGGCCCGCCAGTATGCGGGGCGGAAAATCCGCACGAACGTGGTCTCTCCGGGCATGGTCTATTTCAAGGGCGGGGTCTGGAACACGGTCGAGCAGAACAGCCCGGACTTCTTCAAGCAGGCCATGGCCCGGAACCCCACCGGACGGGCGGCCACGCCCCAGGAAGTGGCCAATGCGGCCGTGTTCCTGGCGAGCCCGGTTTCGGCCTACACGACCGGCGTTAACCTGCTCGTCGACGGGACCATCTCACGCCGCGTTAACTTTTGAGGCCGGTCCGATGGCGGGAAAGGCACGCGGCCGCAAGGCCATTTTCATCACCGGCGCCGCAAGCGGCATGGGTCGAGAGACGGCGAAGCTGTTCGCCGGCAAAGGCTGGTTCGTCGGCGCCTATGACGTGAATTCGGAAGGGCTCAAGACGCTCGAGCAGGAGATCGGCGCGGACAATTGCGTAACGCGACGGCTCGACGTCACCGACAAGGCGGATTTCGACGCGGCAATCGCGGCGTTCGGCGAAGAGACAGGCGGCAAGCTCGACATTCTCTTCTCCAATGCCGGCATCGGAGAGTCGGGCTGGTTCGAGGACGTTCCTTACGAAGCGGCGATGCGCGTCGTGCAGGTGAACCTCGTTGGCGTCATTGCGAGCCTCTATGCGGCGCTGCCGCTTCTGAAGGCGACCCCGAATTCGCTTGCCTTTATCACCTCGTCCTCATCGGCGACTTACGGGATGCCGCGCATTGCCGTCTATTCGGCGACCAAACATGCGGTGAAGGGGCTGGTCGAGGCGCTGTCGATCGAGTTTGCCCGGCACGGGGTCAGGGTGGCGGACACCCTGCCCGGCCTGATCGACACCGCGATCCTTAGATCGACGCCCAACCGCTCGGGCGATCGCGACAAGCCGACCGAGGAAGAATTCTACGCGAATGCGCCGAAGAAAGGCATGTTCCGGCTGACGCCGGCGACCGCCATTGCGGAGACGGTCTGGAAGGCTTACGGGAGCGACAAGCTCCACTGGTATGTGCCTGAGGGAATCGCCTGGATCGATCGCATCAAGGGAATCTCGCCCACTTTCATGCGCCGGCAGATCGCCAAAAGCATCGGCGGAATGCTCAGTAAGCCTTTGCAATCGCTGGAATAAAGGAACAGCCGACCGGCTCGCACGTTGTCGTTTGCGAGCCGGATCGGCGATCGCCCCTAGCTGTCGCGCGTACGCGCGAGCGGCTTGTAAAAGATGTGGTTGCCGATCTGGACCGTGCGCTGAAGGCTGTCTGCCCAGGACGGTTCGACGTCCACGGCGTGGAACGACGTAGCGCCACCGGTGATGTTGCCGAGGATCGTGTAGCCGCTCAGGATGCGTCCGGCGAGCAGCTTGGCTCGCTGCCAGTCCACGGCGACCTTTGGCTTGCGCATCTCTCCGTTGCAGACGAACGAGAACTGGCAGGCCGGGGCGTCATTCATGCCCTGGTAGACCACGCCGCAGATCGAGCCGGGATAGTTGTGGCGGTGCATGCGGTGGAAAACGACTTCCGCGATGGCTTCCTCGCCCTGGGTGCCTTCGCCGCGGGCCTCGTAATACATCACTTCCGCCAGGCAGCGCTCTTCACCGGCAAACTTCGCCATGGCGAGCTCGACGGCCGAGGGGGACGCCTGGATGGCATCCGCCGACACCGGCGTCGCCGGCATCGCCAGCTGCGCAGGCCGGTCGATCTCGGCCAGCGTTCCGCGCAATGCAGAACGCGTCGTATACGGATGATCCGTGGACGGATTATTTCCGCTCGTCGCGGCACCGGACACGGTCGCGAACACAAGCAGGAGGGCGAACGCGGCCGTACGGTCGGCTCGCCGCAAAACGTTACTCAATTTCGTCATTGGGAAAATTTGGTCCTTCGGGATTTCGTATCGAATGGATTCGTTAGGCGAATGAATTCGAGGCTTGGTTCCGAACGATCTCCTGTTTTCCCCCCAGCGGTGGCGAATTTCATGCCAGCCAAAAGCTAATCCGTCAAATCAAATTGTATCTAATCGTGACACGGCGTCACGTACACCGGAAAAATCCAGTGTTTTCCTGCATGCGACGTGTACTGATTAATCGCCGTCAACCGCTTTTGTTAACGCTGCTTGCGCCGCTGCGAGACGCGCAACGGGCACGCGGAAGGGCGAACACGAGACATAATCGAGGCCCGCTTCGTGACAGAAACGGATCGAATCGGGATCGCCGCCATGTTCGCCACAGATGCCGAGCTTCAGTTTGGCACGCGTGGAACGTCCCCTTTGTGACGCGATTTTCACGAGCTCGCCGACACCGTCGCGATCGATGGTCACGAACGGATCACGCGGAATTAATCCGCGCGCCAGATATTCTGTCAGAAATGTTCCGGCATCGTCGCGGCTCACGCCCAGTGTCGTCTGCGTGAGATCGTTGGTGCCGAACGAGAAGAACTCCGCCGTTTGCGCAATCTCTCCTGCACGCAACGCCGCGCGCGGAAGCTCGATCATCGTGCCGACAATATAAGGCGGCGTCTTCTTGCCTTCCTTGCGGAGCGCTTCGGCGACGGCATCGATGCGCGTTTTCAGCGTATCGAGCTCCGTCTTGAAGCCGACGAGCGGGATCATGATCTCGAGCGCGACGAGCCTGCCGCCCGCCACTTCCACATTCGCCGCCGCTTCGAAAATCGCGCGCGCCTGCATCTCGTAGATTTCAGGAAACGTGATGCCGAGACGGCAGCCGCGATGGCCGAGCATCGGATTCGATTCATGCAGCGCGATCGCGCGCGCGCGCAATTTTGCGGGATCGGTGCCGGCGGCGCGCGCCACTTCGGCGATCTCCTCGTCCTTCTGCGGCAGGAATTCGTGCAGCGGCGGATCGAGCAGACGGATGGTGACGGGCAAGCCTTCCATCGCCTTGAAGATGGCTTCGAAATCGTGGCGCTGCATCGGCAGGAGTTTCGCGAGCGCCGCCTGACGATCTTCCAGCGCATCGGCCAGGATCATCTGGCGCACGGCGACGATGCGGTCGGCTTCGAAGAACATGTGCTCGGTGCGGCACAGGCCGATGCCTTCGGCGCCGAAGCGGCGCGCCGTCGCCGCATCGTCCGGCGTATCCGCATTGGCGCGCACGCGCAGCGTCCGGATCTGGTCGGCCCAGCCCATGAGCGTCGAGAAATCGCCGGTCAATTCCGGCTGGCGCATCGGCACGCGGCCCTTGAACACCTGTCCCGTCGCGCCGTCGATCGTCAGGATGTCGCCACGTTTCAGCGTCGTTGCGCCGACGGTCAGCGTGCCGAGCTTGGCATCGATCTTGAGCATGCCGGCGCCCGAGACGCAGGGGCGGCCCATGCCACGCGCCACGACAGCCGCATGGCTGGTCATGCCGCCGCGGGCGGTGAGAATTCCTTTTGCCGCATGCATGCCGTGGATGTCTTCGGGGCTCGTCTCGACGCGCACGAGAATGACCGCCTTGCCGTCGGCGGCGAGCTTCTCCGCCTCTTCCGCGTTGAACACGATCTCGCCCGTGGCGGCGCCGGGCGACGCCGCGAGACCGGTGGCGATGCATTCTTTCGGTGCGTTGGGATCGAGCGTCGGATGCAGGAGCTGGTCGAGCGCCTGCGGGTCGACCCGCGCCACCGCGGTCTCCTTGTCGATGAGGCCTTCGCGCACCATGTCGACGGCGATCTTCAGCGCGGACTCCGCCGTACGCTTGCCGGAACGGGTCTGCAGCATGAAGAGCTTGCCGTCCTGCACGGTGAACTCGACGTCTTGCATGTCGCGGTAATGCGCTTCGAGACGTTCGGCGATCCGCTTCAGCTCCGCATAGCTTTGCGGCATCGCTTCTTCCATCGACGGCTTCTTGGCGCCGGAGCGCTCGCGCACGATTTTCGAGATCGGTTGCGGGGTACGAATGCCGGCGACGACATCTTCGCCCTGCGCATTCACCAGGAACTCGCCGAAGAGAACCTTCTCGCCCGTCGCAGGATCGCGCGTGAAGGCGACGCCGGTCGCGCTCGTGTCGCCGCGATTGCCGAACACCATCGCCTGCACGTTGACGGCCGTGCCCCAGTCTTCGGGAATGTGATGGAGCTTGCGATAAGTCTGCGCGCGGTGGCTTTTCCAGGAGCCGAACACGGCGCCGATCGCGCCCCAGAGCTGCTTTTTCACGTCATCCGGGAACGGCTTGCCGAGACGCTTGTTCACTTCCGTCTTGTAGAGCTCGGCGATGCGCTTGAGGTCTTCGGCTTCGAGATCGGTGTCGAGATCGATGCCTTTGGTTTCCTTCTCGCTTTCGAGGATCTCCTCGAAGATCGAATGCTCGAGCTCGAGCACGACGTTCGAATACATGTGCACGAAGCGGCGGTAGGAATCGTAGGCGAAGCGCGGATTGCCCGTCAGCCTGGCGAGGCCTTCGACGGTCTCCGGATTGAGACCGAGATTGAGCACCGTATCCATCATGCCCGGCATGGAGACGCGCGCGCCGGAACGCACGGAGACGAGCAGCGGCTTCGCAGGATCGCCGAGCGTGCCGCCGCCGAGACGGCCGACTTCCGCCAGCGCCGCGTCCACCGCCTTCTCGAGCTCGGCCGGATAGGTTTCGCCGTGTTTGTAGAAATAGGTGCAGACTTCGGTGGTAATGGTGAAGCCCGGGGGGACGGGAAGTCCGAGATTGCTCATCTCGGCCAGGTTGGCGCCCTTGCCGCCCAGGAGATTCTTCATGTCAGCCCGGCCTTCCGCCTTGCCGTCGCCGAAGCTGTAGACCCACTGCGTCATGCACTAACCCTCGATCTTCGAGAAATCCGCGACCGCGTGCAGGCTGGCACGCAGGCGGGACAACAATAAGAGGCGGTTTTCCCTCAATTTGGCGTCGGGCGCGTTGACCGTCACCTTTTCGAAGAAGGCGTCGACGGGGCCCCTGAGCCGCGCCATCACCGTCATCGCCTCGGTGAAACGCTCGTGGGCGAGTTCGGCTGCAATCAGCTCGCGCGCTTCCGCCATTTCGCGGAACAGCGCGATCTCTTCCGGCGCCTGGAGAAGCTTGGGATCGGGTTCGCCTTCGAAAGTGTGGCCGTCCTTCTTCTCCTCGATCCGGAGGATGTTCACGGCGCGGCGATAACCGGCCAGCAAGTTTGCGCCGTCATCGGACTTGAGGAAGGCCTGCAGTGCGTTCACGCGCGCGACAAGGCGGACGAGGTCATCTTCGCCGCCAAGCGAGAACACGGCATCGATCAGATCGTGACGGACGCCCTTGTCGCGAAGCGCGACTTTCAGGCGGTCTGCAAGGAATTCGAGGACATCGCCGACAACGTCTCCGCCGCCGGACTTCCGCGCCGCGGCAATCAGATCGTTCGCGATGCCCTTGAGCAGCATCGTGTTCGAGAGGGCATCGGCAAGCCGCGCTTCCCAAGGCCGTTCTTCGTGCAGCTTCGAGATTGCGAGGACGCCATGCAGCGGAAGATCGAGCGGAAGGCGCAAGCGATTTTCAAGCACGATCCGGATGATGCCGAGCCCGGCACGGCGGAGTGCAAACGGGTCCTTCGAACCGGTGGGCTTTTCGCCTGCGGCCCAAAGCGTCACGAGGCTGTCGATCTTGTCGGCAAGCGCAACGACGATCGCGATGGGTGCAGCCGGAACGCGATCGTTCGGGCCAAGAGGCTTGTAGTGATCGCGGATGGCGAAGCTCACGTCTTCGTCTTCGCCGTCGTGGCGGGCGTAGTAATGACCCATCACGCCCTGAAGCTCCGGGAATTCGCCGACGACACCGCTCGCGAGATCGGCCTTGGCCAGAAGGCCTGCGCGTTCGGCCTTTGCGACGTCGTAGCCGAGAAGATCGGCAAGCATCATGGCCAGAAGCGCCACACGATAGGCACGGTCGTGCATGGTGCCGGCCTTGGCATGAAAAACGCTTTTCTTGAGATCGGCGACGCGCGATTCGAGGCGACGTTTCCGATCCTGATCCCAGAAGAATTTCGCGTCCGACAGCCGCGCTCGCAGCACGCGCTCGTTACCGGCAACGATCTCCGCGCCGCCGTCGGAGGCGATCATGTTGGCGACGAAGCCAAAGCGGTTGGCGAGCGCGAGGCCATCATCGTTGTCATTCGCGCGCTTCAGCGAAAAATACTTCTGATGCGTCCGCATGGCTGTCTGCAGGATCTCGCCCGGAACATCCATGAACGCATCGTCGATCTTGCCGAACAGGACAACCGGCCATTCTGCCAGGCCAGTCACTTCGTCGAACAGGCCCTCGTCCGGCACCGGTTCGAGCCCCAGCGCGAAGGCGCCGTTCACGACGGCGTTCCGGATGATCTCCTTGCGCTCCGCCGGATCGAGGATCACATGCGCGTCGCGCAGCTTCTTGACGTAGTCGTCATAACGGCGGACCTCGATCGAGCCTTTGGAGAGGAAGCGGTGACCATAGGTCGTGCGGCCGCTTTCGACGCCGGCGAACGAGAACGGCACAACCTCACCGTCGAGCGTCGCCACGATCGCGTGCAACGGCCTGACCCAGCGCACATTCGAGCCCGGCCAGCGCATCGATTTCGGCCACGGCAGTTTTGCGAGCGTCTCGGGCAGGATCTTCGCCAGCACATCGGCCGTGACGCGGCCTTCCCGCGTGATGCGCGCGACATAGAACTCGCCCTTGCCGTCGTTCTCTTTGACGCATTGATCGAGCGTCACGCCGGCGGAGCGCAAAAAGCCTTCGATGGCCTTTTCCGGCGCATTGACTCGAGGACCTTTGCGTTCCTCTTCAACGTCCTTCTGCTGCACCGGCAGCCCGCCGATGACAAGCGTCAAGCGGCGGGGTCCCGAAAACGACTTGATGCTCTCGAACAGCAGCATCTGATCCGACAGCGCGCCGACGACCAGCCGCTCGAGATCCTTCGCGGCGGCGACCTGCATGCGCGCCGGAATCTCTTCGGAAAACAGTTCGAGCAGGAATTCGGACATGGCTCAGCCGTATCTGGGTTCGTAGGCGCCCATCGGACTCTCGAGCCAGCTCTCGCAACAGGCTTTCGCGAGGGCGCGCACGCGGCCGATATAGGCGGCGCGTTCCGTCACGCTGATAACGCCGCGCGCGTCGAGCAGATTGAAGCAATGGCTCGCCTTGATGCACTGATCGTAAGCCGGCAGCGCCAGTTTCGCTGCCACCAGCGCTTTGCATTCCTTCTCCGCATCCGCGAAGTGACGGAACAGCATCTCGGAGTCGGACTTCTCGAAATTGTAAGTCGAGAATTCGCGCTCGCTCTGATGAAACACTTCGCCGTAGCGGAAGCGTTCGTTGTAAGCGAGGTCGTAGACGAACTCGACGTCCTGCACATACATGGCGAGACGCTCGAGACCGTAGGTGATCTCGGCCGACACCGGATCGCAGTCGAAGCCGCCGACCTGCTGGAAATAGGTGAACTGGGTGATTTCCATGCCGTCGCACCAGACTTCCCAGCCGAGGCCCCAGGCGCCCAGCGTCGGGCTCTCCCAGTCGTCCTCGACGAAGCGGATGTCGTGGACGGCGGGATCAAGGCCGATCTCGCGCACCGATCCCAGGTAGAGGTCGAGCACGTCCT
>Ga0335069_10014341_pt1 | contig 11099 bp, 9 predicted proteins | sample Lox_Sample_11_FD_206714 | JGI IMG/M metagenome (GOLD analysis project Ga0335069, IMG submission 206714) | Soil microbial communities from Loxahatchee National Wildlife Refuge, Florida, United States - Lox_Sample_1.1 | ecosystem: Environmental > Terrestrial > Soil > Wetlands | place: USA: Florida... | reverse complement strand
ACCCAGGCGAACGTCTCGGCGATGGTGCGCGTCTTGTTGGCCTGGATGCGGCCGATGAAGTGCCAGGTGAGCGAGCGCGCGCGCAGCGCCGCCACCTTCTCGAGCGCCTCCTGCAGATAATTCTCGCCGAAATCCGTGACACCGCAGTCGGCCGCGGCGGCCAGCAGCTCGAGCGGCTGCGCCTTGCCGACCGCGAGGAGTGTGACGGAGTCGGCACTCCGGCCGACTGCGGCAGCGGCGCGCGCGATGCGCGTGCGAACTTCCTGCACCATGGCGGGTAAATTCTGCGGATCCATTAACATATTGGACGCGATACCCCTCCGCTATACTGCCGGAGCGCTTGGGGTGCAGGCTCGCATGTTGCTGTTCCTGCCCCGACAGGCGCGTCCCTGGGAGCTTCCATGGCCGTCGATATCGCGCAACTCCTGGCATTCGCCGTCAAGAACAATGCCTCGGACCTGCACCTGTCCTCCGGAGTGCCGCCGATGATCCGCGTCGATGGCGACATGAAGCGCATCAACATGCCGGCGCTGTCGCACAAGGAAGTGCACTCCATGGTGTACGACATCATGAACGACAAGCAGCGCAAGGCGTACGAGGAGTTCTTCGAGACCGACTTCTCCTTCGAGATTCCGAAGCTGGCGCGCTTCCGTGTCAATGCCTTCAACCAGAACCGCGGCGCCGGCGCGGTGTTTCGCAACATCCCCTCGACCATCCTGTCGCTCGACGATCTGAATTCGCCCAAGATCTTCCGCGACCTCTGCATGCTGCCCCGCGGCCTGGTGCTGGTGACGGGCCCGACCGGCTCCGGCAAATCGACCACTCTCGCGGGCATGGTGAACCACTGCAACGACAACCGCCCCGATCACATCATTACCATCGAGGATCCGATCGAGTTCGTGCACGAGTCGAAGCGCTGCCTGGTGAACCAGCGCGAAGTGCACCGCGACACGCTCGGCTTCTCCGAGGCGCTGCGCTCGGCGCTGCGCGAGGACCCCGATGTCATCCTGGTGGGTGAGATGCGTGACCTGGAGACTATCCGCCTGGCGCTCACCGCGGCGGAGACCGGGCACCTGGTATTCGGCACCCTGCACACCTCCTCGGCGGCCAAGACCATCGACCGCGTGGTGGATGTGTTCCCGGGCGAGGAGAAGGATATGGTGCGCTCGATGCTGTCGGAGTCGCTGCGCGCGGTCATCTCGCAGACGCTGCTGAAGAAGAACGGCGGCGGCCGCCTCGCGGCGCACGAGATCATGATCGGCACTCCGGCGATCCGTAATCTGATCCGCGAGGGCAAGATCGCGCAGATGTATTCCTCCATCCAGACCGGCGGGGCGCAGGGTATGCAGACCCTGGATCAGTGCCTGGCGGAGCTGGTCGCCAAGGGCCTGGTCAGCAAGGAAGAGGCGCGCTACAAGGCGCAGAACAAGGACTCGCTATGACGCGCCGTGCGCGGGATTCGACGGGGTAGAGCACCATGGATCGTGACCAGGCCATCAAGCTGATGCAGGACCTGCTGCGGCGGGTCACCGAGAAGAAAGCCTCGGACCTGTTCATCACCGCCGGCTTTCCGCCCGCGATCAAGATCGACGGCGAGATCCGCCCGCAGTCCGAGCGCGCGCTCACCGGCGAGCAGTCCGCGACGCTGGTGCGGGCCATCATGAACGACCGGCAGACCAAGGAGTTCGATGCCACCAAGGAGTGCAATTTCGCCATCGCTCCGCCCGGCATCGGCCGCTTCCGCGTCAGTGCTTTCGTGCAGCAGGGGGCGATCGGCTGCGTCGTGCGCCTGATCAACGCCAAGATCCCCACCTTCGAGGAGCTCGAGCTGCCACCGGTTCTCAAGGACGTGGTGCTGGCCAAGCGCGGACTGGTGATCATCGTCGGCGGCACCGGTTCGGGCAAATCCACCACGCTCGCCGCCATGGTCGGCTATCGCAACGAGAAGACGCGCGGACACATCGTCACCATCGAGGATCCGGTGGAGTACGTGCACACCCACAAGGGCTGCGTGATCACGCATCGCGAGGTGGGGGTGGACACCGACTCGTGGTCCTCGGCGCTGAAGAACACGCTGCGCCAGGCGCCCGATGTCATCCTGATCGGTGAGATCCGTGACCGCGATACCATGGACTACGGCATCCAGTTCTCGGAGACCGGGCACCTGGTGCTCGCCACCTTGCATGCCAACAGCGCCAATCAGGCGCTCGATCGCATCATCAACTTCTTCCCGGACGAGCGCCGCGATCAGCTGCTGATGGATCTGTCACTCAACATCCGCGCGCTCATCTCGCAGCGGCTCATCCCGCGCGAATCCGGCGCCGGCCGCATCGCGGCCATGGAGGTCATGCTGCATTCGCCGCTCATCCAGGATCTGATCTTCAAGGGCGAGGTGGCCAAGATCAAGGAAGTCATGTCGCGCTCCACGCGGCTCGGCATGAAGACCTTCGACCAGGCGCTGTTCGAGCTGTATGAGACCGGCTTCATCTCCTACGAGGACGCGCTGCGCAACGCCGACTCGAAGAACGAGCTGCGGCTGCGCATCAAGCTCGACAGCAAGCGCGAGGCGAAGAACATCGATGACGGTGGCGTGCTGAGGATCGTCGAGGAAGAGCAAGGCCGCACGTTGTGAAGCCGGCACCGGAGATGAAGGGGCGCGAGGACCTGGAGACCACGGGTCCCAATCCCGCCCTGCTCGCGGATGCGGTGAGCACCGGCTCGGGCGCGCGCCATCCGACTCTCAACACCAAGCCGCTCTTCAAGCTGATGGTGGAGAAGAAGGCCTCTGACCTGTTCTTCACCTCCAATGCGCCCATCAAGATCAAGATCGAGGGGCAGATACTGCCCGTCAACAAGCAGGTATTGAGCCCCGAGACCGTGCGCCAGACGGCCTTCGCGATCATGTCGAACGAGCAGCGCGAGCACTTCGTCAAGGAGTGGGAGCTCGACTTCGCCGTGTCCGAGCCGGGCCTGGGGCGCTTCCGCGTCAACGTGTTCATGCAGCGTGGTTTTCCGGCCATGGTGATGCGCTACATCACCGCCGACATGCCGCGCCTCGATTCGCTCGGGCTGCCGCCGGTCGTGGGTGAGCTCACCCTGCTCAAGCGCGGCCTGATCCTGATGGTGGGCGCGACCGGCTCGGGCAAGTCGACCACGCTCGCGGCGATGATCAATTACCGCAACGAGAATGTCTCCGACCACATCGTCACCATCGAGGACCCGATCGAGTTCCTGCATACCAACAAGCGCTCGATCGTCAACCAGCGCGAGGTGGGCCTCGACACCAAGAGCTACTCGCGCGCCCTGCGCGGGGTGGTACGCGCCGCGCCCGACGTCATCCTGATCGGCGAGATCCGCGACAAGGAGGGGATGGAGGCGGCCATCAACCTCGCCGGCACCGGCCATCTGGTGCTCGCCACGCTGCACGCCAACAACTGCGCCGAGTCGCTCGACCGCATCATCAACATGTTCCCGCGCGAGCAGCACAACCAGATCTTTCTCGACCTGTCGCAGTACCTGCGCGCCATCATGGCGCAGCGCCTGGTCATGGGCCGCGACAATCGCCGCGTGGCGGCAGTCGAGATCATGATCAACACGCCACACATCGCCACCCTCATCAAGAAAGGTGATGTGGTCTCGATCAAGGAAGCCATCAGCGCTTCCAGTGACAAGAGCATCCAGAGCTTCGACGCCTCGCTCCACGAGCTGTACAAGCAGGGGCGCATCGGGCTCGAGGAGGCGCTGGCGAATGCCGACTCGCGCGCCAATCTCGAGGCCAAGATCAATTTCGGCTAACTAATGTAGTGTCCGAGCGAGCCTGTTACGCCGTCTCTTCGCGAGCGCGAGGAGCGCACCAAGACCGGGCCCGAACAGAGCGAGCGAGCCCGGCTCCGGGGCGCCGCTGACTTTGGTGATCTCGAAGGTCAGAGTACCGGACCCGAACACATCCCTGCAGCTGAACCCGCTCGGGCAGCTGAAGTCCGTGAAGACCATATTGGCGAAGTTTCCGGATTGGGTTCCGAAGTTCAGGAACGTGAACTCATCCCCGCCGGCGGGTAGGAAACCGTTGACCGCTACGAAATCCACGGTCCCATCGAGACTGGCAGTCCCGGTGATGGACAGCACACTGAACTCGCCGCCGCCCGTGCCGCCGAGGTCGACGATCATAGTGCCGCCGAGTCCCTGAGCATAATTGCCGTTGACGGCCAGCGCGCCGGGGCTGGCCGGGGTGCCGCCCATGATCGAGCCGCCCCGGATCACCACGTTGCCCGCGATAGTTCCGCTGCCCTGCGTCCGGCCGCCGCTCTCAATATACGCGTTGGTGCCGTTTCCGATCTGGAGGGTGCTGCCGCTTCCCACGGTCATAGTGCCGGCGTTGGCGAAATCGCCGGGCGTCGTCAGATTGCGCCCGCCGCTTATGGTGAAGCTGCCGGCCCCAGTGTTGTTCGTGAAATTCGCTAGGGTGTCGAGGCCCGCCGCATCGATGAACAACGAATTCGGGCCATTGAGAACGATGGCCGCGGCGTTGTTGACGATCTCCCCGCCGATAATGCCCACACTGTCGACCTCGAGTACTCCCGGCGATGTCGATGTGCCGCTCACGATGTAGGTGCCGGCGGTTAGGGTGTTGGCGGCATAGTTGGTCAACACGACATCCTGCGCGACCAGCGCTGTTCCGCTGTTCACTTGGAAGGTGCCGTTGTTGGTGATGCTTCCGCCGCCGCTGAGGAACAGAGCCTGACGCGGGACGTTGGCCAGGATCGTGCCACGTGTCTGGTTGACGAGCGACGATCCATCCTGATCGATGATGCCGTTGCCCTGGATGGTGTTGTCGACGTTCGTGAGCGGGGCGCCTTCGAGGATGAAAGCGTTGCCGCCGGCATTCTGGGTCGACAGCGTAACCGTACCGCCGCCGCTCAGCGTGACGTTGCTGCCGATGAGCAGGAGCGTGTTCGCGCCATTACTGTTGAGCTGCAGGTTGCCCTTGTTGACGATCGACCCGAGCAGGTAGGTGGAAGAGCCCAGATCGCCCGTATAGGTGCCGTTGAGCGTGACGGCCCCCGCACCCGTGCTGCCGTCGAGAGAGGCGACCTGCCCGGCGAGCGTCCCGAAGAACGCTGCACCATTGTTGGTGAGCGCCCCGCCCTGGATGACGGTATTGACGGCCAACGCCACCGAAGCAGCGGAACCATTGGCACTGATCGTGCCACCGCCGTTGTTCACCGCGACGCCGCTCATCGAGAGCAAACCACGGTTGGTGGCCTCCATCAGCCCGGTATTGGTCACGTTGCCACCCTCGATGAGCAGCAACGGGCTGTCCGCCGTTCTGTTGGCATTGATGGTCGCTTCGTTGAGCAATGTCATGTCGTTCAGGAGGAGCAGGCCACCGCCCTGGATAGTGTTGTCGACGTTCGTCAGTGCGCGGCTGCTGCCTCCGCTCGCGCCAATACTGGCGCTTCCCCCTAGATCGAGCGTGGCAAGTATCACTGTGCCACCGCCGCTCAGCGTAACGTTGCTGCTGTCGATGAGCAGGGAGGTGCTCACGCCATTGCCACCGTTGATCTGCAGGTTTCCTTTGTTGACGATCGACCCCCGAAGGGCGGTTTGCGAGGCGAAATCGCCCGTGTAGGTGCCCTCGATCGTCACCGGCCCGGCGGCGGTGCTGCCATCGAGGGAAGCGACGGTCCCAGCCCGAGCCCCGAAGAACGCCCCACCCTCGTTGCTGAGGGTTCCCCCCTGGATCTCGATATTGCCGGACAGTAGTAACGTCGCGCCGGAGCCGCTGGCTCTGATCGTGCCACCGCCGTTGCTCACCACGCCCCCATCGATTTGCAGAGTCGTGCCTACTCCGCTCGAGCTGGCGCTGATCATGCCGCCGGCGTTACCCACTCGGACGTTGTTGATATTCAGGACACCGCCGTTGGTCGCCTCCATCAGACCCAGATTGTTGGCGAACCCGCCGTTGAGTGACAGAGTCTGTCCCGACGCGTTAGCCAGTATCTTCCCGTTCCCGTCGTTGTTGAGCGCCAGGACGTCCATTTCGGGGCCACCAGCGCCCTGGATGACGCCGGCGCCCTGGATGGTGCTCTGATTCGTGAACGAGCCGGCGGTGAGGATGACAGCTGCGCCGCCGCCAGAGGTCGTGTTGAGAGTCAACATACCGCCGCCTGAGAGCGTGACCGTGCCCACCTCGATGAGAGTGCCGCCGCCGCTCACCGTCAGGTTGCCATCGTTGATGATCTGCGGCCCATGAGGCAGCAGTGTCGTGCCCGCTTGCAGGGTCAGGCCGTTGCCACTGCCGAGTTGCAGACTGGCGACCGATGCAGTGGTATCCAGTGTCACCGTACTGCTGCCGTTGGTGATGCAGACGTTGGTCGAGGCGCTGTTGGGGAAAGTCATCGGATTCCAGTCGGCGTCGGTGCTCCAGCTGCCGTTACCGGGAATATTCCACGTTGCGGGGCTACCGAGGATGCACGCCGCCCCGGCGGGCGCGGCGATCAGAAGCGCCAGGGCGGCGAGGGAAAGCGGCAGCGTGACAACAGTCAGCGGATGCATCTGTTTGCGCATGGTTCTTTTCTCTGAGGTCGAGCGCTCGGGTGGACGAGCGGCGGGCCGAGTTCGGTAGGCAGGCGATCGCGGCGGCGCGTGACCGTGGGACGCAGGAGTACGCGTGTGCGGCGCGATGCACAATTGGGAGGCACACTGGGTGAAGCCAACCCGTGCACTTCTTGCACTTCTGTTTCCCCTGGGTTGCCGAGGCCGCGACTGTTCTGGCTTGGGACGTCGCTTGGGTCAAACTCGCGTGTCTAATCGACACCGCGAAAAGTAACACAGTGTGACTATACTGCGCCGCATGCGGGACGCAAAGACGCCGCCGAAAGCGGCGTTATGGTAACTAGCCGGGTCGTCAGCCGGGACCGTTCCCATGGCGACCAGCACCCGGCGACGGCGTACGCGGCGCCGCGGGCTCTGTGGGCGATGGCGCGAGTCTCCACGCCTCGATGAACTTCCAGATCTGCGCGTCGATCTCATGCCAGCGCGGCAGATTGCGGGCGTGCGTGCGCCAGGCGATGCGCACCCCACCGTAGCGGCGCGAGAAGTAATTCGCCTTGATCACCGGAAAGTCATCAGGTGCGGGCTGCGTCGCCACCGGCACATACAGCAGGATGTCCTCGTGCGTGCGCGCGTCACGCACGCCGTAACAGGCGAGCCGGTCGGTGAGCACACGCCCGGCGTAGCACTTGAGCGCATACATGTCCCGCGCGCTGCGCGGGTCGAGCTGGTCCTGGAGCATGCGCTTGAGCATGTTGGGCGGATATTCGCCCGGTGCGCCCGGATCGGCCTCGTGGCTGTTGCCGGCGTGCAGGTACACGACCTCCACCTTGTTCTCGTCGCGCTGGTTGCGGTAGTTCTGCAACGTGTAGCCGCTCAGATCGGGCAGGAAGAAATCGAAGCGTGCTTCGGTGCGCCCCGCGACTCCTGGAAAGGGTGAGCGCGGCGCGCGTCCGTCCTCGATGGCCGAGCGCTCGTACTGCAGCGGTATCTGGAGCACCAGGCTATCGGTGATCCGTAGCGGCTCGGTACGGCCGGCGGGCCAGGCCGTCAGCGGTGGTGCAGGCGGCGGGGCGGGCGGAGTCTCGTGCCGGCGCGCGCACCCTGCCGATGCGATGAGGCCCAGCGCAAGCGCGGCCAGGGGTGCGCGCAGCCGGTCAGAACACGCTGTAGGCGTCGAACACCGGCCCATCGACGCACACCCGCTTCATGGCCGGCCCTTCCGGCGTACGCACCGGCACCGTGCAGCCGGCACAGCCGCCGACCGCGCAGGCCATGAACTCTTCCAGCGATACCTGACAGGGCAGCTGGTAGCGCCGCGCGAGCGCCGCGCTCGCCTCGAGCATCGCCGTCGGTCCGCAGGCGAATATCTCGACCTCGGCGAGCTCGGCCGTGCCGAGCGATGCGAGCCATTGGTCCGCAAGCTCCGTCACGAAGCCTGCGAAGCATCCGGGAAAATCGCTGCAGCTCGCGAGGCGGCTCGGTACGCCCCACTCCTCGAGCAGCGGCATGCACGCGAGCGTGCCCGGCGGCATGCCGGGCAGGATGATCTTCGAGGGCCGGCTGCGAAACGGGAAAGGCACCTCGGAGCCCATCAGCACGAGTGGCTTCCAGCGCGAGGCACGGTCGGCAACCCCTTCCGGCGCGCGCAACCGCTCGGCCAGGAACACCATCGGCGGTATGCCCACGCCTCCGCCGAGCAGCAGCGTGCGTGGGCGCTCGACATGCGGCACGAACGGTCGTCCGATCGGGCCGAGCACGCTCAGCTCATCGCCCTTTTCGCACCCCGCGAGCGCTCGCAACCCCGCGCCGACCACCTTGTAGAGGAGCTCGATCCAGCCCTCGCGCGCGTGGGCGCGCATGATCGACAGCGGCCGGCGCATCGGAATCGAGGCATCGCAGGTGAGATGCACGAAGCTGCCGGGCTCGGCATGCGCCGCGCACTTGGGCGCAGCGAGCCGCAGCACGAACTGCGCCCCCTCGTGAGCCGACTGCGAGAGCACCAGCGCCTGCTCGAGAAAGATGGTGCCGCGTGCCGGGCTCGCCACTCCCGCGCGCTCCGGCTCAGGCGCCGTGCGCGCCGAGCACTTCACCGAGCACCGCCATGCGCACCGCCACCCCGTTGCGCACCTGGTCGCGAATCACCGACTGCGGGCCGTCGGCGACGTCGGAGGCGATCTCGATGCCGCGGTTCATCGGCTGCGGATGCATGACGATGGCGCCGGGCCTCGCGAGCGCCAGCCGCTCGCTGGTCAATCCCCAGGCGCGGAAGTATTCCTCGTCCTCCGGCAGATCGGCCGCGCCCATGCGCTCGCGCTGGATGCGCAGCATCATCACGACATCCGCGCCGCGGAGTGCCGGCGCGAGCTGGGTGTGGCGGCTGCAGCCCGCAAACTCCTGCTCCTCCGGCATGAGTGCCCGCGGCGCCGCGAGCCGCAGATCGCGCACACCGAGCTTGGAGAATACCTGCCAGGCGGAGCGCGCGACGCGTGAGTGCCGGACATCGCCCACGATGGCCAGAGCGAGCCCCTCGAAGCGCTGCTTGCGCTGCAACACCGTGAGCGCATCGAGCAGTCCCTGCGTCGGGTGCGACACGTGCGCCTCGCCGGCGGAGAGCACGCTCACGTGCGGCGCAACGTGGGCGGCCACCAGCTCCGGGACACCCGGCTGGGCATCGCGAATGACGAAGGCATCGACGTGCAACGACTGCAGTGTGTAGACCGTGTCGAGCATGCTCTCGCCCTTCACGCGGGAGGAGAGCTGCACCTCGAGGTTCACCACCGTGGCGCCGAGGCGCTTGGCGGCGAGCTCGAAGCTGACGCGGGTGCGGGTCGAGGGCTCGGTGAAGAGATTCGCCACGGTGCGGCCGGTGAGCGCGGCGCTGCGCGGCGGGGGCTCCCCGAGGGGTCGCACGCAGCTCTGGGAGCGCTCGAGCAATCGCTCGATCTGGCTGCGCGCGAGCGTCTCGAGAGTCAGCAGGTGACGGAGCGATCCGTCAGGGCGCAGCTGTTCGATCATCGTTGCACGTTTCCTTCGCCCTCACCCTGGAACCAGCGGCCGAGGATCACGGCGGCGGCCGCACTGTCGATGTCGGCACGCGCCACGCGCCGCCGCCGCGCCCCGCTCGCACGCCGGCGCTTCAGCGCCTCGGCGGCCTCGAGCGAGGAGTACCGCTCATCGACCAGCTGCACCGGCAGGGCGAAGCGGCGTTGCAGCTCCGCCGCGAAGCGCCGCGCGGCAGCGAGGACCGCTCCCTCGCTCCCGCGGTCATTATACGGCGCGCCGACCACGAGCATCGCCGGACCGAGCGCGCGCACCTCGGCTGCAATCCTCTGCCAGTCGGGGCCGCTCGGCAGCACGGCGATCGCCGCACGCGGCGTCGCGCTGCGCGTCAGGGTGTCGCCGCAGGCGATGCCAATACGTTTGAGTCCGAAGTCGAAGGCGAGAACGGTGTGCGGGGCGGTCATGCCTCAGGCATGTCCGGCCTCGGGACTCAGACGCTCGACGTCCACGCCCATCAGCCGCCACGCGCCCGACCAGCGCTCCTCGAAGGGCAGCTCGAACACCACCCGCGGATCGACCGGCATGGAGGCCCAGGCGTTCTCCTTCATCTCGCGCTCGAGCTGACCGGATTCCCAACCGGCGTAGCCGAGGGCGATGAAGGCGTCGGAGGGACCTTCGCCGCGCGCCATGGCGGCGAGCACATCACGCGAGGTGGTGACCTGGATGGTGTCGGAGACACGATGCGTGTGATCCCACTGCCCGCCCGGACGGTGCAGCACGAAGCCGCGGTCGGTGTGCACGGGCCCGCCGCGCAGCACCGGCTGGGCCGCGATGTCGGCGGTCGTCGGCTCGAGCTTCATCTGCGAGAGCACGTCCGAGAGCTTCATGGGCAGAGGCTTGTTGAGCACGATGCCGAGCGCGCCCTTGTCCGTGTGCTCGCAGATGATCGCCACGGTCTGGGCGAAATTGGGATCCAGCAGCTGCGGCATCGCGATCAGCAGATGATTGGTGAGGCTGCCGCCCTGGGCATCGGCGAACCGCGGCGCCGACGAGCTCGCCGGGCCGCTCACGGAGCTGTGCTTGCCGGCCATGCTCCCAGTATGGGCATGCCGCCGGGGAGTCTCAAGGAAGCGTCGAGAGCGTACCGCGTCCCCCACGGCCGCCGCTGAACTGCCATTCGTAGGCAAAGTGCAACACGCGGTACCGGGCCGCGAGCTCCGGCGGGAAGGGGTCGAAAGGACTGGCCAGCTTCAGCGTGGCGAGCGCGGCCTGGTCGAGTGCAGGGTCGCCGCTGGTGCGCCGGATGACCGCCGACTCGATCTTGCCATCGGCAGCAATGCCGACCGCGACGATGGGGCTCGCGGTCGCGCCGCTGGTGCGCGCGACGGCCGGGAAGTTGAGCGTGCCGATGCGCTCGACCTTGCGCCGCCACGCATCGAGATAAGGGGCGAGCAGCGCCATGCGCGTATCGGGTGTGATCCACAGCTCATCGCGATTCGGACCGCGCAGCTCGGCCGGTCCTGGATCCTCTTCCGGCCCCGGCT
>Ga0335069_10014340_pt1 | contig 11100 bp, 8 predicted proteins | sample Lox_Sample_11_FD_206714 | JGI IMG/M metagenome (GOLD analysis project Ga0335069, IMG submission 206714) | Soil microbial communities from Loxahatchee National Wildlife Refuge, Florida, United States - Lox_Sample_1.1 | ecosystem: Environmental > Terrestrial > Soil > Wetlands | place: USA: Florida... | reverse complement strand
CCTCGTCCCCGGAGGGCTGCTCTCGAAGGGCTGGCCCGGCGACGTCGTCTACTACAGCCACATCGGCGACCGGATCCTCCACGGGCAGGTCCCGTACCACGACTTCTACCTCGAGTACCCGCCGGGCGCGATCCCGGTCTTCTCCTTCCCGTCGCTTGTCTCCCAGCACCACTACGTGCTCGTCTTCCGGCTCCTGATGACGCTGTTCGCCGCGGTGACGGCCGCGACGGCGGTCGCGATCGCGGCCCGCAGCGGCGCCGGGCGGGAGACGGTCTCGCGGGTCGCCCTCTCGCTCGGGCTGGCCCCGCTCGTGCTCGGCCCGCTGTTCCTCAACCGCTACGACCTCTTCCCGGCGATGCTCGTCACGCTCGGGCTGCTCGCGCTCCTGTCGGACCGGCCGCGCCTCGCGTTCGGGATCCTCGGCTTCGCGATCGCCGCGAAGATCTACGCGGTCGCGCTCCTGCCGGTCGCGGCCGTGCACGTCTACCGGCGGGCCGGCAGGCGCGCCCTCGTCGAGTCCGCGGCCGTCCTCGCCGGGGTCGTCCTCGTGGTCGCCCTTCCCTTTGCCGCGGTCGCCTTCGGCGGGCTCGGGTACAGCTTCTACATCCAGACGACGCGCCACCTCCAGGTCGAGAGCCTCGGCGCCCAGCTCCTCGTCGCGCTCGACCACCTCGGGCTGTACCGGGCGCACGCGATCGAAGGTGCCCCCGGCTCCCGCGACCTCGCGGGCGGGCTCGCGAACGGCGTCGGCGTCCTCAGCTCGATCGTCGAGGCCGCGGCCTGCCTGCTCGTCGGCTGGTGGTACGCGCGAGGCCCGGCGACCCCACGCCGCCTGCTGCTCGCCTGTGCCACCGCGCTCGCCGCCTTCGTCGCGCTCGGCAAGGTGCTCTCGCCGCAGTACGTCCTCTGGCTGATCCCCGTCGTCGCGCTCGTCGGCGGCCTCGTGGGCGCCTGGGCGCTCGGCCTCCTCTTCGCCGCCGTGCTCGCGACGCAGGTCCTCTTCTACGATTCCGACGGCGTCGCCCAGCTGGCGGCCGTCTCGTGGGCCGTGCTCGCGCGCGACCTCGTGCTCGTGGGCCTGTTCGTGCTGCTGGCGCGGGCGCTCACGCGGCCAGAGTCGGCATGACCGGCGCCGTCCGCGCCCATCCGAGGACGGCGCTCGCGATCGGAGCGTGCGCGCTCTTCCTCCTCGCCGCCGCGGCCGTCGAGGGCGGGCTGGTGCGGGGCGGCCACTACGGCGACACCTCGCTGTACGCGCGCGACGCGCACCTGATCGTCCACGACGGGCTCGTCCCCTACCGGGACTTCACGCTCGAGTACCCGCCCGGCTCGCTCGCCGCGTTCCTGCCGCCGGCCGTCTCCTCCGCGCACTACACGGAGCTGTTCCGCGTGCTGATGGCGCTGTGCGGTCTCGGCGCGCTCGTGCTCTCGGCGCGGCTGCTCGCCGACCGCCCGCTGCGGGCGGCCGCCGTCGTCCTCGGGGCCGCGGCGCTGGCGCCGCTCGCGTTCGGGCCGATCCTGCTGAACGAGTACGACCTCTGGCCGGTCGTCCTGACGCTCGGCGCGCTCGCCGCCTTCGTCGACGACAGGAGCCGGCTCGGCGGCGTCCTGCTCGGGCTCGGCGCCGCCACGAAGATCTTCCCGCTCGCGATCCTCCCGGCGGCGCTCGTCTGGATCGACCGCCGCAGCGGTCGCCGCGCCGCCCTCGTCGCCCTCGGCTGCTTCGCGGCGGCGGTCGTCGTGCTCTACGGGGCCTTCGCCGCCTTCGGGCCGGGCGGCGTCTGGTTCAGCATCCACCTCCAGCTCCACCGGGGTCTCCAGAAGGAGAGCCTCGGCGCCGCGGTTCTGTACGTGCTCGACCAGCTCGGCCTCTACAAGGCCCACATCGTCGAGGGCAACGCGAGCTGGACGGAGCTCACCGGCCGCGCGGGCGACGCGCTCGCCGGGCTGAGCTCGGCGCTGCAGGCGGTCGTCGCCCTCGCGGCGGCCTATCTCGTCGCGCGCCGCCGCCCGGACAGGGACACGCTGCTCCTCGGCGCCGCCGCGGCGGTAACGGGCTTCGTCGCGTTCGGCAAGGTCTTCTCGCCCCAGTACCTCGTCTGGCTCGTGCCGCTCGTGCTCCTCGTCTCGACCGTCCTCGAGGGGATCGCGCTGGCCGGCGCGATCGTCGTCACGCAGCTGTGGTTCCTCGAGGTCCTCACGCCGTTCGATCTGGGGCCGCAGGTGTGGCTGGTCGTCGCCAGGGACGCGGCGCTCGTCGGGCTTCTGGCGTCGCTGCTCCTGCGGCTGCGCGCGCGCGAGCTCGCAGCTCCGCGACGAGAACCGCGAAGAGCGCCACCAGAAGCAGGTTCCGTGCCAGCAGGACCCACGTGACCCAGTCCATCGCCTGAAGCCCCCGGAACCGGTCCGGGACCCAGACCTGCGTGAGCGCGAGCGCGGCCACCATCAGCACGCCGGCGAGCCGGCCCCGGCTCGAGACCGCGGCGACGAGCGGCACGAGCCAGACGAGGTACTGCGGCGAGAGCACCTTCGCGAAGGTCACGATCCCGACGAGCGTGGCGGTCACCGCGAGCACGAAGGCCGTCGCGCCGTCGTCCCGCGTGCGCGCGTACGCCCACGCGACGAGGACGATCGCGCCGATCACCGCGACCGACGACAGGTCGGCGACCGCGGCGGCCACCGGCCCCGCGAGCTGCGCGTAGGGCAGGTTCGGCGTGTAGCTCGGACGGTAGGCGCCGAGGTGGTGCGCGACGGTGAAGAACGACGCGCCGAGGCTCTCGAGCTGGAGCCCGCGGTCGAGCTGCGTCCGGAGGCTGAACCTGAGCCCACCGGGGCCGAGGACCGCGAAGGGGGCGAAGATCAGCAGCACCGTGCCGACATAGACGGCGAGAACGTCCCACCAGCCGCTCCGGCGGTCGCGGCGCAGGACGTAGAGGAGCGCCACCGCGATCAGGCCGGCCGGGAAGAGCTTCGCGGCGGTGGCGGCGCCGAGCAGCGCGAAGCCGCTGCGGCGGTGCCCGGCGAGGAGCGTCGCCACGGACGCCGTCGTCAGGAGCGTCGGCCAGAAGTCGAAGCTGTTGAGGGTGATCGGACCGAGGAAGGCCGGCGCGACCGCGGCGAGCGCGACCGCGGCATACAGCCTGCGGGGCGAGGGGGCGACCCGTGACGCGATCAGGACGAGGCACGCGACCGTGCCGCACGCGAACAGGAACTCGAGCACGTGGAACCACGCGACGTAATGGCTCCCGGGCAGCGCCGGCAGGACGAGGGCCGGCAGCGCGCCCGGCGGGAACTCGAGGTAGAAGTCGCGGTAGGGGACGAGCCCGTCGACGACGTTGCGGCCGTACAGCCCGTAGAGGCCGGTGTCGGCGACCCCGCCGGGCCTCCAGAGCCCGACCCACGGAAGCGAGCAGGCGGCGAACAGGAGCAGGAGGCCGAGGACGAGAGCGGTCCGCCGCTGCGCGGGCGAGATCGCCGTCATCGGTCGGCCGCCGCCGTTCGCCCCTCGGGGCTCTCCCCGGCTGCGCGACCGAGACCTCGAACGCGCGACACCGTCGTGCTCGTGAGCCACCCGAACAGGAGCGCGCAGGCGAGGATTGCGACCGTCCACCCGATGCGGGCCGCGACGTGCGTGTGGAGCATCGCCTCGATCTCGTTGTTCGTCGGGCTCCACCAGGTCGAGAAGCGGTTGACGTCGGGGTTCCCGTCGAACCAGACGCTCGCAGGGGCCGCCGAAGCGCCGAGCACCTCGACGAAGACAGACGTCGCGAGCAGCGCGACGTAGAGCCAGAGCCAGCGCGTGCCGACGACGGCGTCGACGGCCGGCACGAGCAGCACCGCGAGCAGGGGGAGGATCTCCGTGATCTTGCGCGGGCCGAAGCTCTCGCCGCCGTACCACACGCTCCCGTTCGCGATGACGACGACGTACGCGAGGGCTGCGAGCGCGCACCACCGGTAGAGGGGAACGCGGCGGCCGAGGATCGCGCCGGCGACGGCGAAGAGCAGCACGGGTGAGTAGACGAAGAGGCCCCGTCCGGGCGAGAGGAGGAGCGTCGGGGTCGCCTGCAGGATGCGGCCCCAGTCCGGCCGGAGCGACGCCACCACGTGCCCGGTCCCGTAGCCCTGGCGGAGGGGCGAGCCGAACGCCACCCAGTTGTAGACGGCGAGCGGCAGCGCGAACGGGACGATCCCGAGCACGAACCGGCCCCAGTCCCGCGCGCGTCGGCCCACGAGCGGGAGCAGAAACAGCGCGATCACCGGCGTCGTCGGCCGGAACGCGACCATCGCGGCGAGGGCGACGCCCGCCAGGAGGAGCCTGCGGTCGATCAGGGCGAGGAGGGCCACGGACAGGGCGAGCGCGGCGCCGCCGTGCTGCCAGAGCGCCTGCCCGTCGACCCCCCAAACGAGCGTGCCCCAGGCGATCGTGCCCGCCACGAGCGCGGCGCGCCGCCGCGTCGTCAGGCGCGTGAGCGCCGTGAAGAGCACCGCCACCGTGGCCGCCGCCGTCAGCGCCGCCGTCAGGAGCGACGCCTCCATCATCCCGCCCCAGTCCGAGCCTCCCACGCCCGCCGCGTGGAAGAGCGCGACGACCGGCACCGCGAGCAGGCTCGACGCGCTCGGGGTCGCGGTGACCGTGTGCCCGCCGGGCCCGCGGGCGAGCATGTACGTGTAGACGCCGACGTGCGCCTGGATGTCGCGCAGGTACGCGTCCAGCCAGATCGTGTGACGCTGGACGAGCGCGAGCGCGGTGTAGACCGTGCCGACGACGTCGTGTGTCTGGAGCCGGTTGAGCTGGCCGTAGTACGTGAAGACGCAGGCGACGAGGAAGAAGGCGACGCCCACCTTGCCGAGCCCGCGCTCGCCGGCGCGTCGCAGCCCGCTCCAGGAGCGCGACGCGGCGCTCACCGGCGCTGCGCCGTCGTCGCCGGCCGTGTGCGTGGCGCGAGGAGCGCCCCGAGCACGCCCAGTCCCGCCGCCCAGAGGACGAAGAGCTCGGGAAGGCTCGCGTAGAGGAACCGCGGGTGCTCCGCCGTGTTCGCGTAGAAGCTATAGAAGAGCGGGTTCAGGAGCAGGAACGCGAGCACGAGGGCGAGCTCCCACGGGCGCCGGACGCCGAGGATGCCGACGACCGCGAGCGGGACGAGGATCGCGAGGACGTGCGGCGTGAAGATCGACGAGTGCGTCCAGCTCGAGACGACGTGACCGAGGTCGAACGGGTCGCGCGGCCACGCGCTCGGGTTGCCGTACAGCTTCGGGTACGAGAGCGGCCAGTAGGCGAGCACGACGGGCGCGAACGCGAGCGCGCCCGCGAGATACGGGAGCGCGTCGCGCCGGCGGCCGCGCAACGCGACGACCGCGAGCGCGGCCAGCGCGAGCAGCGCGTTCGAGACCTTCACCGATGTCGCCACGCTGAGCGCGCAGCCGGCGAGCGAGAGACGCAGGGGCGTCCGCTGCGGCGAGAGCACGAGGGCAGCTCCGGCCGTCACGAGCAGCGTCGACATCGGCTCGTCGTAGAGGTGGAGGCCCACGTCGATGTCCCACTGGCCGTTGGCCCAGGCGCCGTGCCCCGCGACCAGGCCGACGAGCAGTGGCCAGAACGCCCAGAAGGCCGCGGCCGCCAGGCCCAGCGAACGCCGGCCGGTCGCGTTGCGGCCCAGGTACGCGACGGCCGGGACCGTGAGCGCCACGAACACGAGCGAGAGCACGAAGCCGAAGTCCCACGCCGTCGAGGGCGTGAGCCCGAACACGGCGCGGTACGGGAGCATGACCGCGCCCCACACGAGCGACCAGCCGAACACCGCCGCCCCGGTCGCCCTCATCCAGTGGATGTCGAGGCAGACGAGGAGGCCGAGCCCGAGGAGCCCGGCCGGCGCGAGCCAGACGCGGAGGTCCGGGCGCCTGCGCCACGTCCGCACCAGGACGACGGCGCCGACGAGGGTGGCGACGACGGCGAGGGCGAGGAGCGGACGCGGCATCCGTCCCCAGGCGGCCATGAACTCCCGCGTCGCGGCGTAGAACCCGGTCGCGTCCCCCTGCAGCCCGAGGTCCCGGAAGCGGGGGATCCCGGGGAGCTTCGTGCCCGCGGCCGCGTACGCCGCGAGCGGAAAGGCGAGCCGCACGGCAACGAGCAGTGCGAGCCAGCTCCACCAGGCGGACAGCCTCGCCTCGCGCATCGCCGCGACCGTAGCACCGCCCGCGGCCGCCCCGGGGCGGTGCGACGCGAGGGGTAAAGCCTTCGTAAAGGTGCTGACGGTTTCCCGGAAGAGGCCGCTAGCATCGGAGCCGATGCCAACCGCGGTCGTGACTGGAGGCGCAGGCTTCCTCGGCTCTCATCTCTGCGACTCCCTCGTGGCCGCGGGCCACCGTGTCCTGTGCATCGACAACCTCGAGACGGGCTCGCTCCAGAACGTCGAGCACCTTCGCGGCGACAGCTTCCTGTTCGTCAACCACGACGTGACGCGCCATCTCGAGATCGACGAGCCCGTCGACTTCGTCTACCACCTCGCGAGCCCGGCGAGCCCGATCGACTACCTGCGCCTGCCGCTGCAGACGCTCAAGGTCGGCTCGTACGGGACGCACAACGCGCTCGGCCTCGCGAAGTTCAAGCGCGCGCGCTTCCTGCTCGCCTCCACGAGCGAGGTCTACGGCGACCCGGCCGTCCACCCCCAGCCGGAGACGTACTGGGGGAACGTGAATCCGATCGGCCCGCGCGGCGTCTACGACGAGGCGAAGCGCTACGCGGAGGCGCTGACGATGGCGTACCACCGCCAGCAGGGCGTCGACACGTGCATCGTCCGGATCTTCAACACGTACGGGACGCGGATGCGTCCCCACGACGGGCGCGCGATCCCCACGTTCGTCCGTCAGGCGCTCGCGGACGAGCCGCTCACGGTGTTCGGCGACGGCTCGCAGACGCGGAGCTTCTGCTACGTCGACGACCTCGTCCGCGGGCTCATGCTTCTCGCCGAGAGCGGAGAGCACCTGCCGGTCAACATCGGCAACCCGCGCGAGCTGTCCCTCCTCGAGCTCGCGAAGGCCGTGGTCGACGTCACCGGGTCGAAGAGCGAGATCGTGTTCGAGGCGCTGCCCGTCGACGACCCGCAGGTCCGCCAGCCGGACATCACGAGAGCACGCCAGCTGCTGGGCTGGGAGCCGCAGGTCACCCTCGAGGAGGGCCTCCGTCTGATGCTGCAAACGAGCCAACGGGAGTCACTGAGTGTCTAAGCGCGTCGCCCTGATCGCGACGGCCTGCGTCGTCGCCGCCGGCCTCGCCGTGCAAATGGCGGGCGCCGCTGCCGGAAGGCACCACGTCGTCCAGGCGAGGACCCTCGTCCGCTCGCCGCACATGCTCATCGGCCTCAACGACGAGGCGCTCACGCTGTACGGCAACCCCTTCACCGCGTTCCAGATGCTGAAGTCGCTGAACACGCAGGTGCTGCGCGTGAACCTCTACTGGGGCGGCAACCGCTGGGCCGTGGCGAACAAGAAGCCGACGGATCCCACCGACCCGGGCGATCCCGCCTACAACTGGGCGCTCTACGACCGGCTCGTGATCTACGCGTACAACAACGGGATCAAGGTGGTGTTCTCCATCGTCGGCACCCCGGCGTGGGCGAACGGCGGCCAGAAGCCCCGGTACGCGCCGACGAACATGCTCAACCTGCAGAACTTCGCCTACGCGGCGGCCGAGCGCTACAGCGGCTACTGGACGCCGCCGAACTGGCAGTTCCAGCCTTCCCTCGGCATCGGCGACACGCCCCTGCCCGCCGAGAACCTCTGGACGGCCTGGAACGAGCCGAACAACCCGATCTTCCTCTCGCCCCAGTACAAGAGGGTCGGGTCGAAGTGGGTCGTCCAGAGCGCGATCACGTACGCGAAGATCTGCAACGCCGTCTACAGGGGCGTCCACTCCGTCTTGATCACCCCCGAGAAGGGGCCGATCCCCGGCGAGAAGGTCGCCTGCGGGGTGACCGACCCCAAGGGGAACGACGCCCCGGCCACGTCGCGCCCGTCGGTCGACCCGCTCACCTTCCTGACCGCCGCGCATGCCGCGGGCATGGGGCCGTTCGACGCCTACGCGCACAACCCGTACTCCGCGTCGGGCAAGGAGTCGCCGTCGTACGTGCCGGCCGGCAATCAGGCCCGCCGGATCCAGATGGGCAACCTCAACGTCCTGATGAACCTGGTGACGAAGTACTACGGCCCGAAGCACCTGTGGATCACCGAGTACGGCTACCAGACGAATCCTCCCGACACGACCGTCTTTGGGACGAGCTGGGCCAACCAGGCGGCCTGGATGAAGCAGGCGGTGACGATCGCCCGCTCGATGCCGCGCGTCGACATGTTCATCTGGTTCCTCGTCAGGGACGAACCCGACATCGGCGGCTGGCAGTCCGGGCTTATGACGGTCGGCGGCACGAAGAAGCCGTCCTGGAACACGTTCAAGCTGCTGCCACGCGGCTGACGCATCGGCTTCGCCTCGCTTCACGGGGAAAACCAGGTTTCCCCCGTGAGCCCCTTCTTCTTCGCGGCGCGTGCCGGCGCGCTCGCGCGCTCCGGCGAGAGCACGGTCTCGCCTTCGCGCGCGGAGGTCTGTTCACCGGCCCGCGAAAACCTGCTGAGGCCCGCCCTCAGCCGAGCAGGTGCTCGGCGGTGAGGCGCAGGCCCTCCTCGAGGTTCACCGCCGAGCGGTAGCCGAGCACCTCCGCGGCGAGCTCGATGTTCGCCCACGAGTTGCGCACGTCGCCGGGCCGCGGGTCGCGGTACTCCTTCTCGACGGGCCGCTCGAGGACGCTCCCGACCATGTCGGCGAGGGTGTTGACCGTCGCCGGCGCGCCGGCGGCGACGTTGAAGATGAGCCCGCTCGCGCCCACGGCCGAGCCGGCGCGGATCGTCGCGTCGACGACGTTCGCGACGTACGTGAAGTCGCGGAGCTGCTCTCCGTCGCCGAAGATCGTCACCGGCCTTCCCTCGCTCACTGCCGTCACGAACAGCGGCACGACCGCCGCGTACTGCGAGAACGGGCTCTGGCGCGGCCCGAAGACGTTGAAGTAGCGCAGGACGACGGTCTCGAAGCCGTGGTAGACGCGGCTGAAGCTCACGCAGTAACGCTCCGCCGCGAGCTTCGCGACGCCGTAGGGCGAGATCGGGTCGGGCGCCATCGCCTCCGTGCGGGGAAGCTCGCCCGCCGAGCCGTAGATCGAGGACGACGACGAGAAGACGACGCGGCGGACGCCCTCGTCGCGGGCCGCGAGCAGGACGTTCAGCGTCCCCTCGACGTTGACCGCGCTCGAGGTCAGCGGATCCTGGACCGAGCGGGGCACCGAGCCGAGCGCGCCAAGGTGGTACACGAGGTCCGTCCCCCTGACCGCGTTGTGTACGCGCTCGTAGCTCCGGAGCTCGCCCTCGACGATCTCGACGTCGAGCCCGGCGAGGTTCGCGCGGTTCCCGGTGGAGAAGTTGTCGAGGACGCGGACGTCGTCTCCCGTCTCGAGCAGGCCGCGGACGAGGCTCGAGCCGATGAAGCCGGCGCCGCCGGTGACGAGCACCGTCGCCATCAGCCGTCCATCGTCCCGCGTGCGCCGGCCCACGCGGCCGCAGCGCCCGTGGCGACGGCGCCGAGGGAGAGCCAGAAGAGCGCGTCGGTGGGGATTCCCGCGACGAGGCCGATCCCGAGGAAGAGGCCGAGGACGACGAGGAGCCAGAAGACGCCGAGCGCGGCGCCGGCCGCCGCTTCGGGCGGGGCGCGCAGCGCCGTCCGGAGGCCGAGGACGAGCGGCACCGCGAGCACGCCGAGCAGGAGCGCGAGCCCGATCACGCCGAGGTCCGAGAGCGCCTGGACGTAGAGGAGCTGGATGCCGAACTCGTGCGCGGGGGAAGGGAATGCGCGGGCGGCGACGTCCGGGAAGCGGGCGTGCGCCGCGGGCAGGACGGGCGCGAGCGTCGCGGGGTCGAGGGTGGCCTCCCAGCCCGCGCCGGCCACCGGGTGGTCGAGCCACACCTCGAAGCCGATGTAGGCGAGCACCGTCCGCTGCGAGTACGTCTGGACGTTTCGGCTCGTGCTCGCCTCCGCGTGCCGGAGCCCGGCGAACCGGAGGAACTGGTCGAGGTCATTCGCCCGCAGGGCGACCACTCCGCAGGTCGCGGCGACGACGCCCGCGAGGGCGGCCGCGATCCACCGCCGCGAGACGAGGCCTCGCCGTCCGGCCACCCAGGCCGTGACGAGGGCCGCAGGCACGAGCCCCGCGATCGCCGCCACCGACGCGTCGAGCGCGAAGCCGACGAGTCCGACCGCGACCGCGGCCCAGAGCAGCATCCGCAGCCGCCGTTCCCGGACGTGCCAGAGGAGCCCCACGAAGCCGACGCCGATCGCGGCGGCCTCGAGCCCGCCGAACTCGTGCGACCCGACGAACGACGGCTGGCGGTGGTGCGCGGGCCACGGATGGAACACGTGCGCTCCCGCGAACTGGAGGACGCCGACCGCAGACGCGACGGCAGCCCAGCCCACGAGCATCCCCAGCACGAGCAACGCGTCCGCCCGCCGCCGCACGAGCAGCGGCACCGCGGGCGCCAGCACCGCGTACTCGACGAACTCCGCGGCGGTCACGAGATGCGTCCTCCACGGATACGGCGCCGACGAGGCGAGGGGGACGATCGTGTCCAGCGCGAGCCACCCGAGGAACAGCAGCGCGGCGATCCAGACCGGCAGGGCCGGCCGCAGGCGCGAGACGCCGTCGCGCAGCGCCGTCACGAGCGCGGCGAGCGCGACGGCGAGCGCGGCGGCGTCCTGGAGCTTGAACGTGCCGCCGAAGGGGAGCGCCGCGGACGACTGGTACATCACGTGGAGGAAGAGGACCGGGAGGGCCACGGCCAGCACCACGGCGCCCGGCGAGACCCTGCCTGCGGCGGCCGGCGCGAGCGTCTGCGGCGGGGCGCCGGGCTCGGCGGCGTCGAGGGTGCGCACGCGCCGAGTGTAGTGGCAGGAACCGCCGGGATCGTTGCCTACACTGGCCCGGCATGGCCGTATCGCTCTTCCGCCGGCGGGCGGCCGCCGCCGCAGGCACCTACACCTCGATCGCGCTCGGCTTCGTCGCCTCTATC